>Ga0082335_1000200_pt1 | contig 161185 bp, 132 predicted proteins | sample Subgrocontami58m_FD_72375 | JGI IMG/M metagenome (GOLD analysis project Ga0082335, IMG submission 72375) | Subsurface groundwater microbial communities from S. Glens Falls, New York, USA - GMW37 contaminated, 5.8 m (SPADES assembly) (version 2) ...
TCACAGCGACGCAGTTACCTTCGGCTACCGAGTTCGGGCATAATCTCGGAGGAGGACTTTCACCTCCTAAATCGCGCCTGCTCCCAGGCGCACTCATTCCCGCGCCGGCGGGAATCCAGTTATTGTCCTGGTTCCCCGCCGGAGTTTACCCCTGCGGAGGCGGGGACGACGCCTGGACTCACGCCTTTAGGCCCTGTGGGTCTCCGCGGGAGTGACAGTTTTTTTGACTTTTTACCATAGCATCAAAAGCCACTTCTTACGGGGTCATCATATATTGCTTTGTTGCGGAAACGATAATTTCCGCTAACTGCAAACATTACTCAGCGTCATTGACATCAAAGGCCTCTGCCGGTGTTCAACGTTGAGCTTCTCTTCTATTTTTCTCTTCGCTCATAGATGGTTTTTCCTTCGGCAAGAATCCGTTTGATGAAAGGCCGGTGCATAATCGTCTGTAATTCATCAGGCGTATAAATCAGAAGGTCAACATCCCGGCCGTACAGTGCTTCATAAATTTCATTGAATTCATCAAAACGATCAAAGAAACGCCTCTCTGTTTCCTGAATAATGATAATATCCAGATCGCTTTTTTGCGTGTCTGTACCCAATGCCGCAAAACCGAAGAGTATCGCTTTATGAACATTCTTGTTTCTCATAATTCTGCGGACTAATGCCAAATTGAGGTTGCGTCTTTTGGGTATTTTAGCCATTAGTTTGTACAGCTCCGCCCTCTGACTTACAAAACAGGTCATTCAGTGGGAGTCCGTTGGGAAACATCAGATGGCTGACGCAGATCGTATTCATATCCCTCCCGGATGTGCCGATCTTGCAGGATCTCTCTTAGACCATATCTTTAAAGGATGATCAAGCATTTTTTGGTAATTTAGGTGTGAAAAAAGTCACGCGGGTTCGTCAATATAGTTCCTGCGATTTCCATTAAACTTCGGCATGCCGAAGTTGCTTAACATGATGATATTAAAAGATATATAGCAATATTATTTGTCATTTGCGATTCGCAACCTTTCGATTGGCAGATTGCTTCGTCGGCCGAGGGCCTCCTCGCAATGACAAATGGCCCGTCATTGCGAGGAGTGCAACGACGAAGCAATCCGTCCCAAAAGAGATTGCCACGGCGCCCGAGGGACGCCTCGCAATGACAGTATGAGAGCTTTGCATAACTACCTGAACTTTCAATTTCCAGGTCTTCCTCTAAATGAAGGTCTTGGGGGCCATTAGTCCGACGGATACTTCCCAAATTTTTCGAGGAGATAATCCGAGGAAAGAACAAGCGAAAATTTGAGAAAAAATACACTAAGTATCAGATATTACTTGACAAATACATATATTTATGCCATGTTTCCTCTATCAAATTTCTTATCGGAGGAGCTATGGGATACAAGCAAATGGACCGGAATATGACCTTCGCTGAAGTTGATCTTATGACCTCTATGGAACATAACCGTTCACTGAAAATGATGGAAAAGATCAATCAAATTATCGACTGGTCAAAAATCGAAGCCATCCTGATGGAACACTATACCGTTGGCATGACTATCGAAGGCGCCGATGCCTATCCTCCTCTGATGTTATTGAAAGCCTTCCTCCTGCAGAAGTGGTTCCGGATCAATTCCGATCCAGAGTTGGAAAATCAGATCAACGACCGGATTTCTTTCAAGAACTTCCTTGGTCTTTCTTTTAACAGGCCGTCTCCCGATCATTCGACATTTTCCCGATTTCGGGGGCGCCTCTCCAAGGAGGCCATGAACAGGATTAACAATGCGGTACTTCAGCAGTTTTCTCAGAAAGGCTTAGGCATTAATGAAGGAGTTGCCGTTGATGCCCGTTTGGTTCAGTCCGCCAGTCACCCCATCAGCAATGAAGATATCCAAAAAGAACGTGAAAAGAGAGACACCCCAGAAGGCAAAGTGGACAAGAACGGGAATTCCCTCAAATATTCTCGTGATTTTGAATCTGACTGGGTGGTTAAAAACGATGTCCCTCACTACGGATTGAAAGAACATGCCTCAGTAGATATCAACCATGGTTTTGTTCTTGCCACGGAGTTGACCCCGGCCTCGGTTAGTGACAGCATTTATCTTCCCTACTGCGTTGCCACCAGTTGCCATACAGAGGAGCCTATTAGGAAGGTTTATGCTGATAAAGGATATTATGGGAAGCCGAACAGTGGCTTTCTCCACATGAATCACATTGAAGACGGCATCATGAGAAAAGACACAAAGTCAACAAAGTTAACTGATTATGAGAAAGATCGGAACAGACAAATAGCGAAAAAGCGTTACATCGTGGAGCAGTACTTCGGGTTAAGCCACTTGCACAGCAAGGCTTTTCGCGCCCGCTTCACCAGGATTGTTAAGAATGCCATTGATGTTCTTTTCCGGCAGATGGCCTTCAATCTGTTCCGAGGGGAGAAAATCCTCGGGACAGTATAAATAAGGGAGAGGTCTGCCCGGATCGGAGTAGCGGGCGGATAAACCACAAAACAGCTCTCTTAACTGAACTTTTTGAGGTCAGCATTGTCACCATAATTGAAAAGTTGATCAACATTATCAGTTAACTTCTTTACGCCCGACCCGAATTTTTTAAAAAAACGGGCATGAAAATGAACAAGAATGAAAAAAAGAAAAATTCAAAGGTCTCAGTATGAGTTTAAAGCGTAACACTTAACACGTAACACCTAAAACGTGATGAATTCGACTTTTTACGAATTCATCAAACTTACTTATCCCGTTTACCTGTGACCTTTAGGTTATCGGGGTTAGGACAGGCGGAAGGAGTTTTTAAGCTCCTCCTGGGAAACAGTGGCTGTGCCTACTTTTCCCACCACGATCCCGGCAGCATGATTGGCCAGGACAGCCGCTTCCTTGAAAGTGGCGCCCGCCGCCATAGCCAGGGCAAAGACACCGATTACCGTGTCACCGGCGCCGGTGACGTCGAAGACTTCTTTGGCCTCCGCCGGAAAAGTAGTATGGGCAATCCGGCGGCTGTTTTTTTCAAAAAGGCTGATCCCTTCCTCTCCCCGCGTAATCAACACTGCCTGGAAAGCGAAACCATCCAGGATTGTCTTGCCGGCCTGACATAGTTCCTCTTCGTTCCTGATCTCCATGGCTACCGCCCGGCAGGCCTCCTGGAGATTCGGCGTAATGATGTCAAAGCCGCGGTAGAGGGAAAAATCGTCACGTTTCGGATCTACGCAGACAGTCAACTTGCCTGCCGGGATGACGCGGCGTATTCCATCCAAGAGCAGTTTTGTAATGACACCTTTATTGTAATCGGAAATTACGATTGCGCCTACTTTTTCACACATCTTTTCTACATAGGAGATAATCTTAGTGATGCTCTCCTCCGCCACCGCTTCCCTGCTTTCCCGGTCAAAGCGGACAACCTGCTGGCCATGGGCCACAATTCTCGTCTTCAGCGTTGTGGGGCGTTGCGGCTCCACAACAAGTCCATCGGTATCAATCCCCATTTGCCGGAATTCCTTAAACAGCCTGTCCCCCATTTCATCGTCACCCACGATGCCTGTTCCGGCAACCCTGCCGCCGATAGCCTGGATGTTGTTGAGGACGTTGGCGCATCCCCCCAGCATCAAGTCTTCTTTCTGGACATCCACAACGGGAACAGGGGCTTCGGGCGAGATCCGCGAGACCTTTCCCCAGATGAAATGGTCAATCATGATATCGCCGACCACCAAGACCATGGCGCGGGAGAAATTATCGATCAGCTCATGGGCTCTTTCTTTGCTTATCGCCTTGGCGGTTTTGGTTTGCACTTGTGTGGCGGTTTTTGGATCCAAATGTTTTGCAGGCATATCAGAAATCCCGGGAAGTATTTTTTGCCATTGCGAGGGCGTTTCAATTCTGTCATTACGAGGCGTCCCTCGGACGCCGTGGCAATCTCTTTGGGACGTAGCCAATGGGTGACGGATTGCTTCGTCGTTACACTCCTCGCAATGACGAATACGGCTGAGAGCCTCCTCGCAATGACGGGGGGATTGCACTCCTCGCAATGACAAGAGGGACATCCGCGCAATGACGGAGTGGGTGTCATTTTGAGGGAGTGTCGGAAGTAGACATTTTTTGTTCGAGTCCGGCGAGGAGTTCGGCAAAGGCTTTGCGGTATTCTTCAAGCCGGGTCAACAGCCCGGCTGCCTCGTCATGACTGTACATATGGCTGGTAAGATTGCGCTGTTCGATCATATTCAGCCATACCCCCTGATCCCGGATCAAACCCTGGGCAAAGGCCTCTTTAAAGCACTCCCGGGGGGACAGGGCTTCCAGACCCGCATAATCAAGGTAACGCCTGATGGCCTTCCATGACATTTCATATGTAAATTCGAAGCGTTTTACGGCCAAATCCAGGTAAATATCGCCGTATCCTTCCCGGTAAAACTCTTCCCGCCGCTCCACAGCCTCGCTGAAACGTTCTGACGCCTTGCGGAAATTATAGAGGCCATCCTCGAAGCGGAGCCTTTTCGTCGCACTGTAGAGCACCCGGCCTGTTGCTTTTACCCTGTTTCGAAACCGCTCTTCCGTGTGTGCGATATTTTTAACATCGATCTTCATCAGCGTAGGAAGGTTCTGCACCTCGGCCTCGATTGGTCCTTCCGCAGGACAATCTTTGTCGTCGTAGGCGATGTCCAGGTCGCTCGTGGCACCGGCTTCACCTGTTGCCTGCGAACCATAGAGATAAATGCGCTCCGGTTTACAGTGTTTCAGGATGATCTTTTTCACTTCCTCAATGAGGAACTTCTGATCCATGGTGGCCTGACCTCACGTTTCTTTTATGTCATTGCGAGGCGTCCCTCGGACGCCGTGGCAATCTCTTTGGGGACGCAGCCAATGGGTGACGGATTGCTTCGTCGTTACACTCCTCGCAATGACAGGGGGGGAGTCCTCGCAATGACAATGACACGTTTTAGAAGAGCTGGAGGACTACGCCGGCTACTACGGCCGTGTTCATCAGGATCTGTGTGATGTCTCTGAACTCCCGGAGCCAGGCAATCCGTTCCGTTTTCTCCGGCACCACGATGGTGTCGCCGGGTTCGATGAGCTTGATCCTTTCGCCGAACTGCGTCACCACCCCGCGACCGCTGGAGAAACTCCAATCGAAGAAGCCGCGCGAGAGCTTCCGGGCGGAACCGTCCACCTTCATGACAAAGACGTTGTCCTTGTCGGCATAGCGGGCGTATCCTCCGGTCTGGTTGATATAATCCTCATAGCTCAGCTTGTCCGAATAGATATAGCTTCCCTGGGCCATGACAGCCCCGGCGACGTTGATGACGCTGTTCTTCTGGGGGATGAAAAGGCTGTCGCCTTCTTCCAGTTCAATGTCATATTCCCGGTCCTTGAGGAGGCGCAGGCTGGTCAGGTGGATCGACATCCGTCCCGTGGCCTTGAGTTTGCGAAGCGTCTCGATGAATTTATGCTTCTGCTCAAGCTCCACCTTTTTCCCCGCCACTTCTTCCGCAGAAAGGGCCGTGGAGATCTGTCCGGAGGCAGCGGACAGGAGATCCCGTTCCATCCGGTCCGCCATCTCCTGGAGGCTCTGCTGCTGGAGTTCGCGGACCCGCACGCGCGTGAAATAGGCGCCCCGGAGATAGGCCGTATCCTTGAAGCCGCCGGCCCGCTCAATGAGTGCGGAGAGCTTCTCGCCTTTCTTGATCATGTACCGGCCGGGGAACATAACCTCGCCGCTTAGTGCTACGAATTTCTCCGGCCGCCAGTCGGGGATCCGTTTCACGAAGAGGCGGTCGTAGGGCTTCAGGGCGATATTGTGCGCCGGGTCGCCTGCCAGGGCCTTTGCCAGATTGATCCTCTTGTGGACGATCCCGGCCTGGTTGTTCTGATCGATGACCTGGGAAGAGATCTCCGCATCCTCCAGGGAAGCCGATTCCAGAACATTGCCCGCGGCAAACACGAGATCCCGGACAGTCATGTTATCGGCCATCAGGAAGGTGCCGGGCTTCAGGATATCGCCTTCGATGACCACGTTCTTCTTGTAGACCTTCTCCCAGATGGAATGGACAATCAGGCGGTCCAGGTCCTCCAGAACCAGGTTATGGGTCGGGTCGCCCCGCAAAGCACTGCCCAGGTTGATGTTCTTCAGGGTGACTTCCTTGGTCTTTCCGTCCGTGCGGTAGAGCTCTGCCTGGTCGAGTAGGGTGTCCCGGGTCTGGCCACCGGCAGCAAACACGAGGTCCCGCACCGTCATGGTCTCGCCGAACTCATAGGTGCCGGGCTTCTTGACCTCGCCCGCGATGGCCACGCTCTTCTTGTAGACCTTCTCCCAGATGGAATGGACGATCAGGCGGTCCAGGTCCTTCAGCTCCACATTCTCGGCCGGGTCGTTCTGCAGGGCCTTGCCGAGATGGATCTTCTTCAGGGTGATCTCCTTGGTCTTCCAGTCCGTGCGATAGAGTTCCGCCTCGTCGAGCAGGGTGTCCCGGGTCTGGCCCCCGGCCTTGAAGATGAGGTCGCTCACCCGCATCTTGTCGGTCAATTGGAAATCGCCGGGATTCTTGACCTCGCCCGCCACCAGCACCGCTTCCCGCCACTTCTCCTCGTAGAGGGAATGGATGATGATCTGGTCTTCATCCTGGAGGGCAATATTTTCCACGGGGTCGTCGGCCACGGCCCGGGCCACGTCGAAGTAGACCGTCTGGTATTCCTTCTTCTTATCAACCCGGACGATCTCGCCCTTCTTTAAGTAGGCATTTTTCGTCAGGTCTCCGGCCGTCAGGAGAGCGTCCTTTACCTTGAAGTTGTCCGCCAGGTCGAAACGGCCCGGTTTGCGCACCTCGCCGCTCACGGTGAAGAAGGGCTTGTCCTTAAAGAACCATTTGCTGAAGATGTAGATGTTGTCCTGGGGCTGGAGCTCCAGATTGGCGGCCGGGTCGTTCCGCAGCAGGAGATCAGCCAAGCTGAAGGGAACCAGGGTCGTTTCCTTCCCCTGCGGCTGGAAGCGTTTGATCAGGGCATAATCGAAATGGGTCTCCGGGAGCAGGTCCTCTTCCGCCTTGAGGATGTCCTTGATCCGCATCCCCGGCGTCAGGGCGTATTTGCCGCCCTTCTTCACATTGCCGTTCAGGTAGACGACGTTGACATCCTTGTCCACGATGGAAAAGACCTTGATCAGGTCGGCGTCCTGGAGGGTGACGGACTTGGCCCGGGCGAGGTTTTTGTCGTCGATGTCGATGACGATCTTCTTTTCGCTTTTGACCGTTCGCTCCACCTGGATCTGCTGGGTGTAGGCCGTGGGGACGATGCCGCCGGCGAGGTCGAAGAGATATTCCAGGGAGAAGTTGTTCTTCAACTCATAGAGGGCCGGGCGCTTCACGTTCCCCGCCACGCCGACGTAGGGGCCGATGACGGGGACAAAAACGATGTCCCCTGCCTGGAGGATGACGTCCCGGGACTTGTCGCCCTTGAGGAGCAGGTCGTAGAGGTCGAAGGTCTGGATGACTTTGTCCCGGCGTTTGAGCTGGATGTTGCGCATGGAGCCGATCTCCGAGGGGCCGCCGGACATGAGCAGGGCGTCGGTGATCGTGGCGAAGGAGCCGATGGTGTAGGCGCCGGGCCGGCGGACGTCGCCGAGGATGAAGACCTGCATCGTCCGGAGGGAACCCATGGAGATATCGACGTTCGTTCCGGTGATCTGCTGCGCCTGCTGGATCAAATGCTGGGACATCTGCTCGAAGGTCATCCCCGCAACGGCCAGGGGCCCGAGCGCGGGAACGCTGATCTTGCCGTCCCGGTCGACCGTGAGGTTGTAATTGGCGTTGGTCCGGCCCCACAGGGTGATGCGGATTTCGTCGCCGGGGCCGACAACGTATTTCAGGGGGATGGGGATGTTCTTGCTGTCCGTGACGACCTTGATCGCGGCGTCCCGGAAGAAGTCGTAGCCGAAGGGCCTGAGGTCGAGGGAGATGTCCTGGTACTTGCCCGTGGCCTGGGCGCGCTCAAAGAGCGTTTCCCCCTGGGGCAGATCGCTGATCACCCTTTTTACCGGGGGCGTCTTATCGGCTGGCTCGGCAGTCTTTTTGACTGGTTCGGCATCTTTTTTAGCCGGCTCTTTGGCTTTCTCCGCCTCTTTTTTCGCCGCTTCCTGTTTCGCGGCCTCTTGCTGCTGGAGAAGTTCCTTTCCCTTGGTCACATCGGCCGGTGAAAGGCCCTGGAATTCGGGCCGACCCTTCAAGGCCTCGACGGCCCCCGGTGTGAGCTGGCCGCCCGACTTGCCGACCTCCTGCATGATCGCCCCCTTCTGGGCCGGGGTCAGGTTTTGCGCGGCTGCGGCCTGGTCGGCCGTCAGCGGCGGTGCGCCCGGAGGCAGGGCCGGAGCCGAGGGCGCTCCGGCAGGAGCCGGGGCATCCGCCGCCCGTACTGGGGCCATGCCAAGGGTTAAGAGGAACAAGACAACACACAGGCAAGTCATCCACTTCATCTGATATTTATCCATCTTTCTCTCTTTTTTTGTTTTACAGCAGGTTAGTTGTTTCTGTCATTGCTGATTTGTCATTGCGAGGCGCGTTTGCGCCGTGGCAATCCCGTCGGTATCCGATTACGATCGGGAGATTGCTTCGTCACTGCGTTCCTCGCAATGACGGGTTGGCAGCAGGATTGCTTCGTCGTTGCACTCCTCGCAATGACGGGCTGCTTGTCATTGCGAGGCGTCCCTCGGACGCCGCCGTGGCAACCTCACGACACGGCCACCATCTGTCCTAAATCTCATCATAAAGATCATGCCACTTTTCGTTCTTGCTTTCGATCAATTGAACTTTTTTCAAGCGTGAGCCGCCTTTGATCTGCTTTTCTCGCGCAATAGCGGTATTCGGGTCCGAGAACATTTCATAATAAACTAACTTGGAAATATTGTATCGTTTCGTAAAACCATCGGCAATTTTTTCTTTATGCTCATATACTCGTTTTTTCAGATCGCTCGTAACGCCGGTATATAAAGCCGTGTTATTGGCATTGGTCATGATATATATGAAATATTGTTTGTTTATTGACATGACCGTGAGATTGCCAGCCTCTGTCATTGCGAGGCGCGTTTGCGCCGTGGCAATCCCGTCGGTACCCGATTACGATCGGGAGATTGCTTCGTCGATGCACTTCTCGCAATGACGGGTTGGCAGCAGGATTGCTTCGTCATTGCACTCCTCGCAATGACGGACCATTACCGCAGGATTGCTTCGTCGGCCGAGGGCCTCCTCGCAATGACAACTACGACAGAGGGCCTCCCCGCGTGACAATAATTGACCGCGCGTTGCCTTATCGCAAATGACGGGCTGCTACCGCCCCTTCAGGCGGAGGGCGTTGCGGAGGTTGGCCAGGCGCTCCGGGTCTTCCCGTCTCTTTAGATTATGCATGTATTCCAGGAAAAAGGCGAGGAAAACCGCGATAAAGAAGGCCACCACGACGGAGAGGACGCAGATCTGTGCCCGCTTGGGCTTGAACTTTTTCTCCGGGACGAAAGCCGGGTCAATGACGTTGAAGCTATAGTGTTTCTGGACCTTGGCCAGGGTCTCCTTTTCTATCTGCCGGGCGATCAATTCATAGAGCTTGTTCTTCAGCAGGGGGTCACTCGTCTGCGAGAGCTGCTGGTAGAGTTGCTTCTCCTGGGCCGCGGCATCGTCCAGGGTCTGGCGGCGCAGGAATTCACTCAGACCTTCCACATAGTAATTAAGGATGGCCTGGGCAAGGCGGGGGTCCTTGTACTCGACACTCAGCTTCATGATGTTCTGCTTCTTGTCAGGTGTGGTTTTAACCACTCCTTGCATGGCCAGGTAGGCATCTTGGAGGGTGGGCGGCTTTTTCACCTCCGCCTTCCAGGCTTTCTTTTCCTTGTCCCAGGCTTTCTCGAAAAGGACAGGCAGGAGATTATGCCGCTGGACGATGGTGTTTGTAAATTCCCGGCTCTTCAAGACCACCTCGAACTGCTCCAGGGAGCCGGCAGCCGTCAACCCCGCCTCCGTGGCGATCATGGCGCCGAAGCCGCCAAGCGCCGCCAATCCTCCCGGACCTTTCTCCTGGCTCGTGGGGGCAATGGTGCATTCCGAGCGAAAGATATTGGTCATTGTGAGGCTATAGGCCACGGCCAGGGCGCCCGCCAGGAAGACAACGGAGAAGATCATCTTTTTGTGCTTGAGCAGGACGATCAGCAGATCGAGGAGGTTGATCTCATCCTCCTCCGGGGGCATACCGGGGGCATAGCCCTGCGGATTTGGCGGACATGCCGGCGCGGTTTCCTCAGTCTTAGGTTTTTTCGGTTCTTTTTCCATGTTGCTCCGCTTTAAAAAAACAGTGTTGAGTTTTGGGTGTTGGGTGTTGAGTTCCTGGTACTATTAAAAAGTTTTGGGTCGCCACCGCCATTACCCGTCATTGCGAGGGTTTAGCCCGAAGCAATCCCACGGCATTGCCACCTTCTGTCATTGCGAGGCGTCCCTCGGACGCCGTGGCAATCTCACGACACGGCCACCGTCTGTCATTGCGAGGCGCGTGTGCGCCGTGGCAATCTCATTGGAAACGTAGCCAATTGGTGACGGATTGCTTCGTCGTTGCACTCCTCGCAATGACAGGGGGGCGTTCCTCGCAATGACGGGCATGAAGGATCAGGGGCCTAAGTGTTTTGCAGGACGAGCGGCTTTCAGGCAATAGGCCAACATCTTTTCGGCAATTTGCACGGCCTTTTCTGCATCCTCTAAAGCCGGATCCCCCAGAGGCAGAAGACCTGCTTCCGCAGGATACCGCCCCCGATAGATAGCATCGATGAAGAGGACATCCTCCTCACTGAGAGGGTAACGAATCCGGTAGTCTCTCCCGAGAGCCATCAAGCGCTCGACGCTGTGTATCCTCTCCAGATCCCATCCTTTTTCAATGAGCTTTGCCTTGGCCGCCTTCTCCACGGACTGTTGAGCATGATAGCAAGCGCCCTTGGCAAATCCCCCCTGAAGGAGATACTTAGCCATATCCAGTTCATCATGGGCCTGCTTCAGCCATTCTCTCACGGCATTGCGCATATACATCGGCCTCCCTTCCCTGGCGATAAGGTTCAAGAACGGACTCCCCTCTGCCTGATATTGCCGCCACTGAGACGGGGAAATAAAGAAAGGATCGATAGCCGCCTTCCGGATGTGCCTTTTCAGGCAACGGTGCAGAAGCTGGTCCCGGCTTGCCGCATCGGCAGAATGCTCATCTGTCACGATCAGAAAATCGAGGTCCTGGCCCTTCCCGTCCCTGGCCACAGAGCCGAAAAGGACCACCGAAACCGGGTTCAGATTCCTGACGATCAGGCGCGATGCCTTCTTGGCTTCCTGGAAGGTAATCATATAAACACTAAGCCCTTACTACGTTTACGAACTTATCCCGGTAGACGCCCCGGGTGTCGATGATGAGCGGGGCGTTTTGCCGGATCAGGTCGTAATCGAAAGCGTCATGGTTGGTCGCGATGAGCACGCAGTCATAGGTGGCCAGATTTTCCGTGGTGAGGGGCACGCTCTCCAAGTCGAAGGCGTAGCGGCGCATCCGGGGAAAGGCCGGCACATGGGGGTCGCTATAGTCTACCAAGGCACCTTTCTTTTGCAGCTTCTCCATCAGCTCCACGCTTGGCGACTCGCGCATGTCATCCACATTTTTCTTGTAGGAAATGCCCAGGACGAGCACTTTCGCCCCTTTGAGCGCCTTGCCCCGTTCATTGAGGGCGTCCATGGTCTTGCCCACTACCCAGTCGGGCATGCTGGTGTTGATCTCACCGGCCAGCTCGATAAAGCGGGTATGGAGGCCGTATTCCCGCGCCTTCCAGGTAAGGTAGAAGGGATCGATGGGGATGCAATGGCCGCCCAGGCCCGGGCCGGGGTAATAGGGAGTGAAGCCGAAGGGCTTTGTGGCCGCGGCTTCGATCACCTCGCGGATGTCGATTCCCATGGCGTCGCAGACGATCTTCAGTTCGTTGACGAGCCCGATGTTTACGGCCCGGTGGATGTTTTCCAGGAGCTTGGTCATCTCGGCCGCCCGGGTGGAAGAGACGGGCACGACCCGGTCGATGACCTGGCCATAGAGGGCCAAACCGACGTCCAGGCAGTCAGGGGTGACGCCGCCACAAACCTTGGGGATGGTGCGGGTCGTAAAGTTTATGTTGCCCGGATCTTCCCGCTCCGGGGAAAAGACGAGAAAGACGTCGCTGCCGACCTTCAGGCCTTGGGACGCGATGCGCGGCAGGATCTCTTCGTCCGTGGTGCCGGGATAGGTGGTGCTCTCCAGAGAGATCACCTGGCCGGGACGCAAATGGGGCGCCAGGGCGTCGGTGGAGTTGAGCACGAAGCTCAGATCGGGCTCGCGGTGTTTATCAAGGGGGGTGGGCACGCAAATGATGAGCGCATCAGCCTCGCCGGCCCGGCGGAAATCGGTTGTGCCCGCAAAGAGGCCCCGGCCGACCATCTGGGCGACGGCCGCGGAGGGGATGTGTTTGAGGTAGCTTCTACCCTTGCTCAGCGCATCAATCTTCGCCTGGTCGATGTCAAAGCCGAGCACCCGGTAGCCGACCTCGGCGAAGCGGAGCATGAGCGGCAGCCCGACATATCCCAGGCCGATGATGCCGATCAGGGCGGATTTGTCATTGATGCGGGAAAGGAGACGTTCTTTCATCTGTTGTTTTTCTTCGACGTACTCTAAAAAGTCAGAAACACTGTCACTCCCGCGGAGGCGGGAGTCCAGACGTCGTCCCAGCGAAAGTCGGGAACCATGGTAACATCACTGGATTCCGGGTCAAGCCCGGAATGACTTAAAGGGTCTCGCCGAATAATTTATTTCGATACCGATTCCGATAGCGACCCCGACAAAAATCCCCCCTGCCCCCTTTTCCAAAGGGGGAGAAGGGCTTAACCCTTTTCCTTGATAATGTTGAGGAGATACTCGCCGTAATGATTCTTGCTCATGGGCTGCGCAAGGGCGACGAGTTGCTCTCGTGTGATGAATCCTTTAGTATAGGCGATCTCTTCGAGACAGGCGATCTTCAAGCCCTGGCGATGTTCGATCGTGGCGATGAAATTGCTGGCCTCCAGCAGGCTTTCATGGGTGCCCGTATCGAGCCAGGCCATCCCCCTGCTGAACAAACTCACTTTAAGCTTATCCCGCCGCAGATATTCCTTGTTGACATCGGTTATTTCCAACTCACCGCGCGGCGAAGGCTGCAAGTTCCTGGCAATGTCGATCACGGCGTTGTCATAGAAATATAAACCCGTCACGGCATAGTGCGATTTCGGCGCGGCAGGCTTTTCTTCGATACTCACGGCCTTGCCCTGATTATCGAAAGCTACGACGCCGTAGCGTTCCGGATCTTTGACCCAATAACCGAACACGCGGGCGCCCTCCTTCAGCCGGCCCGCCTCTTCCAGCAGTTCCGTAAGTCCGTGGCCATAGAAAATATTATCGCCCAGGATCAGGCACACCTTGTCCTTGCCGATAAAATCTGCGCCGATGATAAAGGCCTGCGCAAGTCCGCCCGGGTTGGGCTGCTCGGCATAGGGCAAGGAGAGGCCCAACTGCGCGCCGTCGCCGAAGAGTTCCCGGTAGAGGGGCAGATCGCGGGGCGTGGAGATGATCATGATCTCCCGGATACCGGCCAACATCAGAATAGACAGGGGGTAATAGATCATCGGTTTATCAAAGACAGGCAGCAGCTGCTTTGAGACCGTGATGGTGATGGGATAGAGGCGCGTACCGGCGCCGCCTGCGAGGATAATGCCTTTCATTATAAATACCGTTTTAAGTTTTACGTTTTAAGTTTTAAGTATATGGAAAGACCGTGTTGGGTTTTGAGTTATAAAAACATCCCCCTACCCCCTTTGCTAAAAGGGGAGGCATTGTGACGGGCACCGTCATGCGAGTTTCAGCTGTCATTGCGAGGAGGCCGGAGGCTGACGAAGCAATCTCATAAGGCATCGATATCAATGGGATTGCCACGGCGCACACGCGCCTCGCAATGACTGGCTGTGGCGGTAGCTTGAGCTTGCTTCGTCACTATGCCCTCGCACTGACGGGCTGTGGCATTGGTGTGGGATTGCCACGGCGCACACGCGCCTCGCAATGACGGCAGAAAGTCATGGGTAAAGGTTACCATAACTCAACACTCAAAACCCAACACTCAACACTGTTTTTTTAAACCATCCGGTTGTTGCCGCTTCCGTAGCCGGCGTCAAGGAGGGTTTTCTCCTTTTTGGCAATCTCCAGGTCCGCGGCCACCATCATATCGATAAGCTGCGCGAAACTGACCTTCGGTTCCCAGTGGAGGGCTTTTCTGGCCTTGGCGGCATCGCCGAGCAGCACGTCCACCTCGGTGGGCCGGAAATACCGGGGGTCCGTGGCCACATACTGCCGGTAATCCAGATCGAGCCTGGTAAAAACCTGCTCGACGAATTCCTGCACGGAATGGGTCTCCCCCGTGGCCACGACATAATCATCGGGTTTTTCCTGCTGGAGCATGAGCCACATGGCCTCTACGTAATCGCCGGCAAACCCCCAGTCGCGTTTTGCCGCCGAGTTTCCGAGATAGAGTTTCTCCTGAAGGCCCAGCTTGATGCGGGTGGCGGCCCGGGTGATCTTCCGGGTAACGAAGGTCTCGCCCCGCCGAGGGGACTCGTGGTTGAAGAGGATGCCGTTACTGGCAAAAATCCCGTAGGCGTCCCGGTAATTGCGGGCCACGTAGTAGGCATAGACCTTGGCAGCCGCGTAGGGACTCTGGGGCTGAAAGGGCGTGGCCTCGCTCTGCGGGGGCAGGGCCGCGCCGAACATCTCGCTGGAAGAGGCCTGATAGAAACGGGTCTTGATACCTGTCTTCCGGATCGCCTCCAGCAGGCGGAGCGTTCCCAGGCCCGTGACATCCCCGGTATATTCCGGCATGTCGAAGCTCACCCGGACATGGCTCTGGGCGCCGAGGTGGTAGATCTCGTCGGGTTTGATTTCCTGGAGGAGGTCGGTGAGCTGGCCGGAAACGGAAAGGTCGCCATAGTGGAGGTAGACCCGGGCCTCGGGATCGTGGAAATCCCGGTAGAGGTGATCGATCCGGTCGGTGTTGAAGGTGCTGGCCCGGCGGACCAAGCCGTGGATTTCATAGCCCTTGCCGAGCAGGAATTCCGCCAGGTACGAGCCGTCCTGTCCCGTGATGCCGGTGATGAATGCTTTCTTCATGGTAACTCCAGATAACTCCAGGTAATGGGTCATGGGTTATGGTACTTGTTTTTTTACCAATTACCCATTACCCATTGATTTCGGCACTGTCTTCCTTTTTGTCCAGCTCACTGATTTTCATCATTAAGCTCCGGGCCGCGGCAATTGCCTTCTCGGCATCCTCTGCCTCTGGCTCGCCGCGCGGCAGCAACCCCTGTTCTGTCGGATATCGTCCCTTGTAAATACTGTTTAAGAAGACCGCCTCATCCATGGTTAAGCCACTGTCAAAACCAAGCTTTTTAACTTCCTGATAAAGGCCGACGATGTCATGGGTCCGCTCCGGCTTCTTCCCGGCTTCGAGGATAAAGGCCTTTAAAGCCTTTTCGGCGCACTGCTGGCTGTGGTAACAGGCGGTGCGATATTTCTTATTGTCAAAGAGGATCTCTGCCGACTCAAATTCGTCCCGGGCGTCTTTAAGCCATGCTTCCGTTGCTGCCCTCATATACAGTACCCTCCCTGTATCCATGACCTCTTCTATGAACGGGTTGCCCACGGAGTAAAGCGATCTTACCTCTCTTGGCGTATAAACTATTATATCCAGCGGAACGTCCCGATCGGAAAGCAACTTCTCCACTTCCATCCGGCGGTCAATGGCCCTTTTGTCCGTTTCTTTGATGATAAGCAGGTCAATGTCGCTCTCAACTCCGCAACGCCCTTTTCCATAAGAGCCAAAGAGGATGACACTCTCCGGGTTGTAATGCTTAACGATCCGGTTCGTAATCCCTTTTATTGTCTTCACGATAAATCCATTGCAGAAAGTCTTTTATACAGCTCCGCCCTCTCGATTACATCAGAGGCGCTGCCACGATAATCGTAAACACTCTTTATATCTTCTGCTTTAAAAACACAAATCGGGACTGCACGTATCTCAGCACAGCCCCGATATTTCATACCGCTTCAAAATGGACGACAAGAAACCTGCAATGCTATCGGGGTGAACCCCGGCACCCAACCTTCCGGCCGGATGGAAATGCCCTTCAACTTAATGCTCTTTACCAACAAATTTAACCACTTATTTTCGTTACCGGGGGAGGGGACGTGGCGTTCCCGACCTTCCCCCCATGTGGTCTGTTTAATATCGTCGTTCATCCCCATTGTCAATAATTTTTTTCCCTGAGACGAACGTCTAAGTTATGACGAATATTTATATTCATTAAATCCCCCCCCTGTTCCCCCTATCCGGAAAAAGGAACAATCTAACAACACAATGGCTGAACTACGTACCCGGAAGGTACGTGGATGTCAAGCTAAAAATCGCCTCCGTTTATCATGGCAGCTTTTCAATCTGGAATCCCTCAAGCTTTATGGCCACGGAACGCTGCAGCAGCTCAATAGTGATGACAAAAAGCTCTTTGTTGTAATCGGCGCCGTAAACAATGCCTTCGATCCCCTTGAAGGGTCCGTCGGTGATACGCGCGCGCTCCCCCACTTTCGGGTATTGGAAATGCTGGATTTCCACCTTGGAATTGACGATCCGCTGGATGGCATCGATCTTCTCATCGGGAACGGGTATTGGTTCCGCGCCGTGGGGCTTGCCCAGAATCTTCACCACCCCAAAGGTTTGCAGGACATCCACCCTTGCTTCCGGAGTCGGGGCGTCCAGTTCGACAAAGAGATAGCCGGGAAACATGGGCAACAGGATCTTCTTCTTTCTATCTACCCGTTTGCTCCATACCTCGATCTTCGGTAAAAAGACATGATGCCCTTTTTGGAGAAGGCCGGCGTACGCCTTATCCTCATGCCGGCTTCGCGTATGGATAGCATACCAAGGCATAATGTGGTTTATCCTTTCCGAGCATAATTTAAATCCCCCTCCAGTCCCCCTTTTCCAAAGGGGGAGCACCTTTTTCCCCTCTTTAGCAAAGAGGGGCCGGGGGAGATTTGACTACACATTTATTCTCTTCCCGGGGTCGCTTTCGAATCCATCACCAAATGGTGTCCACATAAGGATACTTCCGCATTTTCTCGTCTTTTGTAACAAGCGCCGCACCCATTGTAAGCGCGGTCGCTGTAATGATGCGGTCAACGGGATCATCATGAAAAAACCCCGGCAAATAAACAGATTTGCTGGCAATTCCGTTGCTGACCGGCACAAAGTGCAAGAACGGCAATGCCTCTGATTTGGCTATCCAATCGGTAACTTCCATCGTCAACTCCAACCTGCCCCGTTTGACAAGCATGGCTATCTCCCATGCGCTTATTGCGGAAAGATAAAGGATGTTCTCGGCCATTGCTGCAGCAACGGCCTCATCAGCCTTTTTAGACAGGTGCTCGGGATTGCTGAGCCACCAGAGCCAGGCATGAGTATCAAGAACAATTAGTTGAGAGCTTCCCATTCTTCCACACCCACAGGTTCAGTTGGCTGTTCATATTTCAATACCGTATTGCGCAACGTCTTTAAAGCCCCTGCGGGATCAGGACAATAAGGTAAAATTTTCAAAACCGGCTTACCGTGGTCCGTGATAATAAGCTCTTCTCCACTTTTTTCTATCTGGCGAAAATATTCCAACGAGCGCGGTTTAAATTTTGATTTAGACACCATGCGACCCATTGCAAACCTCCATAAACTCTACACAGCAAAGTTATAAAGTAACCATGGTCATGGTACCATAGTCATTTAATCATGTCAATATGAAGGGACAGAAAGGAACATTCCCTGCATGAAACATGCGTGGTTGGAGGTGAAAACAGGCGGATCATGCTTCAGGATGGAGGAAACGGCGCTGTGGCGTTTGAATTCCTGGTCCAGGAACCGCCGGACATGTTTTCTGTCCCAGCCCCGGGGATGCCGGAAAGCGGTGTAGAGGGACAGATCCCCTTCATAAAACTCCGCTGTTTCATAGTCTCCCGACTCCGGGCCGGAAAGGGGCATATTGAAGATGGCCAAATTCAGGAAATCAATGGCCCCGTGGTGCCGGACAACGAAATCCAGGGTCTGCCGCGCCTGGGTGAGAGTTTCCGCCGGGGTGCCGAAGAGCAGATAGACATAGGTGGCGATACCCGCCTCCTTGAGATTGTGTAAAACCTTGGCGGCCTGGTTGATGTCGATCCCCTTGTCCAGGGCGTCAAGCACCCCTTGGTCCCCAGATTCTATGCCCAGCTTGAGCATGACGCAGCCCGCCTTTTTCAGGGCACGGCAGAAATCGGCCTCGGCAAGCTCAGGGCTGATCCGCGCAAAGCCGTACCAGGGAACGCCGGGGGATTGGTCGGCAAGCGCCCTGAGGAGCGCCGGACTGAGCGCATTGTCGAGGAGATGGAGGAGGGACGGCCTGGTCGTCGCGGCAAGCGTTTTCAGCTCCTCAATCACCTTCCCCACAGGGATGGGCCGATAGGGGTTAGCCTCGGCCTTTTCCGGGCAGAAGGAACATCTGCTCCAAAAACAGCCGCTCGCGGCGCTATAGGGCAGGATCAGGCCGGGGGCCAGGTAGTCCGGGAGGGGCAGGCCGCCGTAATCGGGCGCACCCTCCTTCTCCTTCCCGTATTCCCGGCCCAGCAGGCTCAGCAAGGACTGCTCACCCGGACCGGCAACCAGATGGTCCACCAGGCCGCCGAAGGGATTCCGCCAGCCGGGCCTTTGCAGCCACGAACTCACCAGGCCGCCCCCCAGGATCAGCTTTATCCCCGGATGCTCTTTCCTGATGAGGCCGAGCAAGGCGAAGGTGCACAAGGCCTGGCTCAGGTAGGTCAGGGAAATCCCTACCAGGCCCGTCCGCCCCTGTTTAAGGAGGGCCGGCAACCGCTCCCGGTAAAGGGGCGTGAAGGGGTTTTCCTCGGGATGTTCGGCGGCCTGGAGCAGGTCGGAGCTTCGGAGCGGTGACAAGAAAGGGTCCTGGTAATCCGCCAACCCTACCTTTATATTACAGCCCCTGCCGGTGCGGACGGAAACGGCCAGGGCACGCTGCAAGTCGCGCACGGCCCGGTCATACCGGGCGGCAGAGCGATAGAGCACGGGCTGGCGCAGCGCCGCGATATTGCCCGAAGCGTTGCGGATAGCCCGCCGGCTCCAGGTATCGGCTGCCTCGGAAGGCTGCCCGAGGAGATAGAGGAGCCCTTCGATATTTGCGTCCCAAACCCGGCAAGGCACCCCCTGCCGGCTTAGAGCGCCGGCCAGCTTGGCGATGCCAGCCGGAGGCTCACAGGGTTTCGTCACCGGGGGATTGATTAAAATCAAGAAATACCTCTAAAAAGCAGTGTTGAGTTTTGCGTGTTGGGCCTAAAAAAAACCGTGTTGCGTTTTGAGTGTTGGGTGTTGAGTTATGGTACCTTTATCTATGACTGTCTGCCGTCTTTGCGAGGGCTTGGCCTGAAGCAACCCACGCCACTGCCAACGCCTGTCATTGAGAGGGCATAGCCTGCAATCCCACGCCACTGCCACTATCTGTCATTGCGAGGCGCGTCTGCGCCGTGGCAATCTCTTTGGAAACTTAGCCAATTGGTGACGGATTGCTTCGTCGGCCAAAGGCCTCCTCGCAATGACAATGAGCAGGGACTTTTTACGAGACCGTCCATTTTTACCCATAACTAAAAAGTTTTTTTCCGCAACTCAACACGCAACACTCAACACTCAACACTATTTAAGCTCATCACTTAATTGTAACCCAATCTTCATGATGATCGCATATACTTCCTTAAGCGGGAGGTTGTGTTCCTGGGCCAGGCGGCGGCATTCTTCGTATTCCGGGGCCACATTGCAGATCCTGCCATCCTGACGGGCGACCTTCACCCGGGCCGGCCCCAGGCTGGTCTCCAGGGTCACGATCTCATAGGGCAGCATATGCTTGGTGACGGGGTAGACCCGCAATCCCAGGGTGGTGGTTTCGGCAAAGATCATCCGGCGAAATTTGTCTTCGTCTTCCGGCCGCATCAGGACGCAGAAGGTCACGGCCGGCCGGTTTTTCTTCATCTGGATCGTCTGGAGAAAGACATCCATGGCCCCTTCTGCAAACAGGCGGGCCATCAGATGATCGTAAAATTCCGGGTTCATGTCATCGATGTTCGCCTCCATCATCAGGGCCGGCCCCTGGTGATGCCCGCCATACCGCGGTCCGGGGACCGCGCCTCCGGCCGGCTGCTCGCCGATGATGAGGCGCAGCAGGTTCGGCAGGGCCAGGTCCCGGCTGCCCGCGCCGTAGCCGCTGCCCGTAACCCGCATGAGCGGCATCTCCCCGAAGGCGCGGCAGCAGGTGGTCAGGATCGCCGCGCCCGTGGGGGTGAGCAGTTCCTTTTCCGCCTCCCGGGAATAGATGGGCACCCCGGCAAGGAGTTCCAGCGTGGCAGGACCTGGTACCGGGATGATCCCGTGGCTGGACCGGGCAAAACCGCTCCCCACGTTGATGGGCGAGGCATAAACCTCCTCGAGGCCCAGCCGTTGGAGGCCGGCGACGGCGCCCACGACATCCACGATGGCATCCAGGGCACCTACTTCGTGGAAGGCAATCTCCTCGACCGTGGTGCCGTGCACCCTGGCCTCCGCCTCGGCCAAACGGGTGAAGATCCGCAGGCTTTTTTCCCGGACCGCCTCGGGCAGAGCGCTTTGTTCGAAAAGGGCATGGATGTCCCGGAGCGAACGATGGCACAGCTCCTCGGCGACAATGACCCGGCAGTGCGTGCCGGCGATACCCTGCCTGAGCACCCGCTCCCGTTCCAGACGAAAGCCCGGCAAGCCCAGAAGCGCCAGATCGCCTTGCAGGTCCTCCCAGGGGAGACCCGCATCGAGCAGGGCGCCCAGGATCATGTCGCCCGCCGCGCCGGCAAAACAGTGGAAATAGGCGATCTTCATGGCTCACCCTCGCCCAGGCGGTTGATGAGACCGGCCTGGTAGCCGGCCCCGAAGCCGTTGTCGATGTTGACGACGGAGATGCCGCTCGCACAGCTGTTCAACATGGCAAGCAGGGCGGCCAATCCGCCGAAACTGGCGCCGTAGCCCACGCTCGTGGGCACGGCAATCACCGGTTTATCCACGAGGCCGGCCACGACGCTCGGCAGTGCCCCCTCCATACCGGCTACCACCACCAGGACCCGGGCCGCAAGCAGCGTCTCACTGTACTTCAGGAGCCGGTGGATGCCTGCTACCCCGGCATCGTAGATCCTCTCCACCCGGTTGCCCATGGCCTCGGCGGTGAGGGCCGCCTCTTCGGCTACGGGCAGATCCGAGGTGCCGGCGCTTACCACGGCGATGGCGCCGCGCTGTTCCTGCATGCCGCGCCGGATGAGCATCAGCCTGGCCAGTTCGTGATACTCGCAACCGGGCACCTGGGCGGTCACGGCTTCATAAACTTCCCGGCACACCCGCGTGGCCAGAACATTGCCCGAGGCCTGCTCCGCCAGCCGCCGGACAATGGCCACGGCCTGGTCCGTGGTCTTGCCCGCACAGTAGACGACCTCCGGGAAGCCCCGCCGCAACTCGCGATGGCAGTCGAGCTTGGCAAAGCCCAGGTCGTCGAAAGGCAGCTTCTTCAATTCCTCCACGCCCGCCTCGATAGGGAGCCTTTTTTCCTGGATAGCGGCCAAGAGTTCCCGCAATTTCTCTTCGTTCATGACGACCTCGCAAGCCCGGCAATCGTGGTGAGTCCGCAGGCCAAAGCAGGCTCCCCCCCGAGGTTCAGGGTTTCGTTCATGCTGCCCGTCCGGTAACCTTCCAGATCCAGGGCCACATAGGTGAAGCCGGAGGCCTTGAGCCGGCTGACAATTTCAGCTGCTTTTTCCATGAGCAGGGGAAACTGTTCCCGGGTTACCTCGAGGCGCGCGATCGCGCCGTGGTGGCGGAGGCGAAACTGGCCGAAACCGAGGGCCCGGAGATAATCCTCGCCCTGCTCCACCTGGACCAGCTTCTCCGGGGTAATCCTCGTGCCGTAGGGGAAACGGGAGCTGAGGCAGGCGCAGGCCGGTTTGTTCCAGGTCGGCAATCCCAGTTCCCGGGAGAAAAAGCGGATGTCTTCCTTGGTGAGGTCTGCCTCCAGGAGAGGGCTCCGCACACCCAGCTCCCGGGCCGCCTTCCGGCCGGGACGGAAATCCCCCAGATCGTCAACATTGGTCCCGTCGAGGACGCATTTTGCCCCCTCTTCCGCGGCCAGCCGCGCCAGGCGGGAGAACAATTCCTGCTTGCAGAAGTAGCAACGCTCCGGCGGGTTCGCGGCAAAATCGTCCTTGGCCAGTTCCTCTGTGTCGACAACCACCTGCCGGGCCTCCAGGAGGCGGGCCAGCTCCTGCGCTTCCTGGAATTCCCAGGCCGGATAGGTGGGCGACTGCCCGGTCACGGCGAGCACCTTTTCCCTTCCCAGGACGGTGAGCGCCATCTTCAGAAGGAACGTGCTGTCCACCCCGCCGGAAAAAGCGATGACAACGTTCTGCATTTCCCCCAGTATTTCCCGCAGCCGGCCAAGTTTCTGTTCTCGTTCATGATCCATATTTTTTTCCTCGTCCTTCTCGGGGTCGGAATCGGGATCGCTATCGAATCGAGACCTTTGCACAACTTGTTAGCCGTCATTGCGAGGCGCGTGTGCGCCGTGGCAATCTCAATGATATCGATGCCCTATGAGATTTCTTCGTCAGCCTTCGGCTTCCTCGCAATGACAAACAGGGCGTTGTGCAAAGGCCTCGAATCTTTGTTCATCCGTCTTTTTTCGATTCCGTTTCCGATTCCGATAGCGACCCCGAGTGTTTATGATGAGGGTAGCGGAAAAGCCGGACTTTTTCAAGGCGATTAAAAACATCCCCCACCCACGGGCGGCGTTACGACAAGGGGGAAAGCGGAACGATCTCATCAATTCATCAATCCGGCATTGACATTTTGGCCCGTATTTAATAGAAGCAATGCATTATGTCCCGATTGAGGAGAATATGAAAAAAGAGGATTTACTGAAAATACCCGTCGAGCACATCGACATTACGTCCTTTGACGCTTCCCCCATCATCCAGGCCATGGCTAAGATGTCCTTTACGGCCCGGGACCTCGCCACGGCGGCCGAGATCTACAACCGGATGCTGGCTGATCCATCGTGCGCCGTGGTCCTGACCATTGCCGGCAGCACCGGCGCCGCCGGCTGCCTGCAGCTTTATGCCGACCTCGTGAAGCACAACATGGTGGATGCGGTCGTCGCCACGGGGGCTTCCATTGTGGACATGGATTTTTTCGAGGCCCTGGGCTTCAAGCACTATCAGGGTAGCACCCAGGTGGACGACAAGGTCCTCCGGTCTCTCTATATCGACCGCATCTACGATACCTTCATCGACGAGCAGGAACTCCAGACCTGCGACAACACCGTCAAGAAGATCGCCGACCAGCTGCCGGCCCGTCCTCATTCCTCCCGGGAGTTCATCCGGGAAATGGGGCGCTATCTCACGGAGCACGCCCGGAAGCAGGGCTCGCTGGTCCAAGCCGCCTTTGAACATGAGGTCCCCATCTTCTGCCCGGCCTTTTCCGACAGCAGTGCCGGCTTCGGACTGGTCCTGCATCAGCACGAACGCCCGGAAAACCACGTCAGTATCGATTCGGTCAAGGATTTTCGCGAACTCACCCAGATCAAGATCAACGCCCCCACGACGGGCCTCCTCATGATCGGCGGCGGCGTGCCAAAAAACTTCATCCAGGACACGGTGATCTGCGCGGAACTGCTGGGCAAGGAAGTGCCCATGCATAAATACGCGATTCAAATCAGCGTCGCCGATGCCCGGGACGGGGCCTGCTCCAGTTCCACCCTGAAGGAGGCCAGCTCCTGGGGCAAGGTGGACACGACCTACGAGCAGATGGTCTTTGCCGAAGCGACCTCTGTGCTACCCCTTTTGGCGAGTTACGCCTACCATCAGGGCCACGGCAAGACCAGAAGGAAATGGCAATTTAGCCGAATTTTTGCTTAGTAAGTTAGAAATTATTTTTTGCGTTTTTTTGGCGGAAAATAATTTCGTGAACGCACTTATCCCGTTTAGCGGGGATAGGAGAGGCACTCCATGGACATGATGATCAAGGGGTTTGAAGCCGTTCTGACCCCCTCCAGCCTGGGACTCCTGGTGGCCGGCGTCATCTTCGGGAATATCGTGGGCTTTCTACCCGGCCTGGGCGGCGTCTTTGCCCTAGCGATCCTCATTCCCTTCATCTATAAGCTGCAGCCCTTCGACGCCTTTGCCCTGCTCTTGGGGACCCATGCCGTCATCAATACGGGCGGCGCCATTACCTCCATCCTGATCAACTGTCCCGGAGAGGCCGCCTGCGCGGCCACCTGCTTCGACGGCTATCCCATGGCCAGAAACGGCAAGGCCGGCGTGGCCCTGGGCGCCGCCTTCACGTCTTCCGCCATGGGAGGCATCTTTGCGGCGGGTTTCCTCCTCGTCATGATCCCGCTCATCCGGCCCATCGTCATGTCCTTCGGCCCGCCGGAAATCTTCATGCTCATCGTGCTCGGGCTCTCCTACATCGCCGCTATGGGCACGGGCTCCACGCTGAAGGCCCTGATCAGCGGCATCATGGGCTTCATGCTCGCCATGGTCGGCTTCGATCCCCAGACCGGCGACGCGCGCTATAACCTCGGCACGCTCTATCTTTTCGACGGTATCGACCTGGTGCCGCTCACCGTGGGGCTCTTTGCCATCGGGGAGATGATCTCCGTGGGCACGATGCGGGGCAAGGGTTTGGCCCGCCAGATCGAGACGGTCGGCAGCGTGGCCGATCTGTGGGAGGGGGTCACGATCTGCTTCCGGAAGTGGTGGCTGATCCTGCGCTGCAGCTTCATGGGGGCGACCATCGGCCTTATCCCCGGCCTGGGGGGAACCGTTTCCAGTTTCATCACCTATGGTTTTGCCCGGCAGGTCTCAAAGAATCCCGAGACCTTCGGGAAGGGGAACGTGGAAGGGGTCATCGCCCCGGAGAGCGCCAATAACGCCAAGGAAGGGGGGAACCTCGTGCCGACCCTCGGGTTCGGCATCCCCGGCGGGGCGGGCATGGCCCTCCTGCTCGGCGCCTTCATCGTCAAGGGCATCGACCCGGGGCCGGCCATGCTCAAGGAAAACCTCGACCTGATCTACGGCATGATCCTGATTCTCGCCATGGCGAACATTCTCGGGGCCACGATCTGCATGGCCTTCTCGGCACCCCTGGCCCGGCTCACCCTGATCCCGGGACCGATCATCTCTTCCATGGTCGTCCTGTTTTGCTTCCTCGGGTCCTACGGGGTCAAAAACAACTTCTACGATATCGTGGCCACGCTTTGTTTCGGAATCCTGGGCTACATCATGGTGAAGGCCAAGTATCCCCGGGCCCCGCTTCTCGTGGGCGTCGTCCTCGGGAAGGCCGCCGAACTGAACTTCCATCTGTCCCTGCAGCTCTTCGGCAAGTTCTTCGTCCTGCGGCCCATCACCTTCTTCATCCTCTTGCTCATCATCCTGGGCCTGACCCTGCCGGCGTTCCTGGCCCGGCGGCGGAAAGGGAGGGTGGCCCATGGATCTTAAGATCGAGAAGGTCTTTACCTGGCTTCTCTTGATATTTTTCATCTTCCTTTTCTTCATGACCTGGCGTTACGGGGCCAAGGCCCGCCTGGCCCCGTTGTTCATGCTCATCCCGGGCATTGTGCTCACGGGCCTCCAGCTCTGGCGCAGTTACCGCCGGCCTGAAGCCATCAAGGAAGAGGGCGTGGACGAAGAAGACGGGGAGAGCTACGAAATCAGCGCCCCCTTCGACCAGGAGATGTGGATGGTAGGGTGGTTCGTGGCCTTTGCCGTGGCGGTCTGGCTGGTCGGCTTTCTGGTAGCCACCCCCCTGTTTCTGATCCTGTTCCTGCGCTTCTGGGCGAAGGAAAGCTGGCTCCTGGCCCTGCTGCTCGGCGGTCTTACGGACGTTTTTATCTATTTTACCATGGAATGGGCCTTCAGCATCATCCTCTACCGGGGCTGGATGTTCCGGTGAAAGCAGGTTATAGGTCATGGGTGATGGGTGCTTTTCGGGGTCGGTATCGCTATCGGTATCGGGATCGAAAAAACGGATGAACAAAGATTCGATGGACTCGTACTAAGTCAGAAAGCCCGTCATTGCGAGGAACGCAGTGACGAAGCAATCTCATAATGCATTGATATCAATGAGATTGCCACGGCGCACACGCGCCTCGCAATGACGGCAAGCAGGTTGTGTGCAAAGGTCTCGATGCGAAAGCGATAGCGATACCGACCCCGAGAGAGGATTAGGAAATTTAAACATTTACCAAGGAAAGCATGAGGTTAGAGATGAAAAGCATCTTGAGATTAGTGGGATTTACGGTTTTAGTGACTGTTTTCTTGACAGCGGGCCTTTCCCCGGCCGGCGCTGCCGCCAAACCTTATTATGAGGGGAAGGTGCTCACGATCATCGTGGGCTATGCGCCGGGCGGCGGTTATGACCGCATGGCGCGGATTCTCTCGAAACACCTGCCCCGCTTCATCCCGGGGAAACCGGCTGTCCTGGTGCAGAACATGCCCGGCGCCAGCAGCATGATCGCCGCCAATTACCTGTACAATATGGCCAAACCTAACGGCCTCACCATCGGCACCTTCAACCGCTACGTCACCCTGGCCCAAATGCTGAAACTGGACGGGGTCCGCTTCGATTTGGCAAAGTTCGCCTGGGTCGGCTCGGCCTCCGTGGAAGCGGCGGTATTCACCGTGCGGTCCGATCTGCCCTATCGCACCTTCGAGGATCTGAAGCGGTCTAAGGAACCCCTCTATCTCGGCAATACGGGTGAAATCGACACGGGCTCGCAATTCGCCCCGCTCCTCAAGGAATTCATGGGGACAAACGTCAAGTTCGTCACCTATCCCCAGACTGCCGAGATCGTCCTGGCCCTGGAAAGGAAAGAAGTCGGGGGCTACGGATTCACCTATACCACGGCAAAACCATTCATCGACCGCGGCCTGATCCGGCCCCTGATCCGGGGCCCCATCTCGGCGCCGGGGATCGAAAACCTGCCCGTGAATGTTGACCTGGCCGCCAACAAGCAGGTCAAGACGATCATCTCGATCCTGGCCGGACCGGACCGCCTCGGCCGGCCCTACGTCGCCCCTCCCAAGACCCCGGAGAACGTCATGACTATCCTGCGGGAGGCCTTCAGCAAGCTCACCAAGGATCCCCAGGCCCTGGCGGAGGCGGCGAAACTCAAGATGGAACTCGAATATACGACGGCTCCCGAAACGCTGAAGCTGATCGGCCAGATCCTGAATCAGCCACCGGAAATCGTCAGTGAAGTGGGCAAAATGGGGAAGTTTTAAACGCACCCGTCATTGCGAGGGCGCAGCCCGAAGCAATCTCACGCCACCTCCGTAAGATTGCTTCGCTCCGCTCGCAATGACATAACCATATGATAAGGGGGTATTTATGAAGCGGATTTTGATATCTTTATTGATACTGATAGTGCTGCCGGCCTACGGGATGGCCGCACAGGCTGCCGGTAAAGCGACCAGTAAGACGGCAACATCGCCGGAAGCGGCCTTTTTCAAGGGCAAGGTCCTGGTGCTGATCGTGCCCTACAGCCCCGGCGGCGGCTATGATGCCTATGCCCGAATGATCGCCCCGTTCGTGGAGAAAAACCTGGGCTGCACGGTGGTGGTGCAGAACGCACCCGGCGGCGGCACGCTGGTAGGGACCCTGCAGATGTACCGCGCCAAGCCCGACGGGCTCACCATGTCCATCGTCCAGCTGTCCGCCCTGATCACCCGCACCCTGCTGGGCGACACGCTCGGCTTCGATCTGAATAAATTCAGCTGGCTCGCCCGGGTCGCCTCGGAAAACAGGCTGATCGTGGCCGGGGGAAAAACGCCTTACAAGACGATCGAGGACATGAAAAAATCCCCGCGCCAGATCAAGTTTTCCGCGGCTGGCGTCCTGAGTTCCGATTTTAACCACATCGCCCTCTGCGCCGAGGCCATCGGACTGAACGTCAAGCTGATCACGGCCTATGAGGGATCGAGCGAGCAGGACCTGGCGGTGATCCGGGGCGATGTGGACGCAACGCTCGGCAGTTACACGAGCAAACTGAAATTTGTGAAAACGGGCGACATGGTGCCGATCATCCAGTTCGCCTCGGCCAGACACAAGGACATGCCGAACATCCCCCTGGGCACGGAACTGCCCGGCCTTTCGGCAAACGGCAAAGCCTTGCTCTCCTTTGTAAATCGCCAGGCGGCCTTTGACCGGGTCTTTGCGGTCCCGCCTGGCATTCCCCCGGCCCGGTTGAAATTCCTGAGAGACGCGGTGGTGCGCGCCCTGCAGAATCCGGAACTCATGGCCATTGCCGAAAAGCAGCGGCGTCCCCTGGACCCCGTGGCGGCCTCCGTGGTTGAGGAAGCGGTCAAGAGCGATCTGCAGATGGATCCGAAGATCAAGGATTTAATCAAGAAGACCCTCTATAAATATAAGGACGCCTAAGGGCGAAAGGAGGAATTAGCATATGTCTGAAGAACAAGCATTACCGACTATTGGACAGGATATGAGGACCTTCTATGAAAAATGGCTGGAGAAGGAAGGCCTGGATGTCGTCCGGGGCATGTTTGTGGAAGATATGAAGACCATGCCTTTGCAGCCCTGGGGGAGAAAGGGCGGCAAGGGCGTCTTCATCCATCTGGAAGGCGCGGGAGAGGAAAACAGCGCCTATGTTTGTGAAATACCGCCCGGGGGAAAGCTCGCGCCCCAGAGACATATGTACGAAGAATCGATCTTCATCCTGGAAGGCCGGGGGGCCACCACGGTTTGGAATGAGGGCGGAGAAAAACAGACCTTTGAATGGCAGCCCAACTCCCTCTTTGCCATCCCGCTCAACGCCTGGCATCAGCACTTCAATACCCGGGGGGATCAGCCGGCGCGTTATGTGGCCGTGACGCTCATCATCCCGATGCTGAATCTCTTCTACAGCGAAGACTTCGTCTTCAACAATCCCTTTGAGTTTAAGAATCGCTACGGAGGCGCGGAAAATTATTTCAGCGGCGAAGGCAAGCTCTTCCAGCAATACGACTCCTATATGAAGGTTTGGGAGACTAATTTTGTCCCCGATGTCCTGAATCGTGATCTCATCGGCTGGAAAGAAAGAGGCGGAGGCGGCCGGAGCATGATGTTCCAGCTTGCCGAAAGCTGCATGCCGGCCCATGTCTCCACCTTCGATGTCGGGGCTTACAAGAAGGGCCATCGCCACGGCCCGGGCGCCCATGTCATCATCGTCAGCGGCGAAGGATACAGCCTGCTGTGGAAGGATGGGGAGCCGGTGCAGAGGTACAACTGGAAGCGCGGCTCTATGGTCGTGCCGCCCGACATGTGGTTCCATCAGCATTTCAATCTGGGCAAGGAACCGGCCACCTACATCGCCCTCCACGGCAAGTACAGTCCCAAATACAGGACCAGCAAGGGGGCGAGCTATTGGGGGATTGACCGGGATGTCAAGGCCGGAGGACACCAGATCGAATATGCCGACGAAGATCCAGCGATCTGGGAAACGTTCGACAAGGAACTGGCCAAGAGAGGCGTGGAAAATCAGATGATACCGAAGGTCGGGCGCAAATGAACAGCGGGAGTCAGCTGAGTTTCCTGCACGATGTCGGCGCCGGAAGTCTGGCACTGCCCGGGGGGTTTCCCTGGTCACCCCTGCCCATGCGCCTCCACGATGAATATGAACAGGAGTTTTTCCCGGAGATGGCCGATGAAGAGCATCCCATGTGGAAGACGGAACGGATCGAATTCCAGAGCGTGGGGATCGACATCGGGTCCTCCACCTCCCATCTCGTCTTCTCCCGGTTGGTGCTGCGGAGGATGGGCACGAAGCTCTCGAGCCGCTTTGTGGTGGTAAGCCGGGAGGTGCTCTGGAAATCCCCTATCCTGCTCACCCCTTATCTCAGCCAGCACCAGATCGACGTGCAGGGGTTGGAGGCCTTTTTAGCCTGGGCCTACCGGACGGCGGGCTATGCCCCGGAGAGCGTCGATACGGGCGCCGTCATCATCACCGGGGAAGCGGCGCGCAAGGAAAACGCCGAGGCGATCACCAATCTGTTTTCCGATCAAGCCGGCAAGTTTGTCTGCGCCACGGCCGGACCCAACCTGGAAGCCATGATGTCCGCTTACGGATCCGGGGCCGTCCGGCTGAGCCTCGCCGGGGAAGGCGGGCAAACGGTGCTGGTGGTCGATGTCGGAGGCGGAACGTCAAAAATCGCCCTGGTCCGGGAAGGCGTCATTCTGGGGACGGCGGCCACCAATGTGGGGGGCCGGCTCGTGGCCCTGGATGCCGCCGACCGGCTGACGCGGATCGAAGAACCGGGCGAGTGGGTGGCTGAGGAGCTGGGAATCGGGCTGAAGATGGGAGAGCCGCTCACCGAACCGGAGAAGGAAGCACTCGCCAGCCGGCTGGCCGATGTCCTGTTCGAAACCATTGACGGTCACAACCTTTCCCCCCTGGCGGAGCGGCTGATGGTTACGCCTCCCTTGCATTATCATGGAAAAATAGACGCCGTCGTGTTTTCCGGCGGCGTGGGAGAATACATTTCCGGCCAGGAAAAACAGGATTACCGCGACCTGGGAAGACTTCTGGGACTGAAGATCCGGGAGCGCCTCGGACAACCGGGCTGGGATATCCCGGTTGCGGCCTCGGAAGAGAGGATCAGGGCCACGGTCATCGGGGCTTCACAATATACCGTCCAGGTGAGCGGCAGCACCATCTTTGTCTCGAACACCGGAATCCTGCCCTTAAAAAATCTGCGCGTCGTGTTTCCGCGTCTGGCAGTAGCGGAGGAAGGGCTGACCCCGCACTCCGTGGCAACCGCCATTGAGCAGGCCTTTACGCGTTTCGATCTCCTGGAGGGCGAACAGTCCGTGGCCCTCGCCTTTCACTGGCCCTTCGACCCCCAGTATGATCTGTTAAGAAACCTCACCCAGGGGATCGTGGCCGGTCTCAAGAGCACGATCCAAAAGAAGCTGCCCCTCGTGCTGGTCTTCAATAGGGACATCGGGAAATCCGTCGGCGCCATGCTCTGCGAGGAGCTGAAGATCGATTGCGATATTGTCTCCTTCGACCAGGTGCATCTCCACGACTTCGACCATATCGATGTGGGGGAATTCATGGAGAAGATCGAAGTCGTCCCGATCGTGATCAAGTCACTCGTTTTCGGGAAACACGGCGAGGAATTGCTGCGGCAGCAGCAGTTGAAAGATCACCACCATTAATCCGGCTGCAAACTCGGTATCGCTATCGGCATCGGTATCGGAATCGAAATGGGAAAAAATCGCGCTGAAAAGCGAAAGCGATTCCGATTCCGACCCCGAGAAGAATTCGTTTACAGTCTTAAACAAACTGAGTAGTTACGAATTATCTTAACAGGAGGCGAAAAAATGGCGACAGCAGAAATAGCCAAGGAAACTACCTATAACAAATGGCTGGAAAGGGAGGGCATCGATGTCATCCGGGACTACATGCTGACGGATGTGCGCACCTTCCCCCTGAAACCTTGGGCCCGCAAAGGCGGCTTCGGCGTGCACCTGTCCATGAAGGGAGCCGAAGATTGCGATGCCGCCTATATCTGCGAAATTCCCGGCCTGGGCTCCCTCAAACCCCAGAAACACCTCTATGAGGAGATGATCCTGATCTTGAGCGGTGCGGGAAAGACGGAAGTATGGAACGAGGGCGGCCCAAAGGTGACCTGCAACTGGCAGGAAGGCAGCCTCTTTGCCGTCCCGCTCAATGCCTGGCACCAGCACTTCAATCTGGGCGCCAAACCGGCCCGCTACCTGGCCGTCACGGACGCGCCGCCCATCATCGACCTCTTTCACAACCATGATTTCATCTTCAACAACAACTTCGTCTTCACGGACCGGTTCAACGGCCAGGAGGACTACTTCAACGGTGCGGGCCGGCTGCTGGACGAAAAGACCTGGGACACCAACTTCGTGGCCAACGTGGAGACCTTCAACCTCAAGGACTACGAGGTGCGCGCCAAGGGAGGCAAAAGCATCAAGTTCGAGCTGGCGAGCAATACGATGATCGCCCATATCTCCGAATATCCAGTGGGGGTTTATAAAAAGGCCCATCGCCACGCCCCAGGCGCCCATGTGCTCCAGCTGCGGGGCAAAGGATATACGATGATGTGGGAAGAGGGCAAGCCCTACCAGCGGTTCGACTGGACCCGGGGCGCCCTGCTCGTGCCCCCCCGGATGTGGTTCCACCAGCACTTCAACCTGGCCCATGAGCCGGCCCGATATATGGCCTTTAGGTGGCACAGCAAAAAATTCCTGCCGGGCAAACACTTCCAGGAGGGGGAAAACTGGTGGCTCTCCACGAAGCTGGGCGGGCACCAGATCGAGTATGAAAACGAAGATCCTCAGTTAAGAGAGATCTACCTGCGGGAGTTGGCCCGGGAGGGGATCGCCTTCAACCTGTCCGCCGCCGGGAGCGACAAGGAATAAGGGCTCAGGGGCAGAGGCACAAAGGGGCAAAGGCACAAAGTAAACACTCTGGTTCAGAGGGGCAAAGGCACCGGGGTACAAAGAATTTAGCCTCTGTGCCTTTGTGCCTCTCTTGCTCTGTGCCTATTTCAGTAACTACTTCTTCTCGTCGTATATCTTGAGGATCTTGTCCGTGATGTCGATGGCCTCGCTGGAGGCAACGACGGCGCTTTTTTCCAAAATCAGCGCATAGCCCTCACTCTTGGAAAAACTCAGCACAATCTGTCGCAACTCTCCCATGATCTTCTGGGCCAGGGCCACGTCCTTTTTCTTCAGCTCTTCTTCGAGATCACTTTTCAACCTGCTGAATTCTTTCGCTTCCTTGGCCAGATCTTCCCTGAGCTTGGCCGACGGGGCCTTCTTCAGCTGCTCTTCGATAGTGCGCACTTCCTTACCCTTGGCTTCGAGGATGGCCCGTTTGGCGTCCAGTTCCTTCTGGAAGGCAGCCCGGGCGCTCTTCGCCGCCTTGGCCTCCCGGATAAGCTTTTGGGTATCGATAATGCCGATCTTCAAGGGGCCTTCCTTAGGGGCGGCCACCAGGGGCGCCGGGGCGAAGGTCAGGAGACCTGCAAGTAAAAGACAAAAAGCCGCTATTTTTTTCATATGACCACTCCTTATTTTTTTTATCCCTCTTCCTGCACGGTTATATCTATTATATTGTTACCATATTTGCCGAAATAAGTAAAAGGCGGAAATTTGTTGACACCCCCCTGCAAAAAAGGGAAAATGACCCAGCGAGTCGTCAAAGCAGTCCGTTCGGATAAGAGGCTGAAACATGAAACCACAGAAGGCACAGAGGGGGGAGGGAAGGATTTTCTCTGCGATCTCTGTGGTTAATTAGTTTATATTTGACAATACATGCCGTTCGTAAAAGGAGGGATTTATGACGGAAAGCAAAAATGTCACCATCAGGACGCTCAAGGGGGAAGATATGCCGGCCCTGGTTGAAATCGATAAGAAGGTGCTGGGCCAGGAACGTTCTGAGTACTGGCAGATGAAGTTGGAACTGTTGGAATGTAAATCGCCGATCGGCTCCCTGGTAGCGGAAAGGGACGGAAAAGTCGTGGGATTCGTGCTGGGCGACGCCAGCGGCTGGGAATTCGGCATATCCACCAGAGTAGGCTGGATAGATACCATCGGGGTAGACCCGGACTACCAGCATAGCGGCATCGCCCGGCAGCTGATCCGGGAGATGGTCAACAATCTGAAAAAAGTGGGCGTAGGGACCGTCTATACCTTCGTAGACTGGCGGAACCGGGACATGCTCAAGTTTTTCGATAAGATCGGCTTTGGTCGCGGCAACATGATCAACCTGGAAATGAAAATTGAGTAAAGTAAAGAAAAGCAGTGTTGAGTGTTGGGTTTTGAGTGTTGAGTTAAAAGGAAGTTATTCATGACGGAAAAAAGAAAACGGACGCGCGCCCAGGCAGGTTTTGCCATTGACGTTGACCTCGCAGGAGAAGTTGTCACCGCTCTGACAATGAATGTGAGCCTGACGGGCCTTTCCTGCACGGCGAGCCCCCGCTTCCAGGAGGGAACCCCCTGCCGGGTCACGGTAAACCTGGGTTCCGGCGTCACCATCATCGTGCAGGGCAAAATCATGAGAGCCACGCCCCGGGGAGCGGCCATCACTTTTACTTCCATGGATGAAGACAGTTTCCGCCATCTGAAAAATCTGGTGGCCTTAAACGCTGGCAATGCCGACGTCATCGAGCGGGAGCTGACAACGCCGGCCTTTAGTAAGTAAGAAATTATTTTCTGCGTTTTTCCGGCAAAAAATAATTTCGTTAACGCACTTATCCCGTTTACCTGTGACCTTTAGGTTATCGGGGTTAGGTTATCAGGGTTGGAGTGCAACACCCGCCTGCCTGAGCTAAACCCCTCAGGACATGATCTCGAAGCTGTTGAAAAAATATCCTATTTCAAAGGCCGCGGTCTCCGGGGCGTCGGAACCATGGACGATGTTTTTCTCGATGTCCCGGGCAAAATCACGCCGGATGGTCCCCTCGGCTGCCTTCTGATAGTCCGTCGCCCCCATCAATTCCCGGTACCGGGAGATGGCGTTCTCCCCAGTCAGGACCATGACCACGACCGGTCCGGAGGACATGAAATCCGTGAGGCTGGCAAAGAAGGGCCGTTCTTTATGGACGGCATAGAAGCCTTCTGCCTGTGCCTTGGTCATGTGCAGCATCTTCATGGCCAGGATCTTCAGGCCGTTTTTCTCCAAACGTCCGATCACTTCGCCGATCAGCCCCCGGCTGACGCCATCGGGTTTGATGATAGATAAGGTTTTTTCCATAGGATGTTACCTGTCCTTTCTTAATTTCTTGTTTTTCGTGCCGTTTGCCATACCAGAAGGAAGCAGCCAAGTCAACGGAGAGAAACAAAATATTTCTTGACAAAAGGCCACTATGATACGAATCTTCGCCCAAGAATGGCAGAGAATGGTATGAATGAGAAAAACCGGATAAGAGCTAATGAAATTTACGCCTTGCTATACCTGGGGCTCGCTCTCTTTCTACTGCTCGCCTTAATTTCCTATCACCCCGCCGATCCCTCTTTCAACCGTTATGACACCGGGACGGCGCAAGTGCACAATTTCATCGGTGCTTTCGGGTCCCATACGGCCGATATCCTCCTGGGGCTGCTCGGGTTGAGCGCCTTTTGCCTGCCGCCCCTCTTTTTTGTCCTCTCCTGCCGGTATTTCCGGCAGACCCCCTTCGGCCTCCAGCCGGCCGGCGTGGCAAGCTGCCTCGCCTTCCTCGTCTCCCTGGCGGGACTCTGCGCGCTTGCCCTCGGAGAACTGGTCGTCTACGACCGATCCTTCCAGGCGGGAGGCCTCACAGGCGATATCCTGGCGCAGTTTCTGAACGGTTACTTCAATCAAATCGGCACCTACCTGCTGCTCACCCTGATGGCGGCCATCTCCCTCACCTTCATGTTCGACCTCTCCCTGAGCGAGCTGGCCAAAAAACTGGGGTGCAGGCTCCTGGCGGCGGCCCGGCGCCTCCGCGAGGCAGTGGCCGCATACCGGGAGGCAGGGGAAGAAAAGCAGGTCCTGCGGGAGAGGAAGAAAAAACCGGCCCCGGTAATCGGGGAATCCACCTGGGCCAAGGAAGAACATCCACCCACCCAGCAAGAGCTGCCCTTGGCTCCTCGGCCCAGGGAATGCGCCTTCACGCTGCCTCCGCTTACCCTCCTGGACCAGGCGGAACGGAAGGATACGAAAGTCCGGAAGGAACCCCTCATCGCCATTGCCCGGCTCCTGGAAAAAAAGCTCTCGGACTTCGGTGTGGAAGGGAAGGTGACGGAGATCAGGCCCGGGCCCGTCATCACCATGTACGAGCTGGAGCCGGCCCCTGGCGTGAAGATCAACAAGATCACCAATCTTTCCGACGACCTTGCCCTGGCCCTGAAGGCGCCTTCCGTCCGGATCATCGCCCCCATCCCGGGCAAGGCGGCCGTGGGTATCGAGATCCCCCAGCAGGAGCGGGAGCCGGTGCATCTCAAGGACGTGATCGACAATGAAACCTTCCGCAACTCCACTTTTAAGCTCCCCATGGCCCTGGGTGTGGACATTACCGGCGTGCCCGTGGTCGCCGACCTGATCCGGATGCCCCATCTCCTGATCGCCGGCACAACGGGCTCGGGAAAGAGCGTCGCCCTGAATGCCATGATCTGCAGCATCCTCTTCAAAGCCCCGCCGCAGGAGGTGAAATTCCTCATGATCGATCCGAAGCGGCTGGAATTTTCTTCCTACGAGGGCATTCCCCATCTCCTCCATCCCGTTGTCCTGGATCCCAAGATGGCGGCCCAGGTGCTGAAATGGGCCGTGGAAGAAATGGAACGGCGCTATAAGATCATCAGCGCCCTGGGGGTGAAGAACATCGAAACCTACAACCAGACCGTGGCAAAGCTCCAGGCCGGCGAGGGCAAGGGTAAACGGCTGCGTAAAAGCGGGGAGGAAGAGCCAGGTACGCCGGGCACGGAAACCGCGCCACCCGTGCAATTGCCCTATATCATCATCGTGATCGACGAACTGGCGGACCTGATGCTCGTGGCCCAGAGAAACGTGGAGGAATCGCTCGCCCGCCTCGCCCAGATGGCCCGGGCCGCGGGGATCCATCTGATCCTCGCCACCCAGAGGCCCTCGGTCGACGTGATCACGGGCGTAATCAAGGCCAACTTTCCCACACGCATCTCCTTTCAGGTCTCCTCGAAGGTCGATTCCCGCACCATTCTCGACCAGCACGGGGCGGAAAAACTGCTGGGCGCAGGCGACATGCTCTTCATCCCGCCCGGCACCTCCAAGATCACCCGCATTCACGGCGCCTACGTCTCGGACAAGGAAATCGAGCGGATCGTGGACTTCGTCACCCAACAGGCCAAACCCGCCTACGACGAATCCATCTTGAAATTTGAAGCGGCCCTGCCGGAGGAAGAGAAAAAGGACAGTGAGTTCGACGAAAAATATGATGAGGCCGTGGAGCTGGTCACGGAACTGGGACACGCTTCGGTGTCCCTGGTCCAGCGTTACCTGAAGATCGGCTATAACCGGGCTGCCCGCATTGTCGAACGCATGGAGGCGGAGGGGGTCGTGGGACCGTCGGACGGCGTTAAACCGCGTAAGGTATTGGCCAGGAGAATACCCTCATGAACAAGGCCGTCCACATCATCAGCCTTGGCTGCCCCAAGAATCTCGTCGATTCGGAAGTCATGGCCGCGGCCCTTGCCAAAGGCGGCTACCCCGTCGCCGCCGATCCCGAGGCAGCCGGCGTGGTCGTGGTCAATACCTGCGCCTTTATCCTCCCGGCCAAGGAAGAATCGATTGCCGAGGTCCTGCGCGTGGCCGCCTGGAAGAAGGCCGGCCCAGGCCGCTACCTGGTGGTCGCGGGCTGCCTCCCCCAGCGCTACGGCAAGTCCCTGGCCGCCGAATTGCCGGAAGTCGATATCTTTCTCGACACCAACGAGGTGCCCCACATCGCCGGGCATCTGGACCGGATCCGGGAAAAGGAACAGGCCGCCCCGGTGACCGTGGTGCGCAATCCCTCCTTTCTCATGAATGCCTCCCACGACCGCCTCCTTACCACCCCCTTCTACAGCGCCTATCTGAAGATCGCCGAAGGCTGCTCCAATTATTGCTCTTACTGCATCATCCCTGCCCTCCGGGGGAAGGCGCGGAGCAGGAAGCTGGAAGATATCGTGCAGGAGGCCCAGGCTCTGGCAACGCAGGGCGTGCGGGAAATCATCATCACTGCCCAGGACACCACCGCCTACGGCCGGGATCTGAAGGGACATCCCCATCTCGGCGAACTCCTGAAACAGCTTGCCGCCGTCCCAGGTCTTAGCTGGATCAGGCTCCTCTATACCTACCCGGGGAAGCTCGACGACAAGACGCTCCAGATCATGGCGGGGGAAGAAAAGATCTGCTCCTACATCGACTTCCCCATCCAACATGGCGATGACGACATCCTCGCGGCCATGCACCGCAAGGGCGGCAACGCCCAGATCAGGGAAAGCATCGCCCGGATCAGGAAGATCATGCCCGAGGCGGCGTTGCGGACCTCGCTGATCGTCGGCTTTCCCGGAGAAACGCCGGCCCGGTTCCAGCGGCTCTTGAGCTTCATCAAAGAAATCCGCTTTGACCATCTGGGCGCTTTCAAGTATTCCCGGGAGGAGGAAACTGCGGCCGCGGCCCTCCCCGGGCACATCACGGAAAGGACCAAGGAACGCCGGCTCCGGAAGGTCATGGAGGAGCAGGCCATCATCTCCGGGGAAATCAACCAGTCCCTCATCGGCCGCCGGGAGGAAGTGCTGATCGAGGGGGCAAGCGACATCCCGGAGTTTCCCCTGGTGGGGAGATGCCGGCGCCAGGCCCCGGAAATTGACGGGCTCACCTATGTGCGGGGGGGTGACCATGCGGCCGGGGACATCGTCCCTTGTACGATCACCGGCGCCGACGTCTACGATCTCTACGCCGAGGTTGAATATAAATAGAGGAAGGGCAAATGCAGAAGATCGTCATTGTGAAACCCTATAAATTTGTCCCGCCGCGCCATGGCACGCTTCTGTCGCGGCTCCTGCTGCTTGCCCTGCCCCATTACCTCCGTACCCACCACGGCGTGGTTTCTGTAGACTGCCGGGGCGTAGACCGGCTCCGGGCCTCCCTGGCGGCGGGCCACGGCATCCTGCTTGCGGCCAACCATTGCCGGATCTGCGATCCCATGGTGGTCGGCATGCTGGCCGGGCAGGCAAATTGCTTCCTCTACACCATGGCGAGTTGGCACGTCTTCATGCAGAACCGTTTCCAGTCCTGGCTACTGCCGCGCATTGGGGTGTTCAGCATCCACCGCGAGGGAGTGGACCGGGAAGGCCTGAAACACGCCATCCGGCTCCTTGCCCAGGCGCGCCGGCCCCTCCTTCTCTTCCCCGAGGGCGTCCTTTCCCGGCACAACGACCGGCTGAACCACCTGATGGAAGGCGCCGCGATCATTGCCCGAGCCGCGGCCCGCCAGCGCGCCGCCCTTTCCCCGCCCGGCCGCGTCGTGGTCCACCCCATCGGGATCCGTTACTTCTTCGCAGGCGATCTCGAAGCGGCGGTCAGTCCCGTCCTGGAAGAAATCGAGACACGCCTGGCCTGGCAGCCGCAACGGAAGCTGCCCCTCCGCGAAAGAGTGCTAAAGGTCGGCAGCGCCATGCTGGCGCTGAAGGAGATCGAATACCTCGGCGAGGCTCAGTGCGATGCCATCTCCGGGCGCGTGCAGGGGCTCATCGACCGGATACTCTGGCCTATCGAGGAAGAGTGGCTGAAAGGGCGGCAGTCGGGCAACGTCGTCCGGCGCGTCAAGACACTACGCAAGGCAATCGTGCCCGATATGGCCGGTGCCGCCCTGCCCGAGGCAGAGCAGGAACGCCGGGAAAAACATTTGGCCGATCTTTACCTGGCCCAACAGCTGGCCAATTACCCGGCGGGCTACTTCACCCCCGCGCCGACGCCGGAGCGCATCCTCGAGACGGTGGAACGGTTCGAAGAAGACACGACCGATCGCGTCCGTGTGCATGCGCCGATCCGCGCCGTGGTCGACGTAGGAGAAGCCATTCCCGTGGCGCCGGAGGCAGACCACGAGGGGGAGGAAGATCCCCTCATGGTCGAGATCCGGACACAATTGACCAGCCTGCTCGCGGCTTCGCTTGCCGAAGGCCGTCCGGGCGCCACGATGCTGTGATGGCCATGGAAAAAAAACAAGTCCTCAGCTGGTGCCTCTACGATTTCGCCAATTCGAGCTATTCCGCGGTCATCCTGGCGGTCGTCTTCCAAATCTACTACATCAACGTCATCGTGGGAAACGGGGCGGGAACGGGCGATCTGTGGTGGGGCCGGGCCATCTCGGCAAGCATGCTGACCGTGGCCCTCTCTTCTCCCTTCCTCGGAGGCATCGCCGACTATGCGGGCATCAAGAAGCGCTTCCTGGCCTGCTACACGGTCCTGTGCGTGGCCGCCGTCGCCTCCTTCAGCCTCCTCACCCCCGGTGCGGTCCTGGCGGGTTTCATCCTCATCGTCCTGGCCAATATCGGCATGGAAGGGGGGCTGGTCTTTTATAACGCCTTCCTTCCCCGGATCGCACCGGCTGCCTACCAGGGACGGGTCTCGGGCTGGGGCTTTGCCGTCGGTTACGCCGGCTCCATCCTCTCGCTCCTCATCGCGCTGCCCCTGGCGAAGGCCGGCCGGTTCGAGCCCATCTGGCTCATGGTGGCCCTCTTCTTTGCCCTCTTCTCCCTGCCGGCCTTCCTTTTTCTTCCCCCGGACACACGGTCGGACATCACCGCCTGGCAGGCCGGCTGCCGGGGCATCCGCATAGCCCGGAAGACCCTGCGGGAGATCTGGGGAAGGAAAGAGGCGCGCAAGTTTCTCCTGGCCTACATGATCTATGAAGACGGGGTGAACACAGTGATCGTCTTTTCGAGCAGTCTCGCCGCCACCACGCTGGGCTTCCTGCCGGCAGAGCTGGTCACGCTCTATCTTGTCGTGCAGGTCACGGCCCTGGTCGGCGCCTTCCTGCTGGCTAAACCCACCGACGTCTGGGGACCGAAACGGGTGGTCAGCCTCTCGCTTCTCCTGTGGTCCCTCGTTTCGGTAACCGCCTTTCTGGTCCAGGAAAAATCCTCCTTTTTCCTGGTAGCCAGCATCGCCGGCCTCGGCCTGGGATCGGTCCAGGCCGGGAGCCGCGCCTTCTTCACCCAATTCATCCCCCCGGGGAAGGAAGGGGAATATTTCGGCGTTTATTCCCTCGTGGGGAAGACATCGGCCATCTTCGGTCCCGTCGTCTTTGGCCAGATGTCCGCCGCCTTCGGGAGCCAGCGGCCGGCCATCCTCTCGCTGGCCGTCTTTTTCGCCCTGGGACTGGCCATTCTCAGCAGCGTCAAGGGCGGCGGACCGAATGTGAGTTAATGATAGACAACTTCCTGTCTTTTTTGGTATGGTCCGGCTTATTAATTTACGTCGATTTTTTCTCGGGGTCGGAATCGGGATCGCTTTCGGTTCTTTCATTCGATACCGATACCGATAGCGATACCGACAAAAAAAAGGATTTGTGGAGGGGTCAACATGAGGGTTTCACGGATCATGGCTGCGGTCATGGTTATGTTCCTGGGCGCGTGCGGCGGCGGCAGCAGTTCCGCCATCAAGGTGGGGGTTATCGCCGAACTGACGGGCGACATGCCGGCCGTGGGCGAATCCTGCAAGAAAGCGGCCCAGTTAGCGGTAAAAAAAATAAATGATGGCGGCGGTATTACCGTCGCCGGCAAGAAATACGCCCTGGAACTCTTCATCGAAGACAATGCCGGCAAGGCCGATCAGTCCGCGGCGGCAGCCCAGAAGCTGATCACCCAGCAGAAGGTCCACGCCATCATCGGCCCCAATGCGACGCGCTACGCCCTGCCTGCCTCGGAAATCGCCGAAAGTTCCCAGGTCGTGCTCATCACCCCCTGGTCGACCAATCCCAAGACAACCCTCGATGCCCGGTCCAACGCCCCGAAAAAATACGTCTTTCGCGCCTGCTTCATCGACCCCTTCCAGGGAAGGGTAATCGCCAAGTTCGCCCTGGACAACCTCAAGACCAGGAAGGCGGCAGTGCTCTACGATGTCGCCTCGGAATACAACAAGGGCATCGCGGAGATTTTCCGGACAACCTTCGAGCAGGCCGGCGGCAAGGTCGTCGCCTTCGAAACCTATACCACGAACGACAAGGACTTCTCCGGGCAGTTGACCAAGATCAAAAACGCAGCCCCGGAGATGATCTTCCTGCCCAATTATTACAGCGAGGTCCCCCTGCAAATCCAGCAGGCCAAGCGCCTCGGCCTCAAAGTGCCCTTCGTGGGCAGCGATTCCTGGGGTTCCCAGGAATTGCTGAAGCTCTGCGGGGAGGCTTGCGAGGGCTATTACTTCAGCACCCATTACGCCGCCGACGCGGCCACGCCCGCGGCCACAAAATTTATCGAGGAGTACAAGGCCGCCTACGGCAACCCGCCCGACGACGTGGCGGCCCTGACCTATGATTCCTTCGGGCTCCTGGCCCAGGCGCTCCAGGCGGCGACCAAGCTCGACCGGGGCGCCATCCGGGACGCCCTGGCCAAAATTCCCCTCTACGAAGGCGTGACCGGCAACATGCAGTTTAAGGAAGGTTCCGGCGATCCGCTCAAGAGCGCCGTGATCGTGAAGATCCAGGGCGGCCGGTTCGTCTACTTCACCAGCGCGAGCCCATGACGACCTATCTCCTCCAGCAGCTCTTGAATGCGCTCCAGGTAGGCAGCATCTACGCCCTGATCGCCCTGGGCTACACGATGGTCTACGGCATCCTGACGATGATCAACTTCGCCCACGGCGACCTCTTCATGATCGGCGCTTTCCTCTGCTTTCTGGCGACGGCCTTTCTTCACCTCCCCTTTGTCCCCGTCCTGGTCCTCTCGATGTGCGGGGTCGCGCTCCTGGGCGTTATCATAGAACGGCTCGCCTATAAGCCGCTCCGCGGAGCCCCGCGCGTCTCCGCCATCATCACGGCCCTCGGCGTGGGGCTCTTCCTGGAGAACTTCACCCTAGCGCTCAGCCCCTATCCCCGCCAGATACCGCCGCTCCTCAGCCATACAACCTGGACCTTTGCGGGCCTTTCCTTCTCCTCCCTGGCGATCTTCATTGTCCTGTTATCCCTCTTCCTGATGCTCGCCCTCGATACCGTCGTCCGCAAGACCATGGTGGGCATGGCCATGCGCGCCATTGCCTGGGACAGGACCACGGCGCCCCTGATGGGCGTGCCCGTGGACCGGATCATTTCCCTTACCTTCGCCATCGGCGCCGGCCTCGGAGGGGCGGCGGGCGTCATGTACGGTCTGGCCTACCCGGTCATCGACCCCTACATGGGAATCATGGTGGGCTGGAAGGCCTTCATCTCGGCTGTCGTGGGCGGCATCGGCAACATCCGCGGGGCCATGCTCGGCGGCTACATCCTCGGCACCGTGGAGATCCTCGTGGTGGCCTTCCTGCCTTCCACGTACCGGGACTTTGTCGCCTTCGTCCTCCTGCTCATATTATTGATCTACCGGCCCCAGGGCATCCTCGGGAAGCCGCACCTGCAGAAGGTCTAACCGATGGCGGGCAGGCATGAGGGGAAACAAGAAGCGGAGCGGCGCCGGCTGATGCCGGCCCTGCTTGCGGGCGTCTTTCTCCTGTCCCTCGTCATCCACCGCTTCGAGCTTCTCGACCCCTATGTCCAGCTCGTGGCCATGTACATCGGCATCAATATCATCCTCACGGTGAGCCTCAATCTCGTCAACGGCTACATGGGGGAATTTTCCGTGGGACACGCTGGCTTCATGGCCGTCGGCGCCTACACGGCCTCCTATCTCACCGTGCAGGTTATCCCGCCGGCCCTGACCGCCTGGCTCTTTCCCCTGGCGGTGCTCGCCGGGGGGCTCATGGCGGCGGCCGTGGGCCTGATCGTCGCCTTTCCCTCCTTCAAGACACGGGGCGACTACCTGGCCATCGTCACCCTCGCCTTTGTCATGATCGTCAAGTCGGCCATCGAAAACATCGAGGCCCTGGGCGGGCCGCGCGGTTTCCTGGGCATGGAGAAACTGGCCACCCTGCCCTGGGTCTGCTTCTGGACGGTCCTTTCCCTCTGGATCATCCGCAACCTGGTCTATTCCAATATCGGCCGGGGGGTCCTGGCCGTGCGGGAGGATGAAACAGCCAGCGACCTCATGGGCGTAAACACCCGGCAGGTGAAGGTGCTCGCTTTCACCGTCTCTTCCTTCTTTGCCGGCATCGCCGGCGCGCTCTTTGCCCATCTCCTCCAGTTCATCAACCCCCGGGCCTTCGACATCATCAAATCAACGGACATCCTGATCATGGTCTACCTGGGCGGGATCGGTTCCATCACGGGTTCCCTGCTCGGCGCCACGGTCTACACCTTCCTGCTGGAGATACTGCGGCCCCTGGGCATCTGGCGCATGGTGCTCATGCCCCTCCTCCTGGTCCTTTTAATGCTCTTCCGGCCCCGGGGCATCATGGGCCTGCGGGAACTCTCCTGGTTCGTGCCGCTGCGGGACCGGCTGGCCGTAAGGCTCGACCGGGAAAGAAACGGGGAAAGCCAGGAAAGAAAAAGAAAGGGGGGCGGCTGATGGCCCTTCTGCAAGCCCGGCAGGTGACGCACCGCTTCAACGGCCTGGCCGCCGTGGCCGACTTCAATTTGACCCTGGAGCCCGACGAACTGGTGGGCATCATCGGCCCGAACGGCGCCGGGAAAACCACCGTCTTTAACCTGATCACCGGCGTCTATCGGGCCACGGCCGGCAGCATCACCTTTGCCGGCCGGGAACTGGTCGGCCTTACGCCGAGCCGGATCACGGCCCTGGGCATCGCCCGTACCTTTCAGAACATCAGGCTGTTCAGGGATATGACGGTGCTCGACAACGTCCGGGTCGCCCACTACGGAAGCGTAGGCTACCATCCCCTGGAGGCCCTGCTCCACCTGGGGCGCTTCCAGCGGGAGGAAGAAAGAATCATCGCCCATTCCCGGGAACTGCTCGCTCTCCTGCAGCTTGAGGGCTATGCCGGCGAACCGGCCAGGAACCTTTCCTACGGCCTGCAGCGCCGGTTGGAGGTCGCCCGGGCCCTGGCAACGGGGCCGCAACTCCTCCTCCTTGACGAGCCGGCGGCCGGCATGAACCCACAGGAAGTCATCGGGCTCATGGAGTTTATCCAATGGCTGAAGAAGGAGTTTCACCTCACCATCCTCCTCATCGAGCACCAGATGCACCTGGTCATGAATATCTGCGAACGGCTCCTGGTCCTCGATTTCGGGGAAACCATCGCCGCGGGCAAGCCCCGGGAGATCCAGCATGATCCGCGGGTGCTGGAGGTGTACCTGGGGCGCGGCGTAAGCGCCGGGGGAGGTCCCGATGCTCTACGTTGAGAACCTCACCGTGGCCTATGGAAACATCAAGGCGGTGGACGACATCTCCTTTGCCGTGCCGGAAGGCGAGATCGTCACCCTGATCGGCGCCAACGGCGCCGGCAAGTCCTCGACACTCCGCGCCCTTTCGGGACTCACGCCCTACAACGGCCGCATCGTCTATCAGGGGCGGGACCTGCGCGACGTGCCGGCCCACCGGATCGTGGCCCTGGGTATGGCCCAGGTGCCCGAGGGGAGGGGCATCTTCGGGAACCTCACGGTCCTGGAAAACCTGAAACTCGCCACCTGGCAGAGGAAAGACAGGCAAGAGGCGGCCCGGGATTACGGGCGGGTCTTCGACCTCTTTCCCCAGCTCGCCAGGCGGCAGAACCAGCCGGGCGGCACCCTCTCGGGCGGGGAGCAGCAGATGCTCGCCGTGGCCCGGGCACTCATGAGCAAGGCGCGCATGATGCTCCTCGACGAACCTTCCATGGGGCTTTCCCCCCTCCTGGTGCAGGACATCTTCCGGATCATCGCCGACATCAACCGGGCGGGCACGACGATCCTGCTCGTGGAACAAAACGCCCACATGGCCCTGTCCATCGCCTCCCGGGCCTACGTTCTGGAAACAGGGCGGATCGTCCTTTCCGGCCCCGGCCAGGAACTCCTGGGCAACCCCCGCATCCGCGAAGCCTACCTAGGCTGCTGAGTCCGACGTAATTACCTCGCAATTTCAAAATAGTACAATCTGGCATTTTTTCACACCCGACGCAGCCACCACGGGATTGACAAAGGGCGGGTAATGTGGCATTTTATAGAAGTCCTTCCGGGGAGGAGGTGATATCAGAAATTCGCAAGATCCGCATAGGGGAGAACAGGGGCGCTGAAATTGCTCCATAACCAGGAAGTAATAAACTAATAAGAAGGAGGAGAAGATGAAAAAGACTTTTTTGCTTGTTGTTAGTTGCTTACTATTTCTCTTACTTTCCAGTGCCGCCTTTGGCGCTCAAGGGCCATACGCGAGCGGTAGTCTGGGCATTGGATTTTTAAGGGATAGCATCGTCCGGGAGACGGGCTTTTCCGGAGATGCGGAATTCGACTCAGGGGCGGTCTTGGGGTTGGCAGTCGGGTATTATATTGGAAATTGCCGGTTAGAGGGCGAGTTCGGCTATCAGAAAAACGACGTCGATAAGATAGGCGCGTTTGGCGTAGGTTTCAATGCGAGCGGCGATATCACGAGCACTTCCCTCTTGGTGAATGGCTACTACGACCTTTTGAAGTATGGCGCCTTAACGCCCTATGTGAGCCTCGGCCTCGGCCTTGCCAGTCTGGAACTAAATGATTTGACCGTCCCGGGCGCAACCACGGGCAGCGCCGGTGATGACGACATGGTTTTCGCCTATCAGGTGGGCGCAGGGGTCGGCTATGCCTTAAATCCCCAGATGACCATCGATTTTAAATACCGTTACTTCGCCACCCAGGACCCGGATTTTGGCGGTACGAAGTTTGAGTATGGCAGCCACAATTTTCTTTTGGGCCTCCGATACAACTTTTAACTTGTGAACCTTTAGATGGGATAAAGCCAGAGGCAGGACCCATGCCCCCCCTCTGGCTTTTATTTTTTACCTTCCCGCATCAGCTACCCGGTAGTTTTTGCTTACCATTCCCCTGCCATTTAATCCTCATTGCTTTCCCTGGGCGTGCACCGTAGTTTACGAGCCAAGGGCCGCTGTTTTCCCACCCCTCGAAAGGAGCCATTATGGCACATAACAAGAAGCTGACCGGCATGACGTCCTTGATCCTTGTAGCCCTGCTTTTCTCCGGCTGCGGCACCCGGTTTTTTTCCGGCTGCCCGGCCCCGGCGCCGGAACCCGCCCAGAGCGTCGTCGCTCCGGAAAAACCGGCTGCGGCCGTCATCAAGAGCTTTCCGGTATTCGAATTACCGATGCCCCAGAGCGAAGCGGAGAAGAGTTACCTGGGCCTGACGGGAACCGGAACGTTCCAGATCACTCAAATCAAAGCCCCGGTGCTCCTCATCGAGATCTTCAGCTTTTATTGCCCCTATTGCCAGGACTCGGCGCCTCAGGTAAATGAATTTTACCAGTTAATCCAAGCACGTCCCGAACTGAAAGAAAAAATCAAGCTGATCGGGATCGGCTCGAGTAATAGCTCTTTTGAGGTCAACTCCTTCCGGGAAAAGTACCAGGTGCCTTTCCCCCTCTTCCCTGACCAGAAGATGGAAATCTTCAAGATGCTGGGAGCACGGGGTACGCCCACCTTTATCGGTGTCAGGGTGAATGATCAGGGCCTTCAGGAACAGTTCTATCTGGGCGAAGGCGCCGGCGCTTTTCAGAACACCAGCCAGTTTCTCAATGAAATCATTAAATTGTCGGGAATTAAAGCTGAGGTGAAATGATGAAGAGGCGGAAAAGAAAGCTCTGGGACCTGCTCATCCGCAGCTTTTTTATGGTAATTTTAGGAGTTGGCGCTGCCTATGGACAGGCAGGGGGGTTTCGCGACTATATCTATCCGGTGGATAACTTAAAACCCAGGGACAGCGTGCCCAGGCTCAAGACCGGCGACAGGGCGCCGGATTTCACCCTGTCCGCCGTGGCCGGCGGCAAGATCTCTCTCGGCCAGTATAAAGGCCAAAAGAACGTCGTCATCTCCTTTGTCCCCGCCGCCTGGACGCCGGTTTGTTCCGATCAGTGGCCGGGCTACAACATCGCCAAAGACATCTTTGTCAAATATGATGCCATCCTGCTGGGCATTACGGTGGACAACATCCCGACGCTCTACTCCTGGACGAGACAAATGGTGCTCAACCCCCGTGATAAATTATGGTTTCCCGTCCTCTCGGACTTTTATCCCCATGGCGCGGTGGCTGAGAAATACGGAGTGCTCCGTTCCGACGGGACAAGCGAGCGGGCCCTCTTTGTAATCGATAAAAAAGGGATCATTCGCTATATAGACGTCCATGACATCAATCAGCGGCCGCCTCTCGAAGATCTCGTCAAGGCCCTGGAAGAAGTCTCCCGGCCGTGACGCTGGAAGCAATCTTATGTTTATGGCCGCAGGATTGCTTCGTCGGATAGTCGCCTCATCCAAATGTCAAATTCATCCTCCAGGCTCCTCCCTTGAAAATTCTAACTTCAAAGAAGGACGAAGACGTGATAGAGCATTATTGTTCAGGCTCTAAAATTCAGAGGACCGGGAAGGAGGCAATAATGATCTTAAAGGACAAAGCAGGGATCGTCACCGGAGCAAGTCTCGGGATTGGTCGGGCCGTAGCCCTGGGCCTGGCGGCCGAAGGGGCGAAAGTGCTGGTCAACTATTTCCGGAGCGAGGAGGCGGCAGAGGAAGTTGTTGCTCAGATCCGCCAGGCAGGCGGCACAGCCTGTACCTTCCGCGCCGATGTAGCGAAAAAAACAGATGTGGCGGCCATGGCCGCCTTTGCCGCGCAAACTTTCGGCAAGATAGACTTTCTCGTGAACAACGCGGGACTCACTACGAGGCGGCGCGTCGAGGATATGCCGGAAGATGAGTGGGATTTGGTGCTCAACACCAACCTCAAAGGCGCCTTCTTCAGTTGCCAGGCTGTTATTCCCTTCATGAAAAAACAGCAAGCAGGCAGGATCGTCATCATCTCTTCCGGCCGGGGCATCGGGGGGCAGGAAAAAGGCGCCCACTATGCCGCCTCCAAGGCCGGTCAGATGGGTTTTGCCAAGTCCCTGGCCCTGGAGCTGGCCCCCGATGGCATCAATGTGAATATCCTGGCGCCGGGCGCCATTGACACCGCCCACTGGCGGAAAGGGAGATCAACAGCGGAAATCGAAAAGTTACTGGAGGAAAAACCCAATCCGCTCATGAAAAGGGTCCTGCTGCCGGAAGATGTCCTGGGTGCGGTCCTGTTTCTCTTGGCGGATGCCAGCAAAGTAATGACCGGCCAGACCATGTTTCTCCGATCGCCATGATCGAGGGCGTAAAGCTTGCCCTGCTCATCTTCTGGCTGGCGGCCGCTCCGGCTGCGGCCGGGACGGCCGGGGATGCGGATGCCCTTTGGCAGCGGATGGCGGCGGCCTATGCCAAGGTGGAGGATTACCGGACGAAGGTGGAAGTGAGAAACTATGAGGACGATGGCTCCTTCGGGACAAGAAAGTTTCTCTATACCTTCAAGAAACCCCAATGGATCCGCCTCGATATGGAATCTCCCCATGGGGGCACAATCCTGGTCTATCCCACGGAGGAGGGAAAGGTGGCGGTACAGCTCGCGGGCTGGGCCAGTTTTTTACAACTCCATCTGGCCCCCGATAGTTCCCTCTTGCGCGATCCTTCCGGACAGCGCCTCAACCAGACGGACATGGGGCTCCTCATCAGGAATATCTCGCGGAGCCTCAAGGACCAGCGCCGCGGTCCCGTAAGGATCGAGGAAGAAAGCAAAGGCCTGCGGCTCCAGGTGCTGGCCGTCGATCATTTTCGGCCGGACGTCCTGACGCTCTATCAGTTTTTGCTCGACAGGAAACTGTGGCTCCCCCTGGAGGTAAGGGAAGGGACGCCTGCAGGGCGCCCCGTAAGAAGCACGTTCTTTACCGACTTCAGCATCAATACGGGCGTTCCGGAGAGCTTTTTTCGTCTGGATTAGTAGTGATGAATGCGCAAAAAGTCGAATTCATCACGTTTTAGGTGTTATGTGTTAAGTGTTACGCTTTTGGAATATCATGTCTATTTAGATACTTAAAACATAAAACTTAAAACGTAACACTTTTTAGGAAAGGAGTGGAGCAATGGGAGATAGTCCCCCGGACAGGCGCGGGGAATGGTTTGTGCCGAAGTTCGGGCCGGCGGCGTTCCGGTCTTTTGTGGGTCTGCTTTTTCTGCCCTACACGGGCATGGTGCTCTCCTATGCCCTGATCGGTTCGCTTTTGGCCGAAAAGGTCCACTGGGACAGGGTTATGGCCATTATCCTGATCTATTTTCTCGGTTTGGGCATCGGCGCCCATGCCCTGGACGCCCTGGGGAGCAAGGGGATCAAGCCCTGGGGGACAGTTTTTACGAGGCGCCAGTTGTGGATACTGGCGGTGCTGGCCCTGGTTTCGGCTTATGCCATCGCCCTCCACTACATTATCCGCTACACCCCCCTGCTTCTATCCATGGCCCTTATCGAAGGTTTTTTCGTCTTTGCTTACAACCTGGAATGGTTTAACGGGAGGTTTCACACGGACCAATGGTTTGCCTTTTCCTGGGGACTGCTGCCCGTTCTGTCCGGCTACATCATCCAAACGAACGGCCTTTCCGCCGCGGCGCTCGCCCTGGCCGTGGCCATGGCCTTGTTCAGCCTGATCGAGATCGCCGCCTCCCGTCCCTATAAGGAGCTCAAACAACGATTAGCAACGCTCGGGAGCGATGAGGTGGCGCTGATGCTGCGCTACGAGGCGATTCTAAAAAGTGTCAGCCTGGGCGTGATCCTCCTGGGAGCGGGATTATTGCTCCGGCGTACCATAGGCTGATGATGAGAAATTTTCAGGAATATCTGACGACGCGCAAGGCCTTACTGGACGAAGCCTTTACCGGGCATTTAGCCGGCCTCCTGGCGGGCCTTTCCCTGCAGGACCGGGCTTTTCTCACGGCGGCCCTTGCCGGGGGGAAGAAACTGCGGGGCTGCCTGGCCTGCCTGGTCAGCGATGCTCTGGGTGGTCACCTCCCCGCCACCATCCCCCGGGCCGTGGCGGTGGAATTGATCCAGGCCGCCACGCTGATCCATGATGACTTTGTGGATCAGGACCGGATGCGGCGGAACCAGGCGGCCGTCTGGACGCTCGAAGGGGCACGCCGGGCGGTCCTGATCGGCGACGTGATCTTTTCCTCGGCCTTGAAAATGATGAGCGAGCTGGGCCGGCAGGACGGCCTTGTCGCCTCCCAGACCATCGCCGAGGTTGCGCAAGGGGCGCTCCATGAACCCCTGAACCCTCTTAGCCTGGTCCAGGAGATCCTGTCCGGCAGGCTGAAGGCGGAATTATATGAAAAGATCATCTATCTCAAGACGGGCGTGCTTTTTGGCGCCGCCTGCCGTCTGGGAGCCATTGCGGCCGGAGCCGATCCCGGGCTGATTGAAACTTCCTACCGGTACGGGCTGCGCATCGGGGAGGCCTACCAGCTAGCCGACGATCTCCAGGAGATTCAACATCACCGGGAAACCCTCTCCATCGGGCCGGAGCGGATGGCAGCCCTGGCACCGGCCTTTCTCCGGTTTCACGGGGAGATGGCACCACAAATCATTGCGGTATTGCAGGGGGAAGTCACCGAGTTGGACGAAGCCGCCCAGGCCTGCTTCGGCGCTGTGGCCAAGCGCATGGAACAGGAGATCGCCGGCCGCCTGCTGTCGGCCTGCGCGGAAATGGAAGAGAATTTCCCGGCCAATGGGTTCCGGCAACTGGTTTGCGAGGCGCCGCGGGACATCATCAGGATGATGAACGGCTAACTGTCATTGCGAGGAGGCGATAGGCCGACGAAGCAATCCTGTGACAGCGCCGTGGGATTGCTTCGGGCTACGCCATCGCAATGACAACCTGAATTAAGCAGTCACCTTTTTGCCGTGACGATGGCAGCCGTGCCGCAGGTGAGGTTTTTCACGGCAATGTCCCCGAAGCGGTTCTCCTCCAGGGAGCTGACCAATCCGCTCACCCAGGCGGTTTCGCGCATCAAGCCGGGCAGGTCGTCAAAGACCCTTTTCCACTGCGGATATTGCCGGGCGCCCAGGGTTTGCAGAAGCCGGAAATATAACTCCCAGAGAGGTGCGAGCCAGGGGGACGGGTAGGTAAAGTCGTGCATGATCACGATGCCCCCCGGGCGCAGCATGGCGCGCGCGGCCGGGATCAGGATGTCAAGTTCGGCATATTTGGCCAAATAGGAAGAGGTGAGGCAATCGAAGCCCTCCTCCAGAAGGACCTCCTCGGCTCGGCCCAGGATGAATTCGACGTTCTGCACCTGCAAGCGCCGGGCCTTCTCTTGCGCGATCGCCAGATACTCTTCCGTCACGTCCACGCCGACGATCCGGGCCCGGGGAAACCGCTGGGCAATCTTGAAGGTGAGTATCCCCGTCCCGCAGGCCTGGTCCATGATCCGGGTCGCTCCGGCGGGGATCTTCGCCAGGATCTGACGTTTCCACCAGTGGTCGCAGCCGAGCGTGCAGAGGTTGACGATATGGTCATAGGTCGTCCCCGTGCCGGGAAAAAAATGCTGAACGTAAGCTATGCCGCGGTGATCACTCATGCCAGCCATTCTGTAAGCGAATTCCTCTCGGGGTCGGAATCGGTATCGGAATCGCTTTCGACTCCACCCTGTCATACTTGTCCGGTTCTCCCCGAACCAGACAGCCACACTGTCCGAGTCTTGTCGGCATGACAATTATTCGATCCCGATAGCGATTCCGATACCGACCCCGGTCAAGATTAGCGCAGATGCGTAAGCAGCAGCGCCGCCTCTTTCAGCCCCACCTGCATGCCCATCCGGCGGGAATTCTTTTTCAGCACCCAGGCCTCGGCCAAGGCAAGCTTTTCGCCCTTGATGAGCTTGTCGATCACCCGCCGCTCATCCTCCATCCAGGCAAACTCCTTGAGCAGGGCCCGGGTATAGCCGGCGGGATCATCCCATTGTGCCAGCAGGATCTGCACGCTCCTCATTCCCGGAACGATGCCATCCCCGGCCAGTGGCGCCACGCAACCCACGGCTTCTCCTACGCCCCAAACCTCACTTGTTCCGTAAGCGGTGACAAAGGGCTGGGCATACTGAGGTGCCGTAAGGCGGATGGCGCCGGTGCAGGTGCACCGCACATTCTTTTCTTCACCCCTGACCCAGCCGGTCTCGTCCATGATAACCCGCGGGTCTGCCAAAAGGCTGCCGCAGCCGATGTGATGCTCCCCCTGAGCAAGGGGAAAAGACCACCCGTAGCCGATCTTTTCCAGGTGAATGCGGTTCTCGAAGGGAGTATCCGTGGCCAGGCGCCACTGGACGCAGGGCAGGATGATGTCGTCCCGGAGGGCGGGCAGGAAGGCCCGGGCTACGCCCGTCGCGTCAATGATCCTGTCATACCGCGCTGGCTCGATTTCGCCCGCGCGGAGCTCAGCGCCGGCCAGCAAATCCCTGATGAGGCGACTTTTGTCAATGGTCATCAGGTCCGCCGCAATCCGGATGCCGTCGATGATGACATGATCGGTTTTCCTTAAGATATAGGAAGAGGGGGCGAGCCCGGCGGCCTGCACCAATTCGCCATAACCCCGGGAGGCGCCCCAGGCGCAGGGTTTTATCCCGCAGTCCGTTCCGGGGTCCTTGTCGAAGATCTCGACAGTGTGACGCCTTCTGTCTAGGAGCCTGTATAGATAAGCACCGGTCATGCCGGCGCCGGCGATGGCTATGTTCACAACACCTCAAAAAAAAAGGTTATGGGTACGGGGTTATAGGTCATGGGTCAAGGTACTATTACCTATTACCCATCACCCATTACCTGTTTCAGAGCAATATGTCCAGACCAATGAAGACCTGGAGGCCATAGAGGAGGAGGATGATGACCCCGATCAGGAAATGGGGGGTTCTCCAGGGAGATTCAGGCCCCTTGATCTGTCTCGAGATGATAAAGGTGGCCGCGATGAACAGGGCCAGACCGGAGCCGACCGCCAAATGGCGGGGATACTCCAGCAGATGCCCCCTGTCGATATACACCAGCATGATACCGGCAAAATATCCCCCAAGGCCGAGCAGGGCCAGGACAGGACCCATCTGCCGGTGCCGCTTGAGGACCTGGAAATTCCGCTCGCCTCCCGCCTTTCTCTCCTTCCTAATCCGCCATCCAAGCGAGGCCTGATAGATAAAGAAGCAAGCGACGAGTGTATTGTAAAGGCCGTGCAGAACCTTCAGGTAGTCGACATAAGCCCTGTCGATCATTTATTTATTCCCGCACCTCAAGCACGCCTTCCATCCCCTTCTCGCGGTGGCTTCCCAGAAAGATGACGCTTTTATCACAATAAAAAGGATAGGTTCCCGTCTTGGTAGGTGTAAAGGTGATGATCTTCGGGTCCGTACTCAAATCCGTATTGATATCCAGGCCTGCCTCAGGAGCCCGGAGCACGAAATCATGGGGGATAATCCCCCCCTCTTTGCGGATCTTCATTTCCACGGGCACATTCACCTTCACGATGATATAATTGGGATTAAAGAAGTAGGAGCCGGCAACGATTTCGACACGCTGCACCCCATCTTTTCCGAGGGAGGCGGTAAACTCTTTTCGCTCTGCACCGGCAACATAAGAAAAGCACATCAGCACCATGGCCATGGCGAACACAAAATATTTTTTATAGCGCATTTCTATTCTCCTTTCTTGTTTTATATTTTTATAAGATGGAGTAAGGCCGGAGAAGAAGCAATACTAATAAGATGTGAGTTGATTGGTAGGAAATAACTATCGTCTCGTTTTTTTGACTTTTTTTGCGTTTAGCAATATCATATGAACAACGAGTGGCAGAGGCACAAAGGCACAGAGGGCGAAAAAGTTGTGCCTTGGCTGCTTTGCAACTGAGTATAAAAGGAGGGACATGTTATGTTTAAGCTGCCCTTGAGAATGTTTGGCGCATTGGCGCTGAGCCTGCTGATCATCGCGACGCCGGTTCTGATGCAGGCCCAACCGGAGCCGGCCCAACCCGGTCCGCCGCCGATTGCGCCGCCCTTAGTCCGGGAAGGCGACTTCGCCGTCCAGTTGGAGTTTGCCCTGGGCGTAGGGGTATCGGATGATGAGGTGGAGGCGGAGAGCCGGCTGGCCGAAATAGGCATCTTGCCGAAGAACGGCTGGATAGCCGATTACCCCATGACACCTGATGTTATCGGTGAGTTGCAGCAGGCGGTGAGCGACGCCGTCCGGGCAGGCAAGTTGTCGCTAAGCCAGGAAGAGGCCCTGAATAGATTCGAGAAGACGCTTCACGAATCCGGCTTAACCGTCAAGCCTTATGGGGCCGGGGATATCTCTGGCGCCCCACCGCCTGCAATGGAGAGCTACCCCAACCCCGCGGTCGTCAACAATTATTATTATCGGGAAGGTCCGCCCGTGGTCACGTGCTATACCCCGCCGCATGACTTCTACCACATGTACGCCTGGGTCCCCTATCCTTTCTGGTGGACCGGTTTCTGGTTTCCCGGATTCTTCATCCTCCATGATTTTCACCGGACCGTGATCATCCAGAAGCGGGTGGTATTCGTCTCGAATCACTTCCGTGATGTCCGGGCCAACAGGGTTTTTAGGATTGACCCTGTGTCGCGGTTTCACGGCCGGACCTTTGGCGGCATAGGCGCCTCGCGTACCAGAGGACTTCTCCCGACGGGTATTCCCGGCAGTGAGCGCCGTATCTTCAACAGGCCCCGGGGTGTCCCCGGCGGCATCATGGTCGACCCGCCTTTTTCGCGGGGCGGCCGCACGCCTCGCCCGCCCTCCCGCGTCACACCGCCTTCCCGGGGTGGTGCGGTTGTCACGCCGCCTTCCCGCCGGGGTGGTGACGGCGCCACGCCGTCTTCCCGGGGCGGGGGTTCGTCACGCCAGCCTTCCAGTAGCGGTCGAGGTTCTTCCGGTGGCGGGCAGAGACGATAAGAGTAAAAAAGGAGAAAACCATGAAAAAACTTTTCCTCGCGGTTTCGGCCCTGTTCCTGATAGTGATGATGGCCGGGTGCGGAGGCGGCGATGATGCGCCGGCAATTATCTCTACACAAATCATCAGTGATCCGGCCTTCGACGGCGACATCGCCCGCGATCCCGTCTCGGGCGCCTTCACGGTGACCCAGGGCAACACCCAAAGCGTTTTTGCGGGCCTCGATCCTGTGACCGGGGTGGAATTCCGCGCCTTCCTGGACTTTCCCCTGACCGGCGTGGGCGGTGTCCCGGGAAACGCGTCTATCGTCCGGGCGACCCTGGACATATTCATCAACAGCATCTCGCCCCAGCCGTTGGTTGGCACGATCCCCATCCGCGTCGACCTGGTTTCTTTTCAGCCGCCCACGCTGGTCGGCACCGATTTCGACCGGACCATCCAGCCGGCCCTGGCCACCACCACGATCTTCCCTCCGATCTCCCAAAGCGACCTCAACATCCATGTGCCGATCGACGTGACGTTCCTGATGAGGGAGGTGCAGCGACTGGGCCTGAACGACTTCCAGGTGCGGATCATGGCTGATTTTGGGACGCTTTCCGGGCTGATCGAGATCAACGACACCACGGGGGCGAACCGCACTATCCTCGCGCCGCTTTTGGAAGTGGAATATTTTTGAGAGATGAGGAGCTGTCATGTCATCCGTCCTGCTCCAACTTAAACTCTTTTTTGCCCTCTCCCGCACACCCCACGGGTTGCTGGACATGGCCACCCCCGCTTTGGCCGCCCTGCTCTGGTACGGGTCTTTTCCGCCGCTTACCATCACCATCCTGGGACTCAGCACCGCCTTTGCCGGCTATACCGCTGTCTATGCCCTCAATGACCTCGTGGACTACCATGTGGACAAAAAAAGAGTCGAAGATGGTCTGCTTCCCGACATCCACAACGATCTGGACAGCATCTTTGTCCGCCACCCCCTGGCCTACGGCCTCCTGCCTCTGAAAAAAGGCCTCCTCTGGGTGATCGCCTGGGCATCGCTCGCCCTTGCCGGTTCCTACCTCTTGAATCCCTTCTGTGCAGTCATCTTCCTGGGGAGCTGCCTGCTCGAGGCGCTTTACTGTCTCCTGTGGAAAAGCGGTTACCTCAAGGTGCTCCTCAGCGGGGCCGTCAAGACCTCGGGCGCCGTCGCCGCCGTCTTTGCCGTCGATCCCTCCCCTTCCTTACCCCCCCTCCTCCTTCTTTTCCTCTGGCTCTTTTTCTGGGAGATAGGCGGGCAGAACATTCCCAACGACTGGGCCGACATCGAAGAAGACCGGGTGCTGCAGGCCTCGACCATCCCCGTGCAGTTCGGGCCGGTTCTGACCAAGGGGCTGATTTTTTTCTCTCTCCTGCTCGCCGTGGCCCTCAACATGGTGAGCCTGGGCGTCTCGCCGGTGGGGAGCCGGTTTGCCGGTGTGACGGCTTCCCTCGGCGCCGGCATCTATCTCCTGCTCCTGCCCGCCTACCGGCTTTACCGGACCCAGGAACGCGGGCAGGCCCTGGCGCTCTTCAACAGCGCCAGTTATTACCCCGTCGCACTGCTGGCCGTGATCATAATCACCATCATTATCTAACCCCTGGCTGAGGCCGATGAAAGAAATCACTACGGAAGAGCTGAAGAAATTCAATGGTAAAAACGGCAATCCCGTCTATATTGCCCACGGGGAAGCCGTTTTCGACGTGACGGAGAGTAAACTGTGGAAAGAGGGCCTCCACATGCGGCGCCATAACAGCGGCGCGGATCTTACCGCGGAAATCACTGCGGCGCCCCACGGCACCGAAGTCTTGGGGCGCTACCCGCAAGTGGCGGTGTTGCGGAAAAAAGAGACGGCCCCCAGACCCCTGCCGGAGTTGCTCACCCGGCTCCTCAGGCGGTTTCCCCTGCTCCGGCGTCATCCGCACCCCATGACGGTCCACTTCCCCATCGCCTTTATGTTTTCCGCCCCCCTGTTCACCCTCCTCTATCTGGCTACGGGGATAGAGAGCTTTGAAGGGACGGCCCGGAACTGCCTCGGCGCGGGTCTCATCTTCACCCCTCTGGCCATGGCCACGGGCTATTATACCTGGTGGTTGAATTATGAGGCACGACCGCTGCGGCCCGTGACGATTAAGCAACGACTGTCGCTGGTCCTGCTCGCCCTCGGGGCCATCGTCTTTAGCTGGCGGCTGACAACACCGGACATCCTCACCGCTTTTGGCCCCGCCAGCGCCCTTTATCTGTTCTTCCTTTGCGCCCTGCTCCCGCTGGTGATGGCGATCGGCTGGTTTGGCGGAACTTTGACCTTTCCTGTGGGTAAGGAATGATATTTGACGACTTTGCATAAAGTCGTCACCCCGGTGCAAACCGGGGTCCAGTAACATCATAAGCTCTTAAAGGGAGGGTTACCATGCCGATCGGAGAAATTTGCACCCGCCAGGTGGTCATCGTCAAGCGAAAGGACAGCATCCTGGAAGCAGCCCGGCTCATGCGCCGCTTTCATGTGGGCAATGTCGTGGTTGTGGATGAGGCAAACGGACGGACGGTCCCCGTGGGGATCCTGACCGATCGGGACATCGTCATCGAAATCATCGCCAAGGAGGTGCCGCTCAACAGTGTCTTTGTGGAGGATGTCATGAGTTCCGACTTGATGACCCTGGAGGAAAAGCGGGGAATCTGGGACTCCATCCAATGCATGCGGGCGCGTGGCGTCAGGCGGATCGTCGTGGTCAACGAAGGCGGCTCACTGGTCGGCATCGTCTCCATCGATGATCTGCTGGAATTGTTATCCGGGGAATTGCTGGACCTCGTGAAGGTCGTGATGAAGGAACAGGACCGGGAAAAGGCAACCAGGGACTGAACCTGGAAAGGCGATAAGAGTATAAATCATGAAACCACAGAGCGCACAGAGAGTGCCTCCATTCTGGATTTTCTCTGCGATCTCTGTGGTTGATATTTGTCAATACAAGGGTGGAAGGAGGGCTCCCATGCCGGCAAAAAAATTGAAGGAATTTTTGGACGAAAACAAGGTGAAATACGTGGTCCTTACCCATTCCACGGCCTATACGGCCCTGGAAATAGCCGCGGCAGCCCATATCCGGGGCAAAGAACTGGCCAAGACGGTCATGATACTGATCGACGGGAAAATGGCCATGGCCGTCCTGCCCGCCAAGTATACCATCTCTTTCGAGCACTTGCAGAAAAAGCTCGGTGCGCAGAAGATCGAACTCGCCGCGGAAGGGCAATTCAAGGACAAGTTTCCCGATTGCGAAGTCGGCGCCATGCCGCCTTTCGGCAACCTCTACGGGATGGATGTCTTCGTGGACCAATCCCTGACGGAAGATGAAGAGATCGCCTTTAATGCAGGCTCCCATTCGGAACTGATCAGAATGTCCTACGGCGACTTCGCCAGGCTGGTAAAACCGATTGTGGTCCAGTTTTCCTGACCTAAGGCATGAAGCTGCCGCCGTTGACATCGAGCACCGCGCCCACACAATAGCTCGCTTCCTCCGAAGCCAGATAGGCTACGGCGCCGGCAATCTCTAAGGGCTCTGCCCAGCGGCCGACCTTGATCGCCCGGACGCGCTCCCGGCGCTGTTCTGCCGACAAGGCGGCGTAGGAGGCTTCGGCCCGTTCACTGCGCGTAAAGCCCGGCGCCACCACGTTCACCGTAATGCCGAAGGGCGCGAGATGGGCCGCCAACACGCGCGAGAAACCCTGTATGCCCGACTTGGCAGCCGCATAGGCGAAGCCGGCGTTGCGCGGCACAATGGGGACCCGCGCGGACTCGGAGGCGATGTTGATGACCCGGCCCCACTGCTGTGCCTTCATGTGCGGCACGGCGGCCCGGCAGCACAAAAAAGTGCCCGTCAGGTTGAGATCCAGCACGGCACGCCAGGCATCTTCCCCAAAGTCCTCGAAGTTGGGGGTGGTATGGAGACCGGCGGTGCCGCCGGCATTGTTCACCAGGATGTCGAGGCGTCCGGTAGCCGCGACGGCCGCCTGGATCACGGCTTCAATGTCCGCCGGCCGGGACATATTACCCGGCGCGGGGAAGGCCTGATAGCCCGCCACCCGCAGTTCCTGCACGGTGCGGTGCACCCGGTCGGGGTCGCGGCCATTGATACCGACCACGCAGCCGTCCCGGGCCAGACGTTCGGCCATGGCCCGGCCCAGACCTGCCGATGAGCCGGTGATGAGCGCGGTCCGGCTTACCCCCGGCTGGCGCTCCGGCCCGCGCGGCCCGGCTTTGCCTTGTTGTTCATCTTCTCTTTTCCCTGCGGGAACCATGCCTTACCCTCCTTACTTATCCCTTTCGGATTTTTACAAAGTCATCAAAATTTGATGTACTTATCAAAAACCTCGATTATTTCCGGCGGTTGGTTGAACATGTAATGCACCAGATTTAAGCACTCCTTGTCGGAAAGGTATTTGAGCTCCATCTGCATCTTCTCGGCATCGGCGATGAATTCGCGGTCCTTGAGGACGTTGGCGAAGCCCTCCCGGAGAAGACGCAGCAAATGGTCCGGCGTTTTGGGCGGCGTGACAAAAATCCGCCCCATCTCGGCCGTGCTTCCCATGATCGCCATGATCGTCCGGCCCTTCGCATCGGTGGCCAGGTCTTCATTGACCGGCAGGTGCTCAATGCCCGGCGCCGTTACCCGGGTGCGCAGCAAAGGACGCACCAGGCCCCTCTTGATGTGGGGATTGATGGTGTTGTAAGGACTGAAGAGCCCGTCCAGCTCCTTGCGCTCAATGGCCAGCAGGATCTCCGCACCTCCGGGATAATCTATTCTTTCAATGTTCAACCCGATAAAGTCCCTGGCGAGATTGCTGAGCAGGCTGTTCGGGGCCGTGGCGCCGGCGCCTCCCAGGAAGATCTTCTTCTTTGATTTGATGAGTTCATCGATTGTTTTATAGGGGAGATCGCTCCGGATGACGAGTATTTCCGCATCGGCCGCCGACGAGCCGATCCAGCCGAATCTCCGCACATCGAACTTGGTCCCCCCGGCCTTGAGGATCTGCATGAAGACAAGACTCTTGTGGGTAGCCAGCAGAGAAAGACCGTCGGGCTTGCCGACATTGTAGAGATAATTGGCGGCAATCATGCCGTTGGCACCTGGCAGATTCTGGACGATGAAGGATGGTTTCCCCGGAAGATGCTTGGGGTAATGTTTGGCAAGGAGCCGTGCCATCCGATCGTAGCCTCCCCCGGGCGTTGCGCCCACGATGATGGTGATCATCTTTCCCTCGTAGTACGGAGCTGCCGAGGGTTCTGCCGGAAAGATGAGCGCTGCCATGAGCAAAAGACCCATCCCCAGACCGATACATTGTTTATTCACCCCTTCTCTGCCAGCGCTGCTTGCCATGTTTCCCCCCTCCTTGTTGGTTAATCTGTAACTGTTCAGGTGAGTTTTAATCTCCTCGTCACCGCTATAGGAATTCACCCCCCCCTTTCACGGCCACCCCGAGGATGCCCAGTTTCTTGTATTCGACATAATCTTGCAGGGTAAAATCGACCTCCCTCAGGGCTTGGCACAGCTCCGGACCGGCAAAACGGTCCTGCCGGGGATGGAGCAGAATGTGTTTGGTGAGGATGTTCTGGTATAAGGCGGGGTAGAGTTCTTCCAGGAAGTACACCCCTTCCGGCTTGAGGGTCCGGGCGATTTCCTGAAGCGCAGCCCGCCAGTCCGGGATATGGTGCAGCACGCCAAAGCCAAAGACCACATCCACGGAGGCTGTTTTCACGGGCAGGGCAAAGGAGTCGCCCACCAGGAGAGAAACCTGCCGTTTTTCCGCGGCCGAGAGGTATTGTTTGGCCTTCGCGATCATCTCACGATCCAGGTCCAGGGCATAGATCCGGGCCGGCTGAAATTCTCTCAGGATGAGTCCGGCTCCGGCCCCCCGGCCGCAGCCTATCTCCAAAGCGATCAAGCCCGGCTTCAGATTCAGCATCTTTTTAAGGCGACGGATTTCGAGCTCCTGTTCCCATACCCGCAGGGGATTGTTGACCACCCACCGTTCCGCCCAGTTCAGCTTCATGCGTAAACCCTTTATTCCGTCATCTTCCGCAGAGCGAGCCGTAACTGTAGGGTGCGTTAGGCCTGGCCGTAACACACCGCAATAATTGCGACCGCTATCCAGTCATCTTCTCCGGATCGAGCAGTTTGTCCAGCTCGGTCTCCGACAGATCCGTCATCTCCCTCGCCACCTCCTTCACGGAGCGCCCCTCGGCATAGGCCTGCTTGGCGATCTTGGCAGCCTTGTCATAACCGATTACGGGGTTCAGGGCTGTCACGAGGATGGGGTTTCGGCCCAGCAGTGCGGCCATGCGCGCCCTGTCGATGGTGAAGCCGGCCACGGCGCGGTCGGCCAGGAGGCGGGCCGCATTCCCGAGCAGGGTGATCGACTGAAGCAGGTTATAGGCAATGACCGGCAGCATGACGTTGAGCTGGAAATTGCCCTGCTGGTTGCTCACGGTAATGGCCCCATCGTTACCCGTCACCTGGGCGCAGACCATCATCATCATCTCGCACATCACAGGGTTGACCTTGCCGGGCATGATGCTCGATCCCGGCTGGAGCGACGGCAGAGCGATCTCACCCAGTCCGGCGATGGGACCGCTGTTCATCCAGCGGAGGTCATTGGCGAGTTTCATGAAGGACGAGGCCGTCGTCTTGAGATGGCCCGAAAGCTCCACGGCCGTGTCCATGGTCGCCTGGGCGGCAAAGTGATTGACGGCCTCCGCCAGGGGCAGGCCGGTCAGGGCCGCCAGCCGGCGGGCCACCAATTTACCGAAATCCGGAGGCGCATTGATACCCGTGCCCACGGCCGTCCCGCCAATGGCGAGCAGGGCCAGGCGAGGCAGACAGGAGCTGATCCGCTCCCGGCCCTGCGCAACCTGGAAGGCCCAGCCGCTGATCTCCTGGCTGAGGCGGATGGGCACGGCATCCATCAAGTGTGTCCGGCCCGTCTTGATGATGCCGGCGCATTCTTCTTCCCGCTTCTCAAATGTCCTCTGCAGGTGCTCCAGACCGGGTAAAAGGACTTCCTGCACCTGGAGGTAGGCGCTCAAATGGATGGCTGCCGGAATGACATCGTTCGAGGATTGGCCCATGTTCACCTCGTCATTGGCATGCACCGGCTGTGCGGCGGCCCCGAGGAGCTGCGTGGCCCGGGAGGCGATCACCTCGTTGGCATTCATGTTCGTCGAGGTCGCCGAACCGGTCTGAAAGATATCGAGGGGGAAGTGCTCGTCCCACAGGCCATCGACTACCTCGGCCGCGGCCTGGTTAATCGCCCGGGCCCGAGCTGGTTCGAGCAGGCCCAGTTCCGTGTTCACTTCGGCGGCCGCAGCCTTGATCAGCCCGAGGGCACGCAGGAAGATGCGGGGAAAGCGGAGCCCGCTTACGGGAAAGTTCTCGACGGCGCGCTGCGTCTGAGCTCCGTAGAGCATGGCCGCGGGGATCTTTACATCGCCCAGTGAATCCTTTTCGATGCGGTATTCGTCCATGGTGAACATCCTTTCATCTGGAAATTGATAATTATCGTAACTGCTCAGCTGCAAAGGGGCAAAGGCACAGAGGCACAAAGTTGTCTTTCGTTGCTCAACTTCGCAGCCCGCTATTATTGCCGGCCCGGCAAATCCCATATACTTTCCATCTCTGTGCCTTTGTGCCTCTGCTCCTCTGTGCCTTATCCTTTAACCCCCCGGTGCACCGCGGCGATGCCGTTGGTCAGCCGCCTATGGGTCACCTGGCGAAAGCCGATTTCCTCCATGATCCCGGCCAGGGCCGCGGGAGACGGGAAGAGGCGAATGGATTCCGGGAGGTAAGTATAGGCCTGCCGGGAACCGACCACCAATCGTCCCAGGAGGGGCATGATCCGGAAGGAATAAAAATCGTAGAGCAGGCGGAACCAGGCTGCCGTGGGCTGGGAAAATTCCAGGCAGACGAAACGGCCGCCCGGTTTGAGGACCCGGTACATCTCCCGGAGGCCCTCTTCCATGTGGGTCAGATTCCGGATGCCGAAACCCACGATAGCGGCATCGAAGGAACCCGTAGGAAAGGTGATGCGCTCGGCATCGCCTTGCACGTAGAGGATCTGTTGGCGCTCTCCGGCGTGGACCGGTTTGTCGCGGCCCGCGGTCATCATGGCCCGGTTGATGTCGTATAAGACGACCTTTCCCCGTGCTCCCACCCTTTTAACGGCCAGAACGGAGAGATCGCCCGTGCCGCCGCAGACGTCCAGGACCGCGTCACCCTCCCGCAACTCCAGGAGCCTGATGGCGGTCCTCTTCCAGAGATAATGAATGCCGAAGGAAAGCAGCGTGTTCATCAGGTCGTACCGCTCAGCCACCTTGTCGAAATGGTCCCGCACCCATTTTACTTTTTCCTGTTCCGGAACCTTGCGGAAGCCGAAATGCGTCGTCCCATCCGCCCCGGCAGGGCCGGGCGCGTGCACTCCTTCTCCCTTTTCCGGACTTACCCACAAAGATTTCTTTTCCGCCACGTATCAACCTTCTCCAGGATGACAACCTGTCTTTTTTCTTGACAATATCATAAACTGGCAATTATTCTAAGCAGAATTAATTAAAATAGGCACAGAGGGGCAGAGATACAAAGGCACAAAGATAGCATAACAAGAAACCGTACAAGGGTATAGCGAGTTCGGCAAAAATACAGGCCAAGAGAAACATTAAACCACAAAGAAGAGCCACGACTTTGTGCCTCTGTGCCTTTGGCCCTTTACCCCTTAGCAGTTACAAGGAGAAGATCATGAAATTCTTGCGACTTATCCGGATCATGATATTTCTTGTTTTCCCCACGCTTCTTTGGGCCTGCGGGGGCGGCGGAGGCGGTGCTGCCGGCGGGGCCGGGCAAAACACTGCGCCGCTGGTCACCGGGGTGGCGGCGACGGGCGCGCCCATCGCTGGGACCGTGACCCTGAAGGACAAAAAGGGCCTCGTACGCGGCCCTATGGCCACGGGCCTCGATGGCAGTTTCTCCCTGGACGTGACGGACCTGACGCCGCCTTTCCTCCTCAAGGCGGAGTGGACCGCGGGCGCCCAGACGCACAGACTTTTCTCAGCCGCTACGCAGGCGGGCAGCGCCCATATCAATCCCTTAAGCGACCTGGCCCTCCGGCTGGCTACCGGCGCCGACCCGGCAGCGGTCTTCGGCGCGCCGGGCGCGATCCCCGAGATGACGCAGATCAGCAAGACGGCGCTTGCCGCGGCCCTCACCCAGCTGCAAACCCTGCTTAGCCCCCTGCTTACGGATTACGGCATCGAAAATTTCGATCCCTTCAGCGGCCCTTACACCGCCTCCCCGGAGAACAGGCTCGACGCCATGCTGGACGTGATCGGGTTTAAAACGGAAAACGGCCAGCTCACGCTTACCAACAAACTGGACGGCGCCGTCATCGCCGCCGGGAGCCTGGCCCATCCGGCCGGCATTGCCATCGACCATACAAAAGCCCCGGACAAGGCGGTGCTGACGGATATCCGGGAAATAACGGCCCGGGTCGGGATCCTCTGCTCCCTCATGAACCAGGGGGAGACCCTCACGGCAGGGAAACTGGAAGGTTTGTTCGTCCCCGAGCCGGATTACGGCACGAGTAACGGCCATACGCGGCCCCAGGATGTGACGAGCATCGTGCAGATCTTCGGTCCCGGCGGGAGCAACAGCAACGGACCACTGCGGGCCATCAGGAACGTGCGGCTGGTGGCCGACCTCACTGCCGACTATGCCGACAGGGGCGTGTCAAAGGTTTATCTCCTGAACTACGATTTCCTCCATGAAAACGGCCTCGTCTCCCGGGGCAACAACGTGACCTTCGGCAGGGAAGAGGCGAGCGGCCAGTGGAAATTCATCGGCGACCCCGCAAACGCGCCGGCGGGCAATAATTATGGCGGGGTGTGGATTACCTCAACCGATAACTCCGGTTCATCAGGAACTTTGGCGGGTAATAACTATGGCGCGATTAGGGGTAGATATCTCACCACTACCAACCTCGGTACATTAGGAACATTGCATGGTTCTTATGATAATAACTCTGGATGGGAAGCGATCACTCCTGGCACTTGGGACACTAATGATCCTTTTTCGCTAACTGCCGAAGCACCCGCAAGCAACAATCTTTGGCAAGTCTCCCAAAACGGCAATACGCTTGAAATAGTCTATAAAGACGGGGAAAACTTTACCAAATATGCGGAGTTCAACCTCGACAACAGCGCCTTGCGCCTGAGAGCCAGTGCCGCCTCCGGCTGGAGTCCGGCCGCGCTTCTGGCGCCTCTGTTTACAGGAGAAAAGACCGTTTATCAGGGCGCACCGGTAACGACTCCAGGCGGGTATTTCGAAGCGGGAGGCCAGGTAATGATCTTTTTTACCTGGGAGGGTGGCGGCAACTCCTTTATAGGCGGCATCCGGATGCTACCGCCCGTAAATAATGAACTCTCAGCGGAAGTTCTCGTCATGGGACAGTTTGATCGCTCCAGCCTCTCGCTCGGAAACAAATTCCTGCTCCTGACACTCCTTTCCGACCCTCTGTCTGCCGCACAACTGGCCGGACAGACGCTTATGATCGACGGCGCGGCCATTCCGCTGCCGCCGAGCGGCGGGTTCCTGCAGTCCCCGGTTTCCGGGCAGGTCGTGACCTGGAACGGCGGGACGTCGACGCTTGCGGCCGGCTTCACGGCGGATAAGGCGATCTCCGGGGAGGTTCTCACCAGCGCCAACAGCCAGGACGCCGCAGTGCGCTTATACATAGAATCGCCTGAAGGTTACTACCCGGAAATAGGCCTGTTCCAGGGCAGCTACACCCTTAATGCAACAGCTGGAGACGACACAGGTAATCATGGGGTTACATTTATTGCTACTTCTGCTGGCGCCGCTCCTCGAGTGTGGGCGACCAGCGATTGCAACTCCAGCCCGGGTTCCTGGGGAACATCGTGGGCAGACAACTGTGGCGGGCACTCTTTGCACCAGCTGAATTCTGGATCATGGGGAGCAGCGGTGGCGGGTTCTTACGGAAGCGACAAAGGCTGGCCAGCCTTTGCCGGAGGCGCCGCAGGCACTTTGGTTCCTAATGCCGTTTCTTCCCCGGCTCCCGGTGAACAACACGCAAATCTCCCCTAACCCCTCTTTGCCAAAGAGGGGAACACGCCTTTCCCCCGGGGACATGTTTCGGAAGCCCGTAGGGATCGAAACGTGTCCCCAGATCAGGGGGAAACAGAGGGATTTAATAATGAGGTCTCGTAAAAAGTCTTTTTTGGCTGTCATTGCAAAGCCGTAGCCGAAGATTGCCGTGGCACTCACGTGCCTCGCAAAAGCATGGCGGGTAGCGAAGCAATCTCACAATCGTAACAGGTTGATATCACGAGATTGCTTCGTCGTTACACTCCTCGCAATGACGTGCTTTTTCGATTTTTTACATCACCATCAACCTTAGCCAAACTGGAAAGAAAGGAAGGGAATTAATGGCAAAATTGCGTTTGACCTTGGCTTGTGGAGATTACGATTTAACGCGCGCCCTGCTGGACGGCAAGGCGGAGCCCGATGGCATCGAACTCATCCCCCTGACCATGCCGTCCCCGGAACGCCATTGGCGGATGATCAGAAACAAGGAATTCGACGCCTCGGAACTCTCCATGTGCCAATACATGGCGGCCAAGGCCCAGGGCGAGCCGCTGATCGCCATCCCGGTCTTTCCCCATCGCCGGTTCCGGCACTCCTTCATCCTGATCAATACCCGGGCCGGCATCAAAAGCCCCAAAGATCTGGAAGGGAAGCGCGTCGGCCTGCGGTCCTCCCAGAATACCGCCGGTCTTTGGCTCCGGGGCATGCTCCAGCATTATTACGGGGTGTCGTTGAAAAAAATAACCTGGATCACCCAGGAAGAAGACCCGGTCCGGGTTAAAGCCAAGGGGGGCTTGCACATGGAGCTGGTGGCCCCGGGCGACGACCTCGACGCGATGCTGGTGCGGGGCGACCTGGCCGCGGCCATCTATCCCGACATCCTCCCCTCTTTCAGCCGGGGGGAAAAGACGGTGCAGTGTCTTTTTGCCGACCCCGCCGCAGAGGAGCGGCGCTATTTTCGAGACTCGGGGTTTTTCCCCATCATGCATACCGTGGTCCTCAAGCAGGCCCTGGCCGATGAGTTTCCCTGGGTGGCCAAGAGCCTGCAGAACGCCTTCCAGAAAGCCAAGGAGATCTGCTATCACCGGATGGAAGATCCGCGCAAGGTATCGCTCGCCTGGTTTACGCACTACTGGGAGGAGCAGAAGAAGCTCCTGGGCCCCGATCCCTGGGTTTACGGCCTGAAGGAGAACGAAAAAATGCTGGAGCAGATGATTCTTTACGCCTATGAACAGGGTCTGATTCCCCGCAAGTTGAAACTGGAGGAATTGTTCCTCCGGAGCGCCGCGGATAAAACTCCCCATTATCTGATCGATCTTGATAAATTGCGCTAAGGGGCAAACCGAAATCTCCCCCACGGGGGACATCATCGGTATCGCTATCGACTCTTTTTTTCGATCCCGATACCGATAGCGATACCGACGCCGAATATAGTAGGAAGAGAGAAGAAAATCGTGACGAAAGAAGCTGCCAAACACCGGACCATCTATCTCAAGGACTACCGTCCGCCGGATTACCGGATCGAGACGGTGAACCTCCACTTCGATCTCGACGCGGCCCGGACCCGTGTCCGGTCCCTGCTTACGGTCCGAAGCAATTACGACCGGAGCGCGGGCCTCCGCCCCCTCGTGCTCCAGGGCAAAAATCTCCTCTTGCGGGAGTTGCAGCTCGATGGCCGCTTGCTTACGGAAAAGGACTATCAACTGGACGAGGAGTCCCTCACGATCGCGACCGTGCCCGACCAGTTTATCCTGGAGATCGAAACGGAATGCAACCCTCAGGCGAACACGGAACTCTCGGGCCTTTATTGCTCCGGCAACATGCTCTTGACCCAGTGCGAGGCCGAAGGGTTCCGGCGGATCACCTACTACCCGGACCGGCCCGACGTCCTGGCCAAGTTCCTCACGACCCTTTGGGCCGACAGCCAAAAATACCCTGTGCTCCTTTCCAACGGGAACCTGATCAATTCCGGAGAACCGGAGCCGGGCCGGCATTTTGCCGTCTGGCACGACCCCTTCCCCAAGCCGGCCTACCTCTATGCCCTGGTGGCCGGGGACCTGGCCCGGATCGAGGATTCCTTTACCACCCGGTCGGGACGGTCAGTGGCCCTGCACATTTATGTCCAGCAGCACAACCGGGATAAGTGCCGCCATGCCATGGATTCCCTTAAGCAGGCCATGCAATGGGACGAGGAGGCCTACGGCCGGGAATACGACCTGGACCTCTTCATGATCGTGGCCACCGACGACTTCAACATGGGCGCCATGGAAAACAAGGGCCTCAACGTCTTCAACTCCAGGTATGTGCTGGCCAACCCCGAGACAGCCACGGACACGGACTTCCAGAACATCATGAGCGTGGTGGCCCACGAGTATTTCCACAATTGGTCCGGCGGCCGCGTCACCTGCCGCGACTGGTTCCAGCTCTCCCTGAAGGAAGGCTTCACCGTCTTTCGGGACCAGCAGTTCATGGAAGACAAGACCTCAGCAGGGGTCCGGCGGATCAGCGAAGTTAATGTCCTGCGGACTAACCAGTTTCTCGAGGACAGCGGCCCCATGGCCCATCCGGTGCGGCCCGCATCCTACGTGGAAATCAACAACTTCTACACCCTCACGGTTTACAACAAGGGCGCCGAGGTGATCCGGATGCTCCGCACGCTACTGGGACCGGAGGGTTTCCGGAAGGGCACGGACCTCTACTTCGACCGCCACGACGGCCAGGCGGTCACGACGGATGACTTCGTGCGGGCACTGGAGGAGGCAAGCGGCGTTGACCTCGCCCAGTTTAGCCTCTGGTACTCCCAGGCCGGCACGCCGGAGCTTCACATCACGCGCGCCTACGACCCCGTGGCCCGGACTTATACCCTGACGATCAGGCAGACCTGTCCGCCCACGCCCGGCCAGCCGGAGAAAGAGCCTTTCCACATCCCCGTGGCCCTCGGTCTTCTCGACAATGAGGGCCGGGACATCCCGCTGCAGCTCGCCGGGGAGGAGCAGGCGGCCAAGGGCACGCGAGTGCTCCAGTTGAAAAAAGAGGAAGAGCGTTTCGTCTTCCTCAATCTGCCCGCGGAGCCCACGCCCTCTGTCCTGCGCGGCTTTTCCGCGCCCGTGAAGGTGCGCCTGGACCTGACCGAGGCGGAGCGTTTGTTCCTCATGGCCCATGACAGCGATGCCTTCAACCGCTGGGATGCCGGCCAGCAGTTGGCCGTAAAGCTCATCCTGGTGCTGGTGGAAGACTATCAGCAGAAAAAGCCCCTCGTGCTTCCCAAGGGGTTCAGCACCGCTTTTCAGGAAACACTCAGGGCTACCATGCCTGACCGGGCCTTCCAGGCCTTCATGCTTGCGCTGCCCTCGGAAACCTACCTCGCGGATTTCCTGGCCGTGATCGACCCCGAGTCCATCCATGAGGCGCGACGGTTCGTCCTCCAAAGCCTGGCTGCAAGACTGAAGGCCGACTTGCTGGCGGTCTATCAGGCCCATCAGGACACCGGTCCTTACCGGCTCGACCAGGAAGCCATGGGCCGCCGGAGTCTGAAAAATATCTGCCTGGCCTATCTGATGGAGCTGGAAGATGAGGATGTGCGCGAGCTCTGCTGGCAGCAGTTCCGGCAGGGCGGCAACATGACCGACGTGCTGGCGGCCCTGGTAGGGCTTGCCAATAGCGCCGGCCCCGAGCGGGAGGAGGCCCTGGCGGCCTTCTATGAAAAATGGCAGGATGACCCGCTGGTGGTGGACAAGTGGCTGACCATTCAGGCCGCCTCCCGTCTGCCCGGCACACTGGGCCGGGTGAAGGCCCTCCTGGGGCACCGGTCCTTCACCCTCAAGAACCCGAACAAGGTCCGGGCCCTTATCGGCGCCTTCGCCGCCAATCCCGTCCGCTTCCATGACTCAAGCGGCGCAGGCTATGCCTTCCTGGCCGACCAGGTCCTGGCCATCGATCCCTTGAACCCGCAGATCGCGGCGCGGCTCGCCACGGCCTTCACGACCTGGCGGAGATACGAGGCCAAGCGGGCCACCCTCCTGCAGGCCGAGTTGGAACGGATCATGAACCAGCCCAAGCTCTCCAAAGACGTCTACGAAATCGTCTCCAAGAGCCTGGCCTGAGCCTGCCCCCAATCCCGATAAACGGGATAAGTGCGTTAACGAAATTGCTTTCCTACGGGAAAGCAATTTCTAATTACTAAAGGTGACAAGTTCGTAAAAGTCCCGAAACCGTCATTCCGGCGAAAGCCGGAATCCAGAAATCGCTGCAATCACTGGATTCCGTGTCAAGCACGGAATGACAAAAGAGGGCAAAATCGACCTTTTACGAGTCCCTCAAAGGTTATCCATGAAAATCAAGAGAGCGCTTCCTTACAGTGCAAACTCTTGGGCCGGTGATCTGTGGGGAGGGTTGGCGGCCATGCTGGTGGCCCTTCCCTCATCCATCGCCTTTGGAGTGCTGACCTATACAACTTTGGGACCCGAGTATGCGGGGATGGGCGCCATGGCCGGCATGCTGGGCGCCGCTGCGCTCGGCCTCGTGACCCCGCTTTTCGGCCGGACAAGCGGACTGATTTCAGCCCCCTGCGGCCCGGCGGCCGCCGTCCTTTCGACGCTGATGGTGGGATTATTGGGTACAAAGTCAGGTGTGGCCCTTGCTCCGGCGGACATTCCGCCTCTGCTGGCGCTGACGGCCCTGCTCGCGGCCGGGCTGCAAATAGTTTATGGTTTGCTCGGCGGGGGACGGTTGATCAAATTCATCCCCTACCCTGTCGTCAGCGGGTATCTTTCCGGGGTAGGGTTGCTGATCGCCCTCGGCCAGTTGCCGAAGCTCCTCGGGCTGCCGCAAGGCATCCCCCTCCTCAGGGGTTTGAGCTCTCCCGCACTCTGGAAATGGGAAGGATTAGCCGTCGGGATTGTCACCATCGTTCTCACGGGCCTGGCGCCGCGCCTCACCAAAAAGGCGCCGGCCGTCATCTTCGGCCTGGGCGGCGGCATTATCGTCTACTTCGTGCTGGCCTTGTTTGCTCCGGCACTCCTCAGTCTCCAGGACAATCCGCTGGTCATTGGTCAGATTGGCGGTCCGCTGGGTCCCAGCGGGGGACCGATCCTGGAGGCCCGTTCCTTTCTCGACGCCATGGCCGGGCGGGCCACCTCGCTGTTCTCTATTAATCTTGCCTCGCTCCAGCTTATTTTTTTCCCTGCCATCACCCTTTCCGTGCTCCTTTCCATCGATACCCTGAAGACCTGTGTGGGGCTTGACACCCTGACCCGGAGCCGGCACAAATCGGATCGGGAGATCATTGGGCAGGGGATCGGCAACCTTGCCTCTTTCCTCTGCGGCGGCATGCCGGGCGCCGGCACCATGGGGCCCACTTTGGTCAATGTGGCAAGCGGCGGCCGGACCCCCCGGGCCGGTGTTATGGAAGGGGGCTTTGTCATCCTGGCCCTGCTCTTCCTGAGCCCTCTGATAGCCTGGGTTCCCATTGGGGCCCTGGCAGGCATCCTGCTGATCATCGCCTGGCGGATGTTCGACAAAAGTATGTTCACGATGTTGCGGCATCCGGCGGGACGGCAGGATTTCGCCGTCATCGCCACGGTGGTCCTCGTGGCTGTAACGGTGGACCTGATCACCGCCGCAGGCGTAGGAGTAGCTTTGGCCATCCTGCTCTTCCTCCGCGACCAGGTCAAAAGCACCGTCATCCGCCGGAAGCTTTATCTGAACCAAACGTCTTCCAAGACACGCCGGCTGGCCGCAGAACGGGAAATCCTGGACAGGCACGGCGACCAGGGTGTCTTCTGCGAACTCCAGGGAAACCTGTTTTTCGGTACTGCGGACCAACTCTTTTCCCAACTGGAGCCTGACCTGCGGACGAAACGCTTCCTCCTCCTGGACATGCGCCGTGTCCAATCGCTGGACTATACGGCAGCGCACCTCTTCGAACAGATGCATGCCCAATTGGCGGAACGCGGCGGTCAGCTGCTGTTCAGCGGCATGCCATCCGATCTTCTCGAAGAACGTAAATTCGAACACTATCTTCTCCAACTGGGCGTCGTGGGGGAAGGGGGCGGTGTCATGATCGCGGAGACCCTGGACGGCGCCCTGGAATGGATCGAAGAGCGCATCCTGGAGACGATGGGGGCGCCGAAAAAAAGAGCGGAAGAGCTGCTCGAGGTCAAAGATTTTCATCTCTTCCATGACTTCGATGCGGATATGCTGAGCTCTCTGGCCCCCTGCCTGAGTAAATTAACGCTCGCCCAGGGAGAGCGGGCCTTTGCACAGGGCGATGAAGGAGACGAAATCTTCCTGGTACGCCGGGGCAGTGTACGCATTCTGCTTCCCCTGGAGGGCGGCAAATATCATCACCTTGCCACCATCGGTCGCGGGGACTTCTTCGGCGAGCTATCGTTCTTTGACCGTCGAGTCCGTTCGGCAGATGTTATGGCGAAGATCCCTACCGATCTCTATGTCCTCTCCCGCGCCCGTTTCAATTTACTCTCCCGAGCCAAACCCGCCATCGGCGTGCAGGTGCTCGCCCGTCTGGCCTCCGCTGCCGCCGAACGGCTCCGCCAGGCCGATGCCGAGTTGCAGGTGCTCGCCGAGCGCTAGACGGATTCAATGCCCGTCAAGACCGGGCACCGTAAACTTTCTTGGCATTCTTCTGCTCATACATCAGCACATCGGCGCGGCTTAACAGTTCGTCAAGCGAACAGGGTTGTCCGGAATCACAGTAGGCCATGCCGATGCTCATGGAAATAGAGAAAGAGCGGCCGGCACGGGCATTATGCAGGGCCATCCGGTCCCGCAGGCGTTTTTCGACCCCGGCGGAATATTCCCGGGAGGCCTCGGGCATCAGGACGGCAAACTCGTCGCCGCCAATCCGGGCAATGATATCCACTTTCCGGAACGCCTCCTGGAGAACCTGGGCCGCCTCCATCAAGGCCTCGTCTCCTGTCTGATGTCCCAACGTATCGTTGATGTGCTTCATGCCATCCAGATCGGCAAAAAGAAGGATCAGGCCCTTGCCGGTTCTCTCCGCCATATTCAACTGTTGTTCGGCCAGCGTCAACAAGCCTCTCCTGTTGTAGAGGCCCGTCAATTGATCCGTAATCGCCAAGGTGCGGATCAGATCTTCACTTTCCTTCCGTTGACTGATGTCCCGGACAATGCCCACCGCGGCCCGGTTGCCCTGCAAATAGGTCGCAGAAAGGGAAAGTTCAATGGGAAACTCGGTGCCGTCCTTTCTCAGCGCTGCCAATTCCGATGTCTTGCCAATAGCGCCCCCCAAGCCCGTTTCGACGAACGTCCGGAAACCCTTTTCATAAGCCTCTTGATATCGGGGGGGCACAATCAGGGCATGACAGTTCTTACCGACAGCTTCCCGACTTGCATATCCGAATATCTTTTCCGCGGCTTCGTTCCAGAAGACAACATTTCCTTCCTGATCAATCATGATAATGGCATCTTGAGCGCAATGGGCAAGCAGCCTGAATTTCTCTTCGCTTTCCCTGAGTTTCTCCTCGCTTTGCTGCAGCGCCAGCTCTTTCTTTTCCCGTTCGTTATTGGCGCGATCCATTTCGTTGCCGATTGATTTTGCCAATTTTGCAATGATGATGCCAATGAACAGGGCGGACAGGATGGCAATAAGCGATGATCTCAGGGCCGGATTACCTGTTTCCGGCAATGCTGCTTTATATATCAAGCCGTGTATAAACACGAAGACGATGATTGTCGGAAGAAATGCCCTGAGCAAACGGCTGCGCACGCTTGGACCGGAGAACACTCTCACCGGTAGGACATGGGACCCGGAGATGCTGACCAGGGCCAGGCCGAGAAGCACGAAAGCAAGGGCCGTCGGAAAAGCCACGGGGATCATGGCGCCGCCATAGAGTAGCGGCGTGCCGTATAGATAGCCAAGAAGTACGATCGCCGCCATGGCGATCAGGGCGATGGCCAGAAATGACGCCACTTCACGATAGACGCGCCGCAACGGAGAAGAAAAGATCAGTAAAAAAACGCTCCCGGACGCGGCAAGGAAACAGATTGCCGTAATGGGAGACATATGGCCCACAGGAAAGGGGAAAAGACTTGGCGGCGGGTAAAACCAAAGGCGTTCCGCTGCAAATCTTATTCCTGCAACAAAGGCCACCAGGATGCTGGAACAGATCGCTATAATGAGCAAGGCGCTCAACCCGGCGATCATCCTTTGCTTGGGGTCTTCCGGATGGAGCACATAGCCGAGCAAGGAACCACTCAGGATAAAAAAGCATACGGCGGTGCTCGGCGCAATGGGCACATAATAAGGATTCAGGCCGGTAATAGTCACGGAACCCAAAGCCCATCCCATAAGGGACAACGCGCTGACGCCGCCTGTCGCAAGCAAACTCCACTGGGCCATGCCTTTTAAAAGGGATGCCAGGTGTGTTGCCGCCGACACTTCAGACAAGGATTCCGGCGGCGTGGTGAGAACAGTCTTTTTCATGCCCCGAGTTTCTTCACCACCCGGGCCATGTTCTTGCCGAAGTTCCAGGCTGTTTTCATCCCTTCCTCATCCTGTGCCACCTCGCCCTTCTCCCGGCCAAAGGCGATGTTCCAGTAACTGGACCCCGGCACCACCAGGTCCAGGATCTGAAACCAGAAGGTGAGCTGGGCCAGGGTGAAATTGTGGCCGGCCCGGCGCGCCACCACCAGGGGGCCGCCCACCTTGCCCTTGAAGGGCTCGCCGTTGTGGCGGGAGATGTAGCCGGTGCGCTCCATGAGGGACTTCATGATGCCCGTGGCCGAGCCAAAGTATACCGGCGAGGCCAGGATGATGCCGTCGGCCTCTTTCATCTTGAGGTAGAGGGGGAAGAGATCATCCTCGATGGCGCAGCATTCCTCAGTGTCACAGGCCATACAGGCGGTGCAGCCCCTGATATCGAGACCGGCCATGGAGATAAGTTCCGTATCCAGGCCCTCCATCGCAATCGCCGTGAGCGCCTGGGCGGTCAATAACTCGGTGTTCCCCCCTTTGCGGGGGCTGCCGACAATGCCAATGACTTTCATAAGTTAACCTCCTTAACAAAGATTTACATATTGTCAAATATTAACCACAGAGCCCGCAGAGGACATCAAAGCAATCACAAAGGAAACTAGCTCATTTGGAGCACACAGAGTTGTTCTCTGTGTGCTCTGTGGTTTCCTGTTTCAGCACGGACTGCAAAACCTCCTGTAGATCAGACAACCGGTAAGGCTTGATCAAACGGCCGGAGAACCCATAATCCCTCGGGTTGGACATGACCTGGTCTTCCGAATAACCGCTCGAGGCAATTATCTTGAGGGAGGGGTCAAGGGTAGAGAGCGCCTGGACGGCCTCTTTTCCGCCCAGTCCCCCCGGAACGGTGAGGTCGAGAATGGCCGCGGCAAAGCGCCGCCCTTCCTCACCCGCCTGCTTGACGAGGGCGATGGCCTGCTCGCCCTTTTGCGCCGCCACAACCTGATACCCCATTTCTTGGAGCATCTCCGCGAGGACGTCCAGCACAAACTTCTCGTCATCCATGATAAGAATCGTGCCTTCCCCCTTGTGCACCAGCGACGTCGTGGCCGGGGCAGCCGAAAACCGGTCAAAGGAGGCCGGAAGGTAGATGTGGAAGGTTGTTCCCCGGTCCAACTCCGATGCTGCCTCGATCAGCCCCCCGTGCCGCTTGACGATGGAATAGCAGGTGGCAAGCCCCAGACCGCTGCCGTTTTGCTTGGTCGTGAAAAAGGGGTCGAAGATGTGCGCCATGTGTTCCGGAGCGATCCCGGTGCCGTAATCACGCAGGGAGACGAGGACATAGGCCTTGCGGGGCAACACCCCCGGGGCATCGCCGGCCGCCACATTGCTGACCGTCACCTCCAGTTTTCCTCCTCCGGGCATTGCCTGCCGGGCATTGATGGCAATGTTATCAAAAACTTGCGACATCTGATGCTCGTCAAAGCTGCACAGCCAGAGGTCCTCGGGAATGGTGAATTCCGGAGAGACATTGGCGCCGCTCAAGGCGAAGGATATGGACTTATGCACCAGCTCACCGAGGGGCTGGGTCTTGAAAACCGGGGCGCCGCCCTTGGCAAAGGTGAGCAGCTGCTGGGTCAAATGTTTTGCCCGGTCAAAGATGGCGATGGCGTTCGTCAGGTACTTGCTCGCGCCTTCGGCATTACCCCGTGTCAAATGATAACGCGCCACATCGAGGTAGCCGAAGATGCCGCCCAGCAGATTGTTGAAATCATGGGCAATGCCGCCGGCCAGGACGGCAATCGACTCCAGCCGTTCGACCTTCAACAGTTCCGTCTCCATCTGCTTGCGCTCCGTAACGTCCAGGACGGAGCCGATCGAGGCCGGCCGGTTATCGAAGGATATCCCGCTGCCGTATACCTCGACGGTGATGATGGCGCCGTCTTTCTTTACACCCCGGGCTTCATAATGGATCGAAGTACTGCCCTCTTCGATGCGCTTGCGCACCTGTTCCTGGACAAAGCCCAGGTCCTCGGGATGAATCAAGACCTGGAGGGGCATGGCCGCCAGACATTCCGCGACGCTATAGCCGAACATCCCGGCAAACTTCGGATTTACATATTTCAGCAGACCATCCTGGACAACGACAATGCCGACAAGGGACTGTTCCGCCAGACTGCGGAACTTGCGCTCCGATTCATGCAGGGCCTCCTCCATCTTCTTGCGCTTGGTAAGATTATGGTACCGGGACCGGTAAAAAACCGCCATTCTGTTTCGCCACCAGAACCCCAGCAGGGCGCCCGAGGCAATGATCAACACCAGGACATTGAAGGCAACGATCCAGAGATGCTCGTCCAAGGAGGCGTAAATCTCCGCCTGATCGACCATTGCCACCAGGGCCCAGCGCGTATTCGGCACCTTCTTCATGGCGGCCAGCACAGGGACATTGCGGTAATCGAACCCCTCTGTTACGCCTTCCCTCCCCTGCGCCGCCAGGCCGGCAGGATAATTTTTCCGCGCCAGCGGCATCTTTAATTTCAGCGCCGTATTCTTCTGGTACCGCAGTTCATTGAGATAGACAACCTGGTCCCCTTCGCGCCGCACCAGCAGGGTTTCGAATGTGCGGCTGGGCGTAGGCCAGGATTGAATCAAGGGGTAGAGGATTTGGTAGGGATCGATTCGGATGACAATGGCGCCCACGGTGGGATGGCCCGGCTCATCCCAGAGGACCAGGGGGATCAAAAAACCGATCGTCACCTCCTGCGTAACTTCCGAAAGATGCAGGTCCGAGAGTTCAAATCTTTGCTCGCGCATCGCCACGAGCAGGCGCTTGTATCCCGTGGGACCGATCTTGGCGCTGACCTCGTCGCCATAAATGAATTTTATTAAGCCACGGGTGTCATAGAGGGCGGCGCTGGCGTATCCGTAGTGCTGGCAAATGGCTCCCAGCAAACGGTTCAATTCCTCGGCCTGCTCTTTCCTCTGGAGATAATTCTTTGCCAGGCGGGCCACCGCGCTGTTGTTTTGGATCACAAGCGCATCCCCCTCCCGCTCATGGAGCCAGTCCACAATCTGCCTGACCTTCAGATCGGCAATGGCCGCCAGTTCCTGCTGCTTGTCCGTCTTGATTACCCTTACCTGATTCCGATAGTAGCGGGTGCCGACGGCGATGATGCCGACGCTAAAGATAAAAAATATTAGAAAGGGTATCCAGGGATACTGCCTGCCGCTCCGGGGGGTTGAAATCGGTTCACGCCTCATGGTCCTTCTTTTTTACCCTTCAAGGGAAGGGCATGGATAACGATGGCAGCGGCCTCTTCCACACCGAGATGTTCCGTGTTGATGACGAGGTCGTAGTGGACGGGATTCTCCATTTCGGCACGGAAGTATCTCTTGATAAACTCGCGGCTGCCTTTGTCATGGCGTGCTATCTTGCTGCGTGCTTCCTCTTCACTTAGTTTCAGGTTTTCCCTGACCCGCTGCACCCGCATCTCCAGCGGCGCCACAATCAGCACATGGAAGGCACCCGGAAGATCCTTCAGGATGAACTGGCTGCCCCGCCCCTGGATCACGAGATTCTCGTTTCTCGCCAATTCCTTGACCACCTCTTGCAGCCCCGCAAGATAACGCGTGTCGTCCGGAGGTATTTCCCAGGTGGGCAGGTATACCCCCAGATAGGCGCTATCGCCGATATAGGTGTTTCCCATGGCTTCGGCGATGCGCCCCAGGAGCGTGCTCGGCGGCATCTCCTTATCCGCGACACCCTGGCTTGACGAGCGGAGCCGTTCCGCTACGGCGGCGATGATCTTCCGGTCCACATAGTCGATATGGAGCCGGTTGGCGATCAGTTCCCCGATTTCCGCTGCTTCAGTGCCAAATTGACCACGAATGGTTATCACGGGCATTACCTGTCGTCCTCCTTTATCAATTCCCCAAAAAGCCTAAGGAAAAGCGCCGCTCCTGTCAAGACTATTCTCTCCAGGAAGCGGTACAGCACTTGCAAAAAACAGCTCCGGGTCATGGTTTACGCCTTAAGTCCTGTATGACGCTTACGATAAACGCACCGTGCCGGGTTTTGATCAAGTCATAACGCACCTGCACGGGCAGCGCGGCACCGTCTTTCCGGAGATGGACGGTTTCCATTGCCAAGTGGCCTTGCTCGCTGATCTCCTGGAGACGCCCTTCCACCACCGCCGCCTCCTCCCGCAGGAGTTCGCGCAGGTTCATGGCGAGAAATTCATCGGCGCTATAACCATAGACACGGCTGGCCGCATCGTTTACGTAAACAAAATCGCCCCGCGGATTGATGAGGAAGATTGCGGCCCCGGCCTTGTCCAGGATGGTAGCCCGCAGGGTGAGGGCCGCTTCGGTCTTTTCCTGGGCCGCGATCTCCTCGGCCAGTTTCTCGTTCGCCTCGGCAAATTCGGCGGTACGCTGCACCACCATCTCCTCCAGACGGCGCCGGTAATTTTCCAGCTCCTCCTCCATCTGTTTGAATTTGGTGATGTCGAGGTGGACCCCGGAGATGCGTACGGCATGACGCTCCGTGCCTTCTCCGGCATAGGAAACCCGGCCTTTGGTGATGACCCAATGCACCGTGCCGTCCGGCAGGATAATGCGATACTCCGCGGCAAAATTACCGTCCCCTTGCGGAGCGAGCGCCGCCTGCACCTGCTGATCGACGCGCTGACGATCCTCCCGGTGGATCAGTTGGAGTGCCTCGGCATAGGGCAACTCTTCGCCCGCCGGCAAACCGAAGAGCACACGGGAACGCTCGTCCCAGCTGACCTCGCCGGTTGCGGTCTGGAATTCGACCGTGCCCAACTGGGCCGAATCGAGGGCAAAATGGAGTTTCTCCGTGGCCTCCCGCAGGGCCGCCTCCGCCCGTTTGCGTTCCGTCACGTCATTGACCGTCACGACGGCCAAGAGCGGCTGGCCGTCCTTATCCCGCGCCAGGGTGCCGCCGTAGCTGAAAACCCTTTGCCATTCCGTGCCCCGGCGGCGCACGCCGACTTCCCAGTCGCACAGGGTTTCACCGTGCAGGATGCGGGCGAGCGGCCACTTTTCCAGGGGAAGGACGCCCTCCTCCACTGTCGTGAGTTCGAAGGTTTCCACCAATTGGGGCAGCTTGCGCCGGCATTCCTCCAAACTGACAAAGCCATGCATGGCGATGGCCGCGGGGTTCCAATGAAACAACTGCCCCTCGAGGTCCGAGACAACCACCCCCTCGGTCAGACTGTCGAGGATCGCCCGCAACTGCGCCACCTGCCGCTCCAACTCCTGCCGCGCCTGCCGCAGTTCCTCTGTCTCTTTCGTTTCTTCCGCGCTTTTTACCGTCCGGCGTACCGGCTTACCGGCATTCTTCATATCCCCCTCCGCTTGGCATACCCATTGCCCAATATTAACCACAGAGATCGCAGAGAACATCCTGAATGTCAGAAACAGGCAGCTTCTTTTGTGGAAAATCTTTTGGAGAACACCGAGGTCCTCCACCTGCGCTCTGTGCACTCTGTGGTTTCATGCTTCGTCCGCTTGGCCCTTACTCCTCTGGGCGGACGGCGTCATCCTTCCGCTCATTGATGACGGTGACGATAAACTCGCCGTGCTGGGTCTTGATCAGGCTGTGGCGCGCCTGGACGGAAAGTACGGCGCCGTCTTTCCGGAGATGGATTGTTTCCACATCGACCTGGCCTTTCTCGAGGATTTCTTTCAGGCGCTCTTCCAACGCCGGCCCATCTTCGGGCCGCAGGAGTTGCCTCAGGTTCATGACGAGAAATTCATCGCGGTTGTAACCGTAAACAAGACTGGCAGCTTCATTGGCATAGACGAAATCACCCTTGGGATTGATGAGGAAGATCGCCACCCGGGCCCTGTCCAGGATGGTGGACCGCAAGGCGAGCCCCGCTTCGGTCTTTTCATGTTCCGCAAGGGCCTCGGCGAGTCTCTCGTTGGCCCCGGCAAAATCAGCCGTGCGCTGCACCACCATCTCCTCCAGACGCTGGCGATATCCCGCCAATTCTTCTTCCAGCCTTTTCCGCGGCGTCACATCGCGCACCACGCTGATCACGGAAAGCTCCGGACCGGCGGCCAGAGGAGCCAGATCAATGTCCGCGGGAAATTCGGTGCCGTCCTTTCTCCGGCCCCATAGCTCCAGGCCGATTCCCATGACGCGCATGCGGGGCTGTTCCATGTAGAGCTTCATTTCCCGGTCATGCTTTTCCTGGGCCCGCTGCGGGACTAACACATCATGGTCCTGGCCTACCAATTCCCTCCGGGTATAGCCGAATAACCTCTCGGCCTGCCTATTCATCCTTTTGATCCGTCCCCGGCGTTCGACCACAATCAGGGCGTCCGGAGCTAATTCAAAGAGTCTTTCAAAGGCCGCCGTCGCTTCTTGAAGGTCTCCTTTGTGCCCGCGGCGCTTCTCCGCCTCATTGAGCCGCTGCTGACAGGCTAGCAATTCCTTTAAGAGCCGATCTTTCCCCCTCTCCGGTTGATCCATATCAGCATCCTCCCATGCTCGGCAGTCTTGTCGAAATAATAACCACAGCGATCACAGAGTACATCCTGAACATCAGAAACAAGTTTCGGGAAAGTCATTTGGAGAACACCGAGGCACTCTCTGTGCGCTCTGTGGTTTCCTGTTTCATCCGCTTACCGCCCGAGGCCGCCGGCCCATACATCCGCTGGGTATACTCCGTCATCATCCGGCAGGCATTGAAGTTCGGGCTGATCGACCTGATTGCTTCCTTGGCCACCTTGATCCAGCCATGGGGCACGCCGGCCCGGTCGCGATCGTAGTACAGGGGCACAATTTCCTTTTCCAGCAGGTTGTACAACGCCTCGCTGTCGGCCCGGTCTTCTTCCGCCGGTCCGCCCCCCTGAAAGCCCTCGATTACCCAGCCATTGGCGCCGTTATAGCCCTCCTCCCACCATCCGTCGCGGATGCTGAGGTTGATGGCGCCGTTGAGTGATGCCTTCATCCCGCTCGTGCCGCAAGCCTCCTGGAGCCGGCGCGGCGTATTGAGCCAGACATCAACCCCCCGGACGATGTCGCGGGAAAGATGCAGGTCATAATCCTCGACAAAAACGAGGCGGCCCTGGAAGCTCCGCTCCATGGTCAGCAGATAGATCCGGTTGAGCAGTTTTTTCGACTCGAGATCGGCGGGATGGGACTTACCGGCGAAGATTATCTGCACCGGCCGGAGAGGATCCGTAATGATCCGCTTGAGACGTTCTAAATCATAGAAAATCAGGTCGGGCCGCTTGTACTCCGTGAACCTGCGGGTAAAGGCGATAGTCAAGGCATAGGGATCGAGGAGGGCCCCCATGGCCACCACCTGTTGCGCGGGGATCGCATTTTCCACCCACCGTTGCTGGGCCCGGTCCTGGATCGCATGGATCAGCCTGGTCTTCAGCAGCTGGCGCACCTGCCAGAACTCCTCATCGGGAAAGTCCAGGAGGCATTGCCACGTTTCTGATTCGTCCTGCATCTGCCACCAGTCCGCTCCCAGGTATTTCTGACAGAGTTCCCGGAGTTCCGGCGCCTGCCAGGTCAGCAGATGCACACCATTGGTCACATGGCTGATGGGTTCATCGCCGCCATGCCGTTCCGGCCAAAGGACGTGCCACATCTTGCGCGTTACCCTGCCGTGCAGCCGGCTGACGGCATTGGCCTGCCCCGACAGCCGCAGGGCCAGGGCCGTCAAGCTGAACCGTCCCGGCGCTAGCCCTTCATATTGACCAAGCCTCAGAAAATGTTCTCTGTCAATCTGCAAAGCCCCCCATAAGTGGGCGGAATACCGGTCCAGAAGCGCCAGGGGAAAGATATGCGAACCGGCAGGAACGGGCGTGTGGGTGGTAAAAATGCTGTTGGCCCGCACTTTTTCCAGGGCCAGCGAAAACGAGGCCCCCTTGGCCACCTCTTCCCGGAGGCGCTCCAGCATCATAAACACGGTGTGGTCTTCGTTGGCATGCCACACCGACGGGTTCAGGCCGAGCAGGCGGAGGGTCCGGACTCCGCCTACCCCCAGGACGATCAACTGCCGCAGGCGTTCTTCCTCCTGGGCGCCGTAGAGGCGCGCGGAAATTTTTCTGTCCTCCATGGAATTCTGCTCCACATTGGTATCCAGGAGATACAGGTTGACCCGTCCGACGCGCACCAACCACACGGCAAGATAGATCGTCCGGTCGGCCAGTTGGACCTGAACCAGGGGGCCGCAAGCCTCCGGCCAGGGACAGGGGGAGATGGGCGATTCGTGGAAATTAAGCTGCCGGTAGATTTCCAGCTGCCAGCCTTCCGTCGAGATACGCTGGAGAAAGTAACCCTGGGGGTACATGAAGCCGACGGCGACCAGGGGCAGTCCCAGGTCGGAGGCCTCCTTACAAATGTCTCCCGCCAGGACCCCCAGGCCTCCTGCATAGATGGGCAGGGACCCATGGATGGCATACTCCGCGGAAAAGTAGGCGATCGGTTCGGCAAACTTCTCCGGTTGGGCCTGGCGGCACCAGGTTTTTTCACCGGCCATGGCGGCGTCGAATTTCAGAATTACGGAATCGTAGAGCTCCAGGAAGGCCGGGTCCCTGGCCGCGTCCTCCAATTTGTCCCGGCTCATCTCGCGCAGTTGCTTGACGGGATTATGGCCGCTCGTCCGCCACTGCGCATAGTCCAGGGAACGGAAAACCCGCCGTCCGTCTTCCTGCCAGCTCCACCACAGGTTGTAGGCCAGTTCGAAGAGTCTCTCGATGCGTTTCGGTAGAGGCGGGGCGTTGCTTTGTTGCGCGTTGAAAAATTCCATAATTCCATTTATACCATAAAAATCCTACAGCTGCACCTCAAACTCCATTGTTTGCTCTCCCGACGTGGCCTCCTGCCGGAGGACCGATACTTTGAGGATCGCGCCCTTATTTTTATAGAACAGCGCCAGCCTGATATCCTCCAGGCCGTGGACCCGAGCACCGTCGAGAGCGATCACCACATCGCCCGCCATCAGCCCGGCCTGCTCGGCGACACTTTCTTTCGCAAAGCCCTCGATGGTGAGTCTCCCCTGTTCCTCCTTGAACTGGGCCAGGAGCCGGGGCGCTGTGAGGCCTTCCAAAGGCTGCGGGAAGACAACGTAGTCGGCAATGTCGCGCTCCAGGTCGCTGTCATTCAGGATGACGGCATAGGGAAGCCCGTTCCTCCGGAAGACCCGTTTCGGGATCCCGGCACCGTAGGCAAGGTGGCCGGCTCCGGCAAGCACGACCATGGGGACAGCGGGATTCCTTTTCAGATAGTTCGCGATGGACTGGGCCATGGTTTCGTCCCAGGTGATCTGGGCCTGGAAGAAAAAATCGAAGTTCCTCTCGCCCGCGCTTTTGTGCTGCCGGAACACTTCCCTGAGCCGTTCCCTGTATGCCGTATCGGAAAAATCCATCTCCTCGGGCAATTCCTGCCGCTCCGCGGCGGTCAGGGAGTCCATCCCCTGCCGGGACACCTTTTCCGTGATCTCCCGGGAGAGGTTCAGGGTGACCACGGGGATCTTTTCGGCGCGGGCATAGTCCAGGATCGGCTTATAGAGATTGTAATCGAAGACCCAACGCTTGAAGTATTCGGACTTCGCCAGAAACTCACGCTCCTCCATGGTCCCGTCGATGTACCCGTCGAGCACCTTCTGGAAAGGCCGCTGGAACATCTCCATGCCGATGGCGAGCCGGCCGTGTTTCCGATGCAGGGCCTTGATGATCCGCAGTTGGACATCGTGGTGGCTGAACCGCTCGTGATCTTCGCCCACGTAGAGGACCTGCTTTGCCGAAACAGCCTCGACAATGCGGTCCAGCGTCTGCAAGCCCGAGGGATCGGCAGCCAGGGGCTCGGCCCGGAATTCCCGGACGATGCCCCGGTCCGCCGGCGCGATCCCCTGCGCCACGTTTACCCCCCCGGCAAAGGAGAGGCTGCTGAACTTCCCGTAATGGAAGAGCTTCCCGAAGGCGGCCTCCGCCTCGGCCGCGGAGCGGCTCTGGATGATCCCCACCACCTTCTCCCCGTTCCAGGGGTTCTTCTTGACGAGGAGGTCAAAACCCGTTTCCGCCGGATCGAGGCTCCCGAAGAGCCTCCTGGCCACGGGATTCTCCCGGCCCAGGACAATGAGGGAGGCGGACCGGATTTCCCCATCCTTAAGCGGCCCGGCTTCCCTAACTTCGGCCCCCCTTTTCCGGAAACCTTCGAGAAGGGCGGCATAGGGCTCTAGATTATTCTCGGGCAAAAGGATGATTGTTTTTTCCTCCCCCAGGAGCCGGGCGAGCACCGGCGGCAATTCGGCGGCTGTAAGTTTCCGGGCGCAATCGTAGTCACCATCGACCGTCAGAAGCGTCGGCTCCTCGTCCGTCAGCAGGCGCACGGTCTGCTTCTCCGCCGCAAGGGTGATCACCTCCCGATGCAAAACACCCCGCCGGGAGGAGAGCACCAGGGGGAGGTCGAGCAAGGGGCCGCCGCTCCGTAGGATGTTGCAGATCACCTCGAACTTCCCCCCCGTACGCCCGATGCGGACCTCCTCCAACCGAACTTCCGGAAGCCCTTTGCCCTCTAACCACTGTTGGAAGAACGCGGCCAGGTCCCGCCCGGTATGGCTCTCGAAGGCCTGCCGCAGATCCTCCCAGGAGGCCCGCCGATACAGTTGCGCCCCGAGGAAGACCCGTAAGGCGGCAAAGAACGCTGCGTCGCCCACCTTGCGGCGCAGCATATGGAAGACCAGGGCCGCCTTACCGTAGCCGATCGCCTGGGAACTCTCATCCGTCCGGCTCCGAAACTCCCGGAGGGAAAACTCCCCGGCGCCCCGGACATAGGCGCCGTAATTGATGAGCAACTGCTTCCGATATTCCCAGCCTTTCCCCCGCTCTTCCTCCCGGAGATGGTCGGCCAGGTAGGTCGTGAGCCCTTCGGCCCAGTTACCCGTACCGTAATCCACATACACCCCATTGCCGAACCACTGGTGCAGGATCTCGTGCCCGAGCGACGTCCCGGCAATAAAGGGCAGCCGCACCACATCCCGGCCCAGGAGGGTATAAGTGGGCAGGGAATAGCCTGTGGGCAGGAAATTCTCCACAATGGCAAAGCGCTTATAGGGATAAGGGGCGAGGAGCTTTTCATACCGGGCGAAATAGCTTTTTGCCTGCCCGAGATAGGTCTTGGCCAATTCCCGGTCTTCTTTGAAAAAATAGGCCGCCAGTTCGATGGCGCCGGCCCGGTCCTCCGTCTCTTCAAACCGGTCCGAGGCCACGAGGGAGAGACTGTCCAGGGGATGGGGAAAAGCGAAGGAGAACTCCACCCCGGCAGCCGTCTCGGTCCGGGTCACCTGCTCCGCCTCCGACACCGCCACGTATCCCCGGGGAAGCGTGGCCTGGAGATGGTAGACCACGAGGCCCGTGGGCCGGGGATACCAAAGGCCGGTAAGCGATATGCCGCGGTTGTCGATGGTGTCACTCAGGTTGCTGTTGCGCCCGTGCCCGGCGGACTTGTCGCCCGGAAACACCCCTTCGTACCGGATCTCCGCCTGGCCGTCGGCCGCGGGGGTGAAGCCGAGCCTTCCCCCGGCCAGGGAAAAGACGGCTGGTTGGCCGTTGACCTCCACCCGGGAAACGGTCAGCGTGCCTGTCTCCAGGGTTGTTTTCCAGCCTGCCCGGACAGGCCACTTAATTGTGCCCATGACCTTGGCCAGGGGAATGTCAAAGGAGACGGCCAGCCCGCATTCGGGCACCACGGCGCGGCCCTCTCCCGCCCGGAACAAAACCACAAAGAAAACCGCGAGCAAAACAACGCCTATTTTCCTTTTCATCTCTGCCTCTTAGCAATTTACAGGATCATCTTACAATATTACCATACTACTTAGGTGGATGGGAGAAAATCTTGCTCGGGGTGGGTATCTTGCCCGGGGTGGATTAATTGGCCGGGGTCGGTATCGCTATCGGAATCGGTATCGAAAAAACGAAAGCGATAGCGATTCCGATACCGACCCCGGAAAAAATTAGTTTACATTCTGAACAACCGGAAGGTTATAGCCGCCTCTGCTTGACTCCCTTACCAATGTTCCTTATTTTAAGGAGTAAAGTGCATCTGGTATAGGTATCGAAAAGAAAGGCACGGCTTTGTGCCCACGCTGACAGGGCTCAGATAACACGGCTATTTGGTTTGAGAAAAGCCGGACCAAAAGGGCAGGACGGAAACGATAGCGATACCGATAGCGACCCCGAAAAGAACTAACTTAGCGAGGGAGGCAAGGTCCTATGGCAAGGAAAGCGCCCATTGTTATCTCGTTTTTGGCAGGGCTGTGCTTCCTCAGTTGCGGCGGTAGTGGCGGGACGCCCGCCTCATCTTCTCCCTCTTCCTTCCCCCGCATAAGTCTGGCCCTCTTTGCCTCAGGCTTCAATGCGCCCACGCACATCGCCCATGCCGGAGACGGCAGCGGCCGGGTCTTCATCGTGGAAAAGGCCGGCCGCATCATGATCCTGAAAGGCGGCGCGCTCCTGCCGGCCCCCTTTCTCGACATCTCTGCCAGGGTCCTGTCCACGGGCACGGAGCAGGGACTCTTCAGCGTAGCCTTTCCCCCGGGGTATGCGACGAAGGGGTATTTTTACGTGCACTACACCGCTCTGGCCGGAAACGGAGATACGGTCGTCGCCCGTTACCGGCTCACCGCCAATCCCGACATCGCCGACCCCGCCTCGGAGCAGGTCATCCTCACAGCCGACCAGCCCTTCGAAAACCATAACGGCGGCCAGCTCGCCTTCGGTCCCGATGGCTTTCTCTACATCGGCCTGGGCGACGGCGGATCAGCCGGCGACCCCTTCGGGAATGCCCAGAATCCGGCCGTGCTCCTCGGCAAGCTCCTCCGGATCGACGTGGAAGCCAATCCCGCGGTAGCGGGCTACAGCATCCCGGCCGCGAACCCTTTTGTTGGAAACATCGCCGCACGCGGGGAGATCTGGGCCCTCGGCCTGAGGAACCCCTGGCGTTTCTCCTTCGACCGTCTCACAGGGGATCTCATCATCGGGGACGTAGGACAGAATGCGATTGAGGAGGTTGATTTCCAACCCGCTTCGAGCCGGGGTGGGGAGAACTATGGCTGGAACGTCCTGGAAGGGAGCCGCTGCTTTTCCAACCCGGCCTGCGCCGCGGCTAATTTCCTCCTGCCCGTTGCCGAGTATGACCACACGCTGGGGGACTGTTCGGTCACCGGCGGGGCGGTCTACCGGGGGCAGGAGTTTGCGGCCCTGCGGGGCATCTACCTCTACGGCGACTTCTGCAGCGGCACCATCCGTGCCATGCGCCGGAGCGGGACGGCCTTTGAGAGTGCAGTGCTGCTCGAGACCGAACTCGCCATTGGGACCTTTGGCGAGGACGAAGCCGGGAATCTCTATGTTGCCGATCTTACAGCGGGCAATCTGTACAAGATTTCCGGACCCTAACCCCGATAAACGGGATAAGTAAGTTTACGAATTTATTTTTTGCCAGAAAAGCTCAAAAAATAATTTCTTACTTACTAAAGCCCAATATAAGATATAATTTTGAATTTTGGATTCTTGATTCTTAATTAAAAATGCCTAATCCAAAATCCATAATTAATGCGGGTTGAGCACGTAAGCCAGGATTCCGGCTCAGTTATTTTTCTTGACACAGCTCCCGCTTATCCCTAATCTTGATTCGGGGTCGGTATCGCTATCGGTATCGAAAAAAAAAAACGGATAACCTTGCTGCCACCTTGACAAAAATCCGACGAGGGGTGCTTGGTTTGGAAAAAACGAAAAAAAATCAAAGACGATAGCGATAGCGACCCCGAGAAGGAAGGCGCTTAACAGGGGCGAGGGCAAGGTCGTATGGAAAAGACAAGTAAAATCGTCTCTTTTACGCTCGGGGAGCTGCGGTTTGCCCTCTATCTGGAGGCCGTGGAGAGGATCTACCCCATGGTGTCCATTACCCCCCTGCCCAAGGCGCCGGAAATCGTCCTCGGCCTGGTGAACATCGGGGGAAGAATCATCCCCGTGATGAATGTTCGCAAACGGTTCGGCCTTCCCGAACGCGAACCGGAGCTGAGCGACAAAATTATTCTTGCCCATACTTCCCGACGGCCCGTGGCCCTCGCCGTGGACTCTGTCGTCGGGGTCCTGGAAAACGACGCGAGTGCAAGGGTCAGCGCCCCCACCATCCTGCCGGAAACCGAATATGTCGCCGGCGTGGTGAAACTCGCCGACGGGATGATCTTCATCCATGATCTCGACACCTTTCTTTCCCTGGAGGAGGAAGAAAAGCTAGCGGAGTCACTGAAGGAGTGACCGGAGCAAAGGGACAGGGGGACAGGGGGATTTGATAAACATCGGCATCGCTATCGGAATCGGCATCGGTATCGTAATCAAAAAGAGTCGATAGCGATCCCGATACCGATACCGACCCCGAGAAGGATGCAGGCGGATTGAGGGGGATCTGCACAAGATTAACCAGTTTAGGAGGGTATTCGTGTTCTTGGGCAGGCGAAGATCATGACGATAGCGGCGGCACTCCTGGAAAAGCTGAGCGTCTTCATCGGAGCCAGAATAGGTCTGCACTTCCCGGAAGAGCGCCGGCCCGACCTCGTGAGGGGGATAAAGGCCGCTGCCAAGGAATTGGGCTGCCCGACCCCGGAGGCCTGTATCGAGATGCTCACTGCCTCGCCCTTATCGAGAGAGCAGGTCGAGATACTCGCTGCCTGCCTCACCATAGGGGAGACCTACTTCTTCCGGGAGCCGAAGAGCTTCGAGATCCTCGAGGCCAATGTCCTTCCTGAATTGCTCCGCCGGCGCCGGCAGGAAAAGCGGCTCCGGATCTGGTCAGCCGGCTGTGCCACGGGAGAAGAGCCTTATTCGCTCGCCATGCTGCTTACCCGGATGATTCCCGATCTTAAGAACTGGAAGCTCACGATCCTGGCTACGGACATCAACACCGAGTTTCTCAGGAAGGCGGCCCGGGGCATTTACGGCCCATGGTCTTTCCGGGAAACGCCGGCCTGGGCGAAGGAGAGGTACTTTCGGAAGAAGGCGGAAGGACGCTACGAGATTCTCCCGCAACTCCGTGAGATGGTGACCTTCTCCTATCATAACCTGGCGGAAGGCACCGGTCCTTCCCTGGCAACGGATACGCGGGCCATGGATCTGATCCTCTGCAGGAACGTCCTCATGTACTTTGCCGCAGCCACCCAGGTCCGGGTCATCGATAAGTTCTACCGATCGCTCGTCGCAGGGGGCTGGCTGATCGTCAGCCCCTGTGAAGCCTCAAAGGCTTTGACGGCGGAGTTTTCGGCGGCCAACTTGCCCGGGGTGACCTTTTACCGGAAACTCTCCCCTAAAGAAAAGGGGCAACGCATTCCCGCGGCAGTTCGTCCGGAAGGGCCGTTAAACCTTTGCCCCGAGCCTCTCCCACCCCCCGCCCCGGGAGTTGCACAACGGGAAGTACCGCAACTCCCTGCCAAAACGCCGGAACTGGCAGCGGAGCCCGAGGTCCCCCGGCAGGACGCCGAGGCCTTCACCGCCGCGCGCCTGCTCTACGAGCAGGGAAACTATCAGGAGGCAGAGGCCAGGCTCCGGGAGTCGTTGCCGTCCGGCCCGGAAGCCCCACAGGCGATGGCGCTCCTGGCACAGATCTATGCCAACATGGGCCGGCTGACCGAGGCGGGGCCGTGGGGCGAAAAAGCAGTCGCCGCCGACAAGACAAACCCGGCCTATCATTATCTACTGGCCACCATTCTCGGGGAGCAGGGCAAGGCAGAAGACGCGGTAGCGGCGCTCAACCGGGCGCTCTACCTCGCTCCTGATTTTACGGTCGCCTATTTTCTCCTGGGAAACCTTGCACGGCGCCAGGGCAAGATGCGGGAGGCAGGAAAATATTTTCGGAACGCCCTGGTCTTGCTCGAGAGGCAGGGCAGAGACGACATCGTGCCGGGGTCCGGCGGCCTGGCTGCGGGCCGGATGATCGAAATTATCCGGTCGCTTTCGTCAAATCTCCCCTCGCCCCTCTTTGCCAAAGAGGGGAAAGAGTAATGGGAAAAGGCGGATACAGGGGGATTTCTTTCGGTATCGCTATCGGCATCGGTATCGGTATCGAAAGAAAAGAAAGAAAACAAACGGCAGGGACGAAGTCGATAGCGATACCGATACCGACCCCGAGAAAGGCATGTGAAGGTCCCGATGCAGAAAACAGATGAGCAACAGGGAAGGGCAATCGACTGGGAGGGGATGTACCGCCGCCTCGAGACCGTCGGACAGGAACTTGCACGGGGCTTTACTCCGCCCCCCGGGGAAAAGAAAAGGCTCCTGAAGCAGCGGGCGCAAAAACTGGCCCGGGAACAGGTCAGGGAAGAACGGACCGGGGAGGCACTCGAAGTGGTCGAGTTTCTCCTCGCCTTTGAACGGTACGCCTTTGCGTCCTCATTCATCAGGGAGGTCTATCGCCTGAGGGACCTGACGCCCCTTCCGGGAACGCCGCCTTTTGTCGCGGGCATCGTGAATGTGCGGGGCCGGATCATCTCGGCCATCGACCTCAAGAAATTTTTCGACCTCCCCGAAAAGGGCCTGGGCGATTTCAATAAGCTGATCATCCTCATGTCCGAGGATCGGGAACTAGGCATTCTCACCGATGCCATTGTCGGGAACAGGACAGTGCATCCCGAGGACCTCCAGCCCTCCCTGCCGACGCTGACGGGCATCCGGGAGGAGTATCTCCAGGGCATCGCCGGCGGTCGTCTGGTCGTGCTCGATGCCAAGAAGATCCTGCAGGACCGGCGCCTGGTTGTGGAGGATCAGGTATAAGGACGCAAATCGGGGTCGGGATCGGAATCGAAAAACGTCGATACCGATTCAGATACCGATAGCGATACCGAAATATTGACAAGGGAGGAAGTCAGATGAAATTATTGGGAAACGGGCAAATGCGGGGCAAGCTTTTCTTTGGCCTCTTTATCCTCATGGCGATCCTGGCCGCGTCGGTCCTGCTGTCCTACGTGAGCACCTCGCGGATGAGAGATTCCCAGGAGAACCTCTACCGGGAAAAGTTTTCCAATGCCCTGGCCCTGAAGGACATCCGCGCCAACCAGAACGGCATCCGCGAAAACATGCTGGAGGCGCAGATCACCGACAGTCCCTCCGTCCGGGACAACAGGCTGCAGGACGCTGAACGGCGGACGGCCGAGATCGACAAGGATCTCGAAGCGGTGGCGCGACGCCTGGAGCATGACCCCGTTATTTTCCCGAAGCTGCAGGCCTTTATCGAAGTACGCAATGCCTTTGTCGAAACGCGGCAACAAAAGGTCGTTCCGCTGATCAGAGCGGGCAAGGGTAAGGAGGCCCATAGTATCTCCCTGGGCATCCAGAGCGAGCGCACCCAGAAGATGCGGGTCATGGCTGACGACCTGATCGCCGCAATCGAGAAGAATATCGAGGCGCACCTCACCCAATCCCAACAGTCAGCCACCCGCACCCTGCGCTTTTTTGCCATCCTCGGCCTGATCGCCCTGGCGGCCAGCGGGGCCACGGCCTTCTTCATGAACAGGATCATCAGGGACCGGGAAGCAGCGGAGGAGCGACTCCGCACTGCCTCCGCCTATGCCCGCAGCCTCCTCGAGGCGAGCCTCGATCCCCTCGTCACCATCAGTCCCGAAGGGAAGATCACCGACGTGAACAAGGCCACGGAAACGGCCACGGGCCTGCCGCGGGCGACCCTGATCGGCACAGATTTTGCCGATTATTTCACTGAACCGGCGAAGGCGCGGGAGGGATACCAGCGGGTGATTGCCGAAGGATTCGTGAAGGACTATCCCCTCACCCTCTGCCACGCCGCGGGTAAGACCATCGAGGTGATCTATAACGCGAGCGTCTATAAGAGCGCCGAGGGGACGGTGCAGGGCGTGTTTGCCGCGGCCCGGGACATTACGGAACGCAAACAGATGGAGGAAGAGCTGCGGACCGCGTCATCCTATGCACGCAGTTTGCTGGAGGCGAGTCTGGACCCGCTCGTGACGATCAGCCCGGCAGGGAAGATCACCGACGTGAACAAGGCCACGGAACTGGTGACGGGCTTTTCCCGGGAACGGCTGATCAACAGCGATTTTTCCGATTACTTCACGGAACCCGATAAGGCGCGGGAAGGATATGAGAAGGTCATTACCCAGGGGTTTGTGAAGGATTATCCCCTCACTGTCCGCCATACCTCGGGCCGCACCGTGGATGTGCTTTACAATGCCTCCGTCTATGCCGGCAAGGAGGGGAAGATCCAGGGGGTTTTTGCAGCCGCGCGCGACATCACCGAGCGGAAGCGCGCCGAGGAGAACCTGAAACGGGTGATGCAGGAAGTTCAGGATTCCGTGAGTATCCTGGCTCCGGCCTCAAGCGAGATCCTGGCGACGACGACCGAGGTGGCCGCTACGGCGGTCGAGACGGCCACTGCGGTGACCGAGACGACGACGACGGTGGAGGAGGTTAAACAAACGGCGCTCGTGGCCAACCAAAAGGCGCAGTACGTCGCCGACATTGCACAGAAAACGGCCCAGGCTTCCCAGATAGGGAAAAAATCGGTCGAAGAAGCCATCGACATGATGAACCGCATCCGGGAGCAAATGGAATCGATTGCCCTGAGCATCGTCCGGCTGAGCGAACAGAGCCAGACCATCGGCGAAATCATCGCTTCCGTGAACGATCTGGCGGAGCAGTCCAACCTCCTTGCGGTCAATGCAGCTATCGAGGCGGCCCGGGCGGGTGAGCAGGGCCGGGGGTTTGCCGTCGTCGCCCAGGAGGTCAGAAGCCTGGCGGAGCAGTCGAAAGAGGCCACGGCCCAGGTGCGGGGCATCCTCGGAGATATCCAGAAGGCGACCACCGCCGCCGTGCTCGCTACGGAACAGGGCAGCAAGGCTGTGGAGGCCGGCGTGAAACAATCCGGTCAGGCGGGGGATTCCATCCGCATCCTGGCCGACAGCATCAACGAGGCAGCCCAGGCCTCGACGCAGATTACCGCCTCGAGCCAGCAGCAACTAAGCGGCATGGACCAGATCCTGATGGCGATGGAAAACATCAAACAGGCGAGCAACCAGAATGTCACCGGTACCAGACAGACCGAAGGCGCGGCCCAGAACCTCCACGAACTGGGACAGAAATTGAAGGGGCTGGTGGAACAGTACAAAATATAAAATATAATTTTAAATTTTGGATTCTTGATTCTTGATTCTTAATTTAAAATTCATAATCCAAAATCCATAATTATTTCGTGAGTGTTGGGCAATGGATAAAAAAGATGAAGCCTTCTTGAAAAAGCTCCTGGCGACCTTCAGGATGGAGGCAGAAGAACATATCGCGAAGATCGCCACGGGGCTTATTGATCTCGAAAAGGTTGCCGGAACCACCCGGCAGGGGGAACTCATCGAGGCGATCTTCCGCGAGGCCCACAGCCTCAAAGGGGCGGCCCGGGCGGTAAACCTAGGCGAGATCGAGGCCGTCTGTCAGGCCGTGGAGTCTGTCTTTGCCGCGTTGAAGCGCGGGGAGATCGAACCAGCTCCCTCGCTCTTTGACAACCTCCACAGGAGTGTGGATACCCTCACCCGGCTCCTCGCCTCTGCTTCTTCCGGAACTACCGCGGCCCAGAAGACGGCAGCCAAAGAACTCAGTCGGGAACTCGAAAGGGCCGGGCGCGGCGGTCCGGCACGGACAGGCGAAAAAATAAACCTGAAAAAAGAAGAGACAGCAACCGCAGAACCCGACCCCTTGCCTCCGGCGGCGACGGTCAGGATCGCAGCGGCCAGGATGGATGACATCATGCTGGAGGCCGAAGAGCTCCTGGCAGCGAAGTTATTCCTGAGGCAGCGCGTCGCGGAACTGAGGGAGATAGGCGCCCTCCTTAACGCATGGGAAAAAGGCTGGACAACAGTCATCCCCGAGGTGCAGATCATCCGGCGGGCACTGGAAAAAGACAGCGGTCCGGGAGAAGCACTCCGGAAGGTGCTGGAGTTTTTCGCGGGGAACGGGGACATCGTGAGGGCGGCCAGGGCCAAGCTCGCAGCCGGCGAAAAATCCCTGGAACAGGACCGGCGCTCCCTGGGGATGATGACGGACAACCTCCTCGGGAAGCTCAAGACGGCGTTGTTGCTCCCCTTCGCCTCGCTCCTGGAGATCTTCCCGAAACTTGTGCGGGACCTCTCCCATGGACAAGGGAAAGACGTAGAGCTTATGGTCCGGGGAGAGGCCATCGAGATAGACCGGCGGATTCTGGAAGAGATCAAGGACCCGCTCATCCATCTGGTTAGAAACTGCCTCGACCACGGCCTCGAAAAACCGGAGGAGCGGGTGCAGGCAAAGAAACGGGCCCGCGGCCTCATCACGATCGAGGTGCAGCAGAAAGAAGGGGGAAAGGTCGAGATCATCGTCAGTGACGACGGACGGGGGATCGACAGGGAAGGGGTAAAGGCGGCGGCAGTGAAGGCTGGCCTGCTTTCTCCCGAAGCCGCGGCCGCCATGGCCGCCAGCGACGCTCTCAGACTCGTCTTCCTCTCCGGTGTTTCCACCAGCCCCATCATCACCGACCTCTCCGGCCGGGGCCTGGGGCTGGCTATAGTGCGCGAAAAATTTGAAAAGCTCGGCGGCACCTTATCCCTCGAAACGGAAAGGGCTAAGGGCACATCCTTTAAGGCCCTGCTTCCCGTGACGCTGGCCACCTTCCGGGGCATCATCGTCCGGGGGGGAGAAGACCTCTTTGTGCTCCCGCTGGTGAATGTCGAGCGGGTCCTGCGGCTCAAACGGGAAGAGATCAAGACTGTAGAGAACAGGGAAACGGTGGAGATCGAGGGGAAGGCCCTTTCCCTGGTGAGGCTCTCCGCTGTCCTGGGAATCTCCCCGGGAAAAGGGAACGCCGCTGTGGAAAAACTGCCCATCGTCGTTATCAAAGCGGCGGAGCAGCGGATCGCCTTGCTGGTCGACGAGATCTTAAGCGAGCAGGAGGTGCTGGTGAAAGGCTTGGGCCGGCAACTCAAGCGGGTGAGGAATATCGCGGGCGCCACGGTTCTCGGGACCGGGCGGCTGGCTTCCGTTCTCGACGTGGCCGATCTCCTGAAGTCTGCCGTGCAGGCCCCGGCCGGGACGTTAAAGGCGCTCCGGGAGGCAGAGGGAGAGGAGGCAAGGAAATCCGTCCTGGTGGTCGAGGATTCGATTACGGCCAGGACCCTCCTGAAGAATATCCTGGAGGCAGCGGGCTATGACGTAAAGACCGCCGTAGACGGCCTGGAGGCCTTCACCCTCCTGAAAACGGAGCCCTGTGAGCTCATCGTTTCGGACGTCGACATGCCGAGGATGAATGGTTTCGAACTGACGGCGCGGATCCGGGCCGACAAGAAGCTGGCCGATCTGCCCGTCATCCTCGTCACCGCCCTCGACACGCGGGAAGACCGGGAGCGGGGCATCGATGTGGGCGCCAACGCCTATATCGTCAAGAGCAGTTTCGATCAGAGCAATCTGCTGGAAGCGATCGGGAGACTGATATGATCAAAGTGTTGGTTGTCGACGATTCGGCGGTCGCCAGGGAATTCATTTCCCGGCTGCTCGACTCCGACCCGGAGCTCGAAGTGATCGGCACAGCGCGGGATGGGGCGGAGGCCTTGGCCTTTTTAAACCGCGCCAAACCCGATGTGATAACCATGGACATCCACATGCCCGGCATGGACGGACTGGAAGCCACCCGCCGGATCATGGAAACGCACCCCTTGCCCATCGTGATCGTGAGCGGCATCTGGGACCCCGGCGAGGTGGCGACAACCTTCCGGGCGATAGAGGCGGGCGCGCTCGCCATTGTCCAAAGACCAAAAGGCATCGGTCATCCGGACCACGAGGCGACAGCCCGGGATCTGGTCCAGAAGGTGAAACTCATGTCGGAAGTCCGGGTCGTGGGAAGGCGGAGCAGGCCGAAGCCCGCCACCCTGCCCCCGGCAGTTCAGACCACTTTGCCGGCTGCGGACATCAGGGTGGTGGCCATCGGGGCCTCGACGGGCGGCCCCCTCGTCATCCAGACCATTCTGCAGGGGCTCCCCCCGGATTTTCCCGCGCCTGTTCTGATCGCCCAGCATATCGCCGCGGGTTTCCTCCAGGGCATGGTCGACTGGCTCACCGCGACGAGCGCCCTGCCCCTCAAGATCGCCGTCCCGGGGGAAAGCCTCCGCCCGGCACAGGTTTATTTTGCCCCCGATGGCCGCCACCTGGGAGTGGGAGGGGACGGCCGGGTCCAGTTGGCAGAGGACGACCGGGAAAAGGGGGCGAAGCCCTCCGTGGCCTATCTCTTCCGGTCGGTGGCCAACGCCTTCGGCAGGAACGCCCTGGGCATCCTCCTTACGGGCATGGGCCGGGACGGCGCCGCGGAGCTAAAATTGATGCGGGAACGGGGTGCCGTCACCATCGCCCAGGACAAGGAGAGTTCCGTGATTTACGGCATGCCCGGAGCGGCGGCGGAAATCGGCGCCGCCCTCTACATCCTGCCGCCGGAAAAGATCGTCGCTCTCCTGCAAAACCTGGACGGCAGAAGAAAGGATTGATTGACAAGGCATAAAGGGCAAGATAAATGATGGGAAAACAAGGGAAATTGAGGAGTGGACCAATAAGGGAGATGCACAGGAAGATCGGAATCCTCATCGTGGAAGACAGCGCCACCCAGGCGGAACAACTGGCCCATGTCCTGGAGCGCCAGGGTTATACCGTCAGGAAGGCGGCCCATGGCAAAGAAGCCCTGCGGATGATCGAGGACTGGCATCCGGCGCTCATCGTCAGCGATATCGTCATGCCGGAGATGAGCGGCTTTGAACTCTGCTTGACGGTGAAAAACGACAGTCGCTTCCAAGACATCCCCGTCATTCTCCTGACTGCCCTTTCGGAACCCGAAGACGTCCTGGAAGGGCTGGAATGCGGGGCCGATAGTTTCCTCACCAAGCCCTACGCTGAAGATTATCTTCTGAACCAGATCGAGCGCATCCTCTTTGATGCCGCGCTGCGCAAGGAAGCGGACGGGCCGGCCGGGGTGGAGGTCATCTTTAAAGGGCATAAATATTACATCACCTCCCGGCGGCAACAGATCCTCGACCTCCTCCTGTCCACCTACGAAATGGCCGTCAGGAAAAACCACGAGCTAAAGGCGCTGCAGGAAGAGTTGGAGGCGATGAACGAACGTCTCGAACAAACCGTGGCGGAAAGAACCGTCGCCCTCCTGACGGAGATCGAAGAACGCCGTAAGGCAGAGGAGGCGGTGAGAATACTGAATACCGAGCTCGAGAAGCGCGTCGCCGAGCGTACCGCCCAGTTGGAAGAAGCTAACAAAGACTTGGAAAGCTTCAGCTATTCCGTATCCCATGACCTGAAAGCCCCTCTCCGGGCCATCGACGGCTTTTCAAGCCGCCTGTTGCGACATTACAGCGACAAGTTGGACGATGAATTCAGGCGGCTGCTCGGCGTGGTCCGGCAGAACACGAAGAAGATGGGCCGCCTCATCGACGATATCCTCGACTTTTCCCGGGCCGGGCGCGAAGAAATCGTTCCGCTGGAGCTGAACATGGAGGCACTGGTCCAGACCCTGGTCCCGGAGATAAGGGCGTTCCATCCGGAACGGGAAATCAAATTCCAGATTGGGGCACTGCCGCCGGCCCTGGGTGATGAAACAGTGGTCCGCCAGGTTTTCCAAAATATCCTCGCTAATGCCCTCAAGTTCACGGCGTCACGGGACGTAACCGTGATCGAGATCGGGGGAGAGGAAAGGGGAGAGGACGTCGTCTACTATGTGCGAGACAACGGGGTGGGGTTCGACGGGCAATACGCCCAGAAGCTTTTCGGGATTTTTCAGCGCCTCCACGAGGAAGAGGAATTCGAGGGAACGGGCATCGGCCTGGCCATTGTCAAGCGCTTTATCAACAAGCTTGGCGGCCGGGTCTGGGCAGAAGGCCGGGTCAACGAAGGTGCGACTTTTTACTTCACCCTGCCCCGGGTCAGCAGGGCAGAGTGACAAGAGGATGAAGTATGAAACCACAGAGCGCACAGAGGGAATCTCTGTGTGCTCCAAATTAGTTGCCCTTAAATTGTTTCTGACATTCAGGATGTTCTCTGCGATCTCTGTGGTTATTTAACAATACGGGACAGAGGATAAGGGAGGGCCGTATGAAATATGCCCTGAAAAAAACCGATCGCCGGGCCGCCCTGCGCATCGTGGCGATCTATGCCCTGGTTGCCGCCCTGTGGATTTATTTTTCCGATATCGCCCTGGGTGTATTCATCCGGGATCAAGGAGTGCTCATCCGGATCAGCGTCTTTAAAGGCTTCCTCTTCATTTGCGTAACCGGCGCCCTCCTGTATCACCTGATCGCGCAATACCTGCGGGAATCGCGGCAGATAGAGGAGAACCTGCAAGTCAGTCAGAATCTCATCAATGCCCTCATCGAGGGCACCACGGACGCCATTTATATGAAGGACCGCGCCGGGCGTTACCTGCTCTTCAATACCGGCGCTGCGCAGTTCACCGGCAAGACCGTGCCGGAGACCATCGGCAACGACGACACCCTGCTCTTCCCTCCTGCCGATGCCCAGGCGATCATGGCGGGAGATCGGCAGGTCATGGAGGCCCGCCGGGTGATGACTTACGAGGAGCGCCTGACAGTGGCGGACGGTTCCCAGCGGATCTTCCAGGCCACCAAGGGACCGATCTTCGATGCCCAGGGCCAGGTGAGCGGCATCTTCGGCATCGCCCGGGACATCACCGCGTACAAGCAGGCCGAGGAGGCCCTGCAACAGGCCCGGCAAGAGCAGGAGCGCCACCTGTCCCAGCTCGAAACCATCCTCGACCACCTGACGGAAGGACTGGTCATTGCCGACCTGGAGGGAAACCTCTTTCTCTGGAATCCGACGGCTGTTGCCATGCATGGTTTTACCAGCCCGGAAGAAGGCCGGCGCAAGCTTCCCGAGTTTGCCGACATCTTTGAACTCGCAACCCCCGAGGAGGGCATCCTGCCGGTGGAAAAGTGGCCCCTGGCCCGCATCTTACAGGGTGAGAGGCTGCAGGGCTGGGAGGTGGAGGTGCGGCGCCGCGGCACGGACTGGCGCCGCATCTTCAGCTACGGCGGTACCCTGGCCCGGGACAAGGATAGCCAACCCCTCCTGGCTGTGGTGAGCATCACCGATATCACGGAGCGCAAACAGGTGGAAGAGGCTCTCCGGGAGCATGAACAAAGGTTGCAGGCCATTATCTCCACCTTGCCCGCTCCTCTGTATCTCAAAGACATTGAGGGGCGGCATGTCCTGGCGAATCCCACCCTGGGGGCGCTCCTGAAACGGACCCCGGAACAGATCATCGGCAAAACCGACTTCGACCTTTTTCCGGAAGAAACGGCCCGGATGTTCCGGGAAAACGACCTCTATGTACTCAGCACGCGGAAGAGATTCTCCGTGGAAGAGAAGATCTTCCTGGAAGGCGAGTGGCGCGCTTATATGTCCCACAAATTTCCCCTCCTCGATGAGGCCGGCAAGGTGCAGTTCGTCGGGGGGATTTCCCTTGACATCACCGAGGCCAAACGGGCTGAGGAGGCGCTCCGGCAAAACGAGGCCCTGCTGCGCACGATCATCAGCAGTGTGCCCAACGGCATCGTCTTTGTCGTTGATCCCGAACTGCATTATCTCGTGGCAGAGGGTAGATTGACCGAGAAACTCGGCATTGCCCGGGAGGCGATGGAGGGGCATACCCTCCGGGAGGTCTTTGCCGAGGAGGTCGCCGGACTCCTGGAGGCGCAATACCGCACGGCCCTCGCCGGAGAAACGGCGAGTTTTGAACTGGAGTACCAGGGACTCGTGCTCTGGGCGCACTACGCGCCCTTGTTTGACGATGCGGGAAAGGTCGTGGCGGCCCTGTCCATGATGCAGGACATCACTGCGCTCAAGCAAGCCGAGGAGGCCGTGCACAAGCTGAATCAGGATCTCGAGGAGCACAACAGCAAACTCGCAGCGGCCAACAGAGAATTGGAGTCTTTCATCTATTCCCTCTCCCATGACCTGCGCCAATCCATCCGCATCATTGCCGTTTTCAACAAGTCCCTGCTCGATGGTTATGCCGGGCTGCTGGACGAGCAGGGCCGGGACTATCTGCGGCGCATCATGCTGAACACGGCAAGGATGAACCGCTTGGTGGATGATCTCCTGCTCCTGTTCCAGGTAGCAAGGCAGGAACTCGAAAAGTCCCATGTGGACCTGTCCGCCCTGGCGAGAGCCATCGTCTCCCAACTACAGCCGGCCGATTCCGGCCGGACCGTTGAGGTGGCCATTGCAGAGGGCGTCACCGCCTTTGCCGACCCGCGGCTCCTGGAGCTCATCCTCGCGAACCTGCTCGGCAATGCCTGGAAGTTCACGGCCAAAACCGCAGCGGCCCGCATCGAGTTCGGGACCGTGGCGCGGGAAGGAAAAAGGGTCTATTACGTGAAAGACAACGGCGTTGGTTTCAACCCCCAAGACGCCGAGAAGATGTTCCTGCCCTTCCAGCAGCTGCACGGCGAAGAAGAATTCACGGGCACGGGGCTGGGCTTGGCCATTGTCGAACGGGCCGTCCTCCGCCACGGGGGCCGGGTCTGGGCAGAGGGGGAGACGGGAAAAGGAGCGACTGTTTTTTTCACTTTAGATCGATAAGAGGATAAAACAAAAAACCACAGAGTACACGGAGAGCACCTCTGTGTTCTCCCTCAGGATGTTCTCTGCGATCTCTGTGGTTAATATTTGATAATACGTCTTGAGATGACTGGAGGGCCTCATGTCTCGCGACATACCCGTAGGAAACGGCAGTTTGCTCATCAATTTCGATAAGAAATACGGCCTCCGCGATCTTTACTATCCCGCCATCGGCAAGGAAAATCATACCGGCGGTCATGGTTTGCGCTTTGGCGTCTGGGTCGAGGGAAAGTTGGAATGGACGATGGGAGACTGGGGCTTCGCCTTGGGTTATGTTCCCGAAAGCCTGGTTACCCGGGTGGAAGGAACCAGCGGCAATCTCAGGGTACATCTCCTCTGTCATGACCTGGTAGATTATCAGGAAAATATTTACCTGAAAAAAATTGTCATAAAAAACCTGGAGGACCGGGCAAGGGACTTCCGGTTTTTTTTCTACCATGACCTGCATATCCTGGAGCACCATACGGGAGATACGGCCTATTACGATCCTGACGAAAAGGCGCTGATCCATTATAAGGCGGACCGTTACTTTTTAATGAGCGGCCTGCGAAACAACCTCCAGGGAATCGATCAATTTGCCACGGGGATCAAGGAATTCAGGGGCCTGGAAGGGACATGGCGCGACGCCGAAGACGGCTTGCTCGAAGGCAATTCCATCGCCCAGGGTTCCGTGGATTCCACCATGTCTCTCTGGCTCAGCGTCGGCCCGCAGGAGGAGAAGACCCTCTATTACTGGCTGGCGGCGGGAAAAAATTTCGCCGAGGTAAGCCGTCTCAACAGACTGGTTATCAGCCGGGGCCCCGATTATTTTATCACCCGTACGGAAAATTATTGGCGGGCCTGGGTAAACAAGGAAGATTTCAACCTGGAAGTCCTGCCCGAGCGGGTCATCGACCTCTTCAAGAAGAGTCTGCTCATCCTGCGGACAAACATCGACGCGGGTGGCGCCATCATCGCGGCCAATGATGCCTCCCTGGAAGGCCTGACCAGGGACACTTACAGCTATATGTGGCCCCGGGATGGCGCTTTTACAGCCTATGCCCTCGATCTGGCGGGTAACATCGGGGTGACGCGGAAGTTTTACGAATTCTGTTTCAAAATCATCGCCGAGGGTAAGGAAACGGCGGGCTTCTTTCTCCATAAATACCAACCCAATGGATCTTTGGGCAGTTCCTGGCATCCCTGGACCAGCGATGGTGAAAAACAACTGCCCATTCAGGAAGACAGCACCGGGCTCGTGCTCTGGTCCCTATGGTTTCACTTCAATAAATACCGGGATCTGGAACTCATGACGAACATCTATGAAACCCTGGTGTACCGGTGCGGCGATTTTCTCGCTTCTTACCGGGATACTCAGACGGGCCTCCCCCTGCCCTCCTATGACCTTTGGGAAGAGACCTGGGGCATCCATACCTTTACCGTCTCGGCCGTTTATGCCGGATTGACGGCGGCCGCGAATTTTGCCTCCTTCTTTGGCTTGAAGGAGAAGGCCAAATACTACCGGCAGGCGGCCCAGGAGGTGAAGGAGGGGCTCAGCTGGCATCTCTACAGCGTGGAGCACAAACGCTTTCTCCGCAAGATTGCGCCCCGCAAGGACGGCTCTTTCGAGGCGGACCTGAAAATCGACGCCAGTCTCTATGCCCCCTTCTATTTCGGTGTTTTCGAGCCCCGAGACGAAAGGGTCGTCAACACGATGACGGCGATTCAGGAGCGGCTCTGGATCAAGTCGGAGATAGGCGGCATCGCCAGGTATGAAGATGACGGCTACCACCGGAGGGCGGAGGATCTCGCCGCTGTTCCCGGCAATCCCTGGTTTATCTGCACTCTCTGGCTCGCCCAGTGGCAAATCGCCAAGGCCGAAAACCTAAAGGAGCTGCAGGAAGCCGTGCCCATTCTCGAATGGGTGGCGGCCCGGGCCCTGCCTTCCGGGGTCCTGGCCGAACAGGTGCACCCCTATACCGGCGAGCCCCTGTCCGCCTCTCCCCTGACCTGGAGCCATGCGGCCTATGTGGCGACCTTCGTTGAATACATGCGCAAGATGGAAGAGGTCTATCTCTGCCCCCGCTGCGGCCGGTCCCTATACCGCCATGACCGGGGCGGCCGAACCCAGCATAAGGGTCAGGTGTGGCGGAAAGTTCTCCAGGCCCAGGAGCAGGAACTGGGCCATCCCCTTACCTTCCTGAAAGAAGGAGAGGTGGAGTATCAGGGCCGGCGGGCCACGATCAGCGTCGATCACAACCGCTGCGTGGGCGCCACCATGTGCGCCTTCACCTGCCCCGTGGAGATCTTTGAGGTGATACACGACAAGGCCTATCTGGTGAAGGAAAACCTGCCCAAGTGCCTCTTGCATACCTGCATGAATTGCCGGAACAATTGCCCGTCGAGCGCCGTTCAGATAAAATTCCACGGCCTGCTGGAGGGGTTGGGGAAAAGATTATAATCGGACGCTGTAATATGCGACTCCAAAGCGCAGGGAGTCCTTAGTGCTTGATCTCGATCATGTCGGCGACGAGCACGGCACCGATGAGGTGGCCCTCGGCCTCGACCTTTACATCATTGCCCAGGTCCGCCGCCAAACCGCCTACGAGCCGGGCGCCGGCGGCGTCAACCGTCTGCCCATCCACGAAGAAGGTGCCGGCAAGGCCGGTAAAACCAGTTATGAATCCCTCAACCTCGAACTCCCCGCCCTCGGACGGTTTAAAAGCGGCATCGTAGGCGTCCTCGACCTTGAGCTGGTCGATGTGCAATCCGGTCAGCCGTATCTCGATGAGTGTCCCGACGTCGAAGGGAGTCCCGGCCGGAAGCACGGTGGTCGTTTCGTCGACGTTGAAACTACCCGTACCGATGGTGATCGACGTCGACAGGGATGATCCGAATTTCGACGTGATCGTCCCCCGCACCTCATCCACCCCTGCGGCCGCGAGCCGCTCCACGCGGGTGGCCCGAATAGCGCCGGCCGCATTTCTCAGCCCGTAAACTTCCACATTGTCTCCCGCGAGGAGAGCGTCGAAGCCGGCCACGTTGGCGAAAATCGTTCCGCCGTCCACGAACACCGTCTGGCCCACGACCAAGAAGGAATCCGCGAACTTCAGCAGGATCGCGCCGCGAGCAGCGTTCTCGACATGGATCTCGTTCGCCACCCCGGTGAGCCGGTCATCGTTGCGGCTGCCCTTGATCTTGACCGTCATGCCGCTCTGCAGGAAGGCGGCGTTTTTCGCGATATCATCGGCGGTGATGTTTGCCAGCGTGTCATCGAACCGAATTCCGTTGACGATCGCGCTTCCCTTCATCATCGTTCCCGTGCTGATAAGCGGAGTGCTCACTGGCGCCCCAACTGTCACCAAGGTCGTCGTCGAGATCGCCCCCGAGGTGGCCGTGATGATCGTCGTGCCCGCAGCAACAGCAGCCGCCAGGCCTGCCGCGCTGATGGTGGCCTTGCTGGGATCGGATGAAGTCCAGGTTAGGGATGACGTCAAATCGTTGGTCGTTCCGTCCGAATAGGCGCCCGTGGCGGTGAATTGCAAGGAGGAACCCGCCACCAGGCTCGGATCGACGGGGGCAATCGCGATGGACACAAGTGTTGCGGCAGTCACCGTCACTGTAGTCGATGCATAGATATTATGATAGGGATTCGGATCATACTGGTAGAAAATGTCGATTATGGTTGATCCAACAGAAATAGCGGTCGCCCCAACAGAAAGATCCCTGGGCAACAATTCGTCTAATCTCACCATGTTAAAACCCCCTGACCCTGAATACCAATTTGCGTCTTTTGTCACATTCCTGGTGGATCCGTTCCGATACGTCCCCGTAGCAGTAAACTGCATTGTTTCACCCATTGCCATGATCGGATCAACAGGGGTAATCACGATGCTCTCAAGCGGAGAGGTCCGCACCTCGCGCTCCCCGACGATATCCCAATACGTCCCTCCGGTAGCTTCGATCTTTGAGATAATTTCGTTATTAAAATGACTCGTCAACGTGATATGCTCAGCTTTGAAGAGTCCTTGGTCGGTGATCTCGCCGCCATAATAACCAGAAGTACTATCTCCAGAAATACGCCACCTGACTAATGCCGTAATATCCTCGGTGGTATTATCCGCGAAGTGGCCAATGGCCTTTAACTGCAGATATTCCCCGTTGAGCATCTCCGCCGGGTTGGGCGTAATTTCAATGGAAACGAGTGGCGCCCCCGAATCGCTGCGACTGGGACCGCATGAGATGAGGCCGAGTGTGCATAACAACGCCACGACGATTTGCACTGTCCATGATGGTTTTTTCACATTTTTCTCCTTTTTGCCGTGCCACCGATTAAGGTGCGGACGGAAGCCATATCCGGATAATTTCCCGAAGACGATAGCATGAAATATAACTATTTCTTGCCCGGGCATTTTGGGCATTTTGCCGCGGCCCTTTTGCAATTAGCTCGTATCGGTTATGACTATCGATCTCTTAAAATCATAAAAAAAGCCCTGTCACATCGTAAGTGACAGGGCTTGAAAGTCTTTTTTCCCTTCCCTATATGGGGAAGGACAATTATTCAATTTTTCTCAGCCAATCATTAATGTTATTTTAAGTGTAGCCCCATTCTCAGCAATGTCAAGGCGCATTACATCCTTATTGGAGCTTTGGTACTAATTCACACCTTTGTGTTGGATAATTAATCCGGTATACTACGGCCATGATTCAGCGCACCTTGTCTAAAAAAAAAATCATCCTTAGCCAAACAGTTTACCGCTGTTACCGTGACGGGTCCGCGCCAGGCCGGTAAAACCACACTCGCCCGGATGGTTTTTAAGGATCATGAGTATGTCAGCCTGGAGGAGCCGCATGAACGGGAATGTGGTGATCGATACCAGCAAGAAACTGATTCCCATCGAAATCGAATCGGGAGAAACTATAAGCGGGTCTTTTTTCGAAGGTCTACACTATTTCAGTTCACTGGGGCCGCCCGCCGCCCAAACCGGCGCCCTCATCCACGGAGGCGAAGAGCTTTATCAGCGAGGAAATTTCTTGGCAATCCCCTGGTTCCAGGTCACGTAAAAATACGGCCAGCGCGATCTTTACTATCCCGCGGTCGGCAAGGATAATCATACGGTCGGTCAGGGCTTCCGCTTCGGCGTCTGGGTCTATGGAAAACTTTCCGATCAAAAATTCCCCCACCGAGGTCTCGGCGTAATAATCGAGCCCCGTTTGAAGCGTTCGCTCCGGGTCCCAAAGGTTCGGGCATTACGGCTAGGCAAGCCGCGTTTCAACGTCCATACGCCCGTGCAGGACGCGGACGATCTCAACCCTGTCGGTAGGTGTTTGGCGGTAAAAAATCAGATGACGGCCGGCGTTAAGTTTACGGTAACCGCTCCGAATATCGCTGCAGTCCTTTCCCAGGAGCGGATTGTCGGCCAACTGGTGAAAACAGGCGTCCAGCATGGTCAGATACCGATCACGCTGCTCGCGACCCCAACGTTCTTGTGTATAGCTAGCTGCCGATCTTCTTCAAATCGACTTTGGCCATATTGGTCAGGGTAAATGATGGCATCAGTTGGAACCTTCACCGTCCAGTTCGTCCAGCAAGCCCTTGAGGGAATAATCCGTCGTGCCGCTTTTTTCGCCCTCCACAAGGGCGCGGCGCAACAGGGAAAGTTTTGTTTCTCGTTCCTCGAGAAGCCGCAAACCGGCTCGGATCGCCTCGCTTGCCGAACCGAACCGGCCTTGGGCAACCTGCTGGGAAATGAATTTTTCGTAGTGTGTTCCCAGTGTTACACTTGTATTTTTAGGCATGATTCTACCTCCATCGATGTTATTCGCTGAAATCTTATAATATTTATTGGTATAAATCAAGTCTCTCTGGCGCAATTCGACCCTATTCGGACCACAATTCGGCGGACATCCATACTTAATTATGCCTCTCTTTTGTCTTCGGTCGGAGAAGGCAGCCACCACGAAAAAGCTTCTTGACTGTCCACTGCCCATATGATTTTATCCTGCCACCAATCCGGCCGGAGCAAGAATTCAAACAAGGTTGGACGCTCGGCCATTGGCGCCTGGTTTCATCCGGCAAGGGCATCACCATTTCCAATTTCAACACCCACGGGAGGTATCCGACATGATCGAACTGACTCCGGATTATATCCGAAAAAACGTGGCCTTTTCCGATGTCATTTTTCAGCGGGGGATGAAGCTCTATGAATACGGCTCCTTCGCCTGCACCGAGGCCGACATGAAGAAAGGCGCCTTTGCCTACGACGTGGACGGCAACTACGGCGATTATACCACCCGGGTCCAACTGCTGGCCGGCGGCCTCGACTCCTCCTGCGACTGCCCCTATCCGGAAAAGGGGTGCAAGCATACGGTTGCCGTTCTGCTGGATGTCTACGATCGGGTCAATGCCTGGAAATCAGCACTTCCCGATAAGGTGGAAGGGGAAGATCAAACAGCGGCGGCCTTTCTTCTTCCCGATGAAATCCGGGAACTGGCCCTGGAAGACCGGAGAAAACGGGCCAAACAGGAGTCCTTCAAGGTCCTCTGGGGTGACATGTACAAAGGGGAGCACCTTGTGGAAACCATGACGGGCCGCCAGTATCTGGTCACCCTCCACGACCCGGCCCAGGAGCGCGGACACTGCACATGCCCGGATTTTCTCACCAACCGCCTGGACACCTGCAAGCATCTGATCTTTCTCTGCCAGGAGCTTATGAAACGACCGGATTTCACCAGCCGGAGCAAAGACGAGCGCTTCCCCTTCGTGGATGTCTTCTGGGATTCGGTAAACGACCTGCCCAGGCTCTTCTGCCAGCGGCCGGAGGCCGAGATCGGGGATATCCGGGACCTTATGGCGGAATATTTCGACGAAAAAGGCCTTTTCCGGCGCAGCGATCCGGCTGATTTTACCCGTTTCCTTGCCGCTTTGAACCGTAACAAGCGGGTGCGGGTTCAGGAGGAGGTCCTGGCCAGGATCGACGATTCCCTTCAGAGGCAGGAATTGCTCAAACTTGCCGAAGAAGCCGTTCCCGAAACGGGCATCCTGAAGACCAGGCTCTATCCCTACCAGGAGCTCGGGGTGCAGTTCGCCCTGCACAAGAGGGCGGCCCTCATCGGAGACGAGATGGGCCTGGGAAAGACCCTGCAGGCCATTGCGCTGGCCATTCTGAAACGCCAGGTCTTCGGCTTCCAGAAAGTCCTGGTGGTCACCCTGGCCTCTCTGAAGGAGCAGTGGAAGCGCGAAATAGAGCGTTTCACCGAAGAAAAGGCGGTGCTCGTGCAAGGAGGCTTTGCCCGGCGAAAGGCGATCTACGACCATGATAAGAGTCTTTTTAAGATCACCAACTACGAGGCGGTCCTCCGGGACCTCTACGCCCTGGACCGCTTCCAGCCGGACCTGGTCATCCTGGACGAGGCCCAGCGGATTAAAAACCTCAACACCAAGACCGCAGATGCCGTCAAGGGAATCCCTAGAAAGCACTCCCTGGTGCTCACCGGCACCCCCCTGGAAAACAAGCTGGAAGATGTCTACTCCATCGTCCAGTTCCTCGATCCCCACCTGCTGTCGCCCCTGTGGAAATTTGCAGCTGACCACTTCATGCTCAGCCGCCACAAGAAGGGCAAGATCCTGGGCTACCGGAATCTGGACAAGCTCCAGGAAAAGCTCAAGCCCCTGGTCATCCGCAGGAAAAAGGAGGAAGTGCTCACCGAGCTTCCCGAAGTGGTGGAAAACAGCTACTACATCGAGCTCACGGACCGTCAGCTCCAGATCCACAACGGCTATCTGTCGTCGCTGCTGCCCCTGTTGAACAAGAAGTACCTGACCCCCATGGACATCCGGCGCATGCAGGAACTGCTCCTGAAGATGCGCATGGTCTGCAACTCCACCTACCTCATAGACCGGCAGACCCACCTTTCTCCCAAGCTAAGCGAGCTCAAGAGCATCATGGAGGACCTGGTGGGAGACAACGGCCGCAAGGTGGTCATCTTCAGCGAATGGACCACCATGACCTTTCTCATCGGCAGGCAGCTTTCGGATTCCCGGATCCCCTTTGTGGAACTCACGGGCAAAATCCCGGTCCACAAGCGCCAGGCCTTGATCGACGAATTCACCCACAATCCGCAATGCAAGGTCTTTCTGTCCACGGATGCCGGCGGCACCGGCTTAAACCTCCAGGCCGCGGACTGCGTGGTCAACTTCGAGCTTCCCTGGAATCCCTCCCGGATCAACCAGCGCGTGGGCCGGGTCAACCGGATCGGCCAGAAGAGCCGCTGCGTCAACGTGGTCAACCTGATTTCCAGAAATACCATTGAAGAGAAGATCCTGGCTGGGCTTCAGCTCAAGACGGATCTGTTCAAAGGGGTTTTCGAAGACGGGCCGGACATGGTGGAATTTACCCGCGAAAAGCGCATGGAGCTTTTGAACCGCCTTCGCCAGATGCTCGGCGAAGAACCGCAGCCCGTTGCGCCGGGAGACCGGCCCGTAGAGGAGATCCCCGAGGATACGCCCCATTTCCTGAACCCAGAAGCCCTGCGGGAAGACCGCCCCCTTGCCGTGGAGGCCGAAGAGCACCCCGAGGAACCGGACTTTACACCGCCAGCCGAAGCCGCCACGGAAGGGGAATCCGGCTCCCAGGTTGGCGGATTCGGCGGTCAGTCTCCGGAACAAATGGAAGCGGTGCTCAACTCCGGCATGCAGTTTCTCGGCGGGCTCCTGGAGATGGCCACGGGCAAGAAGCTGGCGCCGGCTGCAGACGACAAGCCCATGGTCCGGATCGACCGGGAAACCGGCGAGGTGACCCTGAAATTCCGGCTGCCGGTGTGATCGGACGGCGGAGGTTCAGTCCAACCGGATGAAGGAATATCTTTGCAGCTCCGCATTATTTTTTGCCAGAAAAACGCAGAAAATAATTTCTTACTTACTAATCACGCCCTTCGGTCGAGCCATTCAATGGAGACGAGGTGCTCTATGCTCTGGAACTCCGGATCGCCGGTCAGGATGCTGGCATTCTCCCTCTTGGCAGTCGCTACGGCAAAGCAATCGGCGAAAGAAAGCGGATATTGGGCCTTTATTCGAGCGGCCGCAATGACCTCCGGAAAGTCACCGGCGATATAGCGGATGGGGAGGCCAGGCAGGATGTTTTCGAGGAGATAATCGGCCTTTCCCGGGCCCCTCGTCCGGGAAACGATATAGTAGCTTTCGCCGATGTTGATTTCACTCATGAGGAGGTCGCACTTTCCTTCCCGGGCAGCAACCAGCAATTCACTGACCTTCCCGGCGCCGGCTCCACCGTTGAGGTAGGCTAGCAGGGCAAAGCTATCGAGCAATTTTACTGTCTTCATTGTCGTGCTCCCTTTTCCTGGCCGCCAGGAGTTCCTCCGTAAGAGACGGACCCTCCTTGAATATGCCGCAGAAGTGTGCGACCGGATCATCCGGCAAAGGTGTCATGACGGCAGAATCCCCTTCAACCTTGACGAGCAGCTTCTTGCCGGGCACGATCTGCAGGCGCCTGCGAACCTCTCGGGGGATGACGACCTGGCCCCTCCCGGATACTGTAACAATGGAAGTCGACATATCTCCTCCTTTTTTACAAAACTGATTTATTTTAGTGTGTCAAATAAATTTTATCATACGTTTATTAAAATATCATACGTTATTATTTTTTTGCAATATCTTTCCTTTCCTGGAGGAAATAAAGGGTCAGTTTTATTTGACACAAGAGCGTTATTCCTGTACTCCATCCCACAGTAGCTCTGTCCTAGCAAATGAGAGCTTTAACTATCCCTGACCGGCAAGCATTTCCTTCGCGGATTGTCTTGTCAGAAAATTCTGCAAAGGCGATTATGCAAAAAAACGGTGCCACGAGGCGACAGTTTCTCAAAACTGCCGGCAGCCTGGGTCTGCTGGCAGTTGCACATCCACTCATAACGGGCTGTACAGGCTCCCGGGATGCGACCCCGGATTATTCGCGAACGATCGTCGAGATGACCGCCTTTATCGAACAGCAGATGGCCGAGCATAAAGTGACCGGCCTGGCCATCGCCCTTGTCGACGATCAGCGCACGGTGTGGGCGCGGGGGTTCGGCTATGCCGATGCGGCCAGCCAGGTTCCGGCAACAAGCGATACCATTTTCGGCATCGGCTCCACATCCAAGACCTTCACGGCGGCCATGATCATGCGGCTTGTCGAACAGGGCCTCGTGAACCTCGACGACCCGCTGACGAAATACATCCCCCGGTTCGCTCTGGGTGCACCCCTCGCCCCCTATGCTTCAGCCGGCGGCCCCATTACAATCCGGACGATGCTCAACCAGCACTCGGGCATTCCCGGCGACCTGCTGGGGTACGGGGTGTTCACCAGCACGCCTCATCCGGAATTCACTTCCCGGATGGTCGACCAGCTTCAGACCGAGCATGCCCAATTTCCCACCGATTACTTCTTCGCCTATTCCAACACGGCGGTAGGACTCCTGGCTGATGTCATCGCCGCCGCCTCCGGTATGTCCTTCATCGATTATTCGAACGCCTTCCTCCGCTCCCTCGGCATGAGCCGTTCATCCTTTGACCGTGACGACCCTTCCGTGGCGGTCGGACAAACCAGGACGTACGGTGGGGGGCTCGATCTCTTCGACGGCTATATCCCTCCCCTTGCCGCCGGCTCCATACTCTCGAACGCCTCCGATATGGCAAAGTATATCAAGATGATCCACGCGGAAGGCATCGGGGAGGGCGGCCCGGTGCTGAGCCCGGGCACCCTGGAGACCATGATGACCCCCCAGAACGCCTCGGTGCCGCTCGATTTTGACTTCCGCATCGGTTTGATGTGGTGGCTGGTCGATCCCGAACTGGCCTATGCAGGCCGCATGTGCCAGCACGGCGGGGACACCACCTTGAGCCACACCGAGCTTAAAATACTTCGCGATCATAAGCTGGGGGTTTTGGTGCTGACGAACTCGGCTACAGGGGCGCAGATAAAGGGCAAAGTGGCGGTCAAGGCGCTGCAGCTTGCCGTTGAACAGAAGGCAGGCCTGCGTCCGTCCGCCTTCGTCCCCGAATCCTCCCCGGTGGTGTCCTGGAGCGCAGACCGGCTCGATGCCCTGGCCGGGATCTATATCCCGGTTGTTCCCGCCGGATACCTGTGTGTCGGCGCCCTGAGCGGATCGCGGTATGACCGGATGGACCGCTCCGCCAGCGGATTGACCTGGACCCAGGATGCAGGATCGCTAGCGCCGGCAACCCAGACCCTCGTTCCCCGGGCAAACGGCCGCTTCTCCGCACCCGCTTCCCAGGAAACCGAATACGGATTCGAGACCGTTTCGGGGAGATCGGTTATAGTCGCCTACCAGAACGGATTCCGCAGCCTCTGCGCCGACCGGTACGACCCCGTGGCCATTCCCGCCGCGTGGGCCGCCCGGGTGGGAACCTATGCGATTGTCAACATGGATCCGGACTGTCTGATGAGGAGCTTTCCCGGTTTTTCCGAGAGGGATTATGATGCAACGCTGCACATCAAGGACGGGGTGCTGGTGCTCGACAATCTTCCCCTCGCACCCGTTTCGGATACCAAAGCCTACAAGCCGGGTCTCGCCCGTGACCTCGGTGCCGCCGTGCAGGTGGTCAACGTGAATGGCGAGGAGCTGATCGAGTTCGGCGGGTATCGGTACCGGAAGGCATAAAACGTTTATCAACAGAAAAAAGCGGGCAGCAATTCTGGGTAAAGAGTACATATTTCAGCGGGGAACCTAACCCCGATAAACGGGATAAGTGCGTTAACGAAATTATTTCTTGCCAAAAAAGTGCAAGAAATAATTTCTAACTTACTAAAGAGAAACCCTATCGGATCATATCCATCATAATTGGCATAGCGGTTACAGAAACAAACATCTATGGAGAGAGGAGGTTGTTTATGGAAAGCTTGTGGCTCAAGGTTCAGGAATGGGTAGCCTTTTACGGGTTGAAGGTAGTTGCCGCGGTGGTCATCTTCATAGCAGGACGCTGGATCGCACAAGTGATTCAGGGATTGACCGGACGTGTCCTCACTATGAAGAAAGTCGACCCGACCATTGTGTCCTTTGTTCAGCATCTCGCCTACATTGCACTGCTCACCTTTTTCGTCATAGCGGCCTTAGCCCAGGTTGGGATACAGACGACCTCGTTCATAGCTGTCATCGGCGCCGCCGGCCTGGCCATCGGCCTGGCGCTGCAAGGCTCCCTGGCAAATTTCGCCGCCGGATTCCTAATGATTATATTCAAGCCGTTCAAGGCGGGTGATTACATAGAGGGTGGCGGGGCTGCCGGCGTAGTTGAGAAGATCGAGGTGTTCACGACGACTATGACCACTGTAGACAACAAGGTGGTCATCATTCCGAATGCAAAAATGATGGGCGACAACATCATCAATTACTCGGCAAAAGAAAGCAGGAGGGTAGATCTGGATTTCGGGGTGAGCTACGGCGACGACATCGACAAGGTGCGAAAATGCTTACAGGATATCATCAGCGGTGATTCGAGGATACTCAAAGATCCGGGGGCTTCGATCCTCGTTAAGGAACTAGCGGCCAGCAGCGTGGTCTTCCAGCTCAGGGCATGGGTGAAGGGACCTGATTACTGGGATGTACACTTCGGTCTCGTCGAAACGGTGAAGAAGCAGTTCGACGCGCAGGGTATCTCCATCCCCTTCCCACAGAGGGATGTGCACGTTTACGAGCACGGAAAATAAAAAAAGGAGCATGAGCAGATTATCTTGCCTGCCGGCTATTTTGCTTTCGCATTCCCTATTTTTTCCCTATTTTTTCGGGTGGAGTTCGGAGTTCTGGAGTTCGGGGGACATCCATCCTTAATTGATCTGAACGAGATCAGAGGATTTCGAATTAAGTAGTGTCCATCCGGAAACTCCGGATGAGACACTATTGGTTTCCCATTCGGAAACGAGGGATTTTGCGTCCTGGCTAGGAAATCAAGGGGTTGCGCGGAGGCGTACACAGCGTACGCCGCACAAGCAAGCCCGTAGATTGACACCGCCAGGGCGGAAAAGAACCGTTTCCGGATGGAAACTAAGTAAGGATGTCCCCCGAACAAAGCCCATCAGATACTTTTATCTAAACAAGATTTGTTCAGTACCAGCCAATACAGATCGAGCTGGCCGACGGCATCCATAAAAGCTTGATAATCAACGGGTTTTTGGATATAACTGTTGGCGCCGAGTTTGTAACTTTCGACTACATCGCGATCTTCCGAGGATGAAGTAAGGATGACCACCGGCAGCAGCCTTGTCCGTTCATCCGCCCGCAGGCGCTGCAACACTTCCAGGCCGCCAATCTTCGGCATTTTCAGGTCCAGCAGTATCAGCGTCGGCATAACGCTCAGGTCCCGGCCTGCATATTTCCCGGTGCCGAAGAGATAATCGAGTGCCTCTTCACCGTCCTTGGCCACCACGATTTCATTTACCAGCTTCTTTTCCTTAAAGGCCAATAAGGTCAATGTCACATCATCCGGATTATCTTCCACCAGGAGAATTATTTTCTTCTTCATCCCATTCATATACCACTCACTCCTTTTTTTATTGCTGCCGTTTCGAGCCTTAAAGTCTCTATAAAGTAAAGGAAAATGTCGCCCCTTTGCCTATTTCCCCTTCCGCCCATACCTTGCCGCCGTGCCGGCTGATGATGCGCTGCACCGTCGCCAGGCCAATGCCCGTGCCGGGATATTCCGTCATATCATGCAGGCGCTGGAAGGGTTGAAAAAGCTTTTGTACATAGGCCATATTGAATCCGGTGCCGTTGTCGCGCATGAAAAATACCGACCTGCCGTCCCGGTTGGTCCTGCCGAATTCAATATGGGTTGTTGTTTGTTTTCGCGAATACTTCCAGGCATTCTCCAAGAGGTTTTGGAGCATAACCTTCAGGAGATGGGGATCGCCGTCGGCAAGAAGCCCCTCCTGTATGGATATTTCCGCCTGCCGGTCCGGCTCACTTTTGGCGAGATCATTGACGATCTCCCGGGCCATGGCACTCATGTCAACCTCAGTGCGCACCATCTCATGACGGGTCATCCGGGAAAGCTGCAGGATATCCTCGATCAATTTTGCGAGGCGCTGGGCCGCATTGTTGATGCGTAATAGGTAGTCCTTTCCCTCATCGTCCAGTTTATCATGGTATATCTTGAGGACGAATTGACTGAACCCTTCGATACTCCTCAGGGGTGTCCGCAGATCATGGGAGATAGAGTAGCTGAACGACTCCAGTTCCCTGTTGGAGGCTTCCAGCTCGGTAACCTTATGCCGAAGCTCCTCGCTTATTTTCTCGCGTTCCGCCTCGATTCCCTTACGTTCCGTGATTTCTCTTGCCAGATCATCCCGGGAGACGGTAATTTCCCGAAGTTTTTCCGTCATGCCCTCAAAACTGCGGGAAAGCTGACCGAGCTCGTCATCGGCAACCGTACCGGCCTGAGGATTGAGATCGCCCGACCCGACAACCTCCATCCTCGCCCCCAAGCCTTTGATGCCCGCTATGATGCGGCGGCTTAAGAGCCAGGCCGTCGAAGATATGACCATCGCCAGCAGCAGTAAAAAAGAAATGATGAGCAGGTTGGCCCTTTCCCGGAAGGAGTTGATTTTCTCATAGCTTAACCTGTCCAAGCGGATGGCATCATTGGATATGGTTGTGAGACATATCGTCAATTGTCCCGACAGTCTCTCTAACAATAGCTTGTTAACGTCAGGCAACGGCAAACCGCTCTTGTAACTTTCCGTCACTTGGGAGAAAAGCTGCTGGGCGCGTCCGTGATACTGTCGCATTCCGGCGATGAGAAGTTGCTCTTCCCTACTGCCTACCTTCAAGTCATTCAAATCTTCCTGCATCGACTGACTGGATGTCCGCCACTGCTCGATCGGTCGCTCTTCCTGAAATAGCAGATACTGCTTCGCAGACAAATTAAGATCCAGAGCGCCTTTCACTATTTCTGCCGTCACCCGGCTCTTCTGCAAATAAGCTTCCTCCCTGTTCGATTCCCAAAAGATGATTGCGGCAGTGAAGGCAGCAACCCCGAAAGGCAGCAGAACCATCAAATTTAACCGGGTGCGGATTCTCAATAGCTCTTCCTTCTTACGAGGTTCACGGCTTCGGGTCAACGGCTTCAAGGCCGCTCTGGTGAAAATAATTCAGGTAATTCGGGACGGATTTTTTATCGGTATACTGGTTTCTGATGGCCCATCGCGCCTGGTCCTCGAGGTTCACCAGCAACTCCTCGCCCAGCCTTATGTCGAAGTTGTAGATATTCCAATCGCTGTCCAGAACCGCCCCGGCCGGTCCAACATATTCCTTCACCACCCGCAGTGCTTCTTCAGGATGCGAAGCAATAAATGCCGCCCCCTTTTTCAGGGCGCGCAGGAACTTGACGACACTGTCGGGATTACTATGGACAAAATCCTGACGGGCAACGATGCACGTGAACATGGTGTAAAGGGTCGGATCGTGCAGTGTTACCGCGTTCTTTCCCAGCTTGTGCGCGAGCGTTTCGATAAGCGGCGGCCAGGCGGAAACCGCATCCACCTTGCCTTCTGTCAAGGCGTCAACCATCTCCTCCGTCTTGAGATCCACGCTCCGGACATCGCTGCGCTGTATCTTTTGGGAGAGCAGATGAAGATCCAGATAAAATTCGCTGATCGTGCCCTTGACGAAACCGACTCTTCTTCCTTTCAGGTCGCCGCCGGTCAAGATGCCACTGTCTTTTCGGGCGACGATCTTCATATACTTGTCCGAAGTCACATAGCGCGCCAGAATGAAGAATTTATCTCCCTGAAGTCCCGCATACACAAGGGGGGTGTCACCAACCATTGCCAGATCCGCCTTGCCCGCCAACATACTATCCAGCGCCACTTTCCCGATGGTATGCGGCTGAAGCGTCACCTCCAGCCCTTCCTCTGTGAAATAGCCTTGGATATAGGCTATCCATATCGGAGCAGCGACAGGTGTCTGGGAAACGGCGACGGTAATTTTCTTGAGTTCTCTCGCAGGCTGCCGTTTATGCACCAGAAAAGCCACACCGGCAACCACCATAGCGAGAATGGCAAGAATGGCGATCATCCCGACTGTTCTTTTCCTGGAAGAATTCATACCCGCCCCTGATGACCGCTGCCTTTTATCATCCTTCGCCACCACTCTATCTCACCTTTGCCAAATTATCCAAATTTATGGCGTTTGTGCAATATCCTGCATGAAAAGAATTGCCGCGTCAAGCAACAAAAATATTGGCATGAAGAAAGCCCGCCACGGAATTTTCAATCATTATCAGTCTAATTGCAATATTGCCTTGGGTGAAATCCCACGATCGGGTATCATCTGCCGACGGCAGGAATCTGGAAGTGTTTTTGAAAGAGTATGGTGCGGTAGCCAAGATGGGCCTGTTGGTCTACCCCGGCAGGGAACTGCTGGAAATCCGACCGCAGGTCTGGGCGATACCCGACTGGTATCTATTTGCATCGCCGTGCAATGGTCGCGGGTAATGAAATCAACGCAATGTGGGGCCAGTTCCAACCTCGACTGTCCATCCGCGGTGAAGCCGCTAACACACCCTACATTAATTTAAGGTGTTACAGAGGGGGTTCAATCAAACCGGATAAAGGGATATCTCTGCAACTCCGCACGGTCCCAAAGGGAGAGTCCGGCCCAGCCCCCCACGGTTTCGACGGCCAGCACGGCATCCGGATCAGTGAAGTTGATATGGCCGGGGATTCCCGCCTTTTCGAGCTGCTCCAGGAGAAAGGTATCGAGAAAGCGCTCTTCCTCGAGGCTCGAGAGCTTCCCTTTGAAGCCGCGCCGCCGCATCCGCACGTAGAATCCCTTACCCGCCAGCCGGGGCGCCCAGGGCAGCACAGTCTCCCGCGCCCTTTCCTCGAATTCCCCGGCAGACTGAAAGGTGAAGGTTTGAGTGACGGGTATCAGCCTTGAAAGAAAGGCGAGCGCCGCCGGGTCTTCCTGCAGCCACCCCCACAGCGTTTCGAGCAGGGCCGGCAAATCATCGGCCTTCAGGAGAAGGACATTGAAGAAGCCCGTCTTTTTCAGGAGTCCGAAACGGCCCAGTTTGGCATAGGCCTCCTTGAGGCCCCGCTCATTGATGCTGAGGACGGCGTTCCATTCCTCCATGAGATGGCCTACAGCACCACCACGGAGCTTGCCTGGGGGCCTTTTTCGCCCATCTCTTCCGCAAACCGGACCTCCATGCCGACCTCCAGCTTCTTGAAGTCCTTGTTCACCACACTGTTTTCGTGAAAATAGACATCATAACCCTCGGGAGCCGAAAGAAAGCCATAACCCTTATCGGGAAAAAGCGCGGTAATTTGACCGCGGGGCGGTTCTTCATGGTTCTTTATCTCCCCGCGCTGCGTCCGCACAAATTCTTCTAGCTTCCGCCGGGCCGCCTGGAAAGAATCCCGCATCGCTACGAAGAGATCCTTGTTCCGCTCCCTTTTCGTCACCAATTCCGCCCCGGGGACGGTCATAATAATATGGACGCTGTACTCCTTTCCTTCATGGGGATGGCGCTTCGGCTCTTCCACTATCACCCTGCAGCGCATGATCCGATCGTATACTTTATCGAGTTTTGCCGCTCTCTCGGTAATCTCTTCCCGCATCGCCTCACTGAGCTCTGTGTCGCGGGCCGTGATCTGTAACGGAATTATCATCGTCTGCCTCCCTTGTGATTCTAATATGATTATTAAAATATTATCAAATGTCCCCCATGTCAACGAACTTGACGGTGAGGGGTATACAAAATGTGTATTTCTTTACGGTAAGCGAATTCCTCTCGGGGTCGGAATCGGTATCGGTATCGCTTTCGTTTTTTTTCGATTCCGATTCCGATACCGATAGCGACCCCGACTGACCAATCACCAATTTACTATTTTTCCGATACCGATCCCGATAGCGATACCGACCCCGCTTTCAGAATAATAGTTTTTACCTACCATTGGACTGCTATTTTACCCTCATTGCTTTACCGGCAGGCACGCAGTAATTTCATACTATGACTGAATCAGCCGCCCATACCGTCCAGCTGTGGCCACTGGCGGTTTATTTTATCGCTGTCCTGCTCCTGGCTGCCCTCATGATCGGTCTGTCTTCCGTCCTGGGCCAGCACCACCAGGAGAGAGCAACCAACGAACCCTATGAGTCGGGCATGGTGCCGATAAGTTCGGCGCGCCTCCCCGTCGCGGTAAAATTTTATCTCGTCGCCGTACTCTTCGTCATCTTCGACCTTGAGGCGGTCTTCATCTTTGCCTGGTCCCTGATCGTCCGCGAAGCCGGATGGACGGGATACATCGAAATCTTGATCTTTATCGCCATTCTCCTGGTCGCCCTCGTCTATCTCTGGCGGCAGAAGGCTTTGGACTGGGGATCGCGGGGCAGGCAAAAACAACCTATCCGGTAACTGTTCAGGAGCCAGCATGGAAGGGAAACCAGGCTATTCCCTCTTCCCGGGGGAAATAAGAGAGGGCGGGCAGGATACTGCTTCCCAGCAGGGGATCATCTTTTCCCGTCTCCAGGACATGGTCGCCTGGGGCCGGAAGAATTCCCTGTGGCCCTTTAATTTCGGGCTCTCCTGCTGTTACGTGGAGATGGCGGCCGGCATCACCAGCCGGCATGACATCGCCCGCTTCGGAGCGGAAGTAATCCGGGGGTCGCCCCGGGAAGCCGATCTGATGATCATTGCCGGCACGGTCTTCATCAAGATCGCCCCGACGGTCAAGCGCCTCTACGAACAGATGATGGAACCGCGGTGGGTGATCTCCATGGGTTCCTGTGCGAATTCGGGCGGCATGTACGACATCTACAGCGTTGTCCAGGGCGTGGACAAGTTCCTGCCCGTCGATGTCTACGTGCCCGGCTGTCCGCCCCGGCCCGAGGCGCTCACCGAGGCCCTGCTGCTGCTCCAGAAGGCGATTGGCAGCGAACGGCGGCCCTTAAGCCGGTTTGCCGGCTCCCAGGTGACGGAAAAGCCGGAACAGGCCTCCCAAAAGGGCCTCAAACAGGCGGCCAGAATGGCCGTCCGGCATCTGAAATCTCCCGACACGGTCTGACAGGAAAGGGAAATGGAGAACAGTCCTCCGATTATCGATGAGCTTAAGGACAGGTTCGGAGCGGGAGCTGTGACTGCACAGCCGACGGCCGATGCCATTCCCACGGCTTGGGTAGCGCCGGACAAGGCACGGGAGATCCTGCGGTATCTCAAGACAGGCGTGGCCCGTCCCTATCCAATGCTCTACGACCTCACGGCCCTCGATGAGCGCCGCCGCGCCCACCGGCAGGGCCTTCCCGAGGGCGATTTCAGCATCCTCTATCATCTCCTTTCCTTTGAAAGGAATGAAGACGTCCGCCTCAAGGTCATGCTGACGGGCGAGCATCCTTCGCTCCCGAGCGTCACGGATATCTGGCCGGCAGCCAACTGGTATGAGCGGGAGGCCTGGGACATGTTCGGCCTGACCTTTTCCGGCCATCCCCACCTGGAGAGACTCTTGATGCCGCGCACCTGGAAAGGCCATCCCCTGCGCAAGGAACATCCGGCCCGGGCCACGGAGATGGGCCTCTTTACTCTCCCCGATGAGAAGGCCGAAGCAGAGGAAGAAGCGCTCCGGTTCCGTCCCGCAGAGTGGGGCATGCAAGAAGGCCGCGGCGACGGTGAATGCATGTTCCTGAATTTCGGTCCCCACCACCCCGGCGCCCACGGACTGCTGCGTCTCATGCTGCAACTGGAGGGGGAGGAAATCGTGGACTGCGCCCCCGACATCGGCTACCACCACCGGGGGGCGGAAAAAATGGGGGAACGCCAAACCTGGCATACCTTCATCCCCTATACGGACCGCATCGACTATCTCGGGGGCGTCATGAACAATCTCCCCTACGTCCTGGCTGTGGAAAAGCTGGCGGGCATCGAGGTGCCCGACCGCGGCCAGGTGATCCGCGTCATGCTGGCGGAATTTTTCCGTATCGCCAGCCACCTCGTTTTCTACGGCACCTTTGCCCAGGATGTGGGCGCCCTGTCGCCGGTGTTTTACACCTTCAACGATCGGGAAAGGATCTTCGCGATCGTGGCCGCCATCACGGGCGGACGCATGCATCCCAGCTGGTTCCGCATCGGCGGGGTGGCCCAGGATCTGCCCGCGGGCTGGGACAGGATGGTCCGGGACTTTGTGCAGTACTTTCCCCGCCGGCTGAAGGAATACGACACCCTGGTCATGAAGAATATCATCCTCAAGAAGAGGACCCAGGGCGTGGGCAGTTATTCCCTGGAGGAGGCCATCGAATGGGGCGTCACAGGCCCGGGGCTGCGCGCCTGCGGCCTGGAGTGGGATCTGAGGAAGAAGCGGCCCTATTCGGGCTATGACCGCTTCGCGTTCGATATCCCCACGGCCGAGCACGGCGACTGCTACGACCGTTGCGCGGTCCGCGTCGCGGAGATGGGCCAGAGCCTGCGCATCATCGAACAGTGCTTGAACGGCATGCCCGCAGGGCCGTACAAGGCAGGACATCCCCTGACGACGCCGCCCCGCAAGGACCGCACCATGCAGGATATCGAGACGCTCATCGCCCATTTTCTGAATGTCAGCTGGGGCCCCGTCGTCCCGCCGGGAGAGGCCTTCTGCGGCATCGAGGCCACGAAGGGCATGAACGGCTACTACCTGGTGAGCGACGGTGCGGCCATGCCCTACCGGGTGCGCATCCGGACACCGTCCTTTGCCCACCTGCAGATGATTCCGCTGATCAGCCGGGGGTCAATGATCGCGGATTTGATCGCCTTGCTTGGCAGCATCGACTTCGTGCTGGCCGATGTGGACCGGTAAAAATCGGGGTCGGGATCGAAAAAGCAGAATCGAAAGCGAAAGCGATTCCGACCCCGACCCCGAGAATAAAGGTGAAGCCACATGCTGACAGAAGAAGAAAAGAGCGAGATACTCCGGGAAATCGAACACTATCCCCGGAGACAGGCGGCCGGCGTCGCGGCCCTGAGGATCGTGCAGAAGCACCGCGGCTGGGTGCCCGAGGTCGGGGAGATCGCCGGGCTGCTGGGCATGACCCCGGCAGAATTGGAAGGAGTGGCAACCTTCTACAACTCTATCTTTCTGAAACCCCTGGGCCGGCATGTGATCTTTATCTGCGACAGCATCAGCTGCTGGATCTCGGGCTATGACCTGCTGCGCGCCCACCTGCAGGACCGTTTGGGAATCAAACCGGGAGAAACGAGCCCGGACGGACGGTTCACCCTGCTGGCGATCTCCTGCCTCGGGATCTGCCACGAGGCCCCGGCCATGATGATCGACGAGAAGCTTTACACAAAACTCGACAAGGAAAAAATCGATGCCCTTCTCGAACAATACGGGTAAGGAAAGGACCCTGGCCGAATTTCCCCTCACCGGGGCGATGCGGGCCGACGGGGAACCCCTCACCTTGGCGGAATACGAAAAATGCGGCGGCTACCAGGCCCTGCGAAAGGCGCTCACCACGCTGACGCCCCGGGAGGTCCTGGAAGAGGTGAAGAAGGCGAACCTGCGCGGCCGCGGCGGGGCCGGTTTCCCGACGGGTCTGAAATGGGAGTCCATCTCGCCGCTCGATGATCCCCGCCGGCCGCGATATTTTATCGCCAATGCCGACGAAATGGAGCCCGGCACCTTCAAAGACCGGTTGCTCCTCGAGGGGAATCCCCACCAGCTGCTCGAGGGCTTGATTCTGGGCGCCTATGCCGTGCAGGCGGACCAGGGCTATGTCTTTATCCGGTGGTCCTACGCCACCCCGATCCGGAACCTGGAGCGGGCCGTGGCCGAGGCTTACGCCAAGGGCTACCTGGGGAAAGACATCCTCAAATCGGGATATTGCCTGGACATCTCGGTCCATGTGAGCGCCGGCCGTTACATCTGCGGGGAAGAGACCGCCCTGTTCAATGCCCTGGAGGGAAAACGCGCCCTGCCCAGGACCAGAACGTTGCGGGCCGGCGAACTCGGGATCTGGGGAAAACCAAGCATTTCCAACAACACCGAGACGCTCTGCAACGTGCCGCACATCATCAATAACGGCGCCGACTGGTTCCTGAAACTCGGCCATTGCGATGACGGGGGGACCAAGATCTACGGCGTCTCGGGCCGGGTGAAAAATCCCGGCGCCTGGGAGCTTCCCATAGGCACCACGGTGCGGGAGATCCTGGAGGACCATGCCGGCGGGATGGCCCCAGGTTTCAAGTTCCGAAGCTTGATTCCGGGAGGCGCCTCCACCCAGTTCATCCTCGAGGAGCACCTGGACGCGAAGATGGATTACAGCGACCTGCAGAAGGTGGGCAGCCGCCTGGGCACGGGCGCCATCGTGGTCCTGGACGACCACACCTGCCCCGTCGGCTTTGTGTTGAATCTGGAGACTTTTTTTGCCCACGAGTCCTGCGGCTGGTGCACCCCCTGCCGCGAAGGCCTGCCCTGGACCGAGCGCCTGCTCGGCGCCATCGAGAGGGGGGAGGGGCAGCCGGAAGACCTGGAAACCCTGAAATTCTTAGGGAATATGATGGGGGTGGGCCGGACCTTCTGCCTCCTGGCGCCCGGCGCCATGATGCCCCTGGAAAGCGCCTTGAAACATTTTGCGGAAGATTTCACCAATCATATCAACAGAAGAGGCTGTCCCTGGAGAGACAGGATATGACGACGATCTTTATCGACAACGAACCCTACAGCGTCAAAGCAGGGGCAAATCTCCTCCATGCCTGCCTGGACCTGGGGTTCGATGTCCCCTACTTCTGCTGGCACCCGGCCCTGCACTCCGTGGGCGCCTGCCGGCTCTGCGCCGTAAAAGAATTCCGCGACGCCAACGACTCCCGCGGCCGGATCGTCATGTCCTGCATGACGCCCGTGGCGGAGAACATGCGCATCTCCCTCGATGACCCCGAGGTGAAAAAGTTCCGCGCCGGCATCATCGCCTTGCTGATGCTGAATCACCCCCACGATTGCCCGGTCTGCGACGAAGGCGGCGAGTGTCATCTTCAGGACATGACCGTCATGACGGGGCATGTCGAGCGCCGCTACCGGTTCAAAAAGCGCACCTATTTGAACCAGTATCTCGGCCCCTTTCTGAACCACGAGATGAACCGCTGCATCCACTGCTACCGGTGCGTCCGGTTTTACCGCGATTACGCCGGGGGACGCGATCTGGAGGCCTTTGCCTCCCATCGTTACGTGTACTTCGGGCGACAGGAAGAGGGCGTGCTGGAGAATGTCTTCAGCGGCAACCTGGCGGAAGTCTGCCCCACAGGGGTATTCACGGATAAGACTTTCAAGCGGCACTTTACCCGGGCCTGGGACCTGCAGACGGCGCCGTCCCTTTGCGTCCACTGCGGCCTGGGTTGCAACACCCTGCCGGGAGAGCGCTACGGCTTGCTCAGGCGCATCCGGAACCGCTACCACAGCGCCGTAAACGGCTACTTCCTCTGCGACCGCGGCCGCTTCGGCTACGAATTCGTCAATCATTCCGACAGGATCACAGAGCCGCTCCGGAGGAAAACTGCGGCGCACCTGGCGACCGGCGGCGCCCTCCCCTCGCCAGATGACCTCACCATCGCCCTCTGCCACCTCCTCCGGGCCGGCCGGTTGCTGGGGATCGGCTCGCCCCGGGCTTCCCTGGAGGCGAATTACGCCTTGCGCACCCTGGTGGGCCCGGAAAGCTTCTATGCCGGCATCGACGAGAGGGAGGACGCCCTCCTTTCCCGGGCGCTCCAGATTCTGGAGAGCGGCCCGGCCCCCGCGGCCTCGCTGCAAGAAGCCTCCCTGTCCGACGCCGTCTTTATCCTGGGCGAAGACGTGACGAACACGGCTCCGCTCCTGGCCCTGGCTCTGCGCCAGGCCGTCCGGAACAAGCCCCGGGAAAGGACCCGGGGAATGACGATCCCCGATTGGAACGACACGATCTGCCGCATCGCCGAGGCGAGCGAAAAGAGCCCCCTGTTTATCGCCACGCCCGCCCAAACCGCTTTGGACGAACTGGCGGCCCGCACCTGCCGCGCCGCACCCGCTGACCTGGCCCGTCTCGGTTTTGCCGTGGCCCATGCCATCTATGACCAGGCCCCCCCTGTGCCGGACTTGAGCGCGGAGCAGCTCCTACTCGCCGATACCATCGCCTGCGCCCTGAAGGAGGCCAAGCGTCCCCTCGTGGTTTCCGGACTCGCCTCGGGGAGCGAGGCCATCCTGGAGGCCACGGCCAACATCGCCTGGGCCTTACGCGCCGCTGGTAACGCCGCCTCCCTCTGCCTCGCCATGCCGGAAGCAAACAGTCTCGGACTGGGGCTCCTGGGAGCGGCGGGCCTCGGGAAGGCCTTTGCCAGCGCAGCCACGGAAAAAGTGGTAACCGCCATCATCCTGGAAAACGATCTCTACCGGCGGGCCGGGGAAGAAGAGGTGAACCGCTTCTTTCAGGCTTGCACCCATGTCATCGTGATCGACTCCCTCAAAAACGAGACCACGGAGCAGGCCGATCTCCTGCTTCCCGCGGGCGTCTTTGCGGAATCCACGGGTACGATGGTGAGCAGCGAAGGCCGGGCCCAGCAGTTTTTCAAGGTCTATGCGCCTGCGGGAAGTATCGAGGAAGGCGTACGCTGGCTCTGCCGGATGCTCTCCCTGGCGGGCCGCCCCGAAGGGGATAAATGGCAGACCGTCTCGGACATCACCGCGGCCCTGGCAGAGGAATTGCCCGTCTTCGCCCCCCTGGGAGAGACAGTGCCCTTGCCATCCTTTCGCGTGGCCGGACAGAAGATACCCCGCCAGACACACCGGGCCAGCGGACGCACAGCCATCAGTGCCGACCAGACGGTCCACGAACCGCCACCGCCCGCTGACCCCGATTCCCCACTTGCCTTTTCCATGGAAGGTTATGGCGGCATGCCCCCGCCGGCGCTGCTCACACGGTACTGGTCTCCCGGGTGGAACTCCGTCCAGGCGCTCACCAAGTTCCAGTCCGAAGTGGGCGGGCCGCTGCAAGGGGGAGATCCGGGCGTGCGGCTCCTCGAACCAGGCCTCGTCCGGGAACCGTCATTTTTTGCCGCTCCGCCTGTGGCCTTTGCCGCTCCTGCGGAGACCTGGCTCCTCGTGGCCCGCCGGCACATCTTCGGGTCGGAAGAGTTGAGCGCCAGGGCCCCGGCCATTGCCGGACTGGCCCCGTCGCCCTATCTTGCCCTGCATCCCGAGGATGCGGCGCGTTTGGGGGTCCGGGAAGGGGAGGAAGTGCGGCTCGTACAGGAAGGACGCGCGCCGTCCATCCGCCTGCCCGTAAGCCTCGACCCCAGCCTGCCCTTGGGCGTGGCCGGGGTCCCGGCGGGTTTGCCCTCCCTGCCCTGGCTGCCCCTGCCGGCCTGGGGAAAGATTGTGACCGCAAGGGAAGGCACAAAGGGACATAGGCACAAAGGCACAAAGTTATAAAGAAAAGCATAGGGTCGGGATCGGGATCGGGATCGAAAGCGATGCCGATGCCGACCCCGACCCCGAGAAAAAGAAGGCTCAAACAATGAACAAAGGCCCAAAGGCTTGGAAACACATAACCGGGGTCGGTATCGGGGTCGCTATCGGAATCGGAATCGGGATCGAAATAAAGAAGAATCGAAAGCGATAGCGATGCCGATACCGACCCCGAGAAGAAGAAGGTCTAAACAATGAACGGAACCGTAAGATCATTAATGATCATTGCCGGGGTCCTGGGCGGGGCGGTCTCCACGAGCGCCCTCCTGATCTGGCTCGAAAGGCGGCTCCTGGCCCTCTGGCAGGACCGGTACGGCCCCAACCGGGTTGGGCCTTTCGGTCTGTTCCAGGTCGTGGCGGACATGATCAAGATCCTCTGGAAAGAGGATTGGGTCCCGCCCTTTGCCGATAAGGCGGTTTTCGTCCTGGCGCCGGCCATCATCGTCGTGGCGGCCCTGATGTCCTTTAGCGTGATCCCTTTTGCCCCGGGGGTCGCCGTTGCGGATCTCAACATCGGCCTCCTCTTCTTCCTGGCCATGTCGTCTTTGAGCGTTTACAGCGCCACTCTGGCCGGTTGGGCTTCGGGCAGCAAATACCCGCTTTTGGGCAGCCTGCGCGCCGCGGCCCAGATGGTCAGTTACGAAGTCTTCATGGGGCTTTCCCTCATGGGGGTGGTAATGCTTGCCGGTTCCTTCAACCTCCGCGAGATCGTCGAGGCCCAGCAGGGACTCTGGTTCTGCATTCCCCAGGTCCTCGGACTCGTCGTTTTCCTGATCGCCGGCCTCGCCGAGACGCGCCGCCTGCCCTTTGATCTGCCCGAGGCGGAAAATGAGCTCGTGGCCGGCTACCATACGGAGTATTCGGGCATGAAATTCGGCATGTTCTTCGTGGGAGAATACCTCGGGGTCACGCTGATCTCGGCCCTCGTGGTCGTCCTCTTTTTCGGCGGCTGGCAGGGGCCTTGGCTTCCGCCCCTGGTCTGGTTTTTTCTCAAGACCTTTGTCTTTATCTGCGGGTTCATCCTGCTTAGGGCCGCCATGCCACGGCCGCGCTATGACCAGTTGATGGCCCTGGGTTGGAAAGTGATGCTGCCTCTGGCCCTGCTCAATATCGTCCTTACGGGAGGCCTTATCCTGGCAAGGGCCTAACCCCGATAACCTGAAGGTCACAGGTAAACGGGATAAGTAAGTTTACGGAATTATTTTTTGCCGGAAAAATGCAGAAATATTTTCTTACTTACTAAAGGAGAATGCTGATGTTCGACCTGATCAAGGCAATGTGGACGGTTTTGCGGCATACTTTCCGGCCCCGGGAGACGGTCCTCTATCCCGAAGAGCGGCCCTACCTGCCGCCCCGCTGGCGGGGTCGCATCATCCTGAGCCGCGACCCCGATGGCGGCGAACGCTGCGTTGCCTGCTATCTCTGCGCCGCAGCCTGCCCCGTGGACTGCATCTCCCTCCAGGCAGGGGAAGACAACCTTGGGAGACGGTATCCGGAATTCTTCCGCATCAATTTTTCGCGCTGCATCCTCTGCGGCTACTGCGAAGAAGCCTGCCCGACCTATGCTATTCAGCTCACCCCGGATTTTGAAATGGGTGAATACCTGCGCCCCCACCTGGTATATGAAAAGGAAGACCTGCTCATCAGCGGGCCGGGCAAGTACCCGGGCTATAATTTCTACCGCATCGCCGGACTCGCCATCGGAGGCAAGGGCAAGGGCGAGGCGGAAAACGAGGAGCCGCCCATCGATATCCGCGGCCTGAAGCCATGAGGTGAGACCAATGGAAATTTTATTATACCTTGCGGGAGGTGTCGCCCTCATGGCGACATTCCTGGCCATCAGCCGGACAAACGCCATCCATGCGCTCCTCTATTTCATCGTCTCCCTGCTCGCCCTGGCGCTCGTATTTTTTCTGCTCGGCGCGCCCTTTGCCGCGGCCCTGGAGGTAATCATCTACGCCGGCGCCATCATGGTGCTCTTTGTCTTTGTCATCATGATGCTGAATCTGGGGGCCGAAGCGGCCAAGCAGGAAAGGGAGTGGCTCCGTCCTTCCGGCTGGATCGGTCCGGCCATGCTGGCCGCTATCCTCCTCGGCGAGTTTATCTGCATCCTGGCCGGGAAGGGTCTGCCGCTCGCCGAAGCCGGTATGGTAGGCCCGAAAGCGGTGGGCGCCGCCCTCTTCGGCCTCTACGTCGTGGGTGTCGAGCTGGCTTCGCTTCTCCTCCTGGCCGGTCTCGTAGGTGCCTATTATCTGGGCCGGCGGGATGAGGCGCAAAAGAAAGGAGGGGCCATCCCATGAGCGCCTTCTCGGTGCAATTCGGCCTCACCCTTGCCGGGGCCCTCTTTTGCCTGGGCCTGGTCGGGGTGCTGGTACGGCGGAACATCCTCTTCATCCTTCTGTCGCTCGAAATCATGCTGAATGCCGCGGGGCTGGCCTTCGTGGTGGCCGGGGCGCGCTGGCAGCAGCCCGACGGCCAGGTGATGTTCCTCTTTATCCTTGTGGCGGCGGCGGCAGAGGTAGCCGTCGGGTTGGCCCTGGTGCTCCAGCTTTTTCATCGTTTGCGGACCCTCGATGCCGATGCGGCGGCAAGGATGCGAGGTTGATATGCGCGAACTGCTCTGGCTCATACCGGCTCTGCCCTGCGCGGGCTTCTTCATTCTGACGCTGGCGGGCGCCCGCCTGTCGCACCGGGGCGTGGCCTTAATCGGCGCCGGTTCGGTCGGCCTGGCAGCTCTCTTGTCGGCCTTGGTCGGCCTGGCTTTCATCACCGCTCCCCCTTCCAGCTACGCCTATGTCCAGACCCTCTGGACCTGGCTGGAGGTTTCCGGCTTGCAACCCGGCATCGCCTTCCACCTGGACCCACTCGCCCTGGTCATGATAACGGTCATTACCGCCGTCGGTTTCCTGATCCACCTCTATGCCGTGACCTATATGGGGGAAGAAGAAGGGTACGGGCGGTTCTTTGCCTACATGAACCTCTTTGTCGGCGCGATGCTCACCCTCGTCCTGGCCGACAACCTGCTCCTGCTCTATCTCGGCTGGGAAGGGGTCGGCTTGTGCAGCTACCTGCTCATCGGCTTCTGGTACCGGGACCCCGTAAGCGGTTATGCGGCCCGGAAAGCCTTTGTCGTCACGCGGGTCGGTGATGTGGCCCTGGCCCTGGGGATACTCCTGCTTGCCACCCAGGTGGGAACCCTGCACATCCAGGACCTCCTGCGAGAGACAGCGCGGCAGTGGCCGGACGGATCGCCCCTGGCCACGCTGGCCGCCTTCCTCATCCTGGGGGGAGCCCTGGGCAAGTCCGCCCAACTGCCCCTCCAGACCTGGCTGCCCGACGCCATGGCCGGACCGGTGCCGGTGAGCGCCCTCATCCATGCCGCAACCATGGTCACGGCGGGCGTTTACCTCATCGCCAGGCTGCAGGGCCTCTTCACCCTGGCGCCGGCGGCGCAGGGAGCCGTGGCGGCCATCGGCGCCGCCACCCTGCTCCTGGCCGGGTGCAGCGCCCTTGTCCAGCGGGACATCAAGCGCATCCTCGCCTATTCCACGATCAGCCAGATCGGCTATATGTTCCTGGCCCTGGGGGTGGGAGCCTGGTCGGCGGCGATCTTTCATTTCCTGACCCATGCCTTCTTCAAGGCCCTGCTCTTCCTCGGGGCCGGCGCCGTGATGCTCGGCCTTAACCACGAGCGGGACATCTATCGGATGGGCGGGCTGCGGACCCGGCTCCCCCTCACCTTCTGGACCTTTCTCGTGGGGGCCGCCTCCCTGAGCGCCTTTCCCCTCGTGACCGCGGGTTTCTACAGCAAGGAGTTCATCCTTGCCCAGGCCTGGCAGTCGGGCGGTCCCTGGCTCTGGGCCGCAGGCATTGCCGGCGCCTTTCTCACCTCCCTCTATGCCTTCCGCATGGTCTTTCTGGTCTTCTGCGGCCCGGCTAAAGGGGACGTAAGCTTGGCGCCCTCCCTCTGCCGGGACATACCCTTGCTCGTGCTGGCGCTCTTGGCGATCGTAAGCGGCTTTCTGGAGACGCCCCGCACCCTGGGGGGTCTTTCCCTCCTGACCGATTTCCTCCGGACCGGGGGGCCGGCGTCCCTTCCCGAGCTTTCCCTGGAGGTCCGCCTGCAGCTCATCGCCTCCCTGGCCTCGCTTGCCGGGATCTATACGGCCTATCTTTTTTTCCGCAAGAGACCCCGGCTCGCGGAGGAGCCGCAGTCCGCCGTGGTCCGGCTGCTGCACCGCTTCTGGTTTTCCGGCTGGGGTTTCGATTGGCTCTATCATGCCTTGTTGGTCCAGCCATTTTTGTGGCTCGCAAAGATAAACCGGGATGATTTCCTCGACCTGATTTACAGGGCTACGGCCTGGTGCGCCGCCGCGTCCCACCGGGCACTGAGCCGCACGCAAACGGGACAGGTCCGGTGGTACGCGGCGGTCATCGCCGGCGGGACCGTGGCGCTCGTCGCCCTGGCGGTGTTCCTATGATCCTGATCTTATTTATCATTATTCCCTTCTTGGGGGGCTTGCTTGCCTGGTATGGCGGCCGTCGCCAGCCTGCTGTGTCCCGCCTTATCTCCCTGGTCGCACTCGGCGGCGATCTCGCCCTGGTCCTGGCAACGGGACTGCCCTCTTTATTCGGGACAGAAGCAGGAAGAACAGTCTGGCTCCTGGATTTTACCCACCCCTGGATACCTTACCTGGGCATCGGTTTTCATCTGGCCCTCGACGGCCTTAGCTTCCTTCTCGTGCTGCTTGCCCTCTTCCTGGGTATCCTCGCAGTCCTTGGCTCCGGCCGGGAGGTTGAAAAACGCGCCGGCTTCTTCCACCTGAACCTCCTTTGGACCATCACGGGCATCATCGGCGTCTTTCTCGCCCTTGATCTCATGCTCTTTTATTTCTTCTGGGAGCTGATGCTTCTTCCCATGTACTTCCTCATCGCCCTCTGGGGACATGAGCACCGCGCTGCCGCCTCCTTGAAATTTTTTATCTTCACCCAGTTGGGCTCCCTGGCGATGCTGCTTGCCATCCTGGGGCTGTACTTCGCCCATGGCGCCACCACGGGCCTCTACACCTTCGACTACCTGGAACTGCTGGGCACAGCCCTCTCCCCGACGGTCTCTTTCTGGCTCATGCTCGGTTTCTTCCTCGCCTTTGCCGTGAAACTCCCGGCCATCCCCTTCCACACCTGGCTGGCCGATGCGCACACCGAAGCGCCGACGGCCGGCAGCGTCATCCTGGCCGGCCTCCTCCTGAAAACCGGGGCTTACGGGTTGCTCCGTTTTCTCCTGCCCCTCTTCCCCGAGGCCGTCGCTTCCTTCGCCGGCACGGGCATGGTCCTGGGCGTCGCGGGTATCCTCTACGGGGCGCTCCTCGCCTTTGCCCAGCGCGATCTCAAGCGGCTCATCGCCTATACGAGCATCAGTCACATGGGCTTCGTGCTCCTGGGGGTGTTTGCGGGAAATGAAGCGGCCCTGCAAGGGGTGGTGCTGCAGATGATCTGCCATGGGCTCAGCACCGGGGGACTCTTCATTGTCGCCGGGGCCTTGCAGGAGCGCCTGGAGACGCGGGACATGGAAAAGATGGGCGGGCTCTGGACCACCCTGCCCCGGCTGGGCGGCTTTGCCCTGGTTCTGGCCCTGGCCTCCCTCGGCCTGCCCGGTCTGGGAAATTTCCTCGGAGAATTCCTCGTCCTCCTCGGGGTCTTCCGGGTAAATGCGGCCCTGGCGGCCGGCGCGGCCCTGGGGCTCATCGCCGCCGCCGTCTACGCCCTCTGGCTTGTGCAACGGGTCTTCTTCGGCCAGGCCAGGGAACCCTTGCCCCTGGCCGATACGACAAGGCGGGAATCGCTCGTCCTGGCATCCCTGGTGGCCGCGCTCCTCATGCTGGGCTTTTATCCCCAACCGGTCCTGAAGACGGCCAGCCCGTCCCTCCGGCTGATCGAGGCGACCAGGCAGCCTTCACCAGCCGGTGCGCCGCCCATCATCGCCGTCCTTACCAAAGGCGGGAAAGGAGCCGGGTTGCCATGAAACCTGCCGAGCTGATTGCGCTTGCCCCCCTGCTGATTGTGGCCGGCTCGGCCCTGGTGGTGATGCTTGCCATCGCCGTCCACCGGAACCATCTGCTGACAGCCGCGCTCACGATCGGGGGACTCACGCTGGCGCTCTTTTCCCTGCCCATCCTGGCGCCCTTATTGCCCCAGCGGGTTACCACCCTCCTCATTGCCGACCGCTATGCCTTTTTCTACATGGGCCTGATCTTCGCCGCCACCCTGGCCACGGCCTTTTTTGCCTATGGCTATCTCGAAAAAAGCGCTGCAGCCCCGGAAGAGTTCTACCTGCTCCTGCTCCTGGCCGCCACGGGAGCCGCGGTGCTCGTGGCAAGCAGCCATTTCGCCTCCCTCTTTCTCGGCCTGGAGACGCTGAGCGTCTCCCTCTACGGTCTCGTGGCCTATCTGCGGTCCCGGGAGCAAGGGCTCGAAGGCGCCCTGAAGTATTTGGTGCTGGCCGCCCTCTCTTCGGCCTTTCTGCTCTTCGGCATGGCCTTGCTCTATGCGGAATTCGGGACACTGGAATTCGGCGCCCTGGCCGAGCAGGTGACCCGGGCACCGGGTACGAATATCCTGCTGCTGGCCGGAACGACCCTGCTCATCACCGGACTCGGTTTCAAACTCGCCCTCGTGCCCTTTCACATGTGGGCGGCCGATGTCTACGAGGGGGCGCCCCTGCCGGTTACGGCCTTCATCGCCACCGTTTCCAAAGGCGCCGTCTTCGCCCTGCTGCTCCGCTATTTCCGCACCGCCACCCTTCCCCCGGAAGGCGCCTTTTTCCTGCTCTTCAGCATCATCGCGCTGGTCTCGATGTTTGTGGGCAACCTCCTCGCCCTTTTCCAGGAGAACGTCAAGCGCCTGCTGGCCTATTCGTCGATTGCCCATCTCGGCTACCTCCTGGTGGCCTTTCTGGCCAATGGCCTTTTAGCGACCACAACAGTAACGTTTTATCTGACCACCTACTTTGTGACCCTTTACGGCGCCTTCGGCGTCATGAGCCTCCTCTCCGATGGAGGCGGCGAGGCAGACACTCTCGCCCACTACCGGTCGCTCGCCTGGCACCGTCCCTGGGTGGCCGGCGTCTTGACCGCCATGCTCCTGTCACTGGCCGGCATCCCCCTGACGGCGGGTTTCCTGGGGAAATTCACCGTGCTTGCCGCCGGGGTGGCGTCCTCTCTCTGGACCCTGACCATTGCCCTTGTGCTCAACAGCGCCCTGGGCCTCTTCTACTACCTGCGCCTCATCCTGGTCATCTTCGCGCCCCCGGAAGAGACGCCGGGGGAAGAAAGAAGCCGCCTGCCCGCCATCTCCCCTGCAGGTCATCTCGTCCTGGCCGTCCTCCTGCTTTTGCTCCTCTGGCTCGGTCTCTTTCCGGGGCCTATCCTCGAGTTGCTCAGCACACTCGCCATCGGGCCATAAAGACCTCACGAAAATTCCCCTTTTCCCCACTTTTCCAGCTTGACAAGGAGTCTAGCATGGTTGCATAAGGGTACCAGATTGAAATCGCTGGAGGTGATCGAGATGGCAACCGTCACGGTGAAGAATATGCCTGATGAACTTTATGAGCGACTCAAGAAGACGGCAAAGAAAAACCGGCGGTCCATCAATAGCGAGATCATTGTCTGTATCGAGCAGGCAGCGACAAGTCGTCGGATAGATCGGGACGAAGTCCTGGAGAATGCCCGTGGTCTCCGTCAATGGACAGCAGGCCATCCCATCAGTGATGCGGAATTCGACCAGGCGAAAGAAGAAGGTCGGCCATGATTGTGGTTGATACCAACCTATGGATAAGGAACTACTGCAGGACTTTCCCACGGTGGCTGTATCATTGACGACGTTCTGCGGGTAATCTTAACATTGTTGCGGAATACCTGAACTCCGCCTGAAGGGTAATCCCTGCACCAAAATTAATTAACCATATTATATACTTATCACTATTTTTACCATTCCGGGCCGCCTTCCCATTGTTGGATTATTCCTACAAAAAAGCACCTTCCGCAAAAGACATTTCTATAATTCACCAGTAAATATAGCGGGTTTGGCCTTACTCCAACAATTGGCATCCCTATTGCAGCAGGAAGAAGATGAGAAAGATTTGCTCCATACTTTAACCTGAGCCTCCGCCGCTCTCCAAGGCGGAGAAGGAAAGGAGAAGAAATTATGAAGAAAAATGCCCTATTTTTTACGCTTGCGGTAATAAACATCCTGATCCTGCTGGGTTTTTCCAGCGGAAGCGAGGCACGGACCAACGTGGATATCAGCGTTAACATCCCCCTGCCGTCACTCGTCTTTGCTGCTCCGCCCGCCGTGGTCCCGGTGCCGAGCAGCCATGTGTACTTTGTCCCGGACGTCGAGGTGGACGTCCTGTTTTACGATGGTTACTGGTACCGGCCCCATCATGGGCACTGGTACAGGGCACATTCCTACCGAGGCCCCTGGGCCGGCCTTTCTTCCGCCAGGGTCCCCCGCGCCGTGATCGGCTTGCCCCGGGATTATCGTCACCGCGCCGCGAGATTCGAACGGATACAGCACAATGACTTTGACCGGAACTGGAAGAAATGGAAGCGGGAAAAACACTGGGAAAGAGAAGCAAGGAAGCGGGAACGGGAAGAAAGACACGGGCATGACGGGCATGATGGCCGAGGAGAGCGAGGAGAGAGTCGAGGACGCGGTAACAGGTAAGGGACCCTAAACCTAAGAAAACCTAAGAACTTGCTCTGAACCGGGCGGGGGCAAGGGCCGAGGCGAGTCCGACGCCGATGAGACCTACCCCCGCCAGGGAAAACATTAGTTCATAGAGTCCGGCATCCACCAACCATCCGAAGACGGCACTGCCCGTCGCAATCCCCCCAAAAAGGCAGAAGGAAAAAAGGGAAAAAGCCTTGCCGCGCGCCGCCGCACTGATCTCCGTGCCCCGGAGCTGCAAGGTGGTGTGGAGACACACGAAGCCCAGGCCCAGGCCGAAGGCGCTCAAGGCAAAGGCCGGCAGGGGCCAGCTCGGGATGAGCAGCAAAAAGGATGCGCCCAGCACCGTCCCCCCGCCCGCGGCAATGCCGTTTTCCGGAAAGCGGCGGCTGATCCGGCCCATCAGCAGCCCGCCCGCCATCGTCCCAACGCCGAGGAGGGTGATGAGAAGCCCGATCCGGAACTGGTCGAGCCCGTAGCGCTGCGACGCAAAGGACCCGAGGTAGGTCATGCCGCCCCAGAGCAGAAATCCTTCCAAAAACACAGCCCCGTAAATGAACAGGGCGTAGCGGTTGCGCAGGAGGTCCGCAAATCCTTCCGCACTCTCCGCAGTGGCGCCCGCGGTCTGGGTCCTGATGCGCCACATGAGACCGAGGGGAAAAAAGGCCAACAATCCATAGCCCAGCATCATGACCCGCCAGGAGATGAAGTGGGAAATGGTTCCGCCGAGGGACGCCGAGAAGGCCATGGCGGCCGAGGTAATCATGGAATAGAGGCCCAGCACGGTCTGTCTTCTCCCATATTCGACGGTGTCCCCGATGTAAACCAGGGTCAGAGGGATCACGGCGCCGGCGAAGACGCCAACCAGCAGACGCAGGATGATAAACTGCCCGGCCGTGGCCGCCAGGGCGGAGAGAATCGTGCAAAGGCTAAAGCCGATGCCTGCGGCCCGTACCACGGCAATCCGGCCCAGGCGGTCGGAAAGCGGTCCGTAGAAGAGCTGTCCGAAGCCATAGGCAAAGCCATAAGTCGTCATGGCAAGCCCCACGGTGCCCGTGGAAGATCCCAGGGAATGCGAGATGGAGGGGAGCACCGGTATCAGGATCCGCATATCGATGGACACGACAAAGGCCAGGGTGAAGAGCAGGGCAAGGGGACTCATCATATTAGCAACGCACCATCCTTGACATTCCGTCATTCGTAATTATTAATGATAACATCAATCGCCCGATCACGATCAGGGCAATTCATATCTTAATCCAGCAGTAAAGAACAGGAGACATTTTATGGTGGCAAAGAAAGAAACACATCAATTCCGCACGGAAGTCCAGCAGCTCATGAACATCATCATCAACTCCCTCTATTCCCATCGGGAAATCTTTCTCAGGGAATTGATCTCCAATGCCTCGGACGCCATCGACAAGCTGCGCTTCAAGGCCCAGACGGAACCCGATGTCCTGGGCGCCGACACGGAGTTCAGGATCAAGATTACGCCCAACAAGAAGAAGCGGCTACTGGAGATCGCGGACAACGGGATCGGGATGACCTATGACGAGGTCGTGGAAAACATCGGCACCATCGCCAAGAGCGGGACCGCCGGTTTCCTGGAAGCCGCCGCCGCGGCAAAGACCGACGCCCTGACGCCGGAATTCATCGGCCAGTTCGGTGTCGGCTTCTACAGCGCCTTTATCGTCGCCGATAAGGTGACCCTCATCACCAAGGCGGCGGACGGCAAGAAGGCCACGAAGTGGGAATCCACGGGCGACGGTACCTATACCATCGAAGAGACGGACCGGGAGAGCCGGGGCACCACGGTCATCCTGTCACTGAAAAAAACGGTCAAAGACGAGCAGGACTTTACGGACGAATGGACCATCCGCAGCACCGTCAAGAAACATTCCGATTTCGTCGCCTATCCCGTGGTGATGGATGTGGAGCGGACGGAACCGGTGCTCGATGCGGAGGGAAAACCGGACGGGGACAAGACCCAGAAGGTCATCAAGGAAGAGACCCTCAATTCCATGAAGGCGATCTGGACAAAGGATAAAAAAGAGGTCACGGAGGAAGAACACAAAGAATTCTACAGCCATATCAGCCATGATTGGAATCCGCCGCTCGCCCATCTCCATGTGAAGCTCGAAGGGTCAACGGAGTACAGCGCCCTGCTCTACATCCCCTCGCGCCCGCCCTTTGACCTCTTCCACCAGGAGCAGAAACACGGGATTCAACTCTACTCCAAGCGGGTCTTCATCATGGAGAACTGCAAGGAGTTGATGCCCCCCTACCTCGCCTTTGTCAAGGGCGTGGTTGACGCCCCGGATCTCAATCTGAACGTGAGCCGCGAGATCCTCCAGCAGGATGCCCTGGTGAGGAATATCCGCAAAAACCTGGTGAAGAAGATCCTCGAGCTCCTGGCCGGTATGGAGAAGGAAAAATATGATCAGTTCTTCAAGGAATTCGGCCCCTTCTTCAAATCGGGCATCTCCACGGATTATGACAACAAGGACAAGATCGCCGCGCTCCTCCGTTACAAGACGACCCGTTCCGCCGGGGAATACATTTCCCTGAAGGATTATGTCACCCGTATGGCGCCCGATCAGGACGGCATCTACTACCTCACGGGCGAAAACCTCACCACCCTGGCCAACAGCCCGTACCTGGAACGCTTGAAAGAGAAGGACTACGAAGTGCTGCTCATGACGGACCCCATGGACGAATGGGTCGTCCGGGACCTCAACGAATATGAGAAAAAGCCCTTCAAGAGCGCCGAAAAGGGAGACCTCGACCTCACGAAGATCGACGACGAGAAAAAGGAAGCCTACAACGCCCTCTTCGATTACCTCAAGACGCACCTGGCGGAGAAGGTCAAGGAGGTCAAACCGTCCACCCACATGAAGGATTCCGTGGCCTGTCTTTCCGGGGACGTGCACGACATGAGTGCCTACCTGGAGAAGTTCCTCAAGGCGACGGGTCAGGAAATGCCGCCCACCAAACGGGTCCTCGAACTCAACATGGACCATCCCCTCCTGGGCAAAATCAAGACGATCTTCGAGCAGGATAAAGATTCTCCAGTACTTAAGGATTACAGCGATCTGCTCTTCGATATGGCGGTCATCGCCGAAGGCGGAAAGGTGGAAAACCCCTCCCGCTTCAGCAAGATGATCGGCGATCTGATGGCGAGCAAACTCGACGTTTAAAGGTGAAAAAGGAAAAAATGGCAAGGCGCTGCCGGAGGGATATTCGCCAGGCTCGGAAATGAAATAGGAGCCCCATAAGAGTCTGGCCAGAAGAGATCACCAAGGGTAGCACCTGCATGTATGTTTATTGAAGTCACCACTTCGGGCAATTTGTTTTTGTAGCAGACTTCTTTTAGATCATTGGGGACAGCCACCGATTTGTTACCGAAATGAGTGGCTGTCCCCAATTATCGATTGGCCAGTGGTGAATCGAGAATGGTCTGTTAGGATGTCTTTCATCACAACATCCCCATGAATGTTTTGTCGAGGATGGCAGGGAGTAGGGCATTGAGTTCGGCGGCAGTTTCGGCTTGGTGGCTCTTGACCTTGCACACCTCATGATATAGCTGGTCAAACCAAAGTTGGTTTTCAAAAGATGGGACGGGAATTGGTATTTGAAGAAGCGCCTTAACATTAAGAGTTCGGTTCCTATCGGCACTTCCTGGAGAAGCCTCGCCTATTTTATTAAGCCCTTCATCTGTCAATAAGTGAAAACAAACGAACCGAGAAGTAGCAAAACCGCATGCTGGCACACACGTCAAATAACGGTGCGATCCGTAATGCTCTTCATCTTCCTCCGCCGCAACTGCAATAGCACCTTCCCACGCTTTGATGTTACTTATCAAAATGTCCCCGGCTTTTACCAGAAATGGTTTCTGCCAAGTGATTGCGCTGCCTGGAAGAGGTGGTTTGTGAAAGGTTCCTTTACCAAAAGACCGTACTGCAACCTGCGGGTATTCTTTCTCTATGGAGACGTTCGTTGGTCGCCGATTCAGGGGGGCCACCTCACTCATCGGCCTTCGGGGCGCGTTATCTGCAATCTGATGGTAAGCTGACATCGTTAGAGAGTTGAGATCTTTTTCAACTTCTTTGCCTAACTGATGGGCTTCGCGAATCTGGGCGGCCAGTTCTTCGATCCGTGCCACGATCCGCCGCTGCTCCGATAACGGTGGCAGGGGGATTTCACATGCAAATAATGCTTCTGGATTTAGTGTTCGCCGCCTGTCGCCCATGCCACTTGTACGTGATCCAAGCTCATCCCAAAAAATCTTTCTTCGCATGAGCCAGCCGAGAAATTGTCGGTCCAATTTCTCAGAGTTGCATATAAAAGTAGGAAACTGTGGCGACAGGTATTTACCGGAAAATTTATTGTCGCTAAGTGCCAGAGCACCCTCCCAGCCGAACAATTGGCTCATGACTACATGCTCTGCTTTAAGCCGATGGAAATACTTATAGCTTGTCTGACCGTTCCTAATCGACTCACGTTCGAACAATCCCCGGCCAAAACTGAGTACACCAACCATGGGATAGGACATACTTGCATCTACCGGAACTCTATCAAGATCAAGCTTCAGCACCTCCCCCAGTCTCACCTTGGGCCAATGGTTCATGACTGATCCTCTCTTGCACCTTTCCGGCGGGATTCCAGGGCAAGCCGCGCCTTCGTCAATTCGGCGGCAATTTTGTCGGCATCGGGAAGCACCGTCCGATACTCAGCAGCAAGGACCTTGTTGGGCAGTCCTTCCAGGGCATAATGGGCCACGGAGGCATCCTTCCTGGTGCACAGGATCAAACCAACGGGCGGGTTTTCACCTTCGCGCGTCCAGAATTCCTGGGCATAGTTGAGATAAAGGTGCATCTGCCCGGCGTCGGCATGGGTGAAGCGGCCGATCTTCAAATCGACAATGATGAGACAACGAAGACGCCTGTGGAAAAACAAAAGATCTACTCGGTACCATTCGTCACCGATGCGTAGACGGCGCTGGCGGCCGACAAAGGCGAAGTCATCCCCCAGTTCTAAAAGGAAGTCTTCAAGCCGTCGGACCAAGGCGTCTTCAAGGAGCGATTCCGAGTATTCGTCCTTGAGCCCGAGGAATTCGAGAATGTAGGAATCCTTGATGGCCTCTTCCGGGGTAACCTCATCTCCGGACTGCGCGGTTGCCCCCTTCCTGAGCATAGCGGCTTTATTGCGGGAAAGGGCAACGCGCTGGTAGAACTGACTCTCGATCTGACGGTCGAGCTGCCGAATGGTCCAGCCGCCACGCAGGGCTTCCGCTTCATAAAACAGGCGCTCTTCATTACTGCTACAGCGGCGGATAAACCGTGTATAGTGCGTCCAGGAGAGTGGAAACACTTGTGCCAGATCATCGAGGGTAAATTTCCGAATGAGCGATTCGGAAATTTCTCCAGCATCGGCATCCTTGGATTTACGAATCAGTGATTCGGAAATCTTATCTGGCGGATAGGTCAGGTAAAACAGGCGCATCAGTTCAAGATTATCCGCACCAAACCCTCGTCCGAATCTTTCCGTCAGATCAGCGGCCAGTCGTTCGATCAATCGCTCGCCGTACCCGGCTCTGCGCTCCCCTTTCTGCTGGGCTTCGACAATCCGCCGTCCGATTTCCCAATAGGTGGCCGTCATAACCGTGTTGATCGCGCGTGCTGCCGTATGCCGTGCTGCTTTGAGAAGATTGACGATACTCTCGTGGAGTCCGGCGTATCCGGTAGCCCTAGCAGGTTTTGTTATTTCGACCTTTATAGAATCCTTCCTGCCGGCCATGGTCCCTCCTTCAGCTACGGCCAAATCTCACGAATACTGATCTACAATCATGTGCTATTCCAGTAAGTGCAAAAAATGCAACAACTGGGGCTCTTTCTAATTCAAGGCATTGGTTTAACCATATAAAGCAAAGTGCATTTCTGCACATTGCCCAGCCAGTACCCCTTGCACCGTAAACGGTGGTTTGCCCAATTACCCAGATGCCGTCTGGGTAATTGTAAATTGTGCAGACAGCGTCTGCGATATTTTGTCTGGCTGGGACAATGTTGCAGACAGTGTCTGCGAAATCTCGGGCTGGCGATCTCGCCATAGGATTAAAAACCTCCTCATGTATTCGAGATTTCGTTCTGAAAAACCGTTCCCGAATTCCTCCGTCAACCTTGTGGACAGCTCCTTGAGCAACTCCGCGCCATATTCTGCCCGCTTCTCACCCTTCTGCTCATGTTCACAATCCGGCGGCCAATTTCAAAGTTAGTGAGCACCTGTAGTGTATTTACCGTGGTAGCAGCAGCATGGCGCGCAGACTGGATGAGGCTGCGGAGTTATGTCATTTGCTACCTGTCGCTTCACGCTGCGTCTAAGTTAAGCATCCTCCGGGCATTGCCCGCGAAAATCTTCTGCTTGTCTTCCTCGGGGAGACCAAGAGACTCTATCACCTTGGGGTATTCAGCCAAGCGGAATTCACCCGTCCCGGGTCCCCATGGCGCGTCCGTCGCAAAGACCAACTGGTTTGCCCCAAACACCTCGTAGGTGCACTTGATGGCCGGTCCACAACCACCAACAGCCGTATCATAATAAAAGCGGGAGAAGTAATCAAACAGCGGCTTGGACAGCATGGGAGGTTTTCCTCCCTCAACGATCCAGCTATTTTTTTTCATATTTTCCGGCTCATAGGTTTCAAGTATGCGCCCCCAGAAAAAAGGGATGAGACCTCCCCCGAGATGGTGGCTTACTACTTTGAGGGTGGGGTAGCGCTCCATGACTCCGGAGAAAACCAGGCGGGCGAGCATCAAAGCTGTTTCATAGGGCCATCCAAAGTTATGAATCAGGTCATATCCTGCTTCATAGCTGCGCTGGGCTGTGGCCGGCGGATTCTTGGGATGGATGTAGACTGGCACGTCCAATTCGCTGGCTGCCGCCCAAAAGGCTTCGAACTCCGGTGCATCCAGCGGTTTTCCCTGTATATTGGAAACGACACCGATTGCCTTTAAGCCCAGCATCTTAACGGCGCGTTCCATTTCTTGCCGGCCGCCCTGCTCCATCCCCGCCATGGGTATTGTCCCCCCGGCAATTAACCTCCCTTTTGAATCTTCCATAAGTTTGGCCATACTATCATTAATGACCTTAGCAAAAGTCAGTTGGGCATCTCCATCGGCCGGCAAGAGATTACAGTCGAAACGCTGTTGGATTGTCACCACCTGCATATCGATGCCGTTCCGGTCAAGTTGCTCTAATCGGAGACCAATGTCGGTAAGCTGGGGTTTCCTTTTTACATTACGCAAGATCCAATCAGCGTTTTCCCTTGCCCAATTGCCTCCTTTGCTGATTATCTGGTCAAGATACCGGCCGTTTATCATATGAGCATGGGCGTCAATAATCATTCTTCTTCTCCTTATCTAATTGTCTAATTGTCCATGATCTTCGCCAAAAATTTAGAAATACTGGGGATGGGTGGCGAGCCACCGGCCATTTTCATTGCTTTTTTTCCTACCAGTATCCGTCATTTCCTATCGTTGATCAGATTAACGACCACCTTGGTCATAATGTCCTTTTGGTTCGGGTTGCTTTCCGCAATCATCAGCGTGATGGCAACCAGCGCATTATCGGCGATGTGACGGGAACCGTCGGCACGGTAAAGGATGCCGTTCTTCTCCATGAACCAGAGAAACAGGGCCGCGGCAATGCGCTTGTTCCCGTCCACGAAGCTGTGGTTCTTGACGAGAAAATAGAGGAGGTGCGCTGCTTTCTCCTCCAAACTGGGATAGAGGTCTTTGCCGTCGAAGGATTGCATCACCGCACCCAGCGATCCGCGCAAGCTCTGATCCTTTTCCCTGCCGAAGAGATCCGATCCGCCAAATTTGCGGCGCAGTTCCCCGATGACGGTCATGGCCTCATCGTAATCTATACCCCTGGCCTCAGCCGGTTCCAAGTGGGCAACGGAAATCCGCTGGTGATCGTAATCATCCAGCAGATCGAGGGCGGAGGCATAATCTGTCACCACACGCAGGAGCGCCCGGGCCTGGTCCGATGTCACGTCGTAATGCTCCAGGACCTGCCCGACGAGCTGCAAAGACTGCCGGAGTTCTTGCAGGCGTTTTGCATTGACGGAATATCCCTTGACCAGGTGATCACGCAGCACCTGCGTCGCCCAGATCCGAAACTGTGTGCCGCGCCGGGAATTGACGCGGTAGCCGACGGAAAGGATGGCATCAAGGTTGAAATACTCAACCTGACGTTCGACGGTGCGCCCGCCTTCATCCTGAACTGTTGCAAAAAATGCAACAGTTGCTCCACGGTCGAGTTCGCCTTCCCGGAACACTTTGTTCAGATGCCGGGAAATAACAGACTTGTCTCGCTCGAATACGGCAGCGATCTGGTTGAGGTTCATCCAGAGGGATTCCTGCTCCAGCCGCACCTCCAGGTGTCCGCCTCCCTCCCCGGGTTGGTAGATGACGATCTCGCCCCTGCCGCCGTCAATGGTCAGGGTCTCTCCCTGTAGTTTCTTTTCTCTTTTTAACATTTTATAATTCCCCTGCGTTATTGATCCATCCTGACCAGTGGGGGAACCCTGCCGGCCAACCCCACGTGGCCGTCCTTGACGATCAGCAAACCGCTCACACCTGCGACGGCCACCATCGTATCCAAAGCCTTTTCCACATCCTCCACGGTCCTGACGAGATTGGCGGCCCGTGTCGCTGCGGCATCGGCCAGGGCCGCGTCCTTCGCGACCACGGTGGCCAGATCGCATAGGCCCAGGCTGAGCGAGTGCCCCATTTTCCCCGAGGAGGAGCAGATGGACAGGGGGGTGTCGGATGGCTGAAGCGAAAAGGCAAGCTGGGCGATCTTGCCGGAGGCGCCGGGAAAAAGGCCGATGACGACCGGCTCGGTGGTCTTCAGATAGATGTCTCCCCCGTTGTCTACGATAGCCTCTGTGGCGCCGGCCGCAAGACCCGCCTCGACGGCCAGTTGGGCCATCGCGCCGGCGACCGCAGCCATCGGCCCCACGCCCGCAATCTTGGCCGCGCGGGCCATCCGCTGCGCTACCTCGGGGGCGTCGGCGGGAACATCGAGCGGTTGGAGAGTATGCCTAAAATTGAGATCCCGTCGGATATAGTCTTCCAGGATGGCCCGTTGCCGGACGATCTCCCGCGTGACGGCAGGGAAGGCTTCGCAGCAGATGCGGAAGACCGCCTCCTTGTGGATAAAGGTTCTGTAAACCCGCTTGCGGTTCATGGAGGGCCTTCCGAGGTAAGGGCTCGGCCTATCCCGATAAACGGGATAAGTGCGTTAACGAAATTATTTCTTGCCAAAAAAGCGCAAGAAATAGCTTCTGACTTACTAAAACGCCGTGGCGCAAGCCCCGAAGGGACATAAACGGACACAGGCCTGGCACTCGATGCATTCCGCTTCCCGGTAGGAAACCTTGCGGCTGGCGCCGTCGCCGATCGTCAGCGCCCCGGTGGGACAGTAGGTCACGCAGTAGCCGCAGTGGGCGCAGAGCTCTTCGTCGCGCGTGACCCCCTTGCCGGAGTAATTGACGGTCACGTTGAAGGTCTTGACAAAATCGATGCCGGCCTGGATCGCCTCTTCCGTGCCGGTGACGTCCAGCAGCAGGTAGCCCTCCTCTTCCGGGGTCACCTTGGCGCGGAAGATATTGACGATGAGGTTGTAGTCCTTGACCAGATGATAGACGATCGGTTTTTCACACTCGCACCTAAGAAAATAGAACATCAGTTTTTTTGTGATGATATCGCTGCTCATCGGGGAGGCTCCCTTCTTAAAAGCGGTTTCATTTTTGTGTCTCTGGGCAGGGAGGCAAGGGGTGCGGCAAGCTGGAAATCCCCCCGTCTGATCTCGTCGGCCAGCAGATTGGCCACTTCCAATGCCTTGTAATAAGAGGACAGCGAACCGACCTCCACTGTCTTTCCCTCGACCTCGATGCGACCGGTGCGCAGTTGCTCATAGTTCACATGGCCGATGACTTTTCCCGTGTTCTGAGGATACTCGGACCCGTAGTCTACCACCGGGGCCAGGATGTCCCGGTCTCGCACGCAGGCCCGCTTCAGTACCTCCTCATTGAGAATGGGAAGCGGAATCCCGATTCCCAGGGCCAGTGAGACACCGTAACCGATGAAGCTGACGCCCCGGACGAATTCCTTGCGCATCTGCTTCATGTCACCGGTAAGCCCGAGCGTCCCGGCCCCACCCATCGGTAGGCCTTCCGGGGTCCTGGCGCCGCCGCCGGCGTGCTGCGTTCCCTCCGCATAGACATGCCCCTGAGCCCCGGCCAGCCAGACCCGGGTGCCGACGCCGATGGTCTCGTAATAGGGGTCGTTGAGCAAGGGGGACAACTGGCCCGCGGAGCAATAATTGCCGTTTTTCTGGTGGGGTTCGAGCTTGCCCATATAGGTGTAGATCGTCCGGTCCGTCCGGTTGACCGCCACGTTGTAATTCTGGTAACAGTTTCGTGGGTTGACCATGATCGCCTGGTTCAGGTCGTTCAGGGTGAAATACGTCCTGATCTCCCTCAATGGATAACAGTCGGTGCCATAGGAGAGGGCAAAGAGTTGGAGGGTCTTGCCCGCAATCAGGTCTTCCATTACGTGGCCGCCCCCATACCGGAATTCGCCGGGAGGATACATATTGGCCGGGTCCGCGTGGCGGAGCTGTGTGCAACCCAGGTAGACGTCCACGGCAGCCAAGCCCGTGTAAACCAGGACATCCTCGATCCAGGCCTCGGACATGCGGATCCGCGGCTGGGAATGCCCAAAATTGAGGAAGCAGCCGGAAGAACACATCGGGCCGAAGGTGGCGGTCGTGACGACATCCACCTCCTCGGCCGCCGCATGGAGCCCCTTTTTGTCTACATAATCCATGATCTCATCGGCCGTCAGCACAACTGCCTTGCCCGAAGCAATGTGGTCGTTTATCTGTTCGTATGTTTTCATAGGGTCCTTTCCTGCCGGAAGTTGTCGATTATATCACGCACATTGCCCTGTTTTTGTCAAGCGGCTCCCGAAGTCAATGGGACTTCACAAATGCTTCGATTTTCCGATAGTACTTGTCTCCTCCCATCTGCCACAAAGTGTTATGATCGGCGCCGGGGATGATGAAGATCTCTTTATCCTCGGCTCCGGAATTTTCGTAGAGCTCCCGACCCTCCCGGAGTGGTAAAAGCGTATCGAGTTCGGCATGGATAACCAAGGTGGGAGTACGTATCGAACGCATCTTTACCTTATTGGAGGCCTCCGCCAATTTATTTCTGATAGATTCCTCCACTGCAAGGCCAAAGAGCGTGAAGAGCCGCAGAAGGATATCGGCCCCGCCACTTTCCACAATGAGTCCTTTGATTTCATCCTGATAATGGTAAGCCAACTCAATTACCGGAACACTTCCCAGCGAACGGCCCATCAAAAAAAGTTTTCCCCTGCAACCCTCTTTTTTTAATATCTCTTTAAACCCTGCAAAAATAGGGTGGGCATCTCTGACCAAAGCGGTAATTGTCGGATAGCCGTTACTCAATCCATAACCACGGTAATCAGCCACAAAGAGATTCATTCCCCGTTGGTTGAACAAAGGTGCCACCCACTCATAATCCCCTGTTGTTTCTCCATTACCATGAAAATAGAGTAAGGAGGGGAAATCCCGGTCCTTTAAATAAAACCGGCAGCCGATCTTGATGTTTTCCCCAACCTCAAGGAAATGTATACTACCCAGCCCGGGCGAATAAAAGTCTTTCCGAGGATAAAAAAGGAAACTCAAAATCTCCGGCTTATCCAGAAAGGAAAGATCAAGATGATGCCCCATGCTTCCTCCGACTAATCAATCGCCACGAACAGTTCTTCCGGAGCGAGATGCCGCTTCGTCAATCCCTGCTCATGGCTATAGAGTGCGAAGCGCTCGATATTTTTACGATTGGCTTCGAGTCCATTGCGCCAAGGGTCGAAAGGGCAGAAAGTATTTTGCCGCTCCATCTCTCGCCGTCCCCACAGGAGCATCGACCAGTTCGGATCGACCCAACGCTGCGCGGCGCGCTGGCGTGCTTGCTCGAAGACATCGTAAAGGGCCCGCGGCAATTCCGGATGGCGCTCCGCCAACTCTTTGTTGAATGCCAGCACATGCATGATCGGAAAGTATCCTTCTTCGGCCAGGTAACGTTCTTCCTCAGCCTGCGGGTCGGCAAAAAGCCTGGCCACATTCTTATGGCCGGAGATAATTGCTTTGGGCAGCCGCGACACAAAGAGCGCCTGAATTTTTCCCTCCACAAATTCCTTCTCGATCTCGGCCATGCTGCCGCGTGTTTCGATTCTTACATCCGCCGGCAACTTGACGTCAATTGTTTCCTTACCCGGCGTTACCCAAGTCACGGACTTGCGGTCGACACCATAAAAGTGCGTCAGGTCACCTTTGGCGCGCACGCCCAAGGTATTCTGATAAGCGCTCAAGCCGACGCGCTTGCCCGCTAAATCTTGCGGCGCTGCGATGCCGCAGTTGACGTTCTTATACATCTGCGACTGGCTGAAGAGCCGCCGCGGGAAGATCGGCACAGCATGCACCGGCAGGCCTTGATCAATGGCGATACAGTAGGAGGAAAAAGATAATTCCGCAGCATCGAACTCGCAGTGCTGCAGGAAGCGTTCATGCCTGCCCTGCTGCGGATCAAGTTCGAGGTATTGAACATCGACAGCGGGATGTTCAATGCGGCCTTCAAGCAATGGTGCATGCCGATCATAGGAACCCAGGGCCAAGGTAATTTTCGTTTTTGCCATCATGAAACCCCCTTTACAATTCAAGCCGCAAGAAAGGTGTTTAGCGGGCCAAAGCTTTGTCTTTGTATGCCGCCTCTGCAACAGGAAACCTCAAGTTGCCAGGCAGGCGCCGTTCGCCGGTGATGTGGCGACAATTATTGATGGGCCATTGCTTTTCCGTGAAGAAACATAGGACGGAGCAGCCTGGTATGTCAAGGGCGAAATACACCAAAAAATGCTCCGGCGAGCCGGTAGCAAGGCCGAAATTAAACATTGACATACCCTGGTCATTTCCCTATGTTTTTGCCTGGCAGAACGTAATGTTCTCTCAAGAAAGGAGCAGGAACATGAAGAAGAGAAACTTGCTGCACATGCTCATGGCACTTTCATTCCTTTTTGCCCTTTCCTCGGTGAGCTTAGGGGCCGAGGTGTATCCCAGGAAGGCGATTCAGGTTGTCACCTCCAATCCACCGGGCGGAGTCGTCGATATGACGGTCCGCATTATGGCCGGCAGTCTGCAAAAGAATCTGGGCGTCCCCATCATCGTGAACAACATGGGCGGCGGCGGCGGCGTTTCGGGAACTTACTATCTGGTCAAGGCCAAGCCCGATGGCTACACCATCGGGTCCATGTCTTCCAAGGAAGTGGTGATCCTGCCGGCCACCATTCCCAATATTCCCTTCAAGCATACAGACTTGGAACCGCTGTGCAAGTATGCCTCGAACCCGACCCTGGTTTTTTGCAAGGCCGATGCCCCCTGGAAGAGCTTGGAGGAATTGGTGGCCGATGCCAAGAAACGTCCCGGCCAGATTACCTATGGCGCCACTGCCAACAGCGTTTCCCATCTTCTGATGGAGGGGTTTCTCAAGGATGCCGGCATCAACATGCTCCACGTCCCCCTGAATGCCGCCGGGCAGACCATCACCCGGATACTGGGAGGCAATCTCGACGTGGGGGTTATTTCTCCTTCCCCCCTGGTAGGACAACTTAAAGCCGGAACCGTCCGGCCGCTCTTCATCACCACGGAAGAAAGATTGCGGACTTTTCCGCAAATTCCCACCCTTAAGGAAAAAGGGTATCGCAAACCTGTCCTGACTCTCTACATGGGTTTCTTTGCCCCCGTCGGGCTACCGAAATCCGTCGAGGAAACCCTCAAGAAAGCCATGGCGAAGACCATTAAAGAGCCGTCGGTGGCGAAGAAGCTGGAAGAGGTGGAGCTGATTCTGGAATACCTCCCCGGCCCGGCTTTTGCCAAGGAAATAGACGAGAGTTATCGGCGTTTGGTACAGGTAGTCAAAGCCCCGGCAGCTCAGAAGTAGCTCTGGTTAGAGGCACCCGTGCTTTCACCGCCAGGCTATACTGGCCGGCAGCCTGCAGGGCTGCCACCATGGACCGGGCGTCGGCGATGCCCCGGCCCGCGATGTCGAAGGCCGTCCCGTGGTCCACGGAGGTGCGCAGGAACCTGAGCCCCATCGTCAGGCTCACGGTGCCGTAGAAGTCCAGCGTCTTGGCGGCGATATGCCCCTGATCGTGGTAGAGGGAAAGCACGCCGCCGTACCGTCCTTCCCGGGCCTGATGAAAGACCGCATCCGCCGGCACAGGCCCTGCGACCCGATAGCCCTGGGCCCGCGCCTGCGCGACGGCCGGGGCGATGATGTCGCTCTCCTCCATCCCAAAGAGGCCCTGTTCGCCCCCGTGGGGGTTCAGGGCCGCCACCGCCAAGAGCGGGTCCTCCGCACCGAGCTGCCGGAGATAGTCCAGACAGAGGGGGATGGCCGCGCTGATCCCCTCCCGGGTGATCGCCCCGGGGACCTGGCGAAGGGAGATATGGCGGGTCAGAAAAAAGATTTTCAGGGTCTGGGCCATAAACAGGGTCATGGGTGCGCGCAGCGCGGCCCTAGCTTCCAGGATGGCCGTGTGGTCGATGAAGGGCGACGCTGCGGCCTGCAACGACTCCTTGTTGAGCGGCGCCGTGGCCAGGCCATCCACTTCTCCCGCCAGGGCGGCATCGATCGCCCGGTCCAAGTAGGTGAAGGCCGCCCGGCCCCCGGCCGCGGAGACCACGCCATAAGGAACCGGCGCGGTCAGGACGCCCGCCTCGACATAGTCGATCGTGCCGGCTGCGAACCGCGCCTCAGCTGGCCCCGCCACTTTGCGCAGGACAACAGTCGAACCCGCTGCCTTCCGGCCCGCTTCGAGCACGCAACCGTCGGCATAGACCACCGGCCGGATACACTTAAACAACGCCGGGTCGCTCAACGCCTTGACCACGATCTCCGGTCCCACGCCTGCCGGGTCACCCACCGTAATGCCTACTATCGGAATCTCGCTCTGCACGGTCCTCGCCTCTCTTTCCCTGTCTTCTTTGCATTGCCGCAATTTTTAACTTTGTACCATATTCTCTTTCCTTTCTGCAAATGCCACCCCGTGCTGCCGCTGATGATCCCCGCTTGCCCCCGGCAGGCGCTCCTGGAGGGTTGTGGCTACCAATCCTCGGGAAACTGAAAATGCCGGCGACGGTCACAAACACGACGGTCACAAACCTGTTGACATACCATGTTAATTTTTCTACTCTTCACCCATCATACTTATCGATAGAGAAAAGCACATATCAACACATATCAACCTTACGTAGCTGGGCAAACCGATCTACTGGACGTAGATAGATCACAGAAACCATGCACAAGGAGGTGGCGTTATGGCTATAAATCTCATCCATGTCAAGTCAGCCAAAGTTAAAATCCTGGGAATGCTGATACTGGTCCTGTCATTGCTGGCTGTTGGCGGGCCTGAATTCGGTAACGCGAAGGAAGCAGGGCCATTTCCGGCCCGATCCATTAAAATTATCATTGCCGCCAGTGCCGGGGGGAGCCTGGGCACGGAAATCAGGGCCATATCGCCGTTCCTGGAAAAGTATCTGGGGACGAGAACAGTCGTGGAGTATGTCGCCGGCGCGGAAGGCATCATCGGTTACAGCAAGATCTACAATGCCAAACCAGACGGCTATACACTTATCCATTGCACCTCGGCGGCGGCCATTGCCACGGAACTGACGCGGGACTCGGCGAGGTATGCCGTGAAAAACATGGTACCCATCGCCGCCTGGACCGCCAAAAATCACAGCCTGGTGGTGCATCCGGATTCCTGGAAGACCTTCCCCGCCTTTCTGGAAGATGGCAGGAAAAGGAAGATCAGCATTGCCGGGGTGAACGGCGCTCCCGACATCCAGGCCCGTCTCATGGCGCGCTCCCTGGGCATGGAGCTCAACATGATCCCCTTCAAGTCCAGCGGGGAGGGTACGGCGGCCGTCATGGGCAAACATGTGGAAGCGGCCATTACCTTTACCACCTCGGCCATGGCCACGGTCAGGGGGGGAAGACTCAGGGCCCTGACGATTTTTTCCCCGAAACGGGACCGCATCCTTCCGGAAATACCCAGCATCGTGGAGTTGGGCTATGAGAAAGTCCCGCTGGTGAGCACTGCCGGAGCGTTCTTGACGGCCCCCCACACGCCCAGGGAGATTGCGGTCATACTGGAAAGGGCCGTGGGCAAGGCCATCGCCGATCCGGAATTTATCAAGTTAGCGGAACAAAACGGGATTGTCCCGGAGTTTCAACCTGCTGCGGAGCTGAGGAAGGCGATTGCCGACTGCTACGAGCTTTACAACAAACACCGGGATTTAATCCAGTAAGCTCAGGCAACCGGGGAGTCAAAGCGGGCGGAGCCCGAAAATCCCCGGATCAGGGCCGCCGGGCGAGAAAGGCTCCCCAACCCGGGTCCCCGACAATGGCCCCGTCCCGCATCACGACGTGGCCCCGGCACATTGTCAAAATCGGCCAACCTTTCAGGGTCCATCCTTCATAGATGGAAAAATTCGAGGCGGACTGGATAAGCTCTTTGCTGACTTTTTGTTCCCGCTGCACATCAACGATTGCCAAATCGGCATCGCTGCCCACACTCAGGCTGCCCTTCCGGGGATAAAGATTAAAGATGCGGGCCGGATTAGCGGCGGTGACTTGGGCTATCATTTCCATAGACAGGCCCCGTTTATGAAATCCCTCGCTGATCAGCACGGCCAGGGCGGTCGCCGCCTCCCGGGGCGTATTGCTGCGCTCCCAGATGTTTTTGTCTTCCCGATCGACCTGCCTCGTTATCTGGTCGACGCCGATGGCATCGATATCGCCACTGGCCAATCCCTCCCACAGGGCATCATTATCCGCTTTTGCTTGCAGAGGCGGTGTAAATTTACCCGTCCTGCCGATGTCGTCGTCCATGGTGTGAGTCAAATACTGGGGACAGGTTTCCGCATACACGACGGAGGAACCTTTCTTCCGGTGCTCCCTGATCAGCTGCAACCCCTCTTCCGTTGTCATATGCACGATGTACAGGGGGCATTTGGTGGCCGCGCCGAAATAGAGGACCCGGTTGATGCTCTCTGCTTCGGAACAGGGGGGATGGGCCTCCGACCAGGCCCGCAGGTCATCCCTTCCCTGCCGGCGCAGCCTTTCGGTATAATACGCGATGATCTCCTTATTTTCGGCATGGATGCAAGCCGTTGTGCCGGCAAATTCCTGCAATCTTGCCAGGGAAGCATGCAACAGTCCGTCATTATAGCCTGCCTCCCCTTTTTCGCCGCCCCCCTTGTCGGTCATGATGAACTTGAAGGAAGAAACTCCCAATTCCAAATAGGTCGGGATCTTTTCCCTTTGTTCCTCCGTGCCGATGTGGAAGTGAAAGGAAAAATCTACATAAGACCGCGCACCGGCCAGCTTTACCCGTTCGGTAAAATTTGTCGCGTAATCATCGCTCTGCTTGTGGAACTCAATGAGCGTCGTCACACCACCGACGGCGGCCGAGCGGCTTTCCGTGGCATAGTCCTCCAGGTCCGCCAGCCGGCCAAGATGAGCGTGGGCCTGAACAACGCCCGGCAGGATATAATTTCCCTGCGCATCGATGATCTGTTTTGCCTGAAAACTGCGCTGGTCTTCGCAGATGCCGACAATCCGGCCGTCTTTGATGGCCAGGGCCGCCTGCGTAATGCCCGTTTCCGGAAGGACCAGCAAACCATTCTTGATAATTACATCCAGTTCCATTCAGCAGTCTCCGCTCAGGGTTTTGGCGGTAAGCATATAAAAATACCATCGATTAGGCAAATTATATTCCTGCTTTCTTTCCCAATGGCCGGGTGCCTGGCCAACCTCCGGTCAGGGTTGCGCGGCCACGACATTCGTCACCCGGAAGCCCCACAAGGAAGAACTGGCGTCGGAAACGAGCCTGATCTTGACCGTATCGCCGGGCACGCGCAAGGTTTGACCGGCCAGACCGGTCCCGGTGAAGGGGCTGCCGGAAACGGGAGTGCCCGCGCCGTCGGTTACATGGAGATAATCATACCCTTGCTCCACCGCGGTGCTCTCAGCGAAGGTCACGTCGAGGGCCGCGGGCTGGCCCGGCAGCGTATAGGACCACTGTTGGTCCATGCCGTTGGCATAGGGATGCTCCGACTCCGGCAGGCTGCCGGCCCGGGTCCCGGCCAGGCTCTGGAGGATGAAGAGGACTTCGGCCAGGCCGACCCGGCCGTCGCCATTCACATCCGCGCCGGAAGTTGCGAAGCCCGTGACGAATCCTTCGGGGGCCAGGCCGGCAAGCAGGCGGAGGGCCAGCAGGCCGTCGGCCAGGTCAAGGCCGCCGCTGCCGTTCAGATCGCCCGGCAAGGCGCCGCTGCCGCCTTGCCCCGTCCCGGTCAAAGCGAGGGAAAGCTCCGGAGTATCGGGATCGTTGGAGAAAATGACCAGGGTGCCGGTATACCCGGCGGCCGCAGCCGGGGTGAAGGTCAGGGCGAGGGTACGGCTTTCCCCGGCCGGGATAAGCGCGGGCAGGGCGCCCAGGGGGGCCGACCCAGCGCCGGGATGCGGGGCAAAGGCCGCCTCGCTGCTCGTAAGATTTTTAATCTCCAGGTCCTTGCCGCCGTTATTGGTGATCGTGATCATCTGCGGGGGGGAGGCCGATCCCACGCCCACCTCGCCGAAGGAGAGGTTCAGCGGTGCAGCCGCAATATCCGCGGCCCCGGCAAAGGGGTCGTTGCCCCGGAGCGAAAGGGCGGCGATGGGATGCTCCGGATCGTCGGAACTTACCAGGAGCTCCGCGGCATAGCCCCGGGTCTCCGTGGGGGAGAAGGTCACGGTCACTGTGCGGCTTTCCCCGGGCGGGATGTCCACGGGCAGATTGCCGAGAGGATTGGCTCCCCCTGCCGTGTCAACATGGAAATGGGCCGTTTCCGTAAGGGTGATGCCGGAAATCCGGAGGGGTGACTCACCGCCATTGGCCACAAAAACCGTCAGAGGCTCTGAACTGGCGCCCGGCGCCACGGTGCCGAAGTAGTACTGTAACGGATTAATTACCAGGGCCTGGGGTTTAAGCGGCACCGGGGCGATACAGGTCCCGGCCAGGGGCAGGATCAGGGAGGATAAGGCCGGATCGTTGGAAGTGATTGCTATCTGCGCCCCATGGGAACCCACGGCCTGGGGCGAGTAGCGGATCGCCAGGGTGCGGCGGGCCGCAGGTGGCAAGACAGCGGGCAGGGTTCCCAGCGGTGCCTCGCCTGTCGCGGCATCCAGGGAGAAATTAGCCGGGTCGCTTAAGGTCAGGCTGCTGATGGTCAGGTCGGCGGTACCCCTATTGGTGAGTGACAACATCACGACCGGGGACAGGGTGCCGGAGACAACCGCGCCGAAGAAGAGGTTGTCCGGGGCCGCGGCAATGACCGGGGCTGCCGCAACCAGGGGCTCCATCTTGACAGGGAGAATGATGCTGCCCGTTTTAGGATCATTAGAGACCAGGGAAAGCTGCACCTCTCCTACGGCGCCGCCGGCGGGCGCCAGAATCACGCCGATTGTCCGCGCTCCGCCGGCGGGTATCGGTGTCGTCAGGGAACCCAGGGGCGCGGGACCGCCGTTGAGATCGATCCGAAAATTGGTGGTGTCGCTGAGCTGGATTTCCGTAATGAGCAGGTCCGCTCCGCCCTCGTTTCTGATGGTGACGTAAAGCGAAGTCGTGTCGCCGCCTGCGGCCAGAGGAGCGAAAACCAGCCCGTCATTCACGACCGAGGCCATGGGCACGGCCACAAAAAGGGCGCCGGAACGATTGTTGGTCTCCGAGGATTCGGCAATTTTATTATCGGGGTCCGCCACCACCTCAAAGATGATCTCCGTGCCGCGAAAATCCGTGCCTGACCAGTAGCGCCGGCTGACCTCCGCCGTCCGGCCCGGCTCCAGGCGGGTGATCGAGGCGAGCCCCAGCTCTTTGCCCCCCGTGGAGAAGAGGACGTCCACCGGCGGGGACGGCAGGGCTCCCGAATTACGCAGGAGGGCCACCACATCCACCGAACCATCCCCCAGGTTGTCCACCCGGGCGGAAAGCATCTCCAGGTCGGGTTTGAGGGCCTCGAAGAAGGCCTGGTTGTTGACCTTAGTCGCCTCGGTCAGGGCATTGTCGGGATCCACGACGGCATAGATCCGGTAGGAGGCCTGATTTTCCGGCACGGTCCAGGCCAGGACGGCCTCGCCCGTTGTGCCGCCCTTCAGTTCCGCCGGCGCCACAACGGCCGAGCCGATGGCGACGCCCTCCTGAGCGGGATCGCCCAGGTAAAAGCGGACGGCCACATTCTGATAGGCCTGATCCCCCACATTTCTCACCACCCCATGCAGGGTGGCGGGCTGTCCGGGCAGCGGCACAGCCGGATCGACCCGGAGGTCCGCACCGGTTATGGCCAGGTCGCCACCCAGCCGGTACGTGAGGTGATAGAGGTCTGTCCGGCCTGTGACCGGCACTTCCCGCCCATAGACAAGCTGCAGGGCGCCGTCAGCGGCAAAAACGCCGGCCATGTCCTGTTCCTTATCCGGATCGTTCGTCAGGCGCACGTCGCCGCTCCAGGAACCCGTGGCGGCGTCCCGGGCCGTATAGAAAAGATCGACCTTCCCTCCCGAGATGTCCTGCCAGACGACCACGAGGCGGTTGTCGGGGGCGCAGAAAAAACGGAAATTCGTGAAGGCCAGGCCGCCGCTTCCCGTGCGCACGTTCTCCGTGGCCCCCGTGGCGGCATCTGTCCGGCGCACCACCGTGTCGGCCTGGCGCCAGGCAAGCTGGAGCAGGCCGTTATTGTCGTAGAGTACCTGCGGGGCGATGTCCGCCACGGCATCGGCGGTCAGGTTGGCCGGCCCCGCCCAGGTTGTGCCGTTGAACCTGGCCAGGGCAATCTCCTGGTCCGTGCTGGTCGCCAGGTTACCGTCGCCGTCCTGGACAAAGGCCAGGGTGGCTTCATCGCCCCGGTAGGCCAGGGAGAACTGGGTGGCGTTGATAAAATCACGACCCATATCGGTAGACGGCAAGAATACCTTATTCACGGCGTCCCAGAGGGCATAGTGCAGCCGCGTCGGGGTGCCGGCCCCGCCGATCAGAGCGTTGGCGGCATTGCTGCGCCACAGGAGGAGCACCGCGCCGTTTGCGGAGCGCGCCAGCAAGGGGCCGTGGTCGAGGTAAGCGTTATTCGTGAGCGGAACAGGCACGGACCACTCTCCGGCCGGCGGCCGGACAGCATAGACGATCTCCAGCTTGGCAGCCATGGCCTCCATGTCGGCCGCGCCGTTGCCTGTCCCGGTAAAGTTCTCATCATTGACCCGCTCCCAGACGCAGATCAGGTTGCCGCTGCCGTCGAAGGCAAGGACAGGAGAAAATTCGGCCCGCGTATCGTTCAAGATTGGGGCGGGCGTCGTATAGGCCCCGTTTTCCCAGCCCAGGGTGTAGATTTCCGTAGCCTGAAGCGGCAAGTCACTGGGATCGTTGTAGACGTAGGCCATGGCCAGGCGGCCGGCATGCATGGCCACGGCCGGACCGGCATAGGGATAGATGTTGGTCACCAGGGCGTTGCTCGTCACCTCCAGGGGCTTACGCAGGGCGAGCGGCGTCCGCCTTGCCTCCGTGGCGGCTACGAACTGGTTGTACGGCCCCAGGTTGAGAAAGGTCCGCGGGACGGGACGAAAGCCCGTGGGCAGGGAAAGTGCTTCCGACGTTTTCTCGGGAAAGGTGTGGCTCCCTTCCAGGGTAAAGCTGAAGAGCTTCCAGTTGACATCGAGCTTGGCATTGAGCGTGAACTCGCTGCCCTTGTAATAAGAGGGATTAGCGGGAACTTGCCACATGACCTTACCCTGTCCGCCGCCCGAGAGCCGTGTCTTGAACGCCTCCATTTCCGAGCCGATCCCCAGTTCGATGCCCGTGGTGAGCGCCCCTTCCGCCGGCTGAAAACCGATCTGCCCGTTGAGATCGGCGATCCCCAGGGTCAGGTCCGTGCCGACGCTGATCGTCCCGTCGATTTTGGCCGTGTCGTTGAACCACTGGAAAATTTTTCCCACGTAAGACCATTCCGTGGCACCCGCCAGGGCCGGAATCAGCGTCACAGGTCCCACTTCCCTCTTTATCGAACCGGTAATGCCCGCATTCACGGAAGCGCCGGCAAAGGCCAGCCCCTTGGCGGATTCATAACGAAGGCTGCCCGTTCCTTTCAAGGCACCCTCTATTGTCCCGCCGGCCGCGGCAAAGCCCGTTTTCCCTCCCAGGGTCACGCTGCCGACCCCGGTAGTTGTGGCCGTGACACCTATCTCAAACTGGGTCGGCGGGATGCCGAACTCTTTACCCCCCACCAGGGGGAAGAAGCCCCAGGCGGTCCAGAGCGCAGTCCCCAGGGTTTCGCTGTTGATCTGGGCGGAAAAAGGTTTCTCCGGTTCTTCCGGCCAGGACTTGCTGATGCCGTAACTGACGGCGCCGTTTTCTTCCTTCACCGTAAAACCGCCCAAGCTCACAGACCAGGCCGGCAGGGGAATAACCAGGGGATGGAGGGTCGCGGCGGAGGATTTCTTGCCATCCGTTCCCAGGGCTTCCACGGTCAGGGTGTTGGCGTTGGTGCTCAAAGCAGCCGTAAAGTCGCTGCCCATATTGTAGGTGAGGCTGCCGCCCTCGGCTGCTCCCGCAGAGTCCGCAGCCGTCCCGTTTTTTGTAAAACGGAGCAGGCCCGGGGCACCGCCGCTCCAGTTGACCGCCGCGGCATAGGTGTTGCTGACCGGAAGACCTTGAAGAAAGACGCCGCCATACTTGGAGGAAAACTTGGTAACCGCCGGTGTGCCATACTGGGCAGGCGGCATGCTCCGGAGTTGGACATTCACCGTGAAATACACGCGGTTCGTCATGTCCGCCGTCTCTTTGTGGCTATAGTAGCCGCCCGCCGTAAACTGCAAGGGGTAGGACTTTGCCTCCTCCAGCAGGAGGCTGTAGAAACCGTTATCGTCGGTGGCGGCGCAAGCGGCGGAACATCCCGCCGGCGGGTCACCCGTCCCGGCATAGACCTGCACGCCGGAGATGGCCCGGCCGTCGGCGGCGCGGGTGACGCGGCCACGGATTTCCCGGACATTGGACGGGGGGCTGGGCGCGTAGGGCATCTCGGGGTTGGTGACATGGAGGCCCTCGCAGGGACCATTGGCCTCGTAAAAGGGCGGGTAAAAACTGTTATCCAGGGCGCTTACGATCCAGGTGCCGCAGATAGCGCCGTTTCCATAGGCGCCCTCCCGGCGGGAGGGGAGGCCCGAGCCGCAGCTACCCTGATGACAAAAGCCATCGAACCAGAGATACCAGGCCGGGCCGTGTTTGACATCATCCAGATAGGTGTACTGTGCTTCGGGGGTCCCGTCCGGGCGCCAGTTTGTGGCCGTACCGCTGGCTTTACCCTGCTCATAATCCACTTGAAAGGACATTTGGCCGTTTTCATGGAAGCTTTCCCAACGCCCGTGCAGTTTCCCTGCCCGGTAGTTGCAGCGCAAATCAGCAGCGCCGCCTTCATAGAACTGCTCCCAAAGGCCCTCGAGCAGGCCATCGGCATACTGCCCGGCCGAGCGCCTGCCGCCGGTTTTATAGTATTGCTCATAGAGCCCGTGCTTGACGCCGCCTTTCATGAAGTACTTTGCCTCAAGCTTCCCCGGCGCCAGGGCGCCCCAATAGTCGCGCTGCTCCCCCTCCTGCATCCCGCTTTCGTAGCGGTGGTGATAGACCAGATTACCCGCTTCGTCGTAGCGCTTCTCATCGCCCTGCTTGACACCGTACCGGAATTCCCGGATAATTTTATCCTTGATCCGGGAAATTTCCCAGGCAGGGTATTCGATCTCCAGGCCGTGCTTCTGGCCGTCCAGGAAATCAGTCTGTCGTACAAGAAAGCCCGTGTCATCCCAGTAATTCCAGCGGCCCTGCCGGCCGCCATATTTAAATTCGACCCCGGTATAGCTCACTGCGCCATTCACGTGGCGCCCTTCCCAGCGTCGGACAATCATGCCCTGGGAAAACTCCTCGCGGGATACATCCTTCACCTTGCCGGAGGAAGAGGAATGGTACTCCGTCCGGACACAGAGCCAGTTCCCGTTTTGGTCCTCGCACACCTCATCAAACCAGGGACTTCCATCCAGATATTTTTTCTGTTCCCGCTGGCGAACCAAGACATTGCCGTATGCAGCGTATTCATAAGTGCCCTGAAGACCGTTGACCTGTACCGGCGTAATGTTCCAGGTGCCGACCTTTCTGCCGCCCTCATAGGTCCCGCGCTCGATGCTGCTTAAGCTCAGGTCCCCGGCATAGATATAGCGAGTGTAGGACCCTTCCCGCGAATTATAAGAGTATTCGATGATTTCGTCCGTCAGCCCCACATAATTCCAGGAGGTATAGAGACCATGTTTCCAGATGAGACCCCAGTCATCGGAGAAATAGCTGTAGCGCTCTTTGAGCTTACCGTTGTCATGAGTGGTTGTCATGACCTTGATCTCCAGGGCCTGAAGCGTAACAGGCAGCATAAGGAACAGCAGGACCAGGACAGTGCATAAAAAAGGGTGGCTCTTCTTCATAGCAGTCTCCTCAGGCGATTCCGCCGGCGACAAGAAAACCGGGGGAATTGAAGGTTGAAAGGACAGAACAACGTGACTTTGTTGGCGAGAACGTTTTACTATCCGAAATAATAAGAAAAAAGGCCCGGGATGTCAATGGAATACCTTCCATCTTGTCCCGCCAACATGATAATGTCCTAAATAGCCAAAATAGAAATGTCCTATATAAAGGCCATAATATTTCTTCAATTGGAAGGTGATTATGGCTAGAA
>Ga0082335_1000203_pt1 | contig 157939 bp, 142 predicted proteins | sample Subgrocontami58m_FD_72375 | JGI IMG/M metagenome (GOLD analysis project Ga0082335, IMG submission 72375) | Subsurface groundwater microbial communities from S. Glens Falls, New York, USA - GMW37 contaminated, 5.8 m (SPADES assembly) (version 2) ...
TAGTTTTCAAAGAGCGCTTTATAGCCACTTGGGATCAGTTGGCTGAAATTTTAGCACCATCGTCACATACATGCGACTTTGAGCTCAAAATCGCTGCGTGACTTTTTACGAGAGCATCAAATATGGTGGAGCCATAAAAAAACCGGAAGGTATAAACCTATCTTTAGTACGGAGGAAGCACGATGAAGAGGCGGAAATTTTTCAAGCTCAGCACAGGGGGCGCGGTCATACCCACACCCGAGGGCGACGAACAGGGTAGTAAGGACGACAAAGCCATGAAAAGACGGGAATTCTTGAAGTGTGCCGGCGCCGGCATGGCCACTATCATCGTCGGCTGCGGCGGCGGCGGCAGCAGCCCCGCGCCCGCTCCTCCCCCGGACGACGGCGGCGGGGGCGGCGACGGCGGAGGTAATGGGGGCGGTAATCCTCCCCCCCTGGTGATTACGGAGACCCTCAAATTCACCATCACCGACGCCATCAAGGAGATGGTCACTTTCGAACCGACGAGCCCCTTTCCCAATCCTGCGGAGTGCTACTTCTGGGTCTTCAAGGAAGACCGCTTCCCGGCCGAATGTCCCGGCCCACAGATCTTTGCCAAAGAGGGAGACGGCATCCGCCTGGAGGTGACCAATGCCCTGGATAGTCCGCACGCCTTTTTCATCCCCGGCCTACTGCCGGCCGATCCGCCTATGGCCAACACCGGGCCCATTGCGCCGGGCGCCAAGGTGACGGTGGAATTTAGGGTCGGCGCGGCCGGCACTTACCTCTATTACGACAACCTGAATGCGCCGGTAAACCGGATGATGGGCCTGCACGGCGCCTTCATCGTCATGCCCAAACAGGCGGCCGCGGGCCACAAGCTTACCCCCTATGCCACTCCGAGTCCGGCGGTCCAGGCCCTCTTCGACGACTTCGGCGCCCAGCCCTGGTGGCCGGGCCTCTCCTGGGAAGCAGGGGATGCGGCGACGGGCACCCCGCCCACGCGGCAACATATCTGGCTTCTCCACCAGGCCAGCCCCGTCCTCTTCGAGGAGGTGGGGCTCTTCGCCCAGGCCAACCCCGGCCAGGACTATCCGGCGGCCCAGTTCGTAGAGGCCTTCCTGAACGATCCCTTCGTCAACGTCAGCAACGATCCCCGGTCGATCGTGGACGCCCAGTTCCCCGTCAAGACCGCGCTGCCGAACCGGAAGCCCCAGTACTTCACGATCAACGGCCAGTCCGGGCATTTCTCCCACAACCACAGTGCCATCACCCCTTCGTACCGCGTGGGCGAGCCCACGATTGTCCGCATCGTGAACGCCGGGCTCTGGACCCATTCCATGCACTACCACTGCAACCACATCTACGTGACGGGCATCGACAACGTCTCCCAGGAAAACCCCCTCTGGGTGGACGTCTTCACCCTCCTGCCCATGAGTCATGTGGATTACGTCTTCCCCTACATGCGGCCACCCGATGTCCCCAATCAGCGGGGAATCGGCCGGGCGGACACGCCGCTTACCACCGCCAACGGCACCCCGGCCTGGCCTCCTCAAGAGGAATTCAACCGCCATCACCCGGCCGTCGGGGCCGTGGTTGTGCAGAGTTTTGCGAATCCGGCCGTGACGGTGGATCTCGCCCAGCGGCAGTCGCCCCTTTGCTACCCCATGCACGACCATTCGGAACCGTCTCAGGTAGCCCAGGGGGGGAACTACAACTGCGGCCTGATCGCCGGAGTCAACATCATCGGCGACCGGAACACCCTGCTGGACTTCCCCAGGGATGAGGATTTCCAGATGATGCTCGACCTCGGCCGGAGCACCAGCGCTACGGGGCTCGCCGCTGGGGAACCGCCGGAATGATGTCCGGCAATAAGACGTAAAAAAAACAATATCTTCTGCATATGATAAAAAAGGAGTAATACCATGGCCATCACACCAAAATCAGGAACAAGAATCGCCCGCCGGTCGATAGCCGGCATGGAGGGGATGTGGACGAAGATGTGGGACCCGCCCCGGGACAGCCCGACGACGCCGGACGTCATCGCCGCCACCAATCCCGTACCGGCCTTCATGGCTTCCATCGGGTTGGGCAACGTAACGACGCCCAACACAGTCACACGCCAGCTTCTCAGCGGCTTGATGCTGCGCACCTGGGATAACCAAAAAGACATCGAGTTCATGACCTTCAGAGACGACGACTTTTTCAACCAGTCAGCCTGGCCGGGGCCCACGATCCGGATCCCCCGGGGCGTGATCTTCCACGGTCAGACCCAGGGGTCGGGTCCGCCCCCCCACACGATCCACTGGCACGGCATCGAACCCACCCCTATGAACGACGGGGTGGGCCACTGCTCCATGGAGATCGGCCAGTACACCTACCAGTGGCAGCCCAACTTCATCGGCACCTATTTCTACCACTGCCATCGCAACACGGTGCAGCACTTCGAGTTCGGCCTCTACGGCATGCTCCTCGTGGAGCCGCCCGACGCCTATGACCCGGCCGTGCCCATCATCGCCGGGGGGCCGCCCAAGAACGTGGGCGGCTACCCACGCCGGACCGCGGCCAACACAGGCGCTTTTCCCCAGTTCCCGGGGTTTGTGAGCGGCGACCCCACCTTCGGCGTGGCGGGACCCTTCGACGTCGGCGTGGGCCACCCCCACGCCTATACCGTCCCCTACGACGCGGAGGCCCTCTGGGTGCTCGACGACCGGGACTCGGTCTGGAGCGACCTGGCCGGCGATGCCAAGTCCTTCTACCCCGGCGGCGCGAACACCCAGGACGGCCTGGGCAGCGTGGCCGTACCAGCGACCAACGTCCTTAGGCCCGGGGTTGACGACCAGTTCGCCCAGGGGTTCTTCAACGACTTCAACGCCGACTACTGGTTCGTCACAGGGGTCCCGGTGCCGGCCGCCAAGGGGGGGACGGGGACCATCAACCCCGCAGGCGCGCCTCCCGCGGGCGGCGGGCTGCCCGGCGGGCTCATCCCTGCGGCCCTGAACAGCGGCGTGACAGGGATGCAGGTCGCCATCAACGCCGGGGTCAACCAGACCATCCTGGTCCGGTGTCTCGATGCGGCCTACAATTCCATCAGCGTCACCTTCCCCATCGACGTGGTCATCATTGCCTTTGACGGCCGCGCCCTGGGGGTGCCGCCTTTTGCCCGGTACAACCATGCCTTTCTGCTCCCCGCCGGGACCCCTTACCGGCTCAGCACGGCCCGGCGCTTCGACGCACTCATCCGTTCGGCGACGCCGGTCAACGATTTCGCCACGGTGCGGTTCTTTGAAACCCGGGGGGAGAATGTTCTACCGGACAATCAGCGCCTTTTGGTGACCGCCCGGATACCCATCAACATCAATTAACCGTTCCTCCCAGGGAGGCACAGAGGAGCAAAGGCACAGAGTCAGAAATAAAAAAGGAACCTATGAGAGATCTGCAGATCCGACAAAAATATAGAACTTTAGAAATGAAACAACACAAAACAACTTTGTGCCTCTGTGCCTCTGCCCCTGTGCATCTGATTATTCTCCTTATTTGTCTCATCGCCCTGTGCGGATGCAGCCGCTCCCCAGCCGGCGAACAGCCCGCCGTGGCAGGGGGGCCACCGGGCGGACAGCCGGCCCCCTTGGTCCCGGTAAACGATACCTTCAACTGGACCGGCAATACCCGCCTCACGGTAGTCGCCGCAAGCGGCCTCTTGGCCAACGACCCGGCGGGCACCGTCATAAGCGCTGCCGACGCCGCGACCAGCCAGGGCGGTACGGTCAGCGTCAACCTCGCTACGGGGGCCTTTACCTACGATCCCCCCCTGGGGATGCAAAACACCAGCGACACCTTCACCTACCGGGTGGCCGGGGCTCTCCAGGCCACGGTTACCGTCACCCTCGTCGAACGCATCTGGTACGTCCGGAACAACGCTACCGGGACCAACCAGGGGCACGACCGGGCCCCCTTCCTCACCCTGGCCCAGGCCGAAGCCGCCTCGGACGCGGGCGACACGATCTTCGTCTTCGCCGGCGACCTCACCGCCCAAGGCCAGGATAGGGGCATTACCCTGAAGCCCGGCCAGCGGCTCCTCGGCGAGGGGGTCGGCCTCTTGGTAAACGGCGTCCCGCTCGTGGATCCGGTCCCGAATGCGGTCCTCTCCAATGCCGGGCTTACCCTGCCGGCCGGCAACACCCCGGTGGTCAGGCTCGCTACGGGTAACGAGGTGGCGGGTTTCTCCCTCCAGGCCGCCTTCAACGAGGCGATCCTGGCGCCGGGAGGCACAGGGCACAATATCCACGACAACGCCATTACCTTCGACGCCGCCAACGGCCGGGAGGGCATCCGTCTGCTAGCCGTCACGGGTAACAACTTCGTGACCGACAACATCATCACCGGCTCTCCCCGCAACGGGATCAAGCTCGTAAACAACGAAGACCTGGACGGCAACATTGTGGCTGCCACGCCCGTTGCCGCGACGGTGACGATGAGCCGGAACACCCTCAGGGATTCCGCCCAGGATGGGATCAGGGTCATCCTCGACGGCGCCGGCACAAACGTGCAGTTGCATATCCTGACCAACACCATCGCTAACTCAGGCACCGCCGGCGGGAACGGGGGGATCGACATCGCCGGCCTCGGCACCGCAAGCCTTACCACCGCCATCACGAGGAACGCCGTCACCGGCAGCGCAGCCCAGGCCATCGACCTCGCCGCCAGCGGCGTCTCTCAGCTGACCGCCGTCGCCGCCAACAACACCCTCTCCGCCAGCGGGGCGGCCACGGACTTCCGCGCCGCCATTGCCGGCGGCAGCACGGCAACCCTGCAACTGGAGATGGTCACCAACGTCAACGCCACGGCGAACTCCACCATCCAGGTGGAGAACAACGCCGGCATTTCCGGTACGTTCCGGTTCTTCGAGGCGGGCAACGACACCCTGGCCCTGCGCGTCGGTCCGATCACCAATGCGGTTCAGGGGTCCTTAGGCATCGTTTTCAACGGCGCCGCCCTCTTCGAGGCCAACTGCAGCCAATGCCACCTCGGCAACGGCCTTGGCCAGGGACGGGTGGGGCCCAACATCACCAACGCCACCGTGGAGGCGATCAACTTCCAGCTACTGTTCAATCCGACCATGAGCTTCATAAAACTGACCCAAGGGGAGGTCCAGGCCATCGCCGCGGCCCTGGCCACAGTGCCCTAAATCGAACACCTATGGGGAAGGGAATCGATAGCGCTAGCGATCCCGATTCCGCCCCCGAGAAGAAGCATCAATTCCTCAAGAAAGGTTCTGTGACGCACATGTCAAAGACGCTTACCGCTGTTTTTCTGGGCTTTCTTCTTACCCTGCTCAACTACGTCCCAGCCCCGGCCACGACCGGTTCGGGGGTGGAGAGCCAGGTTTCCGTCCAGGCTGCGGTAGAATGGTTGAAATATGAAGAGCAGGAAAACGAAACCGCGACGCACTCCCGGACACGCATGGCTAACCTGATGGTCGACATCGAAGGGATAAAGCGATGGGAGACACTCTTTGGCAGTATTCATGCCCTCTTTCCGGCCTGGGTCGATAAGGATCGGGAAGACGTGGCCCAGGCCGGCATTCTTGTGCAGCAGAATGATATAGAAATACGACGGGTCAGGTTAGAGGGATTTGTTGGCTATCCCCTGAGCAGCGGGGTAAACCCCTACCTGGGCCTGGGATGGTCCGGGGTCTGGCAGGAAAGGACAAACTTTATTGTAAACGGGGCGCCCATTAATTTTCGGGCCCGAGAAGACGTGCTGTCCTGGCACGCCCTCCTGGGGATCATGGGCAACGGCGACCTCGCCCCCCGCCTCAAGTGGCATTACCGTCTGGAGGGAGCCCTCCCGGTGGCCGTGGACGTCACCAATGATTCCGTGCCGGGCTTTAGGTCCAGGGACGCCGAGGGATACCGGTTCGACGTCAAAGTGGGGGCCGACTATTGGTACAGTGAATATCTCTCCTTGGGCTTACTGTTCTACGGGGGGTGGACGCACTGGCAGGGAAGCGGCTTCCAACCGGTGGGCAATATCTTCGTAAAATGGCCGGAAAACGACACTTATTACCTGGGAGGGGGTTTGAAGATCAGCTACGGCTATTAAAGACAGGCACCAAGGCAGAATCCAGGAGCCAGAATAAAATATTCTGAATTCTGACTCCTGGCTTCTGGCTTCTATTTGCGCAGTAAGAGAGGATTAAAATGGAACGCATGATTTTTGCAGATCGCCGCGAGGCGGGGAAAAAATTATTCCTTGCCCTTGAGGAGCGGGGATTCAAGAAGGATACTCCCGTGGTTTTCGGCATCCCCCGGGGAGGGGTGGTGGTGGCCGATGAAGTAGCCGCCGGACTGGCCGTACCCATGGACGTAATTATCGCCCGCAAGCTCCGTGCCCCCAACCAGCCGGAACTAGGCATCGGCGCTGTGATCAGCGGCGACCACATCACCATTATCAACGAAGAACTAGCCCAGGCAACGGGCGCCACACAGAGTTACCTGGACCGGGAGATTGCCCTGCAACGGGGGGAGATTGAACGGCGGATGAAATTCTACCGGGGAGATCGGCAGGCCACGGATGTCGCCGGGAAAACGGTCATTGTCGTGGATGACGGCATCGCCACAGGCTACACCTTTCGCGCGGCCCTGGAAGGACTGCGTCGCCGCCAACCGCAGAAACTGATTGCCGCGGCCCCAGTTGGAGCGCCCGACAGCACGGACATGCTGCGCAGTTTTGCCGACGAGGTAATCTGCCTCAGTACGCCCGCACACTTCATGGCCGTAGGCGCCTGGTACCGAAACTTCGACCAGACGACGGACGAGGAAGTGGCCACCATCCTGCGGCAGAACTGGGAACAATTTCAAGCTCCTATATGAGAAAGGAGGTGCTATCTCCATGAATCGATCCCGGCAAGGCAAAAGTCATGAAAAAGACGTCCTCATCCCCGCGGACGGGGCAGAGCTCCAGGCCATTCTGGGGTTCCCTCCCCAGGCCAAAGGACTGGTGGTCTTCGCTCACGGCAGCGGCAGCGGCCGGATGAGTCCCCGCAACAACTACGTCGCCTGGGTGTTGCAGGAGGCGGGATTGGCGACGCTGCTGGCCGACCTCCTCGAGGAGTCGGAGGCGGCCGACCGGCGCAAGGTCTTCGACATCGATCTCCTGGCCGACCGGTTGCTCGCCATTGCCCGGTGGGCGGCGGACCAAGGGGAAACAAAGGGCTTGCGGCTGGGCTACTTTGGCGCGAGCACGGGTGCCGGCGCCGCCCTGCAAGCCGCAGCCCGGGAACCGGCCAACGTGCAGGCCGTCGTTTCCCGGGGTGGGAGGCCGGACCTGGCCATGTCCTATCTGCCCCGTGTCCAGGCCCCGACCCTGCTCATTGTCGGGGGGGACGATCAACCGGTCATCTCCATGAATGAAACAGCTTATGCCAAGCTGCCCGGTGAAAAGAAGCTGGTCATTGTCCCCGGAGCAACGCATCTCTTCGAGGAACCCGGGACCCTCGAAAAAGTGGCGCAACTGGCAAGGGACTGGTTCGTCGGCCATTTCCGGAGAGAAGAGGCTTGAAAGGCGTCGCCAAATTTTTTCTCGCCCCTTCCGCCAGTCATCTGCGGTCTTCCCTGGCCAGGCATGGCTGCGCCATCGGCAAGTATGAAGCCTATGCCTTTGCCGACGGGGAGCGGGGCTATCTCTTAAAGGACGAGGTGGCCGGGGAAAGGGTGGCGATCGCGGCCTCCCTTCTCCCCGCTCCGGAGACGCTTTTCGAACTCCTGGCGCTTTACCGGTTGGTTTCGGAAAACGGCGCTGCCGAGACGGCCTTGATCATCCCCTACCTCGGGTATGCGCGGCAAGACCGGCCGGTCCGCAAAGGGGAGGCGGCCATCGGCCTAATGGTCGCGGAAATCCTGCGGAACCTGAAGGCGCACCAACTCATCCTCTGGGACCTGCACAGCGACCTGATCCGCCAGGCCCTCGGTCCTTCCGTCAGGGAATTGTCCGCCTTGCCGTTATTTGCCGCGGCCCTGGCCAAGCGTCCGCCCGGGGTCGTCATGGCCCCGGATGCCGGTTCCGTCCAGCGGGCCGAAAGACTGGCCAACCTTCTGACGCCCCGACCAGCCGTGGCCCTGGTCGACAAGGTCCGGCCCCGGCCGAATGTGGCCCTGGCGAGACGTCTCCGCGGAGAGGTGCAGGGGAAGGAGGTCCTCATCGTCGATGACATGATCGATACGGGGGGAACGGTTGCGGAAGCGGTACGGCTGGCGACGGAACACGGCGCCGCCGCCATCGGTCTGGCAGCCACCCACGGCATCTTTTCCGGCAGCGCCCGGGAACGTCTCTCCGCCCTGCCGCTGAAGGGAATCCTGACTGCCAACACCTTGCCGCAGAGCCGGCACAGAAAGATGCGCACCCTCGATATCGTCCCGCTGCTCCTGGAGACCCTAAAATAGGAGTCAGGGATTGTCGAGTTGGAAGAGCAGCCGGGAGGTAATATCCTTGAACCTCAGAATCTTCTTGCCCTTATGCTCCTTGAGGAACCGCTTGGCATCCGCCTCTTTGGCAAAGGGAATGGGTTCATGACCCATGGGTCCGTAAAGATCGCCCCAGATGACATAAAAGGCCTGGCGGGCATCAGTCCCTGTCTTGGTATAGTAATCCGTCACGGAAATGGCCTTGATATCCCTTCCGCTGCGGGAGGGGTTATACTTCTTCAGATCCAGGTAATACTTGAACATGTCCTTGGCGCCGTCAAAGACGGCCGAGGTGGCGTCTTTAAATTCGATCCGGGCGTTCCAGTCGGCAAACATCGCCACGTACATCCCGCAGACAGGGCATTTTTCCTTGGCCGCGGGCACCCTTTCCTCCGCCCCGGCCAGGGAAAAGACCGCCAGGCAAAAAACCATCAAGGTCAAAGGCTTTTTCATCACTTTTTCTGCTCCATCATCTTCAGGCGCTTCATCTTTCTTCTCTCCCGGATGGCCCTGGTGTCTTCGTACAGGTCTTCATGGGCCATCTTCATCGCTTCTTCAAAGGAGACGATCTTTCCCTGGTTTGTCTTCAGGAAGCCTTCCGCCTCCTCCTTCTTTGCGAAGGCCCACTTTCCCCGCCTGGACATCACCCCGGGCTTGCTGCCGCCCACCACCCAGAAGGCCTGCTCGGCATCGATGAGCTGCCGGCCGTTAAAATCACCGACCTGGATCAGCCGGGGCGCCTTGTCGATGTTGTTGGCCAGATCCACAATCGCACAGCGCATGCTGCAGAAGCCAATGAGCGTGCCGTCATCATATTCGATCAGCATCCGGGAAAAGGCATAGGCGCCCCTGTCCATGCCGCAGTATTTACAGGACTTATGAAGAGCAACGTCGTCCTTCGCCTCCCCGGCCCAGGCCAGGCCGGCCATGACGAAACAAAGAGCCACAACCAGGTTAAGAATAAGGGTCTTTTTCATCGCGCACCTCCTAAATTATGGGGTAGATCTGGCCATCCCGCATTTCGAACATCCGTCCGGCGCTCCGGGCCAGTTCCTGATTATGCGTGACCATAATGACCGTCAGGCCCACCGTCCTATTCAACTCTTGCAGAACCTGGACAATTTCCGCGGATCGTTTCGTATCGAGATTCCCCGTGGGCTCATCGGCCAGGAGTATCTCCGGCCTGTTCACCATGGCCCGGGCGATGGCCACCCGCTGCATCTCGCCACCAGAAATCTGGCCGGGGAGGTGGTCCTGACGATGGCCCATCCCCAGGAGCTGCAAGAGTTTGTCCGCCTCCTGCTCCGTATCGGGCTTCTGGTAGAAGGTAAGCGGCAGCAGCACGTTTTCCCGGACGGTCAGGGTGGGGATGAGGTAGAAATTCTGGAAGATATAGCCGAAAGTCTCTCGCCTGACCTTGGTCAGTTCCCGCTCCGACAGGCGCTTCCCTTTGCCGAAGATGGACCGGCTGCCGAGGGAAAGCTCGCCCGTGGTAGGATTGTCGAGACAACCCAGCAAATTGATCAGGGTGGTTTTGCCGGAGCCCGAGGGACCGATGATCGAGACGAAATCCCCTTTATCGATCCGGAAGGAAACGTTATTTACCGAAGTTATTTCCTCGTTGCCCCGGGTGTAGACTTTTGTCAAGTCTTTGGCTTCTATCATGAGACCATTTTGCTTCATCTGCCCACCTCCCCTCTGATCGCCTCTAAGGGCCTGATCCGGCCGGCCTTCCAGGCGGGATACATGCCGCTCAGCAGGCCGATGCCCAAGATAGCGGCGAGGGTAACCAGGATAAGCTTCAGATCGATGACTACCAGCCCCCCGCCGGGAGCGTAAGGTAAAACACTCCGTATCAGGATGTCCGTCACCCGCGCGAGGATGAGCGCCATGATGATCCCGAGGATGCCGCCGAAGGTGCAGAGGATCAAAGTCTCGGTCCAAATCAGCCTGAAGATGTCCCAGGGCATGGCTCCGATGGTCTTCAGGATGCCGATCTCCTGGAATCTTTCCCAGACAGAGGCGAGAATTGTGTTGATGACCCCGACCATGGCGATCAGGATCGCGATGATGGCGATCGAGAGCACCATGACCTTGGCTGTGGAAATAAGACTCATGATCGTATCTTTCACCTGGGACAGGCTCACCACCTGGACATCCGGGATTTTGTACAATTTTTCTTCCAGACGGGCGCTGTCCACACCTTTTTTCAGTTTGATGCCGATCGTGGTGATTTCCCCGGGCTTGTCGAAGACCTTCTGCGCCGTTTTCAGGGGTATGAAAGTGGTCCCGTCATCCTGGGTCCCTGTCCTGTTAAGTATCCCCACAACCTTGAACTCGACATTCTTCTCCGGCATGAGAATCATGTCTCCGATCTCGCGCTGTTCCAACTCGGCCGCTTCATAGCCCATCACCGCCTCATAGGCGTTTTCGTCGGCAAACCATTTCCCCTGCCGAAATTTGAGAGAGGATTTCAGGGCGGCAAAACTCTGCGGCTCGACGCCAAAATAGCCGGCAATTCCGCCGCTGCTCCCTTTGTTAGGGTCAAAGACGGCCGCCATCAGGTAAGGAGTGGTCTGCTCCACTTCCGGCTGGCGTACCACTTCATCCACAACTTCTTGCTTGATGTACCGGAGCCCTGCCCCGCCCTGGAGCATCAAGGTCGCCGCCTCGTAGGGGCAGCCCTTGGCCATGAGCATCAGTTGGAAACCCATGTTGTCGATGTCCCTGTTGAGCGAGGTCTCATAACCCCGGTTGAACCCCAGCAGGCTGACGAGCACCCAGGCGGAAAGGGCGATGCCGATCACGGTCAGCAGGGACCGCACTTTTTTCCGCAACAGATTCTTATAGGCCACTTGCCATTTGGTGATCTTCATGAGGCGCCTCCTGAGAAACCGGAATGATTTTGGTCAAACAACTGCCGAGCTTTTCCTCAAGACGGGCGCTGTCCGCGCCCCTCTTCAACTTGATGCCTATGGTGGCGGTGATTTCCCCGGGCCTGCCGAAGACCGTGGGCAGTGTCGGCAAGGGCAGGAAGATAGTCCCGTCATCCTGGGTCCCCGTCCTCTCCAGAATGCCCGCCACCCGGAAGGGGACATTCTTCTCCGGTATGAGGAGCAGGTCGCCGGCCTCGCGCTGTTCCAGTTTGGCCGCCTCGTAGCCCATCACGACCTCAGAGGCCTCTTCCCCGGTAAACCACCCCCCCTGCCGGAACTTGAGAAAGGGTTTCCAGGCGGTAAAACTCCGGATTTCCACGCCGAAGTATTCGGCGATGCCGCCGCTTTCCCCCTGGTGCGGATCGAAGACAGCCAACCGGAGGATCGGTGTGACTTCCTCCACCTCGGGCTCGCGGGCCAGGGACGCCAGGAGGGGCTGCATATGGCGAAGCCCTCTCCCTCCCTTCAGCATCAGGATGACCGCCTCTTCGGGGCCGCCCTTAGCCTTGACCAGCAATGGGAATCCCATGTTTTTCATGTCCTTAGGCAGCGATCCTTCACATCCCCGGTTGAACCCCGCCAGGCTCAAGAGTACCCCGGTGGAAAGCACAAGGCCGGCCATGGTCAGAAAGGGCCATGTCTTTTTCCATTGCCTGCTTGGTTCCTGCCCTTTGGCGATCATGGTGGTGGCGCCTCCTGAGGAACCGGGACAGGCTGGGCCGCAAAAACGAACTCGTCCATCAGGATGAGATTCTTTTTCGTGGCCCTAAGCGCGGCCCGAAAATCCCTCTCGGCCTCGGGCACGGGATTCTTGATCGCCGCGACCCTCCCGGAGGCCTTGCCGGAAAGGACATCATAGAGCTCGAAATCCTTGAGGCCGAGACCGGTGAACTGCCGGCCGAACTTCCCATCCCGCAGTTTCCCGGCATACTGGCTCGTCATCTTCTGGATATAGAAACCCCGCATCGTGGCCTCGAGGCTGAGAACCACGAACACCTGGATCCCCCCGAACTGGCCCTTTTGATTGACCCCGTGAATGTAGCCGACCTTCTTCTTGCCGGTGAAGATCTCGTAGATCGTGTAGGGGACATCGATCGTCTCGTAGATGCCGTGGAATTTATCCCCGAGCCTTTTTTCCACCGTCGCCAGGAGTTTGTCGCCCCCCTTTTTCAGGATCGATGTGTAAATGGTCTTGTAGCCAGTTGATTCCGGGAAGAGTCTGGCCACATCGCGGTCCGGGTCGTTCAGGTCGCAGCCCACGGCGCCCCAGCCCAACCGGCCGCCGGCCAGGAGGAGGATGAAGATGATAACCATGAAGAGTTGTTGCGTTTTCATATCGGCCTATAGTAATAGAGTTGCAGCAAGATCCGGTGGTCATCGGCATTGTGATCGTACATATAGGCCGTCCGGACCGTCAGGTTCGACGTCACCAGACTCGAAAGACAGAGGGACGCCTGATAGTTCTTTTCTTCCCCGAATTTCCAGTAGGTCGGCTGGGCTTCAAGCTTCAGCCGCCCTTCTGGATCGAGATTCAGCCCAAACCGATAAAACAGGGCGTAGGTGTCTTGATCGAGCCATCTGCCGGCCAGAAGATCGAACCGGTGTTCCAGATTGTCCCTCAGGATGGTCAGGTCAGCCCCGGCCAGCCGCATCGCCCGCGGCTCGGGGTCCCGGAGCAGGTAGCCCATGGTGTCGAGGGTCCGGCCGTTTCCCAGGGAAAAACCGATGTTGAAATTATCCTGGCTCAAGACGCCGTAGGAAACCCGGCCGGCAGCCATGTAATTGCCCTTCGACTCGATGGGCATGCCGGAACCGGTGGTGACACTGGCCGAGACATCCCCCCAGGAAAAGTCCTTGTAGAGCCCGCCGCCCCAGTCGCGGTCGTAACCGAAACCCTGGATGGCGAGGGTCCGTAAGATCAGGCCGTGGCTGTCGAAATAAGAGGCCAGACCGAAAGCCGGACGGTTATGGCCGACCCACACATAAGGCCCCGGGGTCCGCACTTTGACATAGGCGTTGTAGACCTGGGGCTCCAACTCGTAGCGGCGGCCGTCCGCACCAGCGTCGTCATCCTCCGTCAGGGCCAGACGGCCTTGCAGCGCCAGGGTGGCCCAATCTCCCTGTTCACCGGCGATGCGCTTCAGGTAATCAAAACCCAGGCTCGGTTTCTGCATCTCTGCATCGGGGTTCATGGAGTAATAGATCGGCTTGTCCAACTCCGTCGAATAGCCGGCCACCCCTTGGGCCTCGAAATAAAGGAGGTGGTCCGCGGCCCTCGCCAAGCCCGCCGGCAAGAACAGGAGCATACCGACGCTTATCGAGGTCAGGATCTTAGACATCGAAGTTGTACCTCCCCCGGAAGACAACCTTGCCGCCCCGGAAGAACGTCAGCCGTATCTCCCAATCGCCGGGCATGACGATATTGACCGGCAGGAGATAATCACCCTTTTTGGATAGCTGAAAGGGCCGTTCCCCTGTTTCATGGGCGCCGCGCATGGAAGGCATGCCGGCATCGCCCTTGACTTCCAGGGAGGTGTCCTTCTTGCCATCCTTGGTAAAGACCTCGACTTTCATGATCACCGTACCCAGCTTCGGCTTCTTGTCGAATCCGTAGATGAAGTAATAGCCGTCGGCCAGGGGAACTTTCTTGCCCGGCCCAGGCAGGGGTGCATGGGCCGCGGGCTTTTCGGCGCTGGGGGACTTATCTATCCGGTGGGCCGCGCCGTAAAGGGGCGCCGGCGGCAGAGATAGGATCAGGGAAAGGAGAAGCAAAAGGGGGTAGGTTTTTTTCAGGCTAAACATATTTTCCTCCTTAAGAGTTTACATCTTGTCTTGCTCCGCTCTGTGAATATTGCCGCCTTGGCAGGCCGGACAGTGGGCCGGCTTGCCTTTTCCGTAAAGCGACTCCCAAGAATGTTCGCAGTCGCTGCATTGGAATATCCTTGCCGAGACCGTGGCGAACTTGCTTCCCTCTATCTTCAGGGCCTTCCCTTCCACCAGGGCCTCCGCCACTTTACGGTGCGCCGCTTCGATGATCCTCCCGAAGGTTTGCCGGGAAACATTCATTTTTTCCGCCGCCTGTTCCTGGTAGAGGCCATCGAGGTCCGCCAGTTTGAGCGCCTCAAACTCGTCAATATGCAAAACAACGTCTTCCAACATTGTCAAGGGAATGCCCCTTGGTTTAAAATAATCGCTCTCGGGTCGGGAACTGACCCGCCGGCAACTTTTCGGCCTCGCCATAAAAGAACCCCTCCCCCCTTTTTATTTAAATTAATCATATGCTCATAATGTGTCAAGGCGCGTTAGGAGCAAGTCAGAAAAGGGACGCGAAAAAAGTCAGTAAGTCTGTCATTGCGAGGAACGCAGTGACGAAGCAATCTCGTGATATCAACATGTTACGAATATTGAGATTGCTTTGCTACCCGCCACGCTACACTCGCGGCTACGGCTTTGCAATGACAGCCAAGAGGGACTCTTTACGAACTTGTCAGAAAAGGGACGCGAAAAAAGTCGAAGTTATCTTAGATCTCGATCCAGCGGCGCTGGAGAGCATAGTAGAGGATCAAGCCGGCCAAATAGGCGACGCCCATATTCCACATCGCCGTGCCCGCCGTGATGAGGAGGACGAAGAGGTTGTGTTTCCTGAGTCGGATATCCTTGATGACCAAGGCGAGCTCCACACCGGCAAAAAAGAGGATCACACCCAGAATCGCCGGGGGAAAGACCTGGAAGAGAAGCGACACGGAATCGCTTAAAAAAAGTCCGATAAAGAGCACGATCACGCCGAGAATCACCAGGGCCCCGCCCGTTTTCGCGCCGAAACGGATGTGGCCGGCCATGCCACCCGCGCCGTGGCACATGGGAATGCCGCCCAGGAAGGTACTGACCATGTTCATGACCCCGTGATCGATGGCGATGGTCTTCGCCGTTATCTTGCGGTCGGGAAAATACTCATTGTTCTCGGCCACGGTCCCGATGACGGCATTGCCCAGCGTGAGCGGCACCTGGGGAAGCCCTAACATGACAAAGCCAGCCAGAAGCTCGTTCCAGGACATGCGGACAAAGGTCAATTCGGGAAAGCGCAGCCGGAGGGAGATCTGCGAAAGTTCTCCCCATAGTTCCGGTTTCTGAACAAAGGCGATGACCATGCCATACCCCAGCAGGATCAGCATGGCCGGGAACCGCTTATTGCCAAGGAGAAGCAGGGTCAGGACGATGCCGCCGACGGCAAAGAGCGGTTCTCCTTTCATCATGTTCATGCCTTCGACAATAAAGCTCAGGCCCAACCCCAGCATGATGCCCCGCACCACGGGCTTCGTGGTGATCTTCTCGATCCAGGTGACGGCCCCGGTCATACCCAGTACAAGCCAGAAGAGACCCGTAAAGATGCCTGATCCCCAGATCATGCCGTGCGTGATCGCCCCGGGATGGGCAATCGCCATCCCGCCGATTGCCTTCATGGGCTGGATGGGGACAGGCGTGCGGAAGTAAAGTCCGACGAAGATCTTGAAGAGGCCGAAGGCCACCAGGATGCCCAGGGGGTCCATCTTGTTTAAGGTAATATAGCCCACCACAAAGGGGATCAGGGTTCCCAGGTCGCCAAAGGCGCCGGCAAACTCCATCTTGTTGTAATCGTTTCCCCAAAGCCGCATCGGCATTCCCCCTATTGTAGAATGGAGGCCACATTAGCACAACAAAAGCTGCGGAACAAGAGTGTAGGGGCGGTGATTGTTGAGGCGATAACAATAAATGCACTGCAAGGAGTAAGGACAAACGGAATTTCCGCTAGCAGAGACTTCCCAAAATCATCTTTTAGGCCCGGTGGCCTTGACCAGCTCGCTGATGCGTTTGTAATCCTCCTCAAGTTCATTCGCAAAGGCTTCAGACGGGAGGTATTCCATGACCAACTCCACCTCCTGCAACCTTTTTTTAAATGCCGGGTCCTTAATGGTCTTTTCCAAGGCCTTCACCAGGGTTTCGCGGATGGGTTTAGGCATTCCCTGGGGAGCAAAAAAACCGTTATAAAGTTTCACGGCCGCAGCACCATACCCCTTTTCCACCAAGGCAGGAATTTCGGGAAAATTGCCGAGCCGTTCCGCAGTGGTGAGAAAAAGTCCTCTGACAGCTCCCGCTCTCAGCTGGCCTACCAGGGGCGCCGGGGCAACGACCCCGACGTCAAGGTTTCCCCCGAGGATGCGGGTAATGGTTTGTTGCGCATTCGGCAGCGGGACATGGAGCATCTTAATCCCGGCTGCCTTGAGAAAACCTTCCATCAGAAAGTAGGAGATGCTGTTAGCCGTAGCCCCATAATTTATTTGCCCAGGGCGTTTTTTGGCATCCGCCACCAGTTCCTCCAGGTTCTTCCAGGGGGAATCTCTCTTACAGAAGACGATCGTGGGTGATGAACTGCACTTACAAAGCGCATCCAGGTCTGAATATTTACTCGGTACATTAGGGACAGTTGCCGGCAGGAGCATCACCTCGTAAGAAGAAATACAGCCAATAGTATAGCCGTCCGGTTTGGCTTTAACCAAGAAGTGAGTCCCGGCCGCTCCCGCACCCCCGGTGCGGTTGCTTATGACAATCGGCACGCCCAGGTTCTTTGCTAAACTATCCGACATGAGACGGGTGGAGATGTCGCTAAAGGTGCCCGCGGCAGTGGCCGTAACTACCTGAATCTCCCGGGTGGGATACCTCTCCGCGGCCGAGACCCCTCGTGAAGAAATGGTAATGCTTACGAGCAAGGACATTAACAGAAAATACAATACCTGCCTATTATCCATGGATCATCTCCTCTTTTAATTTAGGCCTCATGAAAGGGATAGGCCCGTACCTCCGGGCACTGGGCAAAACCGGCAAAAAGTTTGCCGTACCCCGGTTGCACTTCCCGAACATTTAACATGGTCAGAGCCTTCCAGACGAAGGCCTGCGCTGTAGTTACCACCGGAACGCCAAGATCTCTTTCTAAAGGAGCAATGTTTCTGACCACCGGCCAACGGGGACACCTTATAAAAATCCCGTCAACATCACTCTTTGCCTCGAGAAAAGCCTCTTTGGCCAGGGCATAGGATTTATGGAAGGGCTGTTTTGTCAGATCGGCATTTTTTGTAATATTCAACCCTTTCATTACCACAACCTCGAATCCCCAGTACTCAAGGTAAGATTTGAGATGTTTATTTAAAGCTTCCGTGAAAGGGCTTACCAGGGCTATTCTCTTTAACCCCAGAGAACGCAGTGCCTCCACCTCAATCGTCGGCCCCGCGCTCGTCGGTAGGCCCGTCAGCATTTCGACCTTTTTAACGATTTCTTTATCTGCCTCAAAACCCCGTCTAATCATCGGCGGCGTGGCGGCAATAATAATGATTTGGACATCCTCATATTTAAGGATCTTTACCGCTTCCTCAAGCTTGTCCAGAGCCGCTTGGAAATCACCATCCACTAAATTCTGGACATGCAGGTTAACGGGTGTAATAAGAATTCCCTCGGGCAGAAGGCGATAATATTCTAAAAGTCCTGTGTCACAAATTGCCGGGCTTACAAAGCCTATCTTCCCGCGCCATCCATACATAGGCATTTCTCCTCTCCGCAGATCTATTCACTCGCTTCCCCTGGATGGGTATGCATTTCTTTTAGGGGATGCATTTGATATTCTCCTTTACAAGCCGTTGGCTGTGCAAGGGAATCACTCTTTCACCTATCTCCTGCACCCGAACGATGCTCTCGTAGGCCTGAAAAGGATCGAAGTTGATCCCCGGCACTATGTAGTCCTTTTGGTTAAAGTTTTCCTCCAAAGAACAAAATCCGGGAATCACCACTATTCCCTCTTCCGTGTCAATGGCCACGGATTGATTCCCAGCCGTATGGCCCGGAGTAAGAATGACATCAATCCCGGGGATAATCTCCCGATCACCCTTTACCGTCTCAAAGTTAAAACCTTCCAATAACTCCCGGCTGTAGTGTTGGGCGAAAGGGGGACGGGGATGAAGGACAAAGCGCAATTCTTCCTCTTGCACAATGATTTTGGCATTCCGACACTTCCGGGCATTGAAAAAGTGGTCCAGATGTAAATGGGTAGCGAGCACGATGTCAATATCATCCGGGGTAAGACCGAAGTTCGCCAGACTCTCTTCAAAGGTCACGATATCCTGTGCTGGAATGGTGCGATGTTTGTTCCAATCTTCGGCACTGATTGCTGTATCCACTAAGATATTCTGGTCGGCCCCTTCAATATAGAACGAATAAGTGGGAGCCCATATTTTTTCCCCGTAAAAGTTCAGATAAGTAAAAGTCCCCTTATCCAGTAGTAATTTAACAATGGGCAGGGGATAAATACGATATTTTAATGTCATGGAAAATTCCTCCGTCGTATTTCGATCTCCGTTACCAGGTCAGGCCAAGGGGACTCAAATGGGGAGACGCATGATCCTGCGGGCGTTGCCCTCATAAATCTTCTTCTTTTCAGCATCAGGTATCTCCATCTCTTCGAGCGAGCGGAGCGTCTCCCGCACCAACCGGTACCCAATCTGGCCATCAAAGGGCATATCCGTCCCAAAGAGTATATGTTCTGCGCCAAAAAACTGATAGCCGCACATCAAGGCCGCTGTATCACCGCAAAGCGCCGTGTCGTTGTAAAACATACGGTAATACTCGGACGGGCTTTTTGTGAGATAGGGATCGTACTTGAACCCCTGGCGCATTTCAAACTGGTCATATAAGACCCTGATCCTTTCCCCCAGGTAGGGGACGACACCGCCCAAGTGATGGGTGATCACCTTGAGATGGGGATATTTCTCGAACACACCGCTGAAAACCAGGCGCGTCATGGCGACCGAACTTTGGTAAGGATAACCGAATATCAAATGAACCAGGTACTTGGAACGTTCCTCCCCGGCATAATCGGGTACCTTCGGTTCCCTAGCCGGGTGCAGCCAAATGGGCAGGGCATAGGAGGCCATTTTCTCATAGAGGGGCATGAATTCAGGAGAGTCGATGGGCCTTCCCCGTAAATCAGAAAATATCTCCACCCCGCGGAACTTGAGATCAACAATTGCTCTATCTGCCTCTTTCAGGGCCGCATCCATATCCGTCAGGGGCAAACAGGCCACGGCAGATACAAAGCGATCCGGGTATTTCGCAATGAGTTCGGCCATCTCATCATTGGCAATCTTCGCCAATTCAACGGCATGACGGGATGCCACAACCTCATCCGCCGGTGGCCCCGTTATGGTCAGCACCTGCATGAGGTCCTCATACTGGTCCATAATTCTAAATCTTATATCGAGGTCGAGCAGTGTGGGAAAGGCAGCTACATAGTCAAAGACACGGGATTGAGCCGTCGCTTTCTTGGAGAAAGCCTCCTGATATTTTGGAGTTAAAATATGGGTAAAAATGTCGATTTTCATCTTCTGCTGTTTCCCTCCTTCCTCCATTTATTGTTCCAACAAGCTAGGTAAACAGATGGCGCCATTTTTTCAAAACTGCCTCTCTTAACCCCTTGCTCGCGATATTTACCGGGGGGAACTTATCAATCCAGTTGTAGGGTCTACAGGCATTGATGACCACCTTGGAAGTGGTAAAATCTCCCTTCTCCCTCTTATCGGGCGGCAGCATGGGGTCTAGGGGCGTGGTTAACAGTCCCCTGATGATATCGATGGCATTTTCCGGGTCACACCGCGTTGTCAGTGCCCAAAGTACCTCCTCCAAATTCGCAGGGTCGATATCATCGTCAACGACAATGACAAATCTGCCCACGCAGGCACGCGACTGGTATAAAATCGCCGCTGCTGTGCCAACTTGTTTGGCGTGGCCGAAATACCGTTGTTCAACGGATATCACGGGCATGATCTGATGCTGCGGCCCATGAATCCAGACTTTCTTGATGCCCTGCAAACCAGCCCGTTCCAGGGCATGCCAAACCGTATTGACGTTGTCGATAGGTATGGGATTGGCGCAGACGCCCGGGGGTTTAACAGGAGGTTGCCCATTTATGATGGGATCATTTCTATGGTAAATGGACTTTATTTTAACAACCGGTTCGGTCCTGCTTCCCGAAGCATAGTACCCTGTCCATTCCCCGAAGGGTCCCTCTTCTCTTGTCTCAACCCCTGGCGGTGGCGAAAATCCCTCTATGGCTATTTCCGCCGTTGCGGGAATTGGTAAGCCCGTATATTCACCTTCAATAACTTCCACTGGTTTTCCCTTGACATACCCGGCAAAGTCAAACTCGGAGACACCCCAAGGAATGGGGTGTGTCGATAAACCATAGAGTATCGGCTCTTGCCCAAAAACCATGACGACGGGACAATCTTGTCCTCTTGCCCAGTATTTCTCACGCATGATCGCAGCATGTTGCCCCGGTGAAACATAAAAGCCCAAAGTATCTTTATCGTGAACCTGGACACGGTAAGTCCCTAGGTTAACCCACCCTTCATCGGGATCCCTGGTAATAGTAGACATTCCTGTCCCGACGTAACGCCCACCGTCCTTTTCATGCCATTTGGGAATCGGAAATTTTAAGATATCAATCTTATTCTCTATCAAAGCATTTTCCATGACTGGCCCTGACGCTACTTTCACCGGGGGTATTGGTTTATATTTCTCCGTCTTGTCTTTCCAATACAGTACCGTATCAAAATCTGACAATTCCTCAGGTATGCCATAACCAAGCTTCATGGGGATGGGCGTCTGAAAAAGATTTGCGGCCACTCGATATCCCTCAGGGTAGCCTCTTATTTTATCAAAAAGTAAAGGATTTCCCTCCATCCGCTCGCTCATCAACTCACAGATAGTACCAATCTCTAAATCCCAATCGGCACCGTCTATCTGCGTCAATCTTCCCTTTGCTTCTAAGGCCTTAAGAAATTGCCTTAAGTCATCAAACTCATACATCCTGCTTCCTCCTTTCCAGAAGGATATTTCTTAAATCATCAAACCCATTCTATTTGCGGTTTAGTAATATCTTGAGCATTTCGTCTCGCACGAACGAATTTTGTGACCTGGCAGATTGCTACCGTAATCAACAAACCTGCCCCCAAAGCAAGCATCCAACTCGAAGTAAAAATCAAAAGGCAGGCACCGATGGGCGCGATGACCCTTTCGGCCCAAGCTAACTTTCTAAGTCCATAGCCTCCTACGCCAAGACATAGCCCTGTCGTGGCCACGATCCCAATGAATATTGCCGTTATTTGCTCTAATAGGGTGCTTCCCTCAACCAGCAGTAAAGCTGGTCTATAAACGAATATAAAGGGTATAATATAGGTAGCAATACCAAGACGGACGGCCTGCCCCCCAACTTTCCAAACGCCCGCACCGACCATCGGGGCAGCCACAAAAACAGCTCCGCAGACAGGCGGGGTGATCATGGCGGCCAACCCCCAATAAAATACGAACATATGCAGGACCAAAGGCGCTATGCCAAGTTTTAAAATTCCTGGCGTCACGATGAGGACCACGAGTATGTAAGCGGGCAGGGTTGGCATTCCCATGCCCAATATTAGGCAGACGATGGCAGCAATGCCCAATAAGGGGAGCAATTGTTCCCCAACCATAGATACCAGCTCTGTCGACAACTTAAAATCTAACGAACTCAAGCCAATGCTGGCGACAATGATGCCCGCGGAGGCGCAAATGGGAGCGACGGCTGCCATCAAACTAGCCATGTCTTCTGTGATATCCATCAACTTCGCACGAGTGATCCTCGATTGCTCCTGGAAGACGCCAAACAGGACCAGTGTCACACAAGCCAGGACAACACTCAGGCGCGCGGTGAATTTCCCGCTCGCCAGAAGTACTATCAATACGCCAATGCCAACTAAATGAGGCCAACCCTCTTTAAATATTAACCCTAATGGAGGGGCTTCCATCTCCACCGGGCCCAATTTCTTCAACATCGCCTCCATATGGCAAAGCAGAAAAAGCGAAAAATAATAGAGAAAAGCCGGAATCATGGCGAAAAAACAGAGCTTGATATAGGGGATGCTCAGCATGTCAGCCATAACAAAGGCCACTAAGCCCATCACCGGAGGGGTCAGTTGTGAAGCCGTAGCAGCTACGGATATCAAGCCACCCGTATAGGCTTTTGAATAACCTTGCTCAACCATTTTCGGTCCGGCCAAGGGAGTGGTCATAATTACATTAGCGACAGCACTTCCGTTAATCATGGCCATAAAGAAATTTAACGCTATGGCTACCTTCGCACTGCTTCCCTGCGTTCTGCCGAATAACCGGAAAGCAAGTCTTTGCAGAAATAACGCCCCGCCGAGATGTTGCAAGATACTTGTAAAGAGTAAGAAGGGGAAAAGGTAATCGAGAACTACTCCCGACATGTTGCCCAGGAGACCGGCATTGCTCAACCATATTTGACCGGTTAACTCAAAGAAGTTACTACCCGAGGACCGGAAAAACCCCGGCACATAATTCCCAAAAGCCGCATACAGAACAAATACAGCTCCGACAATCACATAGCTTAAATCACTCACTCTCCTGGTGACCTCAAAGGTAACCAGGATGGCAATGAGTCCGAGAACAACCTCCAAGGTGCTCACACAAATACCCAGTCGCCCCAGATAACTATCTTCTTCAATAATGATGTATAAGGTGGCGAGGAGCATCCCCAGAAGCATAACCAGATCGTACCAGGGTATTTTCCTCCTCACTCCTTTTGCTGACCCGAGGACGAGAACGAGGCCAAAAGTCAGCAACAGACAAAGGGCATTGAGTGGCATCGGGTGGATATCCAGGCCGATCCGACTAAAAAAATCAATGGCGTAAAGGAAATGATATACAAAGATACACCACATCAACCCGACGCTAATCTTGCGTGTCAGTCCCGTCGTCTCCATGTGCACTTCCTACAAAGAAGGATGGTCATTGCCGTCTGGATTTTGCCAGTAACTCTTTCTGGTGCTTTTCCATCTCATTGGTCCAAACCTTTCTGTACTTATAGTATTTCACAGCCCCGTCATGAAAGGGGTACCAGAAACCGGAACAAGCTCGCTCCAGGGATACGTCGTGCATATAGCCAGCCAAATTCCTTACTTCGTCCAAGTGCTTATCTGCATAAAGCGCATCGAGGATACCGTACACAACATGATCCGGGAGATCTGCCCGAACGGTATTGCTAAAGCAATAAGCCGTACAATATACTGTTGCATCGGTAGGATAACCCCACATTTTCAACAGATAGGGTGCCCACCGATATTTGTCAAAACCCTCCATCTTACTCACGACATACTCCACGCACTTCTCGGAAAGGGGAAGCCATTTGAGTCCAACACTGGCCTTAATCTTCATCGCATAGGCCCCTTCCGTGGAAAAAATAAAGGCGTCAGCACGCTTATCCACCATCATATCCGCTATTTGATCAAAGCCCGTGATCTCCAGGGGTTTTATCTTATTCTTCAAGCCATAGAACTCCAGTATCAGGTCATGGGCCCTTTGTCCCCAGGGAATGAATTTAACGTTTGTCAATACTCTTTTCCCGGCAAGATCCTCCACCTTCTCAATCCCTTCACCGGGACGAACGCCAATGGAATTGGTGGGACCGGGATAATAGTAATTCATCAGCCTTATATTTTGTGGCTTCCCGGCCCACAAAGATCCTGGGCGGCCATAGTAGGCCTCCAGGTGGTCCCATTGACCCGTGGAAAATATATCTATCAAGCCTTTCCCCAGTGCCGTGAGACCCGGCCCACCACCGGCAAATTCCTTAAGAATGCCTCTGGATGGTGTGTACTTTGTCGTTAGTTGACTGAGTGCTATCGATGCCGGATAGGAAGCTGAGACCTTCGGATAAGAACCTATTAATATCTGTTCCGGCCATTTCTGAGAAGGAGTGGCCGCGGGTGTTGCTGCTTTGCTCCAAGCCGCAAAGAAAAAACCAACGCAGCATATTATTATCACACTTAATAGCCATTTAACTTCCTTAGTCATAACAGCCTCCTTGCGGTTTTTTTACTAGACCATATATGATCCACCATCCACTACTATTGTTTGCCCTGTGACAAAATCACTATCGCTGGAGGCCAGAAAAATCAGCGTTCCGACAATATCCTCTGGATACTCGATTCTTTTTATTGACCTCCGAGCGACGGGCAGCTTAAAGAATTCTAACCTGGTCTGATCCGGGTTTTCCTCACTTTGTGTTGACCCGGGAGCGATACCATTGACATTGATTTTAAACTCCCCTAACTCGCGAGCCATAGCTCGTGTCAGACCGATTATTGCTCCACGGCTGGCCACATAGTGGGCATAATTACCACTACCGAGGTGGAAGACGGACGAGGATTGATTAATGATCTTGCCTCTTCCCAGCGATCTCATATGGGGCAGCACTGCACACGCACAGAGCCAAGCCCCTTTGATGTTGACGCTCATCACGCGGTCCCATTCCTCCAGGCCGATCTCCCAGAAAGGAACTCGTGATATGGAAACCCTACCGAATATCGCGGCGTTATTAACCAGGATGTCAATCTTGCCAAAGTGATCCACTGTTTTTTTTGCCATTTCCTTGGTACTGGTCGGGTCCGCTATATCCGTTTTTATGGCGATTGCTTCACCACCTTGCTCCTGAATGGTCCTGGCCACCTTGTCTGCTGCTTCCTTATCGATATCAACAACCGCGATCTTGGCCCCTTCACTGGCCATGCGTAGGCAGTAAGTGCGACCGATACCATTTCCTCCTCCCGTTACGATCGCCACTCTCTCTTGTAATCTCACGCCCTTACTTTGCGTCTGTGTGTTCATAATTCCTTCCTCCTACTTTTGGATGGTATTGTCCTCTTGAATAGACTCTTAGATGATCATAATATGATGCAGAAATGCCCACCTGTTTTTCCCCGATGTTAAGGTAGGGATTCTCGGCAAAGCATAAATTTTGGGAGATAGAGAAATTTAGCAGGACAAGAAAGAAAGCAATGGAGGTTCTTGATATTTCCTTCATACCATACCTCTGGGAAGTTACGTAAATTACAGGCTAACGTATCTTTAAGTATTGCTAATCTTTATCAAAGTGCAAAATACCTGAATTGTGAAACTCGATCGCTGTTGGAAATGAAATCTACAAAACTTAGGGAAATAAGAAGGAAAATAAAGCTTGCGGATAATTACATGTAGCTGAATTGCTGTCAAGAGGAAAAGCAAGATAAAAAACAATTTCACATTGCCGCTTACTCTGTCATGGCGTGGGGATTTAAAAATAATAGCCGATCCGCAGCTCCAGCCGGTAGTCGTTCTGCTTTTCGCCGAACTCCGTATGGCGCCCCCCGACCAGGAACCCCGTCCGCAGGCGCAGGTCCCAGTTGGTGATGCCCGTATAGGCAAGCTCCGGGGTGAGGGAGAAGCTCCGGTCATGGAGGTTCATGATCGTCGTCAGGGAAGGGGTAAAATAAAGAATATCGAAGGGCTCCTTTTGACTCAGGCGCAGGTAGAGATAATCCTGCATCGGGTTGGGCCGGCCGTAGCCGCCCTCCGAGAGCTGCCGGGCATTGTTCAGGGCCGCGTCATTTCCCGTCGTCTGGAAGATATTATTGGCCCGGTCCAGGGCGTTGAAGAAATTTTCCATTTCCTCGCCGCTGAAACCCGCGCCGTTATAGTAGTACTCGGCGATCATGGTCAGATCGAAGGACGTCAGGTAGCGGAGGCCCAGCAGGTAGCTGGAAGAGTCTTCTTCCACCTGGCGGATCGCACCATTGGCATCCAGAACCCTTTTCCGGCTGTTCCGGGTAAAGGCATACTCGCCGTGGACCTCGAAATTGGTGGTGATGTTCCGGGAAAAATCGATACCGTAGCGGTCCGTCCGGCTTCCCCCGGTCAGGAACAGCAGATCGATATCCGTGTCATAGAGAAGAAAATAAAACCGGCCGGCGAAGTTAAGCTTATCGACGTTGCCAAAATCATCGTTCACATGGTTGTAGACGGGAAGCAAAAGGGGAGTGAAGGAGAAGGTCTGCAGGGGCCCCGCGAGGCTTTTGATATAGTCCGCCGTCGCCACGATGAATCCCTCCTGGGCCAGTTCGGGCTCGTCGGGATCTTTCGGCCGGTCCACGAAGGCCACGGGGTTCCAGGCGTAACCTTTCCCCCATTTCATGGTCTTCTTGCCCAGATCGATCTTCAGGGACGACGACGGTTTCAGGGAGCCGTAGGCCTCGAAGAAGGCCGTCCGTTCCTCATCGCCCGCATAGGAATGCTTCAAATCGGTATTCGTTTTGGCGAAAAGAAGATAGTTGTCACCCGTATAACTTCCCTCCAGTTGAACCTTAGCGTTTAGCTCCGACAGGGTTTGTCCCTGCGGGTCCTTGGCGAAGCGCAGTTTGTAGAAGGCGGCATCCTGGTCCAGCCCGAAGAGGAGCGGCTTGAATTCGACGTAGCCGCCGAAATGGTAGGGCTTCTTCTCCGTCTCCGAGACATCGAACGTGTAGTCATCCCCGGCCCTTACCAGCACCGGAAGGAAAAGGCTGAGGAATATAAGGCTTGCCAGGCACCGCCGCAAGTTCCCCTGTGTCTTTTTTTCCATCTTTTCATCATCCTTGGTGGCTGGCCACCGTCATGAGCGCTTCATCTAGCGCAGCGACTCCAGGTTGGGCATGTAGGTCAGGGTGAAGACTTCGTCTTTGAAAGTCCGCTTCTTGACCCCGGCAAAGAGCATAACGGACTTGTAGCCCTTGTACAGGGGGCTGTCCGTCTCGATCACCGCCGGCCTCACGATACCGCCGCCGAAGTCCTTGACATCCTTGAAATAGAGGGTCTTGATGAGCATGTTGGCCTCCGTGAGGCACTCGATCTTGGTCGGCAGCATCTTCCCTTTGTCCGCCCAGATTTTCAGCCGGTCATAGGCCACGGTCTTGGTCTTGGCCTTAAGGTAAAGGAGGTATTCTCCGCCCTTTTCCTCGACCTTTTCCACGTTGTACTCCGCAGTGTAATCCAGCTGCAGGATGTCGGAGTTGTTGAAGACCCCGCCCACCACGGATTGCAGGCTCGTGATCCGGATCGGCTTGCCCACGTTGGGGATGTAGAACCACATGTTTTCGCCCAGCCGCAGCGTGCTCCGGCCCTTTTCGCTTGCCGGGGCGAGGAACAGTGAAGCAACCTTGTCGGTCCCCTTTTTTACGGTAAAGAGGGTGAACTCTTTCTTTTTGCCGTCCGGCTCGATGTTGATGAGCTTGCGGTAGGATTCGTAGGACTCCGGGCTTAGATTCCGGTCCACCTGTTTTAACAGGGCCGGGCCGTCGAGGGCATAAACCGGCAGGGCGATGAGCAGCGATAAAAATACCATAATAATTTTAAGCATGAAAGCCTCCTATACGTGTCTCAGTGCCTTGATCGGCTCCAGGCGCGAGGCCTTGAAGGCCGGCTGGAGACTGGCGATTACCGAAACGATGATGACCGTGACCGAAATCATGAGAATATCGGCAGGATTTACACTGGCCTGCATGATGATTCCCTGCTGCTGTCCGAAATTATAACTGATTTTGAGCATGTTGAGAATAAAGACCAGGGCGATCCCCACTATATTGCCGATGAGCGCGCCCGCTATTCCCATGCAGAAGCCCTCGATCACGAACATGCTCAGGATCTTGCCCGGCAGCGTGCCGATGGCGGCAATGGTCCCGATCTCCCTGATCCTCTCATAGACGGCCATGATCATGACGTTCATGATGCTGATCAGCACGATGGCGATGAGCATGAGCTTGATGAAAAAGGTCATCATATCGATCATCCGGGCGATGTTGAAGAAGGGCGAAAGCTTTTCCCAGGTGTGGACCTCGAAGATCGGCTTTCCCTGCTGATTGAGTTCCTGGGCAAGCAGACCAGCGAACTTTTTGCCGAAGGCGTCCAGATTGCCGAAGTCCCTGAGCCGGATGGCAAACTCGCTCACCTGCTGGCCCTCCATGCGCAAAATCTCCCGGGCGTCGTCCATGTGGATATAGCCGTCCCGGCCGCCGGGACCCGTGGCGCTCGTGAGAATACCCGCCACGGTAAACTGCTTGCCGTTTACCGAGCCGTCCGCATTGGTCGCCACGATGACCGCCGTGTCCCCAACCTTGACTTTCATGCCCCGGGCCAGGAGTTCGGGAATCAGGATCTCGCCCGCCTTCAGTTCCGCACGGCCTTCGCTTACCCTGCCGGGAAGCAGAGGAACGGTTTTGAACTCCTTTTCCGGATAGATCGCCGTCAAGCGAATGCTCGAGGTCTCCGTGAAATTGCTGAACATGCCCCCGAACTTCACCCGCGGCGACCAGGACTCGACCTCCGCCTGTTCCTTGAGGATCTTTTCCAGCCTGCCGATGGCGCCCCCTTTGAGGTTGAGGTTGAGGGGCAGGGTCTCGATGGAGGCGACAAAACCTTTGCGATGCACCTGCATGTGGCCCAGCATGGAGTCCGTTATCTGGCCGACCATCATGTTCTTGAAAGAGCCGGCAACGGAAACGAACAGGAGGACAAAGACCACGCCTATGGTGATCAAAGAGGCGGTAAGCAGGGTCCGGCGTTTGTATCGTAAAAGATTCCTGATGGCAATTTTAAAGAGATTACCCATGGTTCTTGCCTCCTTTGGCTTCTTTGCCCTTCAGCTCCCCATCCTCGAGCAGGTAGATGATCTCCGCCTCGCCGACGATCTTCTGGTCATGGGTGGAGAAGATGAAGGTGGTCTTGAATTCGTCCCGCATCTTCTTCATCAGTTCCAGCACCATGTAGGCGGTCTTGTGATCCAGGTTGGCCGTGGGTTCGTCCGCCAGCACGAGTTTGGGATTGGTCACCAGGGCCCTGGCCACCGCCACCCGCTGCTTCTGGCCGCCCGAGATCTGGTCGGGATATTTGTCCTTTTGATCCGCCATGCCCACGGCCGCGAGCAGGGAGGCGATCCGCCGCTGTCTTTCTTGCGGCGGGACCTTTTGCACCATGAGCAGAGGGTATTCGATGTTTTCGTAGACCGTCAACACCGGCAGGAGGTTGAAGTCCTGGAAGATAAAACCGATGTTGGCGCCCCGGAAGAGGGCGCCCTGCCGGCGATCCAGGGATCCCACATCGGCGCCGGCCACGGTGAGCCGGCCGGAGGTGGGCGCATCCAGGCACCCGAGGATGTTCAGGAGGGTCGTCTTTCCGCTTCCCGAGGGCCCGATAAAGGAGACAAACGAGGCCGGATCGATCGCGAAATTGACTCCCCGAAGGGCCGGTATGACCACCTCCCCCATGGTGTAATCTTTACTGAGTTGTTCTGCAATGACTAAACTCATCGCTCTTTTCCTCCTTCCACTTGGAGCTGAAAAAACACATTCAATATTTGTTATATCGATCGTTAAGATTCCACAAATATAGCAAGAGTGGTGCCATAAGCAATTTTGCGTTGTAACTTTCCTTAATGACAGGTATTTTATCTGCCTCTCCTTATATATCGCAAACATAGACTAAATGTATCCTTCCAAGTATCCACTTTAGTATCCACTATAGGTATCCATATGGATACAAAATATCCATGAGCACGATGCCTAACTAGCGTCTGCCTTTGACATATCTTATGGGGAGAGGAATTCCTGGTCTGAGGTAAACTGGAGATGGAAAATTGTCGGACGTCTCAGATGGTACGGGCGTCGACCAGCGGCTCGGGATTGCCGTCCGGGTCCAGGGTGTTTCCCATGCGCCATTGACTCTGGACTTGGCCGCCGTTGATGAGGATTTGGCGGATCATGGTCACGTCCGCTGCATTGCTGATGCCGTCGAGGTTGACGTCCCGCCCCCGGACGGCGATGAGGCGGGCCGCAACCCCGGCAACATGGGGTGCGGCCATGCTGGTGCCGCTCTTTGTATCATAGAGCCCGCCAGGGACAGTGGAGAGGATCGCATATCCCGGAGCGGCCAGAGAGATCGCTTTCCCCGGCGGGCTCCAAAGGGCACCCGGGTAAAGGGTGCTGCTGGAGTTGCTGTAGCCCACGATGGTGTCGTCGAGCGCCCCGGCACCGTATGAGGACAAGCCACCGGCGCGGCCATCGTAATCGGCCATGGCGGAGACGGCCAGGACCTCGGGGTAGCAGGCCGGGGCCCGGTCATCGGTGGTGTTGTAGATGAGGTCAGGACCGTAGACGTCGACGCCCCGGTTGCCGGCCGAGGTGACGACCACGACCCCGGCCTCGACCACGCGGCGCAGGGCGGACTGCAGCAGGGAACTCGGGTAGACGATGTGTAGACTCATGTTGGCGACGGCCACCTTGTCAAGGTTGGCCGCCACCCAATCTACCCCAGTAATGATGTCGGAAGTGGCGCCATAACCCGTATCATTCAGTACCTTGACCGGATACAGGGTGGCGCCGGGGGCAACCCCGACCACGCCGAAGGCATTGTCCAGGGCCGCGGCGATCCCCGCGACATGGGTGCCATGACCATAGACGTCGTCTGGCGGCAGGCCGGGATTCACGATGTTAATCCCCAGGGGGGAGACGTTGAGGTCGGGATGGGCAAGGTCGATGCCGCTGTCCAGGACGGCAATGCCGACCTCGATCCGTTCGCCCGGGCCGTCGAGGCCGTTGATCCTGGCAAGCAGGGTTGGATCGTCCGCATTGATCCGCCGCAGGCCGGGAGGAACCTGCTGGATGGGTAGATTGACGGCCAGCCCCGCCGAGAAGTTCTTATCGACCGCCGCCACGGCATCCGGCTCAACCCATACAACGTAGTCGTATTCAAAAAACCGGGTCGGGCTTACCCCAGCCGGCAGGACCATGACGAAGCCGTGGATGGCCTTCGTCAGCAGATGCAGGATCTCACCGTTTAAGTGCAGCCGGCAGTCCTCTGCCTTGGCTGCGACCTCCAGTTCGATTTCGCTCTTGCTTGTGCCGAAGGTTTGCACCTCGACGATATAGGTGTTGGGGATGAGATTGGCCCTTCCCGTGATATTGTCCGCCCCCGCATCAGCCGGGTTTATCGAACCGCCACTACCGCCACAGCCGCCGGTCAAGGCGAAAAGCAGCAGTAGGACCAGCTCCCACATACCCTTCTTCATCGCACACATCATCAACCCCAATAAAATGATATCCCTTTTACATTTACAGTTTATTCATATATGAGGGAGAGTCAATAATAGTTTACTGAGGGGATATTCGTAAGCTGAAGTACTGAGTTTGCATAACTACCAAGGAGGTAGAAGGGATATGAACTGTTCGTCACAACAATCCCCTGAACAGGAGGGGATGATCCCGGTCAGTGGCGGCCGGGTCTGGTACAGGATAGCCGGGGCGCACCGTCCGGGTGTGCCGCTCCTGGTCATTCACGGCGGGCCCGGTGCACCCCACGATTATCTTGAACCCCTGGAGGCCCTGGCCGCGGAGCGGCCGGTCATCTTCTACGACCAGTTGGGCTGCGGGAACTCGGACCGGCCGGATGACCCGGACCTCTGGCGGATCGACCGCTTCATCGAGGAACTCGCCCAGGTGCGGGAGGCCCTGGGGCTGGACGAGGTGCATCTCCTGGGACAGTCCTGGGGGGCCTTCCTGGGCACCGCTTATTTGCTCGCCAAGGGTTCAGCTGGGGTGGCCAGCCTGGTGCTTTCGGGCCCCCTGCTCAGCGTTTCTCGGTGGATCGCCGACCAGCGGGCCTACCTGGCCGCCCTGCCTGAAGACGTCCAGCGGAGCGTACGGGAGGCGGAAGAGAAAAATGAATTCGACACCCCCGCCTACCAGGAGGCGATGATGCAGTACTACCGCCGGCATGTCTGCCGTCTCGATCCCTGGCCGGAGTGCCTGAACCGGACCCTGGAAAAGCTCGGCATGAACGTTTACCTCTCCATGTGGGGACCGAGTGAGTTCACCGTGACGGGTTCATTGTTGGGACAGGAACTTGCGGAACGCCTGGCCGAGCTCTCCCTGCCCGTGCTCTTCACCTGCGGCCGCCATGACGAAGCGGCCCCCGAGACGGTCCGCTATTTCCAGAGCCTGATTCCCGGCGCCGAGCTGGTCATTTTTGCAGAGGCCTCCCACGAGCATCACCTGGAGCAGACCGAGGCCTACCTGCAGGCCCTGCGCGCCTTCCTCGGAGAGGCGGAGCAGAGCGGGTCACCGCGGTAAAAGAGAGGGACCAACAGAGGCTCGGTATCAGATGGTGCGGGCGTCGACCAGCGGCTCGGGATTGCCATCCGGGTCCAGGGTACCCCCCGGGCGCCATTGATCCTGCATTTGGCCGCCATTGACAAGGGTCTGGCGAGTGACGGTCATGTCTTCTGCGTTAACGATGCCGTCGAAGTTGACGTCGCGCCCCCGGAGGGCGATGAGACGGGCTACCACCCCGGTAACATGGGGTGCGGCCATGCTGGTGCCGCTCTTTGTATCATAGAGCCCGCCCGGGACCGTGGAGAGGATCGCATATCCCGGGGCCGCCAGCGCGATGGCTTTCCCTGGCGGGCTCCAAAGGGCACCCGGATAAAGGGAGCGGCTGGAGTTGCTGTAATCGACCATGGTATCGTCCTGCAGCGCAGGGCCGTATCCGTATGAGGACAGGCCGCCGGCCAGGCCATCGTAATCGGCCATGGCGGAAACGGCCAGGACCTCGGGGTAGCAGGCCGGGGCCCGGTCGTCGGCGGTATTGTAAATAAGGTCGGGGCCGTAGACGTCGACGCCCCTGTTGCCGGCAGAGGTGACCACCACTACCCCCGCATCGACCACGCGGCGCAGAGCGGCCTGTAACAGGGGACTCGGATAGCCAACGTGCAGGCTCATGTTGGCGACGGCCACCTTGTCCGCGTTGGCCGCCACCCAGTCGACCCCGGCGATGATGTTGGACGTGGTGCCGTAACCGGTATCATCCAGTACCTTGACCGGATAAAGGGTGGCGCCGGGGGCGACCCCGACCACGCCAAAGGCGTTGTCCAGGGCGGCAGCGATCCCCGCGACGTGGGTGCCATGGCCGTAGACGTCGTCAGGCGGCAGGCCCGGATTGACGATGTTAACCCCCAGAGGGGAGACGTTGAGATCGGGATGGGACAGGTCGATGCCGCTGTCCAGGACGGCAATGCCGACACCGATCCGTTCACCGGGGCCGTCGAGGCCGTCGATCCTGGCAAGCAGGGCCGGATCGTCAGCATGGATGCGCCGCACGCCGGGAGGAACCTGCTGGAAAGGGACATTGACGGCCAGCCCCACGGAGAAGGTCTCGTCGGCCTTCGCCACGGTGTCCTGCTCGAAGCGTAGCACATACTCGTACTCTAAAAACTTGTCGGGGCTCACCCCGGCGGGCAGAACCATGACAAAACCGTGCAGGGCCTCCGTCAGCAGGTGCAGGATCGCACCATTCAGGCCCAACCGGCAATCCTCCGCTTTAGCTGCAACCTCCTGTTCGATCTCGCTCTTGGAGGTGCCGACAGTCTGTACCTCGACAATATAGGTGTTGGGGATGAGATTGGCGCTTTCATTGAGGTTGTCCGACCCTGCATCAGCCAGGCTAACTGGCCCGCCGCTACCGTTGCAGCCCCCGATCAAGGCAAAAAGCAGCAACAGCAGGACCAGTACCCACGTGTCTTTTCTCGCTTTCATGATCTCGCTCTTTCCTCCCGAGAGTCCTCATCTTACCTTAAGCAAGGGACATGCCAGCACCCTTTGCCGAGCCAACACGACAATATTACAGGGATTTACGATGGACATCCCTGTGCCGCCTTTTTATTAAGAGGATTTTTCCTACAGATTGAAGAAATAAAAGAAGGTTATTTCCTACAATTAATCCGGTATTTTACGGATGCTTTAGTAAGTAAGAAATTATTTTCTGCGCTTTTCCGGCAAAAAATAATTTCGTAAACTTACTTATCCTGTTTACCTGTGACCTTTAGGTTATCAGGGTTAGGGTTTTTCCTGAAACTTTCGCCAGTAGAAATCCCAGATCATCTGGTATTGGGAGGGGGTGTAATTGTTGGCGCTGATCTTCTTCGCCTCTGCCAAAGGCATGCCGCTCGGTTTGCCGAACAAATTGGCCAGCAGATGATCCTTGGCCGCCTGTTCAAAATGGATGGCCAGGATCACCGCTTCTTCGATGCTGGTGCCGGCCACGGTAATGCCGTGATTTTTCATGAGAACCAGAGGTTCGCCTCCCAGGATGTTTGCGAGCTTCTCGGCAGCCTCTTTGGCTTGAATGAGCGCCGCCGATTTGAAAAAGGGGATCTTCCCGATGAAGCGGACCCCGTGTTGGCTGATGACGCTTATCTTCCCTTTGAACACCGCGGAAAGGAGTATGGAATAATAAGGATGAACATGGATGACGGAAAAGACATCCTTCCTCCGCCGATAGATTTCCCGATGCAGGACCAGCTCGGAATGGGTGCGGCCCTTTCCTTCGACCAGGTTTCCCTCCAGGTCCAGGCCCTGAAAATCCTCAGCCCGGACCTCTGGAAAACCCACTCCCCAGGGTTTGATGTAGATCCGGCCCTCGGCGTCGCGGGCCGTGATATGACCGCGGCTGGCATCTTCAGCCAAGCCTTCCATATGCACTATCTTATGGGCCTGTTCGAGTTTGCTTTTTAACTCATCGTTCATCCGGTTAAATCCTCTTGCATAAGTTCCTCCCCCCTCTTCCCAGATGGGGAGAGGAACTTATGATAAACATATGACCAGCCACCTTATCAGGCTTAATCCTCCTTCGGCTGGGGAGGCACAAAGTTCCAGACCGCGCCGGAACCATAGGTAACCCGCGTGGCCACCGGTTTGCCGTCAACGATCGTATAGGTCACCTCACCCTTGGGAAGTTTGAATTCAGCCTCCTTCGCCATGTTGTCGAGTTTGGACTTTACCGAGGCCTCGATCTTGGTCTTGTCGGTCACCGTGACCGTGATCGTCTCGTAATTATCCAGCAGCACCTTGACATCTTTTTCCTCCGGATGGGGTATCAACTCTCCCTTGGCCTTCAAAGCCGCGGCCTTCTCCTTCTTCCCTTCTTTCTTCTCCTCCGCCGACTGCGCCAGAGAACCGCAAAACACCGCCATCACCGCCAATAGACACCCGATAAATAGTACCTTCCTCATCTCGTCCCTCCTCCTTTCTTTAACCAATGCATTGCTAAGTACCGTTGATGGTTAGAGTTCTTAAATACCTTTGCATCCCCTTCCCGCAAGGATTAGTTGCGCTTCCCCCTCCTCCTTTCTATCAATTATTGTTCGCCAAAACGCTTTTATACTTTTCCGCTATCCTGGCAAACCGTTCGACCTCTTTCCGGTAAGGCTCGGCGCCCATGAAAGCCGGCTCGGCGGTGCTCACCTTCTCCCGCCAGGCTACATAATCGGGATGCGCGACCGCCTTCGCAATGGCGTTCTCCAGGGTCTTCACCTTGGCCTTGTCCAAGCCGGGAGGCGCCACGATGCCGAGATAGCTGCTGATCAGCGGGAAATCGAAACCCAGTTCACCGGGCACGGGCACTTCCGGCAACTTGGGGGAACGTTTCTTCGCGTAGACAAGCAGCGGGATGATCCGGCCTGACTTCAGCAAGGGACGGGCCGAATCGGTCATCGTCGCCACGGCATCGAGATGCTTCCCCGCCAGCGAGGTCAGGCTCTCCGCGGCTCCGCCGAAGTTCACCCAGTTGACCTTCATCCCCAGTTCCTGGGCCATCAGCCGCCCCTGCAGCCCCGTCACGCTGTACTGGCCGTTGCCGCCGATGTTGGCGCCTTGCCCTTGCGCCACCTTGACAAATTCACCAATGTTTTTTGGACCTTCAGCATGACCGACGAGGATGGGATAGTCGATGGCAATGCCGGCCACGGGCGTAAATTTCGAGGTTTCGTAAGCCACTTTTTTCCGATATTCTTCCAGAAGCGGCGGCAACGTATACCAGACAATCAGGGTATAGCCGTCCGGCTTGGCCGTGTACCCCTTGACATTGCCGATGGCGCCGCCGGCACCGGGGATGTTGCTGATGATGACCGAGGTCTTCAGCTCCTTGCCCATGTAAACGGCCAGCTGACGGGCGGCCACGTCCAAGGAGCCTCCCGGAGCATAAGGCACGATCATGGTGATCGGTTTGGACGGATAAGCATCCGCAGCGCCAGACGGCACGGCCGCTCCTAACCAGGTCATGGTCAGTGCCGCCACGCCGATAATTAACTTTCTTGTATACCTCTGCATAACTGTTCTCTCCTCTTCCTTATTGTTCTCGGGGTCCCTATCGGCATCGATATCGTTATCGACTTCGTCCCTACCGTAGTTGTCCCGTTTTTCACTATTTCCTTTCGATACTGATACCGATTCCGACCCCGATTTTCACCCTGTCCAAGGCGCGTCCTTAAGCCTCTTGTTATTTATGCCGGAATAACCTATATGGAAAAGGTAGGTTACGCGTCAAGTAAAAAATTAAAAAGGAGACCTCTATGAAAAGGCAAACATCGGGTCCGCTGTTCTTTTGCCTGGCCGCCCTCCTGCTTACAGGGGCCTGGGGCTGCGCCACGTTCCCGGATAAAAGGCAGCCCGAGTCCCCCCCCCGGATCCAGCTGGATGAACTCAAAGCCCGCCTGGGCGATCCCACCTGGGTCATCATCGACGTGCGCGCCGAGGTAGACCCGGCAGAAAACACACCCCGGATCAAAGGGGCCGTCCTGGAAATATACAATCAGGTAGCCGCCTGGGCGCCAAAATATCCCCGGGACAAGACCATCGTCCTGTACTGCGCCTGACTGAACGAGGAATCCAGTGCCCGTGTGGCACAGGAATTGTTAAAAAGGGGATACAAAAAGGTCTATGTCCTTGAGGGCGGCTGGATGGCCTGGCAGAAGGCCGGCTATCCCACCGAGTCCCGCTAAGGTCCCCTTGCCGTCGGGTGCCGTCTGGGTCGGGGTCGGTATCGCTTTCGCTTTCGACCCCGTCCCTTTCGATTCCGATGCCGATACCGATTCCGATACCGAGTTAGACCCTATAGCCCTTGACTTGACCTTCACCCCCCCGCGCAATCGGGGTCCGGGTCGGGGTCGGTATCGACCCCGTCCCTTTCGATACCGATACCGATCCGATCCCGAGTTACACCCTATAGACCTTGACCTTCACACAGGCGTCAACTCCGGTGCTCACCGGATCCCGGTCATAGGGCACCAGCTTGTTGAAGTTGGCGCCTTTACCGCGGGCAATCGGCTTGCCCGGGGCATAGGAACCGAAGTGGCTGGAGATGCCGATCACTTCCGGATGAATGCATTCCGTGACCTTGGCTATCCCCGTGACCTTGCCCACCGTCGACTCCACACAGATCCTGTCCTTGTCCTTGATCCCCCGGCTGGCGGCAGACCGGGTATTGATGAGGATCTTCTGGGCATAGGGATTGCGAGCGGAGACTTCGGACAGCCAGGGGTTTTGCGCCGTCCAGGACTGGTATTGCATGGCCACCCGATAGTTGACGGCCTTCATGTCGAAGCCGTCCGACGGTGTGTAGGAAGCGCAGGGCTTCCAGTCGGGCAGGGCTTCATAGTCGGAAAGATCCCAATCCTCGAGGCCGATCCTGTCGGCTACCTCCTTGACCCGCCCCTTGGCGCCCAGGACGTTCTCGTAATAGAGAGGAAAACGGACCTTGAGCCAGGGCAGGGGGTACATCTCATCCACCTTCCGCTTGAGGGAGAGGTAGCCATGCTCCTTGAACCAGGCCAGCCCCCGTTCCTCCCCAAACTGCGACTTGTACTTCCGGTCGCTGATCTCCTCGAGGGTATATTTTTGCGACGGATCAAGTTTATAGGGATCCTGCAGATGGTAATACTCGTTCATGTTCTTATACACGTCGCCCAGAAAGCCCATCCTGTCCGCCAGTTCCACAAGCACGTCACCCCAGTCGCGGGCTTCGCCCACCGGGGATTCCACAACCGGCTGCCTGATACCCCAGTAGAAATAGCCCGTTTGGGCCGTAAGGCTCCAGTTCAGCTTGTTCACCAGGGACTCCAGTTTCTCCAGATAAACCGCATCGGGCAGCACCAGGTCGGCGAATTCACTCTGTTCGTCCAGGGTAATGCAGAAGGAAACGATGTATTTATAGTTCTTCAAGGCCGCGGAGGTCACCTTGTAGTCGCAGCCGCCCATCAGCAGGTTGCGCCGGGAGGTAATCAGGATCTCCGGCTTGTAGGGCAGTTTGTACTTCTCCGCATCCAGGCTGGTCGCCAGATTCATGGGCGACCAGTTGCTGCTGATGGGAAAGAGCTCCTTCAGGTTCGAGGTGACGGGCGGCTTGACCTCGTATACATAGTAATTTGCCCCGCCATGGCTGACCTCGGGGTTGTTGGGCGGGGTAACCAGGCCCTCATAATTGCCCGGTTCCCACTCCCAGTCGGGCCCGATCAGGTTCAGGCCCCGGTGGCCGCCGGGCACGTAAAAGCTCCCCACGATCATGTTCAGTGTGATCACCCCCAAAGCCGCGCCCACCCCGTGCTTGTGGGAACCCGCTCCCCGGTAAACATTGGCCGCCACGGGCCGGTAGGGGAACTCCTCCCCGTCCAGGACGATGGTCGAACCGATTCTGGCCTCTTTGCCGAACTCTGCGGCCAAACGACGGATCGTGGCTGCCGGAACGGTCGTGATCTCCGAGGCCATCTCGGGGGTGTATTTCCCGACGTGCTCTTTGAGCAGTTGAAAAGCAGGCCGGCACGCGACACCATCCACGGTGTACGTCCCTTCCAGGGCATAATCCCCGACCTCGGCATCATAGGGTTGCGCCTTGCCGGCCGCCACATCCCAGACCAAAGGCTTGTTATCCCGCCGCATGTAGAAGCCGTCCGGTTTAACGAGGTAGGGACCGTTGGTATGCTTCTTGATGAATTTCTCGTCGTAGATCCCCAGTTCATTGAGCAGCACATTGATCAGGGAATAGACGAGGGCCGCGTCCGTACCGGGTCGGATCGGCACCCATTCGTCGGCTTTGGAACCGGCGGGGCCGCACACCGGATCCACCGCCACCACCTTCAACCCTCTTTTCCTGGCTTCGGCCATTTTTTGCGTCGCGATATTGGGATTCAGACCGGCCATGAAGCCATGCTGGTTGCCAAAAAGCATCAGGTAGTTGATGTGCTCCTGATCGAAATCACAGTGGAAGGTGCCGTTCGTCAGGTACATGGAGGAGTGGAGGTACTGTCCACAGTAGTACCCCTGCCATTGTGTATTGGGTGTGCCAAAGGCCTTGGCAAAGGGCGTCATCTTCTCCCGCATCGTGTAGGTATCAAAGGTGGTAAAGACCAGCTTGCGGGGATCTTCTTTTCTCAGTTTCGTCAGCTTCTCCACGAGGATGTCGAAGGCTTCATCCCAGGAGATGGGCACCCATCCCGGATCGATCCCGATCCCTTTTTCCGGGTTGGTGCGCTTCATCGGCCTTTGCAAACGGGCAGGATCATAAAGGGTCATGAGCCCGGAGAGCCCCTTGAGACACATCTTTCCCCGGCTGTTCGGGCAATCGGGGTCTCCCTTGATGTCCACCGCCACGCCGTCCACCCGGTGGACAAGTATTCCGCATTCACCCATACACATGCCGCAGATACTGTGTATCCAGGTGTCTTCTTTTTGCATTACAACCTCCTTGAAACTATGGACACTTCTTAATGGAGCGAACCATGGACGCCGGCACTAAGAATGATATAACGTAGGAAAAATACCCCGATGATGTGCAGCACCCCCTCGATGAGCAGAAAAGAGACGATGCCCGCCCCAAGGGATACGAGCCCCAACAGGACCAGGGGCACAATCAACCCCAGCCCGAGCAAACCGATATAAAAATGGTATTGGAGCGACCCCCGGGTGAGGAGATTTACCGAGTCCCGGCACGCCCCCGGCAGGGCAATCCAGGTCAACCCCGAGATCAGAATCAACTCGAAGATCACCAGCACCAGACCGAGGTTCTTCAGGGAGGGCAACCAGGGCAGACCCTGCCAATTAAGCGGCAGCAGGTACAGCACTCCAAAACCGCCCATCAACGCCGAGACGAGAAACAGGGCCGGGATATAGGCGCTGTTCCAGAAGGTAATGGAGCGCATGCTGCCCAGGACGAATCCCGGGTAAGCGGCCACAAAAAGAGCGGCCAAACCAGCCAGAAGACCAAGCGCCATCATCCATCTCGGTCCGGTCATCCAGGGCGACCCCAAGGAAAACCAGCCCGCCGGTCCATTGGCCAGTATGGCGACATGGAGAAACCCGAGCACGATAAAGCTCGTGATCCCGATTACGCCCCGGCTCACCCAGGAACTCTGGGGCCGCGCCACCATGCGCCAGGCAGCCCTATACCGTGACAGATCGGCCAACAAAAACAAGCTGCCCGCCCCGACCAGGATCACCCCCAGCGCCATTCCCAGGGTAAAGCCCGCCGGCAAGGCCAGGAGAAATAAACCCGAACCGGTCCCCGTAAGGAACAAAGCCCCGATCACCAGTCCTCCCCATTCCTGCTGCTGCCTCGTGCCCAGGACGAATTCCCTTTCTTCCATGCCCTCTCCTTCTCTTTCCTCTTTCCGTCTCTGTGCCTGTGTGCCTCTGCCCCTCTGTGCCTGCTAATTATGTCAAATAATAGATGGACGGACGGGTACCCAGTTCCTCCCGCAACCGCAGGCGCACCCGCGGCTCGCTCAAGGCCTGGCTCACTTCGCTCGTCGGATCATCCAGGTCGCCGAAGATGAGCGCCCCGGTCAGGCAGGCCCCGGCGCAGGAGGGCTGCAGACCCTCGGCGAGACGGGAGGCACAAAAATCACATTTCAGCACCGTGCCCGCCAGATGCTTGGTATAGGCCTGCTTTTCAAAAGGCGTGAGGTTACCGCCATCCTTAAAATAGCCTCCCTCGTCTTCCCAGAGGGTACGCACATCATAGGGGCAGGAGAGGATGCAGGCCTTGCAGCCGACGCATTTTTCGGCATCCACGGCCACAATGCCGTCTTCGCGCCGGGATGAGGCCCCTGTCGGGCACACCTCCACACAGGCCGGCTCCTCGCAATGCATGCACCGGACCGGCCAGAAGACGCGGCGAGCCGTAGGGAACGTCCCCACTTCCTCCTCCAGCACTCTGTTCCAAAATACCCCCGGGGGTGTGCCGTTTCTCATCTTGCACGCCACCACACAGGTATTGCACCCGATACACAATTTTAAATCTACCACCATGCCCCAATGCATACTGCCTCCTTGCTCCTTATTTTTCTTTTCTCAACTCATAGTAGAGGTAGGGCCAGACCTTCTTGGCGAGGGGTTGGAAGAGCTGCGACCGCAGGGCGAAATTCACCCGGATATGCCGCGCATCCACGGTCCCCGTATTGAAGTGCTGATGGATCGTCTGCGGTCCGGGAACGTGCACCAGGGTCCCGGCTTTCCAGTTCATCCGTTCATTCTCCACCACCGAATAGCCCTCTCCTTCCAGGGTGTAGAGGAGGGCTTCCATGTGCGCATGTTTGCCCGAATTCGTCCCGGCCGTATCATACATAATGCCGGAAATCTCCACTTCCCGGGCTTTGAAGCCGTTGTCCGGCCAGCGCATCAACCGCACCATCTTGGAACGATGGCCCTTGGTGCCGGGGGTGCGCATCTCCTTGGCCAGGGTCTGGGAGTACTCGCTCGTATCCTTGGCCCATGCCTCGGCCATTTTATCCCCTTCCACCACCGGCGCATCCTGGGCCCGCATGATGATGCGGCCGTGTTCCGGATCGATATCCGACGGGGCGACCGGGACATCGTCGATCACATGGAGGTGGCTTTCGGCTGCCTCCTCATATTGAAAGATCTTGGCCACGCCGACAAATTTCTCGAAGGCAACCGCCATCACGGAGAAATAACGCGCCGTTTCGTCGCCCAGGTTAAAGTGCTGATGTACGACGCCGAAGGGGATGAAGATACAGCTATCCTTGTCCCAGTCGTATCTCTTCCCGTCGATGACGCTGCATCCCTTGCCCTTGACAATGTAGATGGCCTCTTCGCCGTGGTAGTGCCTCCCCGTGTTCCACCGGGGCGGGATCTCACCGAGCATGGCATCCCCGGAGGTAAGAAAGCCGTTGTCCCGGGAACACAAGAGGGCGGCCCGGTAGTCCTGCTTTGTTCTTACCCACTCCAGTTCCTCCTCCTGAATCGCTTTTCTGGCCCGGGCGCTCGCTTCCTTCCAATCGTCACTGGCACTCAACCAGCGGTCATAAAAATTTGCCATATCCCTACTCCTCCCAGTATTATTTCAAAATTTCACATACTTGCTGAACTCCTTGACCACGCTCTCGGGTTGTTTGAGGAGTTGATTCAGTAACTTCAAACACTCGTCCGCTGAAGTATACTCCAGTTCCATCATGTTTTTTTGGGCTTCCTTCAGCAGGTCCGGATCTTTAACCACCTTGGCAAAGGCCTCGCGCAAGATCTTCATCTGCGCGGCCGGGGTATTCGGAGGCGCCACAAAAGGCCTCCCGATCAATTCTACGGTCGAACGCATGGCCATGAAGGTCTTCCCCTGTTTGTCCGTGGTGAGGTCTTCATCCACGGGCAGGTTTTCGTTCCCCCGTTCCTTTACCCGGCTGCGCAGCAAAAGCCGGACGATCCCCCTTTCGACAAAGGGCTTCAGAGCGGAAAAGGAACCGGCTCGTCCGTCCACCTCTTTGCGCTCCACCGCCAGCATGACGTCAGAACTGGAAGGATAGAAGACCATCTTCATGTTGAGCCCCAGATATTCCTTCAAGAGGGTGGAAAACTGCGTGCTGCTCTCCCCCAGCCCCGTGCCCCCGATCATCAGCTGCGTCTTGGTTTTCTGGAGGTCGGCAAAGGTCTTGTAGGGAAGGTCCGTCCGCATGGCCAGTACCGTGCCCTCCACGGAGGTCGATCCCACCCAGGCGAACTTTGTGACATCAAACTTGACGCCATCCACCTTCAGCAATTGGGCCATCGGCATCCCCCGTTGCGGAGCACCCAGGGTCAGGCCGTCGGGTTTGGCAAGGTTGTAGACATGGTTGGCGGCCAGGATGCTTGCCGCGCCGGGCATGTTCTCGATGACGATCGCCGGCTTCCCCGGTATGTACTTGGGGAGATATTTCTGCAGCATGCGGGCCATGCGGTCATAGCCCCCGCCCGGCCCCACGCCCACGATGATGGTGATCCTTTTTCCCTCATAATAAGGGGCCGCCGTTGCTTCCTGCGGCACGACGACCAGGGAAGCGACGAAAACAACTCCCAGTAATAATAGTATCCGCCTAAGTAGTGCAAACATCTGTGGAATCCTCCTGTTTAAGCTAATGTATTTTCAGCCGGTGGGAAATATGTAACAAGATGAACCAAGGTCAATTGCCCCCCAACAACCGTGCGTACCGTAATCATAAACCAATATTCCTGTCAAGGCAAAAATCGGGCCGGTACAAAGCCGGCCCGTTATTCCCCATCCCAGGAAGTCCCGGAAATACTTACAACAGAACAACAATGTTATTTCGTTTCCGAATGGGAAACCAATAGTGTCTCATCCGGAGTTTCCGGATGGACACTATTTCATTTTTGATCCAGGAGATATTCTCTCAGTGTCTTTTCTTTACTCGAGTAAAACTGCTGGATCTTTCTGACAAGCTTGTCCAGCTCAGGGCCAAAGACCGGGTCCACGCTCATCTGCGCCTTTTCATTCCAAGCAAGAAAAGCCTTGTCCGTCAGCGTCTTTTGCAGCGCCTCCACCAGCAACTTCTTGGTGCCGGCGGGCATGCCGGGCGGGGCAACGACGTAGCGTTGCGAGCTGACCACGTCGTTTAGTTCCGGAAAACCGACATCCTTGACATTCTGCACCTTCGGATAACGTGTCTTCTCGGAAAAGGTCAAGACCGGCCGCAGTTCCTGGGCATCGATCAAATTTTTCACCGAGTCTTCCGACTGCATGCCCACAGGGACATCCCCCCGGATCAGAGCGGCGCTCAACCCGGAAGAGCCCTCAAAGATAACCGGCCGGGCGTTCACCTTGGTCGTTTCGATGAACAACACCGCGGCCACATGGTTCGACCCCCCGAAGCCGCTGATGCCGAGTTTCAAGACGTTCTTCCGCGCGGCCTTAGCGATGTCCTCCCAGGTGTTGATGCTCGATTTGCTGTTCGTGACCAGGACCTTGCTGGCGGCGGCAATGCGGGACAGGTACGTCATTTCGAAGAGGTCGAAGCCCAGCGTGCCGAGGACCGTGTTGGTGTGGAGCATTTCTCCGTCACAGGCCATGGTGTAGCCATCGGGTTTGGCGCGGTGGACCTCATTCATGGTCCGGAGCCCGCCGCCGCCGGGCAGGTTCTTCACTACCACGCCGACCTTCTCGGGGAGGCGGGAAACCTCCCGGAGATGCTTTTGAAAATGCGGGGCCAGCCCGCGGACCATGATATCCGTGCCACCTCCTGCTGCCAGGCCGACGATCCAGGTGATTTTTCGCGCCGGAAAGGCTTCCGCACCCCAGGCCTCCCGGACGTTAATCCCCCAAGATCCCAGGGCTGCGGTCCCGCCGGCAAGACCGGCTACCTTTAAAAAATCCCGCCTCTTGAGCCACTCTTTTCCGCACTTCCTCTCATTGTCCATGCTTTCCCCCTGCCACAGTTAAAAGTTAAAAGTGAGTAGTGAAAAGTACAAAACCTTTTCCTTTTCCCTTTTTACTTTTTACTTTTTTAGTACCCTTCCGGGGCGCCGTAGGCCGCATCAACCTCCTTGGCCGCCTGCCTGACGAACTCAAAGCGCGTGGCCTTCTCCCAGTCGTAGTCGGCCGGCAACTTGCCCCACCGTTTATACTCCTCGGCGATGTCCTTCATCCCCCGGACATTCACTCCTCCGTCGGGCGGCAGGTAACGGGCCGAGGCGATCTGCCCGTCCAGGAGAGTCTCGTCAAACTTGCCCCAGCCAAAGCCTTCTTTCCCCCAGTCATAGGTCAGATACATGTGACGTATCGTCTCCACGTTTTTCTTGTCCCGGGAAAAGCGGTAACCCCTGATGATCCCCTTGAGAACCTTGACCACCTCCTGGGGGTACTGGTCAAGGATTTCACCCCGGGTGGCAATGACCCGGCTCGGCAATCCGTAAGGGTGGGTCTCGGTGCATTCCGCTAAGCAATTGAAGCCGGCCTCACGCACAAGGTCAAAGAGCTCCGGCCGCTTGTAATGTCCGGTCAGGCCGATGGCCTGATAGTCCCCCCGGTCCAGCCGCGGCTTTTGAATCTCCAGGGAACCGAACCCCGCATGGGTCACCCATTCCACGTCCTTGTCCGGGTCTATCCCCTCCTTTCTCAAGAGCATCCTGATCCAGGGCACTTCCCGTGACCCCCCGTCTTCCTTGCAACCGATTTTCTTTCCCCGCAAGTCGGCAATCGTCTTGACATCGGGCGTGCCGATGAGAGTGGAGGGCAGGCCGTTGATCATGGCGCCCAGGATATAGAGCGGCTCCCCCTGGCTGTGCTGTTCGAAGATCATCCCGGGCTTTACGTCCGCGCCGATATCGATCTTCCCCGACTTTAAGTCCTCCACCGTGAATCTGTCTTCCCCTGTGGCGATCAGTTCCAAATCCGGCAGACCTTCCTGCCGGAAATAACCGTTTTCGATTGCCGCCAGGGTGCTCACCCGGTGATAGGCGTGTTTGTGCCCCGTGGCCATCAGTATCTTTTCTTTCATCTTCAACCCTCCTCAAAAAATAGGTTATAGGTCATAGGTTATGGGTGAAGGAATCATTACCTATAACCCATTACCTGTCATATTGACTTTATCTTGCCCTTCCATTTTGCCAGGACCCGTTCCCGGAGCTCCTTGCTCGCCTTGTTGGTCGGCGGAAAATCATGCAGCAGGGTAAAAGGCTTGCAGGCGTTGATGATCGCCGTGCTGTGGGAATAGTCTTTTCTCGCCCTCTTTTCCGGACCTACCATGGGGTCGAGGCGGGTCCCCCAGCAATCCCGGATGATATCGATCGAACCGGCGGGGTCGGAACGGGTGCAGACGGCCCAGAATACGTCGTTGATGTCCGTCGGGTCGATATCCTCATCGACAATAATGACGTACCGGCCCATGTAGCCGGCGCCGTGTCCTCCCGCCGCCACCAGGCCGGCCTGTTTGGCATGGCCGACGTAGGCTTGTTTGAGGGAAATGACCGTCAGCATCCTGCTGCCGCCGGCCTCAAGCTGCCAGACTCCCTTGATGCCGCTGATGCCGGCATTCTCCAGATCATCCCAGAGGACGGGCGCCGAGAGGATAGGTGCGCCGAAATTGTGCAGGGGTGGTTTCAAAGGCGGCACCCCGGCGAGGATGGGGTTGTTCCGATGGTAGAGCGCCTTTACCTTGACCACCGGCTCCATCTGCCGACCGCCGGCATAGTAGCCTGTCCACTCGCCGAAGGGTCCCTCTTCCCGGCGGTCTTCGTCAGGCAGCAGGCATTCGCCTTCGATGACGATTTCGTCCCGGGCCGGAAAGGGGATGCCGGTCAAGGGAGCTTTCATCACCTCCACGGGCTTGTTTCTTATCCACCCCGCATAGTCATACTCCGAAACACCCCAGTGGACATGGAGAGCTGCGGAAAGGTATAAGGCCGGCTCCGGGCCAAAGGTCATCACCACGGGAGCGCGTTTGCCCATGGCCCAGTATTTTTCCCGGATGATCCGGTTGTGCTTTCCCGGGGAGATGAAGAGACTCAGGGTATTCTTGTCGTGGATGCAGACGCGCTCCACCCCGAGGTTGTAGTAACCCGACTCCGGTTCCTGCATGATGACCGTGTGGCCCGTGCCGATGTACCGGCCCCCGTCGAGTTCATGGAAAATCGGCGTGGGGAATTTGTACATATCCACCTGATCGCCTTCATAGACATTCTCCATCACGGGACTCGTCTTTACCTCCACCGGCTTTACGGCATGGAATTCCTTGGCCCGCAGGTTCCGGATGAGTTCAAGTTTATCGATATCCCGCGGAAAGCCATAGGCCAGGGCAATACGTTCCTTGGTCGTAAATAGATCCGTGGCCACCCGATAGCCCTCAGGGTAACCGGCGAATTTGTCGAAGAGCAGGACCGGGCCGAATTTTTCCGCCGCCATTTCGGAGATTGTCCCGACCTCCAGATTCCAGTCCGCCCCGTCCACCTTTTCCAGGTCGCCCTCTGCCTCGCATTGCTTCAAGAAACTTCTCAAGTCATCGAATACCATCTCTAACCTCCATTTCTCATGAGCTTGTCTTGCCTTCGTTTGTTAGTAGCCGAACTGTTGCCGCAACTTTATCTTTTCGATCTTACCGGTGGGGCTGCGCGGCACCTCGGCAAAGATGATCTGCCGGGGGCGTTTATACTTCGGCAGCTGTGCTACACAGAAAAGGTTGATGGCCTGTTCCGTCTCCGCGGAAGCCTCCACCGCCGGTTCGAGTTCGATCACCGCCGCCACTACCTCTCCCAGCCGGCTGTCGCTGACGCCGATCACCGCCACATCATGCACCAGAGGATGGTTCTGCAGCACCTCCTCAATTTCTGCGGGATAGACATTCTCTCCGCCGTAAAAGATCACATCCTTTTTCCTGTCCACGAGCCAGAAAAACCCTTGCTCATCCATCCGGCCGATGTCCCCCGTATGCAGCCAGCCCTTTCTCAGGGTCCGGGCGGTCTGCTCCTGGTTCTGGTAGTATTCTTTCATGACGCCGTTGCCCTTGAGAGCGATCTCGCCGATCTCCCCCGGCCCGACCTGCTCCCCTTGCGCATTGACGATGCAAGCCTCCCAGTTAAAACCCGGCCTCCCGATGGAACCCAGCTTGTGCTCGTCCGCCATGGACAGATGGATGCAGCCCGGACCGGCGGACTCGGTCATTCCGAAATTGATATCGTATTCTATCTCCGGGAAGCACGCCCTCCAGCGCCGGACCAGACCCGGCGGCACCGGTTGTGCGCCGAAGAGCACCAGACGCCAGCTGGAAAGATCGTAATCCGCTTTGCGGAGCTTTCCTTGATCCAAGGCCGTGAGGATATCCTGTATCCAAGGCACGAGGAGCATCGCCACTGTGCCCCTCTCTTCGTGGATCGCCCCCAAGATCGCCTGCGGCGTAATCCGGCCGCGCTGGATGACGGCCTTTTCGCCCAGGATCAGGCTGGAGAGCCAGTGCATTTTGTCGCCTGTATGGTACAGGGGCTTCAGGATGACAAAGATATCGCCCGGCTTCCTGAAGCCGTGCACCACCGCGGTAATGGCCGCGCACTCCATGTTCTTGTGCATGAGGAGGATCGGCTTGGGCTCGCCGGTCGTGCCCGAGGTGAAGTAGAGACCGCAGGGCTCTTCATCGCCCGTCTCACATGCTATCTCCCGAGCGGCCGAGGCGGAAAGCAGGGCCTCAAAACCCGTCATGCCCGGGGGGGTCTCATCGCCTACCACGATCAAATGGTCCTTCGGACAGGCAAGCTCACCCGCCGCCTGCACCTTTTCCAGAAACGCCCCATCGATGATCATGGCGCCGGGCTCGGCAATCTCCATGCAGTAGCTAAACTCCCTACTGGTAAAGCGGTGGTTCAGGGGGACGGCCCAGGCGCCGATCCGGAGAACGCCGAGGTAGGCCTCCAGCCAGTTCAGGGAGTTGCGCATCCAGATCATGACCTTGTCGCCTTTGCGCACCCCTTTGGCCAGCAGGCCGTTCCCCAGCCTGTTCACTCGTTCGTCCAAGGACCGCCAGCAAATCTCCTTTCTTAAGCCCGGACCGGACGTGCGTTCGATCAACGCCGTTTTCTCCGGATACATCCGGGCGTTTCTGGCCAGCATCTCGGAAAGTGTCATCTCTTCATTCCTGGACCCCGATGCCTGCCCTAGCCTGCCCCGTGCTTGACACGGGGGACGCCGATCCGGGGTTCATCGGGGTGACGGCTTTTTTCAAAGCCGTCATTTGTAACCCTGGCCATATTTGGCATCGATCTCCCGAGCCGCCTCTTGCACAAATTCCAGGCGGAGGATCTCCTCCATCTTGAAAGAGGCGGGTATCCGGCCGGCTGCGCGTTCTTCCCGGACGACCGTTTCCAGCCCCTGCATCGTGACCATGCCGTCGGCGGGAATGGCCTCGAAGAAGGGATACTTTTCCTTCCAGAGTTCCATTTCCATGTCCGTATCCCACCGCAGTTCGCCCCGGCCCACGACCCGGCCCACGACTTTCATCGTCTCGTCGTAGTCCTGGTTCATCATGCGGAAGGCGCGGATCAATCCCTTGAGCACGGGTTTGAGCAGGTGGGCCTGATTCAGGAGCACCTCTTCCGTAGTCACGATCACCCGCTGGGGATAACCGTGGGGATAGAGGGCCGGCAGGTCGGCGAGCAGCGTGTAGCCCTCGGCCACCATGCCTGGCACTTCGCTGTTGAGCACCGCCGCCGCCTGGACGGCGCCGCTGTCGAGAAGCGGCTTCTGCATGCTCCGGCAGGGGAAGCCGCTGACCACCACCTCCACGTCCTTGTCCGGATCGATGCCGTGACTGCGCAGATGGTTCTTCATGTGCTGGGTGTCGATCCCACCCCACTCCCGGCCGCCGATTCTTTTACCCCGCAGATCCTCGAGGGTATTGATCCCCTTGGCCCCGACATAACTGAAAGGCGGCTTGTTCAACCAGCCGCCGATGATGAAGACCCGCTGGCCTTTCAGGAATTCATCGATGACCGTGGTCGGCTTGGGATCCAGACCGAACTGGATCTGCCCGAGCTTCATCTCGAAGAGGGTCCGTTCATCCGTCCCGGTGGCGAAAAATTCGTAATCCCTCAGGCCCTCTTCCTCGAACCAGCCGAACTCCCGGGCCAAAGTGGGAGCGATAAGATGGAAAAGATGGTGGTGGCCGGCGGCCATAATGAAGGTGTCTTTGGTAATAATCTTGCCAGGTTTGATAATGGTCATGACATTTCTCCTCTCTTAAGCGCCTTGCGACGTCACCGGTTAATTCATTGACTTCTTCCCAAGCGCGGACCTTACCAACCGTGCCTGGCCAGTGTCTTGGCATAGTCTGTCTGCATCAGGCGGAATTCCGCCAGCTGCTTTTCGGTGAACCATTTCCTCAGATTTATCTTATCGACGGGGTAATGGGGCCGATTAAATAAATGCTTCATATTGAAGGGTTTGGTGGCATCGAAGGCCATGCCCCCTTCCCAGCCGCCCAGACCGCGTTCCCGGGCTTCGATCGGCTGAGCGGCGATCCCGCGCATGCCCCGGGGCAGCTTGAGAATATCCTTGTCCGGATCGACCCGGCTCTCGAGCGCCCACATGACGTCATCGGCGTTGTAAATATCCACGTCTTCGTCCACGGCGATGGCCATCCGCATGCCCGGGGCATCGGCCAGGGCGGACATCAGGATATTGCGCTGGAAACCTTCATCCTGAGCCCGTTCCTTGCGGATCTGGAAGATGACGCCGCTGCCCCATTTGAAATAGTCCGGGATGTTGACGTCCACGCAGATGCCCGGGGCGATCCGTTCGGCCAGTTCGAAAAAAGTGGCCTCCCGCAGGGTATCGAAGCAGGCATATTCCAGGCCGGCCGCCAGGGGGTTGTAGAAGATCGGTTTGTCCTTGCGCATGGTGAGGCCCGTCACCGTAAGTTTGCGCACCTTCCAACTCGTTCCCATGTAGCCCACCCATTCCGGGAAGAAGGGCGCCCGCGGATCGCCCTGCTTGCAGAGTTTCTCCGCCTCATCGCTCTCCCAGCAATTGTCTTTGTAGGGTTCGAGGTATCCTTCCAAGACGATCTCCGCATTGGCAATCGCGTAGGCGTCCACGGTCTTGGCCTTGACGAGCTCCACCGGAGCGCCCTGGAAGGCGCCGGCGATGCCCAATTCATCGCTGCCATGGGGAACGATCGTCCGGACATTCCACGTACCGGCCGTGATCGAGACCGCCGGGCCGGGGCTGATGTTAACCGTGAGGGGAATGCGGCTTTCCCGGTGGGTCTTGAAGGCCATCATCCCGATATGGGTGATCTGGGCCGTGGAGAGGGAGGCCCAGTTCTTGCCGCGAAAATGGATCCGGTTGAAGGAGATGTTCGTATCTCCCTTCCGGTAGACATCACAGAGCAGCTGATTGCCGCTGCCCATGATCCGGCCGGCGTCGTCTTCCGTATGCTTGAGCACGGGCAGCGTTTTCAGGACGTCGATGTTTTTTGTAATAACCACTTCCTGGCAGGGCGCATCCTTCACGATCTTGGGCGGCAGAGGCGCACGCAGGGCCTCGACAAATTTGTTCTTGATCTGATTCGGGTCGGCGATGCCAAAAAGATCGGCGATGGGTTCGCGCCGGCCGAACAAGTTCGCCAGATCACGGAAATTGGGATAGCCTTTGATGTTTTCGAACATCAGGATGGGCCCTTTCTCCAGGGACTTTTGAATGCCCGCAATCTCCAGGATCGGGCTGACCTGCTCTGTCACATGGACAATGGCCTTTTTGCTGTCGAGATATTCCACAGCGCCTCTCATGCTGGTCACGTCTTTCTTCTTTGCCATCACCGAAGCCTCCTTTATTCAATTGACATCTGCGCTATTTGTCCCGGCTGAATAAACCCCTGAAACGCCTGTTTGCTTGAAAGAATTAGGAAAATGACTATCTGAAAAAGGCCGCACTGTCAAGAAAATTCCCCCTAAAAGAGGCTCCCCAAGGTGTAGGGAATAACCTGCTTTTTTTCTGCAATCTGTAGGGAAATCCCTTCAAAAAAATGGCTGAAATAACAGCTGACCTGCAAGAGCCACATAATATTAGTATGTTATTGCTACCAAAGGAATTTGGCATATCCCTTGCTCATATTCAGGCAAGATCCTCGTATAGAGGGAGAAGGAGAGAGAACTCATGAAGGTATTAGTTGTTGACGACAATCAGTTTCTGGCCTCTACCATCCAAATCGTCCTGGAAGATGAAGGTCTGGAGGTAATGTCCGCCAAGGATGGCATAGACGGATATTCAGCCTACCTCCGCTTTGAACCTGATCTGGTCATCACGGATATCCAGATGCCCGGCAAAAACGGCTTGGAAATGATGGGACATATCAGGAGCCACAACCCAAGGATCAAGACCATCTATATGAGCGGCGATTTGAAATCCTTTTGGTCCTCCATCGAAGCGGAGAAGAAACTCTATCCTGTAAGCTGTTTTGAAAAACCCTTTTCCCTGGAATTGCTGAAGCAGGTCATTGCCAAGCCTCTTCCCCATTAATAAGATGGTGTGCAAAGGTTTCCCTTGCTCACCCTGTCTTCCCTGGCCTCACCCCTAGCGACCCTCATATTCTATTTACAAGCAGCGAACAATTTTGCTAAACTGAAGGTGTTTCTAATTTATGGAGAAACACCGGCCAAGGCGCCCTGTTCCTTTCATAACCCTGTCTTGAAACCGCTTGCGCGGAGCAGATCATGCACAATCAACAGCTGGCAAAAATATTCGGCGAGATTGCCGATATTCTGGACCTCAAGGGAGAAAATGTCTTCCGGATCAGGGCCTACCGCCGGGCCGCCCTGAACCTCGAAGGGCTCGCCAAAGATGTGGCCACCCTCTCGGCAGAGGAACTGGAGGCACTCCCCGGAATCGGCAAGGACCTGACAGGAAAGATCCATGAGTACCTGGCCACGGGAAAAGTGGCCAAGTACGAGGAGCTGAAAAAGGAAATCCCCGCCGGAGTGCTGGAAATATTGCGCGTGCCGGGACTGGGGCCGAAAACAGCCAAGCTCCTCTATGAAAAGTTGCAGATCAAGAACCTCGACGAACTCGAAGCCCTCACGCGGGCCGGAAAACTCGCCGGCCTGCCGGGCATCCAGAAGAAGACGGAAGAAAATATCCTGCAGGGAATTGAACAGCTCAAAAGGGGCAGCGCACGCCGCCCCCTCGGCCGGGTGCGGCCGCTTGCCGAGGATATTGTGCGACAGGTCAGGGAAAAGGCACCCCTCGAGCGGATCGTGGTCGCCGGCAGCATCCGGCGGTGGATGGAAACGGTGAACGATATCGATATCCTCACGGCCTCACGGCAGCCTGAGAAGGTCATGGACGTCTTCGTCAAACTTCCCCAGGTAAGCCGCGTGCTGATGCACGGCTCAACCAAATCATCGATCATTACGGAGGAAGGGATCCAGGTGGATCTGCGCGTGGTCGAGGAGGATTCCTTTGGCGCCGCCCTCCAGTACTTCACCGGCAGCAAGCAACACAACATCAAGCTGCGGGAAATGGCAGTGCGGGCCGGGCTCAAGATCAGCGAGTACGGCGTGTTCCAGGAGCCGGGAGAAGGGAAGATGGGCGGAAAAAAGGAGGAGGATGTCTACCGGGCCCTCCATTTACCCTTTATCCCGCCGGAGCTGCGGGAAGACAACGGCGAGATCGAGGCGGCGCAGAGAGGGGCACTTCCCGATCTCATCACGCTCGAGGATATCCGGGGCGACCTCCATGTCCATACCAAATGGTCCGACGGCAGCCATGACCTCGATACCCTCGTGCAGGCCGCCCGGAAAAAAGGCTACCAGTACCTGGCCGTCACCGACCACACCAAGGGGCTCGGCATCGCCCGGGGTCTGGACGAGGCAAGGCTGGCGGAAGAAAGCAAACTCATCGATGAGGCCAATAAGAAGTATCGCAGCTTCAAGATACTCAAAGGGACGGAGATAGATATCCGGTCCGACGGCCGGCTCGATCTGCCCGATGAGGCGCTCATCGGGCTCGACATCGTCGTGGCCTCGATCCACTCAGGCTTCAGACAATCCCAGGAACAGCTTACCAAACGCTTGCTGGCGGCGATCCGCAACCCCTGCGTGAGCGTCATCGCCCATCCCACGGGCCGGGTGATCGGTGAGCGCGACCCCTATGCCGTGGATATGGAGGCGATCCTCAAAGAAGCAGCCCGGTACGGCGTGGCCATGGAGATCAACGCCTACCCACTGCGTCTCGACTTGAACGATCGGCACATCAGGATGGCAAAAGAGTACGGCGTCTCACTGGTCATCAATACGGACACCCATGTTCTGAATCAGCTCGATACCATGGTCTACGGGGTGGCTGTCGCACGACGGGGCTGGGTGGAGAAAAAGGACGTGCTCAACACCCTTCCCTACGCTCAGCTCCTCGAGAGGTTGAAATCCTGTACGGCCGGGAAGGGGCTCGCCGTCGAACCATGAATCTCCACCGCCTGGTTTGTTTTTTTGCTTGACATGTCCTTGGTCTTCTTCTATGGTGCCGCGACCAAAAAATAGGGATCATAGATCAAACAAGGAGGGTTTCATGTTCAAAAAGTCATTTACAGTTGTTGCTTTTACCATCATCAGCCTGGCCAACCTGCTTTTCCTGGCCAGCTTAGCCACCGGGGCGGATTTTCCCAAAAAGCCGGTGCGGATCATCGTCGGTTCTGCCGCCGGGGGAGGAGACGATACGGAATCGCGCGGTATTGCACCCTTTCTGGAGAAACATCTGGGCGTTAAGGTCATCATTGAAAATCAGCCGGGCGCCGGCGGAAAGATTGCCTTCGAGAAATTTATGAAGGTCGAGCCGGACGGCTATAGCTTATTGTCCTCGACCTTTCCCCGGGGCCCCATCATCGAGAACATGGAAAAAGTCAACTTCCGGGTCAAGGATTACACCCCGGTCTTCGCCTGGTCGCGTTCCAATCAGCTCCTGGTCGTGCACGCCGACACATGGAAAACAACGAATGAGTTTATCCAAGCGGCCAAGGCCAAGATGCTCTCGGGAGGACTTTCCGGCCGGGGCAGCACTACCCATTTAGCTGGCTTGATCGCCGCGGAGGCCTTCGGGATCAAGGTTAACTGGGTCCCCTATGAAGGATCGGCCGGCAGCGTTACGGCCCTGGCAGGCAAACATCTTGATTTCACCATTTGTCTGGCCACCTCCGCCATACCCCTCATCCAGGCGGGCAAGTTGCGCCCCCTCCTGCTGTTCAGCGATGACAAGGATCTCTATCTTCCGAATGTTACCCTCCCGAAGGATCTGGGCTTGAATATTACGAACATACCCACCACGCGCGGGGTGCACGCTCCGCCCCGCACGCCCGCGGGACTTGTCAAGATACTTGAGCAGGCCTTCAGCAAGGCCGTCAAAGAACCCGGATTTATCGAATGGGCGAAGAACAGAAAGATGATCGTCCACCCCTTGACAGCCTCGGGATACGACAAGGTTGTCAAGAATACCTATCCGACAATCGAGAAATTTCAGCAGTTGTTAAAGGAATAAAAAAGAATTAAGCGAAGCATCCTATCCTCCCAGCCGCGCGGCGGGGAGGATAGGATAAAGCGGCTATTTCTGCTACTTCTTGGGCATCGAAGCCCGAATCATCGGCATATTTTCTTCCACGATCTTATATTGCTCCAGCAGTTCCTTCTTGAAATCCGCAGAGGGCAGGTGAATGACCTCATATTGGGCCTTGGCAGCCAGGGAAAGGAAGTCCGGATCTTTTGCCGTCTTGGCGCAGGCCTCTGCCAGGATCTTCACCACCGAGGCGGGTGTCTTCGGCGGCGCCACGATCCCCCCTAGTCCGTTGACGATCGGGATCTGATACCCTAATTCGAGGGGACCGGGAACATTTTCGAAGCCCTCCACCGGTGTCTGCGAGAATTTCAGCAGGGCCCGGATTCGGCCGTTGCGCATCAACGGGATGGCCGTCGTGGCAGCCGTGAAGGCGGCGTCGATATGCTTTCCTGCCACATTCATGACGGCATCGCTGCCTGTTTCGTAAGGAACGAAATTTACCGTGAGCCCCCAGGCCTTCATCGCCGACAGCGCCTCCAGATGGGCGGCGCTGCCGAAGCTCGACAGGCCCACAGAAAGAGTCCGCGTCTTGGCGGCCTTGATGAATTCATCAACGGTCTTCCAGCTATCGCTATGGACCGTCATGGCAAAACTTCTCTTCATGAAGCTGTAAACGGGGACAAAATCCTTCGTAACGTACTCCGTTTTGGTCATGAATTCATTCAGGATCTGCTGGGGTGGGGTGATATAAACCAGCGTGTAGCCATCCGGCTTCGCCTTCCAGGCCTTGGTGACCGCGATCTTCGTCGCTGCCCCGGGGACATTCTCAATGATCAGCGAGACGGGCAGATACTTTCTCAGGGAAAGGGAAAAGCCCCTGATCTCCCGGTCTCCGCCTCCTCCGCCCGGCCAGCCGGCAATAAAGGTGATCGGCCGGTTGGGAAAATCATCCTTAGCCACGGCCAAAGAAAGACCGTGGGAAAAAAACAGCCCCGTCACGGCAGCCAGGAACAACACCAAAAACGCTAGCTTGCGGATCTGCATAAAAAGCCCCCCTCTTTTTAATTCTTTGCGAAGTGTCGCTATCCCTCCCCGTACCTCAGGTCAAAAACGCCTTCAGAACTACCAAGATCGCTTCGCGATGTCAAATAAAAAAAAGTCCGGACCGCTTGCCCGCTTAATGTTGTTGTTCAAGGGATGGCCAGCTCCCGGAACACCTCGAGCGCTGCTCTTTCCGCCTCTCCCAGATGAAAGTTGATGCCCTCCAGGTAAGCGGCGGTCTCGAGGGGCGTCAGTCCTATCCGCCGCCCGTGCCGCGCATTGCCCGGAGCAGGCTCTCTTTCCTCCCTGGCCAGCGCCTTCCGGAGTGCTTCCTTAAGGTCCCTTTTCACAGCGGGGGAAAGGGATTTTCTTACGGCCCAAACAGCGAAAACAAAAGGCATCTTTTGCCAGGCATACCATTCGGCAGCCAGATCGAAAACCCGGGCAAATCCCGGCAGGCCTGTCTTACCTCTCCTCAGGGCCTCGTCTCCGATCAGCAGGACCGCCGCAAAGTCCTGGTAATTGCTGTTCTCTCCCTTCATCCTGGTCAGGGTCGCCGCCACCTGGTATTTTTTCTCCAGCAGGACCCGCAGCAGATGGACCGATGTCGCCGTATCATCGATAATGCCGATATTTTTTCCCTGCAGCTCGGACCAGGGATAACGGGAGAAGAGCAGGATGCTCAGCACCTTCTCGCGGGAGGCAATGCAGTAATCCATCAGCTCCAGGTCCTCTTCCTGGGCCAGATAATCCATGAGCGAAAAGGGAGCGGCTATGATCCCTCCTCTGGCCGACAACATACCCAGGTAACGCGGCGCTGCCGGCAGGAGCTGAAAAGCGCCCTTTTCGAAATAATTATAGAAGGGTACGGAGTTCAGGTAGGTGATTTTCCCCACGACGTTTTCCGCCAGCACGTGCAGGGGCCGATAGTAAGCATCGCGCTCCACGGGAATCTTTCCCGCTTGCTGGATCGTCTTTACCAGACGCTCTTGCGCTAGCGCCGCAGGACCGGGGGCACCATCTTCAAGGGCGGCCGTCTCTCCGTCCGGAGTCCCTTCCAGGTCGTCGGCGCCGCAACCGAGCGCTTGGGCGGCAGCGATCTCCCCCATGGCCAAGGGGACCTTGATGTGGGGGACGTTATCCAGCATGAGCCGCGCTACCGCAATTATTTTAATTTTATCTGCCAAGGCCAGTTCCGGGAGGGAGTTAAGCACGGCGCCGTCCATGGGGAAGGCCAGGGGCGCAAAGGCCATAAATCCGCCTGCTTCATCCTGGGCCGCCCGGAGCTCAAGCAGACAGTCCAGGCGTTCGGCAGACGTTTCACCCTGTCCGTAAAGGCAGATGCCGGCGGGCGCCAGTTTCTGACTCAGGGCAAAATATACGGCGTCGCCATGCATTCTCTGCTGCACCGCCGCGGCCATTTTTCCCAGGGAAAGCAGATCCTCCGTGCCCCAGAGGATCTGCCCCTCCTCCCGGGTGAGCCGCTCCTCCTGCTGCACCTTTTCCCACAGGGGAAGGAGTTTATCGTCCTGGAAATTAATCTCCATCATTTCCGCTTCACTCTACTTCGCTTTTATCAGCTCAGCGAGGTTCAATCTGTCCATTACTTCCTGTGAGAAAGCGCTCATGGCCGGAAAGTCCGCCAGGGAAGGTTTCGCCGTCGCATCGATCCCCATTTTTGAAGTAAATCCGTCGGGCGTGCAGGAAGGGTCAAGATCGGAACCGCGCAGGTTCGGCACGAGGATCACGTCACGGGCCGGCTGGCAACGCGTGCCCATGGCCCAGACCACGCGACCGGTATTATAGACATCGATATCCTCGTCGACGACAACCACCGTCTTTATGTACATATCGGCGTTGAAGGCCGCCAGGATGGCGCTGTTGGCCATGCCGGGGGAGACGTTCCTGAGGCTGATGAAGGCCGTAAAAGGTGCGGGGATCCTTACGGCCTGGACAGTCGGAACATCGGACTTCACCCGGGTGTAAAGGCTGGCCTCCATGGGCACGGTCGAGAGCAGCAGGTGGTCGAACTGGCCCACGCTGATATCGTAAAAAAGCGGCGCTTTCCTTTGGCAGATGGCCTTGATTTTCACCACTTCCCGCTTCCTTTGCCCGATCGAGTAGCCCGTGAACTCCCCGAAGGGCCCTTCAGCCTCGCGGACATGGGGCAGAATTTCCGCTTCCAGGAGTATCTCCGCATTTACCGGAACCTGCAGATCGATGGTCTTGCACTTGGCCACCGGCAGCGGTGCTCCGGTGAGGGCGCCCATGATGCCCAGTTCGTCCTCGTCCATCCCGCCAATGTAGAGGGATCCCAGGGCCAGAGCCGGGTGCAGGCCGATCAGAATCGCAATTTCCAGCGGCTCCCCGGCCCTTTCCTTCTTCAAGTAGGAATGCCAAAGGTGCTTGTTCGTCGTCAGGTGGATGGCGGTGTGACATTCATCCTTGATCATCAACCGGTTGAAACTGGCATTATATTTGCCCGAATCCGGGTCTTTACAGAGTACCACGGCGCCGGTAAAATAGGGACCGGCATCGGCCAGATGGTGGGTGATCTGGGGAAGCTTCAAGATGTTGACGTCCTTGCCGGTGGTTACCTCTTCAAAGACGGGCCCGGACTCGACGGTAACCGGGGCCAGGGGATGGCGGATTGCCTCTATATAGCGCTCGATAATTTTCTCGGGCTTTACTCCGAGGGCGATGGCCAGTCTTTTCCTGCTGGCCGTGACATTCGTCACTACGGGGTAGGCGCTGCCTTTGATGTTCCTGAATATTACGATCGGCCGCTTCTTCAGGGCATCGAGCTTGGCCACCAGGGCCGACGGTTCGAAAAGCGGATCGATGGGGGCATCTACATAAACAATATCGTCCGGAGATTTCTCCTCAATCGTGCGCAAAAAACTTTGTAAATCATGCATATTATATCCCTCGTCATTCCGCCTTGAGTATCTGCTTCAGCAAAGCGATATTGTCGGGCGGTTGGTTAACCGCATTTTTTACCAATTTGGCTACATCCTCACCGAAGCCGGGATCCGTGTCCATACCTGAACGTTCAAATTCCTGCACCAGGGCGGTGTCCGTCAGGGCCTTCTTATAGGCGATCCGCAGCGCCTCGAGCCGCGCCGGGGACACGTTGGGAGGCGCCGCACTCAACCGCCCGAGCGAAGCCATGCTGCTGATGATGTCGATGATCTGCTTGTTTTTCGCCGAGAGGTTCAACTCCGAGGCCAGGGGAACATCGGGCAGGTCTTTGTGCCGACGGGCGCCCATCTGCAAAAGCACCCGGCCCTCCTTTGCCTTCAGAAAACTTATCAGCCCGTCATAAGAACCCAACTGGCCGACCACCTCGCCGCGCAGGATGGCCATCTCGTTCTGCCTACCGGCATAGCCGGGAACGACCTTGATCGGGGCGCCCGTGGCGGCCGTCAAAAGCATGGTCTCATTGTAATCCTGCCCCCCCACGCCGGTGGCGGACATCTTGACGGGTTCCTTGCTCTCCAGGATGTCTTTGAAGGTCTTGTAAGGCGTCTTGGCCCCGACGCAAAAGACCCGGGTCTGGGAACTCGCCTTGCCGATCCAGCTGTACTTGGCCAGATCGAACCTGATCCCCTGACTGGCGACAATCTGGGCATAGAGCAGGCCCGTATTGAAGGTGCCGATGGTCAAGCCGTTGGGCTTGGACAGATAGAGCTCATTGGCCCCGATGATATTGCCGGCCCCGGGAACGTTCTTCACCACCACCATGGAGCCGGGGATATGTTTCTGCAGGTATTTCCCAATCACCCGGGCATAGGTGTCATACCCCCCTCCCGGCTGGGTGGCGACGATGTACGTAATCGTCTTCCCCTTGAAAAAACCGAAGTCCGGAGCAGCGGCGTCGGCGTGCGCGGATAAGGAAAGAATCAACATGGCAACAACGATTGTAAAGCTTACCCTTACTTTTTGCGGTTCCATTTTTCTCCCCCTTGTTCAAGGTTCAATCATTCCTATTCATATCCCTTGCCAAACTGGGCATCCACTTCCTTGGCGGCCTCTTTTACAAAGTCCAATCTCACAATGTCTTCCAGCTTGAGTGAGTCGGGGAATTTACCGGCATTGCGTCCCTCACGGATGACCGTTTCCAGCCCTTTGATGGTCACCATGCCGTCGGCGGGAATGGCATCGAAGAACGGATACTTGGTCTTCCAGAGGTCATGGTCAATGTCCCTGTCCCACTTGAGCTCGCCCCGGGCCACGGCCTCGTTGATGATTTTCAAGGTCTCGGGGTAATTCTGGTTCATCATCCGGTAAGCCCGAATCATCGCCTTGAGGAAGGGTTTTATCACGGAAGACCGTTTCTCCAGAAACTCCTCGGTTACCGCAATCACCCGCTGCGGGAAGCCATCGGGATAGACATCGTTAAAATCTACCAGCAGCGAATACCCGTCCGGCACCATCCCCGGCGCCTCGCCCCGCAAAATCATCGCCGCCTGAAGTTTGCCGCTGTCCAGCAGGGGCTGCTGCTGGGCCCGGCTGTTCATCCCGCTTACAATCAGTTCGATATCCTTCTCGGGATCGAGCCCCTGGGAACGCAAGTAATTCTTCATCTGCACGGCATCAATGCCGCCCAGTTCCCGGCTGCCGACCCGTTTACCTTTCAAATCCTGAACCGTCTTGATCCCTTTTGCTCCGACCAGGCTGAAGGGGGGCTTATTCAACCAGCCGCCAACGATAAAGAAGCGGCTCCCCTCCAAAAATTCCTTGATCACCAGCGCCGGTTTGGGATCCATGCCAATCTGGATTCTCCCCTGGTTCATCTCCAGGAGCGTGCGTTCGTCCGTTCCGGTAATCACAAATTCATAATCCGTAATTCCTTCGGCCTCGAACCAGCCTTTGGCCTTGGCCACGGTTGGGGCAACGAGATGAAAAAGATGGTGGTGTCCTACGGCCATGACAATGGTACTGCTTTCCTGCTTGGTCATAACGCTCTCCTTTTTATTAAATAATTTTTGGGAATAGAATTACGGGATAAAGGACCTTTAGATGATGCCCCCCGCCTTTAGCTCGGCAACCTTTTCCGGACTAAAACCCAGAAGATCGCCGTATACTTCTTCGTTATGCTCGCCAAGCTGCGGTGAAGGACCTTGGATGCTTCCCGGCGTCAGCGACATTTTCATGGGAATCCCCGGCACATGGACCCTCCCCAGCCCCGGATAATCGAGCGGCACCACCATCTCCCGGGCCAACACCTGGGGGTCCTTCAGCAAGGCATCAACTTCCTGCACGGGTCCGCAAGGCACCCGGGACTCTTCACAGGCCTTCATTACCTCTGAGACCGTCCTGGCCGCAATCCACCCTTTTATCTCCGCGTCGATGAGCTGAAAGTTGTGGAAGCGGTCCGTGTCGCTGCCGAACCGGGGGTCGGTGGCCAGCTCCGGTCGGCCGATTTTTTTCACAAACCGCCGCCAGATGCTGTTCGTGACCACGGACAAGACCACCCAGCCGTCCCTGGCCGGCAGGCACGTGTTATAGGAGTGGAACCCTCGATTGCCAATTTGCTTCCGTATCTCACCATTTGCCTCATAAAGCAAGAGGGCGCCGACGGACTGGGTAAAAAAAGCCGCCGTATCGAACAACGAGACGTCAATCGCCTGTCCCTGGCCGGTTTTATCCCGGTGATAGAGGGCCGTCAAGATCGCGACGGTCGTAAATAGTCCCGTACCGACGTCGATAAAGGGCATGCCCGTCTTGATGGGGTCGTCGCCGGGAAACCCGGTGAAGATCATGCTCCCGGCCCGGGCCTGAGCCACACCGTCGAAGCCGGGTTTTTCCGCATCGGGCCCGTACTGGCCATAGCCGGACAGGGCCGCGACAATGATCGAAGCGTTGATTTCCTTAAGGTGCTCGTAGCTTACCTCTTGGGCGATGGGAGCGCCGGGAGTATAGTTGTGCAGAATGATGTCGGAACGTTTGACCAGCTCCCGGAAGACTTCTCTGCCCTCGGGACTGTTGATGCGCAGGGTAATGCTTTTCTTGTTCCTCCCCACAACTTTGAAGAGCAGGTTTTCCCCGTCGGGCCCGCATTGTCCCCAGGTCCTGTCGGGCGCCCCCTCTGGTTCTTCCAGCCTTATTACTTCCGCACCCAAGTCCCCCAGGATCATGCCGCAAAGCGGGCAAGCCTGAAAACGGGAGAGATCCAAAACTCTGATACCGTCCAGTGCGCCCAATTTCTTAAGCTCCTCGTTTTAATTTGGTAAAGGCCTCAATCTGCTCAAAGCGGTTGTCCACGATCGCTTGCAGGGCCGCCATATCGGCTTCCTTGAGATGCTGGAAGCGTCCCATCAGCTTGGTAAAATCCTGAATGGGCCGGGGTTTTTCCGGCCGGTAGGTAAAGCTGAATTCGCCGTGATCGCACTCCCACAAGGGGAAATAGTTGGTTTCTACGGCCATCCGGCTTATCTCCAGGGCACTGTCTTCGGGAGCCCGCCAGCCGACGTAGCAGGGCGAAAAGATATGGATATAAACCAGGCCGTCTTTGACTTGCATGGCCTTCTCCAGCTTCCGGGCATAGTCCAGGGGATTACTGATCGTGGCCGTAGCGGTATAAGGTATCCCGTGGTCGGCCATAATCAGGGGCATGTACTTGGAGGCGTTTGTCCTTCCGGCCCGTAATTTTCCCACCGGAGAAGTGAAAGTCCAGGCGGAAAAGGGGGTTGTGCCGGACTTCTGGATGCCTGTCGCCATATAAGCTTCATTGTCGAGGCAGATGTAGATGATGTTCTCGCCTCGCTCCGCGGCGCCGGACAGGGAGGCAAAACCGACATCCGCCGTGGCCCCGTCGCCGATCATGGCCACGCACATAATGTCCTGGCCCGTCTTCTGGTAGATTCGTTTGGCACCCGCCGCCGTAGCCGCCGGATTGGTCATGAGACAAAAATAGGTGGGCACGCGGGCGCTGGCCTTGGTGCCTATCGCCTGGGTGATCCGGGAGCAACAGCCCGGGGTGCCGAAAAAGACCACGTTTTCTCCCAGGACCCGGCCGGTAAGCCGCGAGATTGTCTCCATGGGGCACCCCGAGCACAACCCGACTCCCGGGGAAAAGAGATCCTCTGTTTTCAGATGACTGCGAAGGATTTCCGGGTAATCGATGAACTTCATGACTCCCTGGGGACAGGCCTTGACGCACTCGGGGTCGCCATCGCACATATCGCATTTAAAAGACTTCTTCGCCTCGTAATCGTAATCGACCCCGCCGTAGGAGCAGCCCAAGGTGCACAATCCGCAGCCGACGCACTTCTCCGCGTTGACCCGCACAATACCGTCCTCAAGACTTTTTTCAATCGCCAGGGTCGGGCACATTTCCACACAGACAGGCTCGCTGCATTGGTTGCACATCAGCGCCCCATTAAAGCTAAGGGTTGGCGCGTGCACCGTTTTTATGCCCGCCGCGCCGCGACCCTTGGCCTTGAGACAGGCTTCTTCACAGAGAACGCAGTCCGGAGGGCACTTCCCGTATTCAATCTTTACCGTGCTATAAAACTTGGTCATACTTGCTCCCAATCCATGAATGATTCATATCGCCGAGTCTTTTTCGCTCTTCAGCATGAGCCAGCGGCTCGTCTCCTTGGGTCGTGCGAACAGGGCTTCTTTGCAGGCGCTGATGTCGACTCTTTTCTCGATGAGATACTTGATAACCCCCGGATCGAGATCGACATTGATAAACATGGCACCGATTAGTTCTTTGCCCTTCGTTACCAGACGCTTGAGGCTTTGCTTCTTATCGTCCTTTTCTTCCAGCACCTCACCTTCCCCGGCTGGCGGCATCGCCGTGCCGATGGAGAAAGAGGAGTTGCCGAACATCTTGAGCACGTTCATGGAAAGCCAACCCTGGTAAGCGCGGTCCTCTCCCGCCATGTTCGCCCCGGCGATTCTGCCCTGGGCGAGGGCGTTCGGCAAAATGGCGCTGACACCGGGACGGTTGTCGAAAGCAGAGAGGGCTTCGGCAATATCGCCCGCCGCGTAAACACCTTCCAGGTTGGTCCGCATCCGGCTGTCGACTAAAATCCCCTGGTTTGTCCCCAGGCCAGAACCATGAACAAAGGAAAGCCGCGGTCTTACACCCATGCAGGAAACCAGCAGCTCCGTCGGGAAGACGTCGCCTTCGGCACAGTGCACTTCGAGCCCACGGCCTTGCTTTTTAATCTCCCGGACGCTTTTACCGATCGTGATTTCCACGCCCTGGGAGAGCAGAATATTGCTGAGGTAAGCGCCGGCCTGCTCGTCAAAATAGGCTCTCAGGGGCCGGCCCCGGCCAATGACCTTGACCTTCTTGCCCCTTTCCACCAGGGCCATGGCCAGTTCCACGGCTACCAACCCGGCGCCGAGGATGGTGACCTCTCCATGGCTGGCGAGCAGTTCGTTCAACCGGCGATAATCCTCCAGGGTATGAAATCTGAGGATATCATCCTTGCCCAATCCTTCGGCCGCGGAAGATATCGGCTCCGCGCCCGCCGCAACAAGCAGGCGATCGTACTGATCGACCGTGCCATCCCCATAGACAACCCGCCTGTCCTCGGGAGAGACCTTCACCACCTCTTTGCCGCCGACAAAGTCAACATCCATTTTGCGGAAAAAGTCTTCCTTCCTCAGCCAGATATTGCCTTCCGTTGTCCGGCCGGCCAGCAGGTAAGGGAGAATCGCCGGGCAATAAGGCAGGGCCTTTTCCTTCGACACTACCTTGATTTCATCCTCCCGGTTGAGACTCCTGATCATGTCCACGGCGCTCAGGGCCGCGGGACCAGCACCGATTATTATGTGCCTTCTTTTTGACATCATTCTACTCCAGATTGAGCCAGGTAATTTCCTGGTGCGGCTTGCCCTCCGCCGCTAATTGGGTAATGTTGAAAGCTTGTTCCACCATTTCCATGCTGCAGTCCGCACCGCCTATCCCCGCGACGAAACCGGTGACCGGGATGCGCGCCGGCAGATCCTGGAGGGCGGCCTTAGTTTCCATGAAAACAGCGCCGGACTGCCAGCCGAAGCAGACGTTCCGGTCGATGATCCCCACCGCCTTCTTACCCCGGAGGGCGCTGACCAATCTTTCCCGGGGGAAGGGCCGCAAGAGCCTGAGCTTGATCAGCCCCACCTTTTCGCCTTGTTCCCGTCTCAGGTCGACCACTTCCCGGATCGCCCCGGTCTGGCTTCCCATGGTAATCATGACAATGTCGGCATCGGCGGTTCGGTACTCCTCGATCTGACCGCCGTACCCCCGCCCGAAAGCCGCCTCGAACTCTGCATCGATGGCATCCACCTTTTGCTTCGCTTTTTGCTGCGCCGCGGCGTGCCGGTAGCGGAATTCGCAATACAGCTCTTCCCTGACGAGGGTCGGGGTACTCATGGGGTTTTCCAGACACAGGGTAGGACGATGGGCGCTGCCCACGGGCGCCAAGAAGGCGTCCACGTCCTCGGCAAAAGGCAGTTCCACCCTCTCGGTGGAGTAAGAGAGGTAGTAGCCGTCGTAACAGATGTTGACGGGCAACAGTATTTCGGGATCCTCCGCCAACCGGTAGGCCATGATCATGGAATCCAGAATCTCCTGGGCGCTCTCGCATACTATCTGCACCCACCCCCCGTCCCTGACCCCGACAAAATCCTGGTGGGACGATACCACGCCGTCCGGGGCGCCGGGCTCCCGGCTCGCGATCGCCATGACAATGGGCAGGCGGTTGCCCGAGGCCTTGAGATAAGCCTCATACATGAAGGCCAAGCCCTGAGAGGAGGTACCGACAAAGGTGCGCCCTCCCGCCGCTGAGGCGCCAATCGCCGCGGAGAGTCCGGAAAGTTCCCCGTCGGCTTCCACCAGCTCGGCGTCCAACACTCCATCGGCAACATATTGCCAAATTGCCTCCACCAGCGGCGTCATCGGCGTAATGGGCACACAGGCCACCAAATCGGGCTTGCATAAAAGCAGTCCATAGGCGCCGGCCCTGTTACCGTCATATACCCTTACTTCCTTCACCCTGGGGGTGATTTTGGTCGCCATGGCTACTCCCCCTCCTCCCGCACCATGAGAATGGCATCACTGGGACACTCACAGGCGCAAACACCGCATCCTTTACAGTAGGACAGGTCAGAATCGCAATAAGTGCCCCGGTCCTGAATGGAGCCGACCGGACACATAAAATAGCATACACCGCAGTGACGGCACTTTGCCGTGTTGACAATGGGACGCCGGTTGCGCCACTCCCAAGTAGGAAAGGCAAACAGGGTAGGCCGGGAAGCGGCCCAGGGCCCCTCAAAAGGCGAGATAAACTTCTTCACCATCTACTTTCCTCCGAATCGCATGACTTTTGTTTCCTCCATGCCCCTGCGGGCACACCTGATATTGGTTTCCAAAAGGCTCTGCTTAAAATACTGTTTGAAAGTATCCAGAACCGATTCCAGCTTAACCCAGCCCGTCGCCTTGACTAAGGCCCCCAGCATGACGGTGTTGGTGATCGGGCGCCCGACTTCCTCCAGGGCGATGCTGGTGGCATCGACCACCGCCAGCACGTCCGTGTTTTCATGGGGCTTGTTCTCGGGCATATGGGGCTGGTTCATGACCACGACGCCGCCGGGCTTCAGTCCCTTGAGGGCCTCGGGCGAAAGCCCGAGCAGCGGGTCGGTGATGATGCAGCAGTCGGGATAGTATATCTGAGACCGCAATCTTATCGGCTTGGCGTTGTCAAAGCGCACAAAAACATTGACCGGAGCGCCGCGGCGCTCACCGCCAAACATGGGAAAAGCGGTCGCATAATTTCCCTCCCTGACAAAGGCAGCCGCCAGCATCTCGGCGGAGATGTACGCTCCCTGCCCGCCTCTCCCCAACATTCTTATTTCTATCATATTTCTCTAATGTCCCTCCTATGCTCCTCAAGCAAGTATTTCACCCGAAAATGCACCTTTAAGAGATCGCAATCGGCATCGGGATCGCTTTCGACTCTTCATTATTTCAATCTCTTAATTTCGATACCGATACCGATTTTACGAAGCCGTCAGGCATAGCTCATGTTTGGTATCAGAGGAGCGTACAGCCCCGCCTTGAGTATACAGTAACGCAAGGCAAGGTCGCCCAGCAACTCGAAGATAATCAGTGCCGACAACAGCCCGGCCGGAATGGACCAACCGGCCGCCACACTGTAGAGAGCCACTCCCAGCGGGATTGCCGTGCCGAAGAGCGCCACGGCAATCCAGAATATCGGCGCCAGTTTGCCGGCCACGATCTCTTTGATGGAAGCCTTCCCCGTCTCACCCTGATACCGTGTCGTAAAGAGGTACACAAACACGATGAAGGCATAGCTTATCAAAAATACCCGCGCCCCCTGTTCTACCGTGCCGATCGCCGTCTCGGCAGCGCCGGTCGCCAGCAGGGCCAGGAGGGTCAGTCCGAATCCGCCCCATACCCCGAGGACCAGATAGAGCACCGGCAGCAAGGCGGTATTCCAGAGCGGTATGCCGTTGACCGAGGCCATCACAAAGCCGACATAGATGATCGTCAAGAAGGCAAAGATGTCGGCGGCGATGAGCAGGCCCGCAACCGGTGCTCCCCATTGCAGCATCAGCATGTGCAGCAGGCCTAAGCCCAGGAAAAGGGTAACGAACAAGAGCCCCCGGGAAACCCAGGAAGTCTTCCAGCCCGAGGAGAAGAGCATGCGCCAGAACCGCGTGGGATGGCCCAGGTACAGCAGATGAAAACCACCCCCCAAGACTCCGCACAAAAGCCAGCCCGAGAGCATTCCCAAGAAATTATCAAAAAAAGAAGCTACCACAAAGGCGCCGGCCCCCAACTCGATGAAAAACATGGCCAACCACATGAGGATACCCCGTTTTTCAATCCATTCCTTTTGAGGGGTATGCCGGACCATAAACTCATAGCGTCGCGTCTGTATCATTTTTCCCCCACTTTCTTTTAAAAAAATTACCCGATAACGTAATACACCGAGGGATCGGTGCCATACTCCGGATGAAGCTGTACGGCCTTCTTTTCCCTGATGTACCGGCAAAGTTCGCTGCCCTGATCATCCAAATCGCCGAAAACCATCGCTTTGGCGGGACAAATGTTGACGCAGGCCGTGGTCGCTTCCATGTCCTGCCCCGGCTTCAGCCCCTTGGCGACACCGGCATCGATCCTTTCGCGGCAAAAGTTGCATTTCAAGACTACCCCGGTCTGGTGCGGATACAGCTTGTCCCGCAGCTTCTCGAACTCCGTAAGCCCCTGACCAGGAAAGTATTCTTTCTCCTCGCCATTATAGGTGCGCGCCTGGTAGGGGCAGGCAATCAGGCAATACCGGCACCCGACGCACTTGTCTTCGTCCACGTAGACGATTCCGTTTTCCAGCTGTTGAGTGGCCTGGGTCGGACACACTTTGACACATACCGGATCGGCACAGTGGTTACACAAAACCGGGTACATATGCTTGGTTGCATTAGGATAGGAGCCCGTCTCCGACATGAGCAGCTTCCGCCACTTCATGCCCGGCGGCATAAAGTGCTCCTGCTTGCATTTCACCACGCAGGCAAAGCAGCCCACGCATTTCTTGAGGTCTATCACCATGCCGTATCTCATATTGCACCTCCTGCCTTGGATGCCTTGACCATGACATTGATCTCGAAGGCGCCGCAGATAGGGTCGATATGCTTGTAGTCGGCTGGTAATAATTCGTTCATGTTCATGCCCTTACCCCTGGCGATGGGCCTGCCTTTTGCCCATCCGCCGGCGCCGACCGCCGCCACGGCTCGGCGATGAATCAACTCGGAGAGCTTGACCTTCCCGTTTATTTTCCTCCCCTGGAAATTCTCCAGCGAGATGATGTCTCCCTCTTGGATGGCCTTTTCTTTGGCCGTTTCCGCGTTCATCACGATGCTATAAGTATAGGGGTTATCCAGGCTCATCTCGTCCAGCCAGGGATTCTCCTCGGTGAACCGGTGGGTATGGAGGACATCCCGCGGCGACACGGCCACCAGGTCAAACTCCGGTTTGGACACCACGTCGTTGTACATCTGCGCCGGGAAATAGCTCAGCAGGGGGGTGTACTGGTCCCATTCCATGTGCATCCCAATCGACTCCGCTCGCTTCCGCACGTTTTCCTTATCATGCAGGTTGACCTCATAGTAAACAGGGATGCGGGCATCTACATGATATCTCCAGTAGCATTCTTCCGGTTTCTTGTCCCAGGTCATGAAGCCATGTTCCATAAACCAATCCAGCCCCTGGTCCTTACCGAAGTAGAACTTCAGGGTCCGGTCGGTGAATTCGTAGTTGCGGATCGTCTCATCCTGTTTGATGATGTCGATCTGCTTCGGTTTTGAATCTTCCTGCTCCCATTTCATGCGCTTCGTGGAGAACCAGTTTTCCAGGAAATTGTTGTAGCCTTCCCTGATGCCGAGCCTCTCGGCCAAATCGAAGAAAATATCCAGGGTGGCCCTTCTCTCGTACTTCGGCACTGTGACGGGCATGGCGAAGTGAAAGCTCCATTTATCCATCCCGATGGGATAGTTGAAGAAGAAACCCTGGGACGAGGCAATGTCCAGATTCTCCAGGAAATGGCATTCCGGCAGTACGATATCGGCAAATCCCTCGGTCGTCTCGTTGTGCACCGTATTGACGGAAAAGACAAAGGGTATTTTCTCGAGAAAATTAGCGGCTGCGCGGGAATTGCCGCCGCTCATCACCGTATTTGCCCCATAGAGGCCCAGGGCCATTGGTTCATAGGGGCGGCCGGCTTTGGTCCAGATTTCATCCCAGTCATCGCAATAGGGGTAGGGATTCCTACCGGCGTTCGGGAAGATATCGGTAAAATTCAGCAGCCCCGGACCGGTCACTTCCGGCGGCGGCCAGGGGGCTTTGGTGAACCAGACGCCGGGGGTGAGCATCCCGTCATGGCTGGCATAGGGCTGGAAGCTGGGATGACCCGTTTGCGGATGACCGAAGCCTCGCACTGTCCCGGAACCGACAACCCCGCCGCAGACGTCCTGATTGCCGAGCAGGGAATTGATGAGGGTTGCGGCGCCATACTGGTGAAAGCCGTTGGTATGGGTGTTCAGCCCCTTGTAACCCACGACGCAAGCCGGCCGGTAGGGAACCTTCTGGCCGTTGATTTCGATGGTGCTTCCTATCCTGGCCTCCTGGATGAGTTCCTCCGTCAACCGCCGGATGGTCTTTTCCGGCACGGTGCTGATTTTGGCCGCCCAAGCCGGTTCATACTGTTTGAGATGCTCCTTCAAAATTTGAAAAGCCGGCTTGCACTTGACGCCATTGACCGGATACTCCCCCTCCAGGGCGGGAGTGGTCAGGGTCGGATCGTCATAGACTTTGGCTTTGCCGTCCTTTTCATCCCACATTAAAGGCTTGCCGCTGGCCTTGTCCCTGACAAATAACAAATCCGGTCCCGTCAGATAGGGCCCATTGGTCTTCTCTCTGATGTATTCCTTATCGTAGATCCCGATCTCGTTCACCATGAGATTGGCCATGGCCAGGAACACCGCCAGGTCCGTACCGGGTAAGATGGGGACCCACTCCGTCGCTTTAGCTCCCGCTACGTAACCGATGGGGTCCATGACGACGGTCTTCATCCCTCGGTCTCGGGCGGCACTGGTCAGGCGCAAGGCGGTGGAAAGCATACGCCCGCCCGCCGTCCCCTCATTGCCGCCGCAACGGAGCACATAATTGCAGTACCGATAGTCGGGAAGGATGTCCCAGGCGCCGTGCACCAGGGCGCCGATGTGGTGGGCTACAGCCCCGCAGGCCGTGCCCACGCCGCCCGCAGCCCGGTTGAGCGAGCCATAGGTGACAAAAAAGCCGCCCACGAACAGGGTTGCTTTAAAGGCCGTCCCAGGGCCGGGCGTGAATCCCCAGAGCAGTTGCCGGGGGTCTGTCTTTTTAAGTTCCAAAAGCTTCTCGGCAATGGTGCTCATGGCTTCCTCCCAGGAGATCCTCTGCCATCCCGGGTCTTCACCGATGCCTTTTTTAGGATTTGTCCTCTTGACCGGGTAGTTGCAGCGGTTCGGGTCATGGAAATCCATGATGGTGGATACGCCCTTCGCGCACATTCCCCCTTTGCCCCCCAGATCGCTCTCGGGAATGCTTTCGATGGCTACCGGTTCGCCGTCAACAACCCTGACCTTTGCTCCACATACGCCATAGCAACCGCCGCAATGAGTATAGGCCCAATAGTCCTTGCTTCCGCCCCGGTTGAATTTCGCGTAGTCCTCTCGTTCCTTCCGCAATCTCTCATACGGTATATCTTCTTTATCCATGAGGTTTCTCAACTCCTTTCCCATGTTCCTTAACATGTTGGCTGCGTTCAAAACAGGGGATTAAACCATAAAGTAAATCCGCAATTCAGAGGAACAAGACATACAATCCAAGTTCTAACGCCGCAGCTGGCTTCCTTCCTCCTACTGCCAGGTTAGACAGGACCTAACATGAAAGCACTAAAGGGTCAAATGCATTGTTTTCATGGGGCCTATGAATCCTACTAATGAATAAGACTCCGGCGATAGCGCCCTGGTTTCACTCTGGAGTCCTGTCAGAAAAATTATAGGAAGCCCTGCTTGCCTCAACATGAAGGGAGCCGGTCAGCCAGCTCCGGAGCAAAGAAATTGATAAACTGTTTCATGGCACTGGAGATGAATTTATCCCTGGAGTAATATATGCCGTACTCCACTTTTCCGAAGAGATGTCCCACGTTACAAACCGTCAGGTCCCGCTCGTCTTCTTTGGCAACCGCTATGGACGAAAAAATAGACAACACCTTGCTATCATGCAAAAATTTCTTAATAATATCCATGGAGTCTACCTCCATCACGATGTCATAGGAAAGCCGTTTGCCCGCAAAGGCCTCTTCATAAGCCTTTTTCGTTCCTCCCAACCTGGTTAAAATGAGGGGATATTTGGATATGTCCGTCAGGGTAATCGACTTTTTCCTGCTCAAAGGATGGTTTTTATCCATCATCAACACCATGTCAAAGGCCTTCCAGAACAGGAAATCCAATTTCTTGGAAATTAATTGCTCCTTCATGCCGATGCCGAAGTCGATTTCGCCGTTTAAGATCATCTCCTGCATGACAAGGACATCACTGCGCGTGAAGAGTTTAAATTTAATGCCGGGAAACTCATTTATGAACGATTTGACCACATCGGTAAACCAATAGGCCAAGGCATTACGGGATACGGCAATCGTCAGCTCGCCGGAACGGCCGCAGTGCATGTCGGCATAGATTTTTTTTAAATTTTCCAGATCGTTGAAAAAGGTACCGACAATGGAAAACAAGATGCCCCCCTCTTCCGTCAATTTTACCTTTTTCCCCAGCCGATCAAATAACTTAACGTTGAACTCCTCTTCCAGTTTTCTAATTTGGTGACTGACGGCGGACTGGGACCGGCAGACAATTCCCGAAGCCCGGGAGAAGCTTCCCGTTTGGACAATCTGATAAAAGCTCAGCAGCTGAATTAGTTCCATTGTAACAAATATCTGTCCCTAAAACTTGATAAATGTCAAGTATTTTATCCTTTAAGTGCATCCTGTTCATAGACCTCATGAAAATTATGCATTTGACATTTATTTCTTATGTCGATATATATCGTCCTATCAATTTCCCCTATCACAATACATTGCGTATCATTGCAACATATTAGTTAATTATATTAGTTAATTGTGGGCGGTACGGCGGGGGTTCCTCATTTTTCACGAAATCATCAATAGTAAATTTTAAGATCATTTTTATTCTTTTGTTTCTTTGACAGCTGACTTAATTGACTAAATGTTTTCGTTAGGCGTTTTGGTTGCGGAGGGACGATGGACGAAGACTGGCATAAGTTGGTTTCTCAAGAACAATCCACAGTAAAACGATCTAGTTGTACATATGCCCGGCATGACACGTATGGCTGCAGGTATTTATCATTCGCACGCCTGCGGCAAATTTCCGCCATTGCCGGATCTTACGCGCGCTCTTCCTTAGCATACAAATTATTATCAGATACGGATTACGGCATCATTGATGTGGTTGTATAATTCGTTAAAGCCAATAATGAGGAGGTGCTTTATGATTCAGTTAAGCGACTTGATAGAAGGAGCAAGGAATTGTGTAGATAATGTGGCCAAGGTGAAGCCCGGAGAAGAAGTGCTGATTTTTTCTGATACCACTGTTGATCTGGATGTCGTTAATGCTTACCGAATCGCCGCCGAAATGGCCGGCGGAAATGTAAGCGTCCTTACTGTGAAATCGAAAATCGCTGGAGCTGGTCCTAACAAAATTCTGGATGAAGGCTATTTTGTTCCCTGGCCCAAAATGGCCTGGAACGCGATGATTGCTTCCAATGTCTGCTTAAACCTCTCTTACTTCATTGAAGTTCATAGTCTTTTTGGGGCAGCCCAGACCCGGTGGGTGGAAAAGATCATGGACCTGAAAAATAAGTTTGGGATACGACTCGTAAGAGTTCAAATTTCCGTTAAGGAGACACTAGCTTCGGCTTATGCAAGATTTCCCGAACCTTTGCTGCAGTTCATTGGTGCCCACGCCTGTCAGCAGGTAATTGAGGCTGCGGAAGGGGATACTTTAAAAGCCAAAGTGAGTCTTAAGGATCCTGAAGGCACAGACTTATCTATTGAGGGAATTGGCGTTACCAATTCTTTTAAGTGGCGGCTTGGTGGGGAGAAAGATGAGACTACTCCCTGGTATGATTTTGGAAGTTATAACGTAGGCCTTCAGCCCGCCCAGCCTGAGCCAAACGCGACAGGAGTCATTGTTACTTCTGCGCTGCACACTGGGCCAATTCCCACAATGAAGATAACAGTCAGGGAAGGCAAAGGAGTAGACATCGAAGGCGGTGGGGAAGTGGGCATCAGATGGCTAAGAGATTGGGAGAAAAATAAACACATTACTTCAACGGGCCGTGCTTTCCTAGCTCATGAGCAACCCGGTATCGCCTGGTTGGAAGAATGTATGTACGCTACTCATCCAAAAGCCTTCCGCGTAGGGAAACACTATATGTACAGTGGGACCGAGGCCGACCACAGTTGGTTTGCCGGCTCAAGGAGGGCGGGAACATTGCATATGGCATTCGGCGGCGGCGTAGGAAAAGACTACAAGCACAGAGATGTGGAAATCTTCTCTCCTACCCTCATCATCAATAAAACGACAATTATAGATAAAGGTCGCTTGACCTTGCTGGACGATCCAAAGATCAGAAAAGAAGCAGAAAAATACGGCGATCCTGATGATCTTCTCACTGAAGATTGGATCCCCGAGGTCTTGTCATTGAGGTAAGTACATTTATTATCCTGATATTATCCTGACCACTAAGCTGAGGCAAAGGAAAAATCCATTAGCCAAGAAGGAGGGAAAGGAAATGGAGAAAAAATGCTCTTTAATCTTTGTTCTAATTATCTTGGGTATGTGCTACGGCGGTAACAGCGGAAACATCTTTGCGGCCGCTTTCCCAGAGAAACCGATTAAAATTATCGTACCTTTTGCTCCTGGATCTGGTGTTGACGGAGAAGCACGAACTATTGCTCCTTATTTGCAGAAAAATCTTGGCGTAACAGTTAGTGTAGAGAATGTTCCTGGTGCAGACGGCAGGATTGGACTTACTAAAGTCTGGAAAACTGAGCCCACAGGTTATACACTGGTAGTCCATACCAGTACCATGTCCTTGATCGGAGAGGCACTCTTTCAGCCCGAATACAGGGTGCTTGATTTATCTCGCATTTTTTCCTGGACATCTTTTAATCAAGTATTGGTGGTCAGTACTGAATCATGGAAAAACTTCGATGAGTTTGTAAAAGGCGCTCGCTCGCGAACTCTTTCTGTGGGCATGCCTGGAAGGGGTTCGGCATCACATCTTATGGGTCTGATATTAGTTGATGGGTTAGGTATAAAAGTCAACTGGGTCCCCTTTGACGGTGGTGCAGGGGCTATCACGGCCCTAGCTGGGAAACATATCGATTTCGCCTCTGTTGCTACTACCACCGCTCTCCCCATGGTGAGGGCGAAGAAACTAAGGCCCCTATTAGTATTGGCTGACGAAAAAGATCCTGTATTTCCCGAAATACCGATATCAAAGGATCTTGGTTATAGTTTCCCCTCCATTCCTACACTTCGCGGTATTGACGGCCCCCCGAAGATGGACATGTCATCTGTAAAAATTATAGAAGCGGCCGTTGCTAAAGCAGTAAAGGAGCCTGATTTTATAGCGGCCTCAAAGAAAAGAATGACCGATATTGTCCCATTATATCATGAAGGATACCAAAAGGCTTTGGAGCGGCAACATAAAGAAATAGAAAAATACAAGTCATTCTTTAAGGGCGAGAAATAGAATTAAGACTTGCTTTTTCTATTTAGAAAGGGGGGCTAAAATGAAAAGAAGAGATTTCTTACGTTTGTCCACTTTAGTTAGCGCCGCTACCTTACTGGACACAAATGTGCTTGGGACACTTTATGCGAAGGATACATATCCGTCACAAAGGATCACCTGGATCTGTCACACTCAGCCCGGCAGTGGATATGACATTATTCCCAGAGTTATAGGCCCTTACATGACCAAATATTTTAGAGAACTGTCACCAGGCTCGAAAGGGGGAACATTTATAATAAAGAACGATCCTGCCGCAGCGGGCCTGAAGGCATACTCATCCGTATATAATGCTGCCCCCAATGGGTATACCCTGGGAGGGATGGATATGTCCTTCGTGACAGATGTTGTTCTTGGGAAGGTCGAATTTGAGATTGATAAAATAACCTATTTAGCCAAGTTTAATTCTACTAACAAGCTGTTAGTTGCCAATAAAAATGGATTTAAGTCATGGAAACAGGCTGTGGAAGCTTCTCATAAGGCACCACTCAAGATTTCCGTGGGACAGTTCGGACGCGCGAACCATATCGCTGGCATCCTTATACAAGAAGCTTTCGGTCTTAATGTCAAATTTATTGCGACTTCTAGCACTTCGGCAAATATGAACAGTGTGATGCGTGGAGACGTCCATGCCGGTATAGCGGCAGATGATTCCATCAACAGCTTAATAGAATCAAAGGAAGTTCGTCCTATTCTAGCCTTCTTCGACACGGATAAATATCCGGAGGCTGTAACCTTGAAGGAATTGGGCTGTCCTGAAGTCGGAAAAAATTCTGCTGGCCATCGCTTTGCCATCGCTCCCCCCGGACTTCCGAAAGACATAAGAAATCTTATAGTCGAAGCACTCAAAAAAACTATGGCAGACAAAGACTTAAAAGCTTGGGCTAGCAAGGCAAATTATGAATTTACACCAATCTATGGGGATGATGCTACAGAGATGGCAAAGAAATACATTCAATTCTACAAGAGCATGGAACCGACTTTGAAAAAATACCTCGTATGAAAAATAGTATATTGAATAATTTAGGCTTTTTAGGATGAGATGCTAGTTAAATTCATTGGAGGAGGTTACAATTTATGACGCCATACAATTACCCAAGCCCGCGCACTACAGAGTATAAGAAACCTACCAGCATAGAGGATTGTCTTCCTCAAGCAAGATTACTGGCCAAAAAGACCGTCGGCAGAGGGGCTCTTGGTCCTATTAAGAAAGGCGACAAGATACTTATCGTGACTCTCGCTGACCAAGATGAATATGTCAAGGAAGCGGTAACCCAAGCATTAATTGAGGAGGGGGCGGAAAAGGTCGATTTCATATTCGAGAACGAACTTGGTGAAATAGAGCCAAGAAAGTTTAATGTCGAGGAAGGATGGAAAGAGGCCGACAGTATGGAAAATGCGCCTTGGGATTTATCAGGAGCTGAATTTTACTCAGATATCGCCAAAGGCCTTTATAACTATGTGGCTAAGCATGCCGAATATACAGGTGTATTTGGTGGAATAGCACGCAGAAGCATGGTTCGCCTTTACATGGGTGAGAACGGTCATAAATTTAGGAATAATTGGATATTTAACAACTGGGAAGAGTTCTTATCTGACGCCAATGTGTATCCTGATGAACTTTGGACAGAAATTGAAAGGAAAATAATTGAACCAATAGGAAACGCTTCTTCAGTGAGGATTACCGACCCTGAAGGAACATATTTGGAGTATGACGTAACCGCCGAACAGGCAAAAAGGTGGCAAATGACTGCGTGGCTTGCAGGGCATCTTTTTCTCGATCCACTGCAAGCCACGACTCAGGAAATTGCCAGGACAGTAAAAATAAATTTGTCTCCAAAGGTTTCTCCGGTTTTTCACAATTTGAAGGGTGTATTAGCAGGGACTTCAAACCATATGGGATACATACCAAGAATAAAGCTCTATTTCGACAAGTCGAGGTTAGTGGAAGTAGATGGTGGAGGTAAGTATGGTGATTTAATAAGAGAAATGATGGATAAATATAAAAACGTGCAATGGCCTGGGTACCCTGACAAAGGGTTCTTTTGGTTCTGTGATGCCGTAGTTTGCACGCTTGTAAAGGCTTTCAGACGAAAGAGTGATTTGTTTAAAAGCTATTGGAGGCTAGCAAATGTTACCGAGCGGAGCAGGGCAGGTATTTTTCATTTAGGATTTGGATCGAGACAGCATGGAGAGGAATATTTAAATTATGCGAAATCTAATAATTTACCCACAGGTCACATACATGTCCATAATTACTTCGCCACTTATGAAATAAAAATAAGGGGTACTGATTACTGGTATAAAATTGTCGATAAAGGGTGGGTTACTGCAATGGACGACCCGGAGATTAGAGCTCTTGCCGTAAAATATGGGGAACCTGAAGATCTGCTTAGTTATGATTGGGTACCTCCCCTGCCGGGCATAAATTGCGCAGGCGATTATCTTAAAGACTATGCCCCTGATCCAATAGCTTATCTAAAAAAGCGCATGAGTGAAAATCAACCAATCTGAGAATATGCAGATCAATGATTGACAGCACTAAAAAAGTACCTTTCGGCGGTCATTGCAAACGGAGCGAAGCAAATTTGCGATCGTCAGACTGCTTCGTTCCTGCAATGACGGGCTATGGCTTTTTAGAGCCTTGCCATTTTCAACATCTAACGAGTTCAAGTTCATCAATTTTCCAGTCGAGGCAAAAATATTCTTCGCAACCACCGCCCAGTTTGGCCTTTACTATCCCTGAATCGTTCAGCAAAACTAGCATTCTAAATTGACAATTGTCAAAATTTTTATTTCTGGGATTAATCCTGTTCATAGACCTCATGAAAATTATGCATTTGACAATTATGCTTCCCTGGATATAATGGGCGCCGTTCAGACATCATCTTTTTTTATTGCCGATAAACCTTATTTACTTCCAGCGTAGCCGGGAGAGGAAGGTAGTGTAATGGCCTATTACAGGGACCTACGGGAGTATCTGGCGGCACTGGAGCGAGCGGGAAAGCTCGTGCGGGTGCAGATGGCCGTGGATAAGGACCGGGAGTTGCATCCCATGGTGCGGGTGCAGTATCGGGGGCTGCCGGAATCCATGCGCAAGGCCTTTCTCTTCGAGAACATCCATGACGTGAAGGGGAAAAAATACACCATCCCCTACGTCGTATGCTGTATGGCGGGCTCGAAAGAGATTTATGCCCTGGGTCTGCAATGCAGCCCCGAGGAAATCAGTGCGCGGTGGGAGCAGGCCCAACTCCATCCCCTACCGCCGGTGACGGTCGCAAACGGGCCGGTACAGGAAGAGGTGCACGTCGGCGATAGTCTGCTTGCCCATGGAGGAATCGGGGAGTTTCCCGTGCCCATCTCCACGCCGGGATACGACAACGCGCCCTATCTGACGGCGCCTTACTGGATCACCCGGGACCCCGAAACGGGGCGGCACAACATCGGCACCTACCGCGCCCAGGTCAAGTCTCCCACCCGTACCGGGGTCTCAGTTCACAATCCCGATTCCGGACTGATTCTGCACTGGCAGAAGTGCCGCCAGCTGGGGAAGCCCCTGGAGGCCGCACTGGTATTGGGTGCCTCCCCGAATATCGCCTATGTATCTGTGGCCCGGTTGCCGAAGGACGTGGACGAGTACGATGTGGCGGGGGGGATAGCGGGCGCCGGGGTCGAGGTGGTAAAGTGCCGGACGATCGACGTGCTGGTGCCGGCCCATGCAGAAATCGTCCTGGAGGGGATCATCCCGACGGACACCCTGGAACCGGAGGCGCCCTTCGGAGAGGCGCGCGGCTACATGGGACACAAGATGGTCACGACCTTCTTCGAGGCCCATTGCATCACCCATCGCAAAAACCCGATCCTCCAGGGATTCCTGAGCCAATTCCCGCCCAGCGAGTCCAGCAAGCTCCGCGGCATCTCGGGTGAACAGGTCCTGCTGAAATATCTGAAGCACGACAGCGGCATCGCCGATGTGCTCCGCGTCTCGCTCTGGGAATCAGGTGCCAGCTGCACAACCTATGTCGTCCAAATGAAAAAAAGTTCGCCCGAAGCATCGACGCGCGTCTTGGACGCCCTCGAAAAAGGCGGACCACACATCGGCAAGGTCGTCATCGTGGTGGACGAAGACATCAATCCCGAGGACCAGGACATGGTAAGCTGGGCTTTGGGAAGAATGATGCCCCATCGGGACACCCGTATCATTGCGGCCCCCATCCAGCTCCTGGACATCTCCGCCGCACCGCCTGAGGAGGACGATCGCCGGGAGCCGACTTTTTCCGACCCGGCCAAGGCCTCCCGACTTTTAATCGACGCGACCCGGAAGTGGCCCTATCCACCGGTGTCCCTGCCGAAACGCCAATACATGGAACGGGGCTTGGAACTGTGGGAGAAGGCCGGTCTGCCGAAACCGACCCTGCGGGAACCCTGGTATGGCTATGCTCTCGGATATTGGAACGAAGAAAGCGAGGAAGAAGCCGATCTGGCCGTTCAGGGCGAATACTACCAAACGGGTGAAAAAGCCATCGGGCAGCGGAAAAAGATCTAGCGACCGGCGATAAAAGTACGACCCTGGTAATCGTCGGGATTCTGGTTTGGCATTCAGGCAATGAAAGGGGGATCCATGCCTTATTATAGAGACCTGCGGGATTTCATCAAGACACTTGAGGAACAAAATCTCTTACAGAGGGTCAAACGGCAAATCAACAAAGATACGGAACTCCATCCTCTGGTGAGACTTCAGTTCCGGGGCTTGGCCGAAGAGCAGCGCAAGGCCTTCCTCTTCGAGGATGTCACCGATGTCAGGGGGAAGAAATACCCGATGCCCGTGCTGGCCGGCGCCATCGCCGGTTCCCGGTATATTTACGCCCTGGGCATGAAATGCAAACCCGATGAGATTGCGGATAAATGGTACGAGGCGCAATTGCATCCCATTAAACCGGAAATGGTAAACCAAGGACCGGTCTACGAAGAGGTGCATCAGGGCAAAGGGCTCCTTGAGCATGGTGGTTTTGGTGAATTTCCCATCCCCATTTCCACTCCCGGTTACGATATTGCACCCTTCATCACCCAAGCCTACTGGGTGACGAAGGACCCGGAAACGGGTATACGCAACGTCGGCACCTATCGGGTTCAGGTAAAATCTCCGCTTACTACGGGGATCATGCTCCATCACGAACGCCAGGGACTGGCCGTCCACTGGAATAAATGCCGCGAGCGGGGCATGCCGCTCCAGGCTGCTTTGATTATTGGGGGTACCCCGAATATCGGTTATGTTTCCGTAACCAATTTGCCCTATGGCGTGGATGAATTCGATGTGGCCGGGGGGATTGCCGGTGAGCCCGTCCAACTGGTCAAGTGCCAAACCGTGGATCTGGAAGTGCCGGCCAACGCCGAGATTGTCTTTGAGGGCGAGTTCGACACCACGCAGGTGGAACCGGAGGGACCCTTCGGCGAAGCCATCGGTTATGTCGGCCATCGGCAGATCTCGCCCTTCTTTACGGTAAAATGCATCGGCCACCGCAAAGATGCCGTCTGGCAGGCCTTTGTCAGCCAATTCCCGCCCAGCGAAAGCAGCAAACTCCGGCAGGTGGGAAGGGAAGCGAATATTTACAAGAAATTGAAAAGCGACCTCAACATCGCCAGCGTGAAACGCGTGGCCATTCATGAAACCGCTACGAGCAATTATCTCGTGGTCATTCAAATGGATAAACCTGAGCGTGCCGATGTTTGGCGGGCCTTGGAAACCGCGGGGGCCTCCATGACCAACGGCAAGCTTTGCATAGCCGTTGATCCGGACATCGATCCCTACGATGCCGATGCGGTGATCTGGGCCATGGGGTTGAGAATGAACCCCAAGCGTGATTGCCAGATTTTCCCGCAACCCGGAAGCAATCAAGACCTTTCCCTGGCCCCGCCGGAAGAGATGGAAAAGAAAGACGCCCGCTTCGAAGAAATGCCCCAGGGCTACCGTTTGTTGATCGATGCCACGATGAAGTGGCCCTACCCGCCCGTTTCCCTTCCCAAGAAAGAATTCATGGAAAAAGCCCTGGAAATATGGCAGGAGGAAGGTTTACCGGAACTGAAGCTCAAGACGCCCTGGCATGGCTACAACCTCGGTTTTTGGCCTGACGAGTATGCCGCGCAGGCGGAACTGGCCCTGAAAGGGGAACACTACAAGGTGGGCGAGATGCTCGCCTTGAGGCGCACGAAGCTCTAACTAAAAAGGGGGAAATATGATGGAGCATCGCAAAGGCGGTCTAAAGTCAATGGGGCTGGTAGTCGTTATGGTCGCTCTACTCCTCGGTTTCCATACGCAACAGGCGGGTGCAGCGGGGCAAAAGGCTGCTTTTCCCATTAAGCCCATCACCATGATCGTGTTCGTCCCGCCCGGAGGCGGTTGGGACACGATTTGCCGGCTGGCCGCCGAATACTGGCGAAAGTACTTGCCCAACAAGGTGTCCGTGGTCATCAAGAACGTGCCCGGCGGTGAACAGCTGATCGGTCCCACCATGCTCTACAATTCCCCGCCCGATGGCTATACGGTGGGCACATTCTCCAGCGGGGCCGCGGGCCCCATCATCGCCGGGGTCGTCAGATTCGATGCCAAGAGGTACGAATGGGTGGGAATGTTCAGCGAAGATTATTATATCACCTCCGCATCGCCGAAATCGGGCTTCAAAAAGTTCAGCGACTTGCAGAAAGCCAAGAAGGAAATCCTGATCGCCACGCCCGGCTTTGCCACGGCCGATGCCCTGGGCGCCCTGCTCGCGAAAGAAAAGATGAAGCTAAACTTAAAGATGATTCCCCATGAAGGCAGCTCCGGCGGGACCCTGGCGGCCATCCGGGGAGACGTCGACCTGGTCTCGTCGCCCATTTCCAGCATGAAGAAGTATGTCATCGACGGCCACGACCTGGTGCCCTTGTGGACATCGGCGCCGGAAAGGCTCAAGAGGCTGCCGAATGTGCCGACTTTGAAAGAGCTGGGATATCCCGAGGTGGGAAAAATGTTCGTACTGCACCGTTTCCTGGCCGCCCCTCCGGGTACACCGCGGGACAAGATGGAAATCTTGCAAAAGAGCTTCCGGGCTGTGCTCCAGGACCCGGAGTACCAGGCGAAGGTGCGGGACACGCTTGACGCGGAGATCAACTTGGCCAATGGGCCGGAGGCCGGACGCCTCCTGGAAAACCTGATCAACCTTCTCCAACCATACGAGAAGATTGTGAAAGCGGGTTGGGGAAAGAAATAGCCCGCGATCCCGCAGCGCTCATGGGGGGATGAAATAAATGCTTGTCGACATTCTCAGTATCTTTGATGCCATCCAGGCCATGGATTATCTCATCATCGCGCTCGGGATCGTGATCGGCTACATCGTGGGTTTCTTGCCCGGACTGGGGGCCAGCCAGGCGATGGCGCTCCTCATCCCGCTGACCTATGGTATGGAACCCCTGCGGGCGATACTCCTGCTCATGGCCGTGGCGGGCGCGGCCCCCTGTGGCGGCTCCGTGGCCTCCATCCTGATCAATACGCCCGGGGAATCGACAAATGTTGCCACCTGCTGGGATGGCTACCCCCTGGCAAGGCAGGGCAAGGCGGGCTTAGCCCTGGGAGCGGCCAGTACCGCGTCCCTCGGCGGCGCCCTCGTCGGACTCTTCGTCTTGATGGTTCTTTTACCGCTGGGCCGGATGCTGGTCCTCTCCTTTTCCTATCCCGAACTCTTCACCATCGCCCTGGGAGGTTTGGTCTGCATTATCCTGATCGAAGAAGACCAACTCTGGAAGGGCTTTATCAGTCTTGCCCTGGGCATGGTCATGGTGTCGATTGGCTATGACCCCGTAACAGGCAGTATTCGCCATACCTTCGGAACCATGTATCTGTGGGAAGGCATCAAGCTGGTTCCCGCCCTGGTCGGAATATTTGCCATCAGCGAGGGGCTCAAGCTGGTAATCGGGGACAAGGGCCAAGCCGTGGTCAAGGACCAATCCGTATCCAAGGCGCGCTACAGCGACGTTTTCCAGGGGGTGATGGCTGTCTTTAAGCACCGCTGGCTATTCTTTCAGAGCTCCGTCCTCGGCGCCGTCATTGGTGTCGCTCCCGGCGTGGGAGGCTCCGTGGGCAACCTGCTCTCCTATGGCGTGGCCACGCAGACCTGCAAGGATAATCCCCATTTCGGCAAAGGAGATATCCGGGGCGTGATCGCCTCGGAATCTGCAAATAACTCCAAAGGCGGCGATCTGGTTCCCACGGTCATCTTCGGCATACCCGGCAGCGTTACTTGTGCCCTCTTGCTGGGAGCACTGCTGCTCCATGGCATCCAGCCCGGGCCCCGGCTGATCCTGGAAAAACCATTGATCATCTACGGTCTGATCGTGGCCATCTTCTTCAGCAGCATTGCCGCATCGACCATTACTATTCTTGCGGCGCCCTACCTCTCTTCGATTCCGGACATCCCTGACAACCTGCTGGGGATTTCCGTGATTATTCTCGGGGTACTCGGCGGTTACGCCACGGAGCTTGATTTCAACGATGCCATCGTGGCCATTGTCTTTGGCCTCTTGGGGTACTTTATCACGGAGTTTCACTTTTCCAAGGTAGCCGTGGTGATGGCCCTCGTTCTCGGAAAGATCATGCAGGTAAACTATTTCTTGACCATGGACACTATGGGGCCAAAGGGCTTCTTTACCCGGCCCATTCCCCTCATCATTATCGCCCTCTCCGTATTTCTGGTAATGAAAGCGGCCTACCAGGCGAAGTACCCGCCAGAAGAAAAGCCCTCAGGCCTGCCAGGCTCTATGGCATAGGAAAGGAGCTCTGTGATGAGCAAAAAATTAACCGGTCACCCCGGCGCCAGGTTGCTCTTTGATATATTTTTGATCATAGTCGCCTTGGTTTTCTTTTTCAACTCCTTGGATCTCGATTTCCGGCCCTGGCTTTTTCCCGGCAGCTTCAGCATCATCCTGCTGATAATGTTGGTCATCCAGCTGCTGATGGACTGGCGTCAGGCGCGCCAGTCGTCCCGGAGCGAGGGGGCGTTCCCAGCAGAGGCAGGGAAAGAAACCCCAGGGGAGGAGAAAAAGGTGGCCGTCGAAGGTCAATATGCGCGGTTGGGAGTCGCCGTCCTGTCGATACTGGGTTTTTACCTCATCTTTCGCTTCGTCACCATCTATCTGGCAATCCCGGTCCTGTGCTTATTGCTCGTACGTTTCCTGGGTGGCCGCTCCTGGCGCACCACGGGACTCATGGCCCTGGGCATGGATGCATTCGTTTATGTGTTTTTCCAGTGGCTCTTACAGACTTCTCTTTAAAGGAGGGTAACAGATGAAAGAGGCAAAAGGCAATCAAGGCGGTGCAGCAAAGTCATGGCAAAGGATGAGGTCTGGGAGTCTGTACAGTGCCTCTTTGGTTCTCGTTTTGTTCCTGGTCCTTGCTCCTCCCTGCCTGGCCAAGGAAAAGGACATCTATCCGTCGGGAAAGATAACCTGGCTCATTCCCTATAAGGCAGGAGGGGGCTTTGATCTGGTGGCCCGCGGGCTCGCCCCTTATCTCAGCCAATATCTTCAGGAAGGCGCTCCCGGAGCGAAGGGAGGCGGCCTCGTCATGAAAAATGAACCGGCTTCGGGAGGCCACAAGGCCTACAGCATGCTATCCCATGCCAAGCCGGACGGCTATACGATCGGCGCCTTTGATATCGGCTTTATTTCGAATACCTTTACGAGCGATATAGGTTTCGACATCGCTAAATTTACCTTTATGGTCCGGGCCATGAAAACAGACCGCATCATCGTCGCCAATAAAAATGGCCTGGCCAGCTGGGACGAAATGGTCAAGGCGGCGAAAGTCAGGCCACTGAAATGGGGCACGGGATCTTTTTTACAGTCCACCCAGCTCGATTCGATCGTGCTGACGGAAAGGATGGGCATTGCCGCGCGTTTTATCCCCTGGGCAGGAGGCACGGCCGAATGCATGAACGCCCTGATGCGCGGAGACATTCAAGTGGCCCTGGTATCTGAGGATTCGGTGAAGGGGCTCTTAGAAGCGGGAGAAATAAGACCGCTTGCCGTCATTGCCGACAAGAGTAGTTATCCCGGTGTGCCCTCTATCAATGACTTGGGTCATCCGGACCTTGCGGAAAAGCTCGGTACCCAGCGTTTTGTGGTTGGACCGCCGGGCCTTCCCAACAACATAAAAAATGCTTTTATCAATGCCTACAAAAAAGTGATGAAAAACCAGAAATATTTGTCCTATGCCAAAAAACTGGACCTCGACTTTAATCCCTTATACGGTGAGGAGGCAGAGAAGGCCTTCAAGATCGTCAACGGATATTATCAAAACGATCTGAAACCACTCTACATCAAGTATTCGAAATGAGGCCGTAATGGACGAAAACAGCCTGCGGGTTGAGGTAGCCGCTTGTTGCCGGCTCGCGGAATATCTGGGACTCTTTGATTTTAGCGGGCACGTGAGCGCCCGGCTGCCGGGCACCGACAGGATATTCATCAATTCCCGGGACTCCGTACGCGCCAACATCGAGCCACGGGATATCATCAAGGCCAACTTGCCAGAGGGGGCATCCGCGGAAGGCATAGCTCCTTCGGAAGTCCACATGCACACGGCCATATATCAGCACCGTCCCGAGGTAAGGGCGGTTGCCCATCTCCATTCTCCCGCCGTGATTGCCTTGAGCGTGGCCGGAAAAAACTTCCTACCCGTCATTCCCCGGGCCTCCGTTTTCGCCGAGGGAGTGCCGGTGTATGATGACAGCCGGACGATTAACTCTGCGGACAGCGGCCAGGCCTTGGCGGAAATGTTGGGAAGGCGGCGAGCCGTGATCCTGCACGCACATGGTTCGGTAGTCGCTGCGGAAAGTGTGAAGGCGCTGCTCTTTTATGCCTTGTCCCTGGAACTGAATGCCCGCGAGCAACTCCATGCCTATCAGGCCGGCGCACAGCCGCGCGCCTTACGGGAAGAGGAAATCAGGGAAGCAAACCGCCTCTATAGGGAGCGCTTATTCGAGAAAGCCTGGGACTACTATGCTCATAAGGCGGGCTTGAATTTAAAAAGCGTAACACTTAACACATAACACCTAACCCCGATAACCTAAAAGTCACAGGTAAACGGGATAAGTGAGTCAAGGAGGACCGAAAACGTGGTAGAGCCAGGGAAACAATTCAAGGAAGAAACAACCACCCACGAAAAATGGATACAGAGCCAGGGCATTCCGATTTACCGGGAATTCAGCATTCCCAGCTTGAAGGAACTCCCCGTCGGTCCCTGGGAGCGCTTGGCTGCACGGGGAGCCTATGTCATTTTGGAAGGCGCCGAGGACTCAAACGATGCCTATGTTTTAGAAATCCCTCCCGGCGGCAGCGTGGCCCCGGAAAAGCATATCTACGAGGAAATTATCTATGTTCTGTCCGGCCGCGGAGCTACAACCGTCTGGCAGGACGGCGGACCAAAGGTTACTTTCGAATGGCATGAAGGGAGTTTTTTTGCCGTGCCGCTTAACGCCTGGCACAGGTTTTTTAACGGCCAGAATAATGAACCAGCCAGGTTTTATGTCGTTTCCGCCGCACCGCTGGTCATGAACCTCTATCACAATCAGGACTTTGTTTTTAACGTTGATTACCAGTTCAAGGATCGCTTCGAGCCCCGGGAAAATTACTTTAACGGCCAGGGAGAGGAACGGCCGGGCCGGGTTTGGGAAACTAATTTTATCGAAGACATCCGCACCTTGCCGCTCATCGAGTGGGCAGAACGGGGCGCCGGCGGCGCCAACAGGCGCTTCCAGCTGGCAGAAGGCACCATGGTTGCCCATCTTTCCCAGTTTCCCATGGGAACGTACAAAAAATGCCACCGCCATGGATCTGGAGCCCACGTCATCATCATCCGGGGCCATGGCTATTCCCTTCTTTGGAAAGAGGGTCAGCAGGACAATGCAATCCGCGTTGACTGGAAGGAAGGGAGCGTGTTGGTGCCTCCCGATATGTGGTGGCACCAGCATTTCAATACCAGCGGCGAGCCGGCTATGTATCTTGCCGTCCGCTGGGGGAGCATCAAGTATCCCCTGTTTAAAGCCTGGCTGCTCTCGGGCAAGACAGATACCTCTGCCAAGGAGGGAGGCAACCAAATCGAATATCAAGATGAAGCCCCCTACATCCGTCAACTCTTTGAAGAGGAGCTGCGTAAAAATGGCGTGGCCTGCCGAATGCCGCCTAGCGGCCCATCAGGCCCTTGAGCAAAGGCCGCCATATTTTGTCCGACAGTCTGCTTGATCTATTGGGCGATTTTGAACTTATCCATCTTCGGCGTCACGCCATTCTTCTTCATTTCCTCAAGCCAGAGGCGATGAATGCGTGGATCCTGGTCTTCGTATTCGATTTGGTCACCGCCTTCCTTGATGCTGGTGGCGTTTACGGCTTTCGGTTTAGACTTGTCGCCGATCAGAGTGAGTCTTTTGGCCGTGGTCAAAGGGTAGCGCAGACCGCCGACGCCCGTGGCCAGATAACGCGAAGGACCCTGGCTGGTGTTGAAATGCTGGTGTAACTGCCGGTCCGCCGGCGGATATACGACGCCGTTTTTCCAGTCGATGCGCAGAAAGTCTTCCTCGCCTTCAAACCAAAACAGGGAATAGCCATGGCCCGTGACGCACATCACGTGGAAACCCGCGCCGTGCCGATGGGCTTTCTTGTAAGTGCCCATGGGCATCTCGGAGATATGGGCGTGCATGGTGCTGTCGGCCAGGGTGAAGAGGATGTTGGAGCCGCCGGCGCCGCGGTCCGCTCGGTCCTGCAGTTCGATTTTCGTCAGATCCGGAACAAAGTTCGTCTCCCACATGTACCTGCCGGGATACACCATGATCAGGTCACCTTCGCCGTTATAATATTTTTCCTTGCCGGCCCGCTCCAGGAAATCGAAATTGTCGTTGAAAATGAACTCCTCGTTGTGGAAAAGGTTCATCACCAGCGGCATGTCGGTGGTGCTGACCAAAAGCGCCCGTTCCTGGCCGCTGCCGTTGAAATGCCGGTGCCTGGCGTTCAGAGGAATAGCAAAGAGGCTCATGGGACCCCACTCGAAGGCGTGCTTGCGACCGTCGGCAAATTCTATCTGGGTGCTGCCCTGGCCCTCCAGCACGTAGAATATCTCATCATAAAGGTGTCTTTGCGGGATCGTGGACTTGCCCGGAGCGATCTCGAAGAGGAACATATTACTGAAATCACAGCGGCCTTTCATGTGCACGGCAGCGCCTTTGCAGCCGTAACGCGGCCAGTCGGCCGTGGGGACCGCAAACAGGTCCACGCCGTAGTCCTCCGTGACCGGCAGTCCTTCTTTCTGTACCCACTCCAGATAAACATCGATGCCGCATGTTTCTTTTCTTTGCCCGCTCATAGCAGTTTTCCTCCCTTTTACTCATCTTGGTTCATGGCAGCCAAGTAGAAGTCGTTTCAATAAAGTCAGTTGTCAAACATAGAGAAATATGAAAAAATGTCAAATGCATAGTTTTCATGAGGTCTATGAATGGGGTTCATTATGGCACAGCACTGGGATAAAGAGGCGGACATAGTAAAGGAGTCTTGCTGATGAGTAGCCGTTTTTTGCGCATTATGGGGATATGGGCACTGCTCCTGGCCACTTTTTGGCTCGGAGAAAGAATTTACCGCCAGTATGTCTTTACCGCCGATGAGGCGCGGACCGTGACACCGGCCGGTAAGCTCAGCGACTGGGAAAAGAGCACCGTGGAGCTCTTTCGCAAGGCCTCCCCTTCCGTCGCCTACATCACCACGGAAAAACTGCGTTACAATTTCTTCACGGGCCCCGACGTCGCGCAAGGCACGGGCTCCGGTTTCATTTGGGACAAGGCGGGCCATGTGGTCACGAATTTTCATGTCATCGCGGGAGCGGACACGGTCTTCATCCAACTTGACTCCGGCGACCCCATGCCGGCGCGGGTGGTGGGCGGCGCCGCAGACTACGACATCGCCGTCGTGAAATTCCGAAATCCTCCTCCTGGTTTACAGCCGCTCCCCCTGGGCACCTCGCAGACACTGCAGGTCGGTCAGGCCGCCTATGCCATCGGCAATCCTTTCGGCCTCTCCCGTACCCTGACCACGGGCATCGTCAGCGCCCTGGAACGGCGCATGCCGACCTCCCAGGGGCGGGAAGTGCGCGGCGTGATTCAGACAGACGCGGCGATCAATCCGGGCAACTCCGGCGGGCCGCTGCTGGATAGCTCCGGGCGCCTGATCGGGGTAAATACGGCGATTCTTTCCGAATCCGGCTCTTCCGCCGGCATCGGCTTTGCCATCCCCGTAGATCTGGTCAACCGCGTCGTGCCGCAGATCATCAAGGATGGCCGGGCCCCCCGTCCCGGCATCGGCATCGTGGCCGCCGACGAGCGCGTCGCGGTGCGGCTCGGTATTCGCGGGGTCATCGTGCTGGGGGTGGACAAGGGCTCGCCCGCCGCGGCCGCCGGCATACGGCCTTTCAACCTGGAAACGGGGAAATTAGGCGACATCATCGTGGCCGTGGATGGCAAACCTATCGAAGACCTCTCCGATCTTGTGGCGGCACTGGACAACGCGGGTGTTGGCAAGGAGGTTGTGCTCACGGTGCAGCGCGACAACGTGAAACAGGATCTCAAGGTCCGCGTGATCGATCTGCAAGGCTGAGCCTGAGCCCCTGCTTTATCCCCCAACCCGCAGGACCTTGGCCCCGCGGGTTCCACCCCTCTTCAGCTCCATCAGGGCCCGGTTCGCCTCAGCCAGAGGAAACTCGGTCACTTCCGGTCGCAGGGGGATCTCCGCGGCCAGGGCGAGGAACTCCGCCACATCGGCCCGCGTCACGTTGGCGACGCTCCTGATCTGCTTCTCCAACCAGAGGTGTGCAACATAATCGAGGCTAAGGAGCGCCTCCCGGTCCCGTTCCTCCTTGCGGATGGCGTTGATGACGAGCCGCCCCCCCGGCTCCAGGTTAGCGAGGGCATGAAGGACCGGGGTCCAGGCCGGGGTCGTATCGATGATCGCAGAAAGGGGCACCGGCGCCGCCTCCGTTATGTCCCCGGCCCATGCCGCGCCGAGTTGGCGGGCAAACTCCCGTTCCACCGGGTTTCGGGCAAAGACAAAGACCTCCGCTCCCGGATAACGGTGCCGGACCATCTTCAGGACGAGGTGGGCCGAGGCACCGAAGCCCGTAAGCCCCAGTCGTTCCTCCCCGGTAAGCCCGGCCAGCCGCAGGGAACGGTAGCCGATGGCGCCCGCGCAGAGCAGCGGCGCCGCCTCGGCGTCGTTGAAGAGAGCGGGAAGAGGATGGGCGAAGGCCTCCGGAACAGCCAGGTACTCGGCATAGCCGCCGTCGGCGTCACGGCCCGTAGCCCGGAAAGAGGGACAGAGGTTTTCGCGCCCCTCCCGGCAGTGGCGGCAGGTGCCGCAGGCCGAGTGGATCCAGGCGACTCCCACCCGGTCTCCCTCCCGGAAGAGGCTTCTCGGGGGTGCCTGTACCACCCTTCCCACCACCTGATGGCCGGGGATCACCGGCAGTCGCGGGGGAGGGGTCCGCCCCTCGATCTCGTCCAGCTCCGTATGGCAGACGCCACAGGTGGAAACCCGGATCAGAAGCTCGCCTTCGCCCGGCACGGGTATGGGAACCTGGGCCGCCGCCAGGGGTGTTTCGGTATCCCTGAGGCTGACGAGCCTCGTGAGGAGCATTGCCTTCATGGACGGTCTCTCCTGTTTTGCGAATTCGGCGGCCCCTTCCCGGATTTCAGGAAAAACTGCCGTACCGGTATAAGCATAGCACAGGCGCGGGCAATGCGATAGCTGCCTCTTGCGGAAAAGCTAACCCTCCTGTGGTTGACACCCAAGGACAACATACGTAATTTATTAAACAGGGCAACGGACTTTAACCGGCTTTTCCTAACCCCGGTAAAGGGGAGGAGGGCTTTGACTAAAAGCTCAGCATAAGGAGGGGAAACCATGACCGAAATGGCGCAAAGAAGTGTCCTCTTGAGTCCCTTTGATTTGCGCGGCCTGCCGCTCAAAAACAGAGTCGTGATGTCGCCCATGACCCGAGCCCGGGCCGGCACGGAGCGCCTGCCCAATGCCCTGATGGCTGAGTATTACGTGCAGCGCGCCTCAGCGGGGTTGATCATCACCGAAGGGACGCACTTCTCGGATCAGTCGATCGGTTGGCTCAACAGTCCGGGGATCTATACAGATAAACAAACGGAAGCCTGGAAGGCAGTCGTGGAAGCCGTCCATGCCCAGGGCACGCCCATTTTCCTTCAGCTCTGGCACTGCGGTCGGGCCTCGCACAGCAGTTTCCACAAAAACGGTGAGCTGCCCGTGGCCCCCTCGGCCGTCAAACTCCAGGGGGAATACATGCACACGCCCCGGGGCAAGGAGCCCTATGAAACGCCCCGGGCCTTGCGAGAAGAGGAAATACCGGGCATCGTGGAGGACTTCCGGCAGGGCGCCGCACGGGCCAAGGCCGCGGGGTTCGACGGGGTGGAACTGCACGCCGCCAACGGCTATCTCATTGACGAATTCTTGCAGTCCAAGACCAACCGGCGCACCGATCGCTACGGGGGAAGCCTGGAGAACCGTTACCGTTTCCTGGATGAGATCGTGACGGCCGTGCTCACTGTCTGGCCGGACCGAGTCGGTGTGCACCTATCGCCGAACGGAACTTATAATGATATGGGCTCACCGGATTTTCGCGAGACCTTTCTTTACGTTGCGGAACAACTCAATCGCCGCGCCCTCGCCTACCTCCATGTGGTGGACGGTCTGGCCTTCGGCTTTCACGGCTTGGGCGAGCCCATGACCCTGGCAGAATTTCGCGGCGTCTTCCAGGGCCCCCTGATCGGGAATTGCGGTTACACCCAGGAAACGGCCGAAGCCGCGCTGCAAGGCCGCCACGCGGACTTGATCTCCTTTGGCCGGCCCTTCATCAGCAATCCCGACCTGGTGGAACGTTTTGTCCAGGGGTGGCCCTTGCATCCACCGGCCGACATGGCGGTTTGGTACTCCTTCGACAGGATCGGCTACACCGACTTTCCCAGGTACGGCGCCTCGGAAAACAAGTAGCCTCCGTAAAAGAGCCAAACGCCTGCCCGGTCACTGTGTCCTGGCCATTTTTTCCATCACCTCCGCCGTGGATCAGCCGCGCCGAGGCCTGGCCTAACACCCTCTCCCGGACCACTTTTACCTGGTTTTGCGCTTTATCTCGTGGTATGCGGAAGGGCAAGATGAATTTGCCCGCGCTTCAGGCATGTTTTTTTTGTTAACCTGGTGTATATAAGCAGGAACTAATTCACGATGAGGAAGGAAACAAGAGCACCATGATCCACAGCTTCAACTGCCTGGCCACGGGCATAGGCAGCATGCCCACTACCGATCCGGATCGCGCCGTGCAACTATCGTTACAGTATCTGCCCGAGGCGCCGATCTGGCCGCAGCTCCCGCAGAGGGACTTCCGCGAGCATATGGATGTGCAATATAGCGAGTCCTTACCGGGACTCGAGGTCGATGCAGCCAGGAAAAAAGTTTCCTTCAACACTACCGGGGACCTGACGCCGGCCTTTGAAAAATTTTTTGAACGCTATTTGGCAAAGGATTACGACTTCTTCCGGATCACCGAGACATACGCCCCGGGATTTCATGCCTTGCTCCGGGCGCTGAAAAAAGAGCCTCCCGCACAGGCACAATATCTCAAGGGTCACATCACCGGACCGCTCACCCTGGGGACATCGTTCAAAGACGAGACCGGCAAGGACATCATCCATAACGAGATGTTCTTCGATGCCCTGGTCAAGGGATTGGCGATGAAGGCGTCCTGGCAGATCCGGGAACTCAGCCAATTCGGCAAACCAATCATCATCTTCATCGATGAGCCGGCCATGGAATCCCTGGGCTCCGCCTTCTGTGCCGTGCCGCCCGAGGTCGTGGCGGAGAAACTGGACGAGCTCAGCGACGCCATCCATGAACTGGGAGGGCTCTCCGGCATCCACTGCTGTGGTAACACCGATTGGTCCATGATCTTCAACACCAAAGTGGATATCGTGAACTTCGATGCCTGCGGCTATATGGAAAAGGTGCTGCTCTACCCAAGGGATATCAAAAAGTTCTTGGGACGGGGAGGTGCGCTTGCCTGGGGTATTGTCCCGACGGTTGCCTTCACCGGCAGGGAGACCCCGGAGCTGCTGGTCGCCAAACTGGAAACGGGCTTCCAGCGTCTGGAGCAGGAAGGCATCGATAAGCAGACGCTCCGGCGGCAAAGCCTCCTTACCCCTTCCTGCGGCATGGGCAGCCTGACCCCGGACAAGGCCGAAGCGATTCTGAAGCTGCTGCAAGATGTATCCGCTCGGATGCAAAATACCTGAAGGATCATGGATGTCTGCTCTTGACGATTGAACCCACGTGGTATAGTAGGGAGCAATCGGTGAGGAAGACAGATCGGATGAAAAAGACAATCATGAAGTCGCCCAGAAAATTTGCTTTACTTTCTCTGGTCATTTTCGCTTTCCTGGCGGTGTTCTTAGCCGCGCTGATTTACACGCATTCCTGGCATGGCTATTCAGGAAAAAAGGAAAAGGTAATTATCGGTACACCGCTTCTGGAGTCCTCGGCCTTGATTTATGTCGCCGATCGTCAGGGTTTTTTTCCCGGCCAAAGGCTCAATGTCCAGATCAAAGATTATGATACGGGAGCGTCTTCACTCAAGGGGCTATTGCAAGGGGAGGTGGACATAGCGACCCCGGCCGAGTATGCCCTGGTCGGAAGGGCTTTCCAGAAGGAAAAGATTTGTGCCCTCGCGAGTATCGACAAGGTCCAGTATTTTTTTCTTATTGCCCGTAAAGATCGGGGCATCGAGAAGATTGACGACCTGAAAGGCAAAAGGATCGGTGTAGTCACGAAAACGACGGCGGAGTTCTATCTCGGCCGGTTTCTCGAACTTCACCGCCTGAAAACGAACCAGGTAAGACTCGTCAATATCGACATCTCCCAATCTGCGGACGCGATCATGAAGGGCGACTTGGACGCCATCGTCTCCAGGCCGCCTTACGTCATCGCCATCAAAGAGCGCTTGGGCGCGAAGGCCCTGACCTGGCCGGTGCAAAGCAGCCAGGCCTTGTATGCCGTCATGATCGGTCGTGATAAGTGGCTGAAAGAACATGCAGAATCGGTAAAAAGACTGTTGGCGGCCCTTTCTCAAGCCGAGGAGTATATCGTCCATCACCCCGCCGAGGCAAAGGATATCGTGCAAAAAAGGCTGAACGTTGACGCCGCCTATTTGGAAACGGTCTGGTCGCAAAACCAGTTTTCTCTCTCCCTTGACCAGTCGCTTATCCTGGCCATGGAAGACGAAGCGCGTTGGATGATAAGGAATAACCTCATCAAAGAAAGAAAGGTCCCCAACTTCCTGGATTACATTTCCGAAGAGGGGCTCAAGGCGGTAAAGCCCGGGGCGGTGAATATCATCCGCTGAAGGAAGAAAATAGTGAAGATCAGAACCCAGTTTATTATCACCATGTCACTGTTCGGCCTGATGCTGCTCATCATCTCGGCATCGATAATCTACACCAACCGGCAAGCAGCAAGCCTCGATAGGCAGGCCGAGATGGCCATGAATATCGAGCGGGCGGCCAGCGAACTCAGTTACCTATCCCATGATTACCTGCTTTACCGGGAAAGCCAGCAGCTCGCCCGCTGGGAGACGAAATTCGCCTCCTTCTCCAATGACCTGTCCGCTCTGAAACCGGACAACCCGGAAGCGCAGGTGGTGATCAACAATATCACGGGAAATCAAAAGCGGCTGTTGGCGGTCTTTACCGATGTGGCTTCCACGCTGGGGGGAACATCTCCAGGTCCCGATGCCGCGGCCCTGCCCGCCCTACTGCAGGTTTCCTGGAGCCGGATGGCCGTGCAAAACCAGGGGATCTTCTTCGATACCTTACGGCTGTCACAGATGTTGCACGAACGGGTGAATCAGTTGAAGCACCGCAACACCCTGCTTATCCTTATTCTCCTGGGAATTTTCAGCGCCTATTTCCTTGCCAATTATTTCCTGCTTTACCGGCACATCTTGAAATCGCTCTCCGCCCTCCAGGCCGGAGCGGCGGTTATCGGTTCCGGTGATTTGGATTATACACTGGACGTGAAGCATGATGACGAAATCGGCGCCCTATCCCGCGCCTTCAACCAGATGGCAACGGACTTGAAAAGTGTAACCACCTCCAAGACGGAACTGGAAAGGGAAATCAAGGAACGCCTCCGGATCGAAGAGAATTTGCAGCGGCGCACTGCGGAGCTGGAAGCGGCTAACAAGGAACTGGAAGCCTTCAGTTATTCCGTTTCCCACGACTTGCGCGCCCCGCTCAGGCATATCGAGGGGTTCAGCAAAATGCTGTTGACGACCTATGCCGACAAGCTGGACGAGAAGGGTAAGAGGTACCTGTATAATGTACGCGAGAGCAGCCACCGGATGGGGCAACTGATCGAAGATCTCTTGAATCTCGCGCAGGTGACACGGGTGGAAATGCGCTATGAATCAGTGGAACTTAGTGAAATTGCCAGGTTAATCGCCATTTAGCTGGGCAAGGAAGATACAGAGCGACAGGTGGAGTTCATGATCGGACCGAGCACAACGGCCCAGGGTGATCGGCAACTGCTGCGTATCGTGCTCGAAAATCTACTGGGCAACGCCTGGAAATTCACAGGGAAATGTCCGGCAGCCGTCATAGAATTCGGACAGGTCCAGCACAACGGCCAAGAGGCATTTTACGTACGGGACAATGGCGTCGGTTTCAACATGGATTACGCGGATAAAATCTTCGGCGCTTTTGAACGCTTGCATGACGAAGGTGAATTTCCGGGCACGGGAATCGGACTGGCTACTGTCCAAAGGATCATTTTGCGTCACGGAGGCCAAGTCTGGGCCGAAAGCGAGGTCGGCAAGGGCACGACTTTCTTTTTTACTCTGCGGTGAACAGCTCGCTGGCGTCACCTACTGCTTACTACCCCCAGACAAAAGGTCAATAGGCACATCGCCCGGTAAATCATCAGGTCACCTTACTCCCAAGGCGGATAATTTCCTGGGAAGAACAGGCAACGACTATTTACCGGGCGAAAAAAACCAACAAAAGAGACTGAGTGGTCAAATAGGTTAAACTTACTTCTTATGGCATTTGGCGCATTCCGTAACGGCGAAGGCCTTTTTGCCATCATGGCAGACGCCGCAGGATTTACCCGCCTTCAAGTCCGCCATCTTGTGCGTCCCCTTCTTCATAGCGAAGGTCTTGGGCTTCGTATGGCAGTCGGCGCACTTCAAGCCCGCATCAGCGTGAGCTTTCCCGTCGAATACCACTTTCCCCTGAGTTTTCTCATCCCATTCCAATTTCTTTCCCGTACCCACGGCCAGCGCGCCACTCGCCATAGTGAAAACAAAACAGGCCGCCACAACAAAAGTAAAAAACCTTCTCATACAACACCTCCCTAGCATACAGTAATATTTTTTTAATCGACCAAGGGGGCAGGGCCATTTCTGGCCCTACCCCTATATAAACCGAAGCCCCGCATGGATGCTTCGGAGTCGCCCGGTTCATTTCCTCAACCTTTTCACTATGAGTAATTGCATAGATAATGCCAGGGGACGTCAAACACGAAAACACCTTTACAAACATATAGATGCGATGATTGCCAGCATATTCATCTGCCTAGCCTTGTGGATATTCTCCACACCTGATGGGGAATTATTCTTCAGGGGAGTTCCTTAATTCGCCAGCCCAGAGTTTGATTGCCATTTGTTCGTTAATCGTGATATTATGAAACAAAAAGGATTGTTGCGATGAAAAAAATAATTCTTCTCTGCCTGTCTTTGTTATTAATAGGCGCCTGCGCCACGCCCAGCGGCTCCCGCTATCGGGAAGGCGACAATATAGGCCAGGAAGCAGCCTTGACCGTTCAAGATGAGAACCGCATGGCCAAAGAAGCCCTTCCGCAATTACAGAAAGAATATCCGCCCGTCAAGAATCCGGAACTGCAAAAATACATCTCCTCTCTGGGGATGAAAATTGTCACGGCAAACAAGCTCGAAGGGAACCCCTATAACTATCACTTTACCGTAGTGGATGTTCCCACGGTTAATGCCTTCGCGCTGCCTGCCGGGGAAATCTTTGTGACGGCGCCGCTCATCGCCATGGCGGCCAGCGAAGCGGAATTAGCCGGAGTGATCGGGCATGAAGTCGGTCACGTGATGGCCAGGCACACGGCCGAGCGGATGTATGTCATGGAGAAAGAACAGGGCAAGACATGGCTTTACACGATCGGCGGGGGGATCATCGGTGCGGCGGCGGGATTTGGCTTGGGGAAGGTGCTCTGTGATGAGGGCGACAAAGACTGCCTGGCAAAAGCGGCACTTCTCGGAGGTGTGGCCGGCGCCGGGGGGGGACTTCTTGTCCAGAAATTCAAATTTATGGCCAATTCCCGGGAAGACGAGATGGAGGCGGATCGCATCGGTTTCAAACTGGCGGTGGGCGCCGGATACAATAAGGACCATGTGGGAAAATTCTATGAAAAGCTTCTCCAAATGGAAAAAAAGGCCAAAGCCGGTGGAAATCCCCTCACGCAAAGCCTCTCCGATGCCTTGAGCACCCATCCGCCCAGTGAAGAAAGATTGAAACAATTGAACGAGTTGGCCTTCAACGCACCGCCGGCGCCAAAATCGACCATCACCTCTGCCGATTTCACCAGGATTAAACAAATCGCTGCGGGAATGAAAAAAAAATAACCCCCTTCCCCGGCGCTGCTTACCCCTAGTTCATGGCCTATCCGTTCCGCTTTAGGGCACGTCTTTTCCCTTAATCCCTCTGCGGCGGGTGCAACAGTAAGCTCAGAAAAGCAGAAACCAGCAAAGCCCCCACGAAAAGCATGAACGACTGGTGGTAGCTGCCCGTCGCATCATGAAGAAAGCCAAAGAAGGGTGCGCCGGCAGCAGCGAAGGTATAAGTCACAAAGATTCCCATACCCCGCACCTTTCCTAAGGAAACGCGTCCATAATAGGTAGCCCAAATCAACTCCTGGAGCACATGGCTGCCACCCAGACCGGTACCGTAAACAAAATACCCCAGGTAAATGGCCCAAAGCTGCCCCGTCACAAGAACACAGCTCAGACCCGCGGCCTGGAGCATAAACATGAACATGATCAGCTTGCGGATCTCCAGGCGCTCGCTCACCAGTCCCCAGAGCATGGTCGAGCCGAACTGGGTGAACGCGATGATGCTCATCACCGTGGCGGCCACGATGGGCGGGTAGCCGATGTCGGAAACATGGGCGAAGATGTGGAGATTGAGCCCGGCAATTCCTACACTGACAATGCCAAAGGCAAAACCGATGATCCAGAACGTGCGCGTGCCAAGGACATCCCGGCGGCGCCAAGGAATGTCTTCCGCAGGTGCCCGTTGATCCGCCGTTGCCCTTTTTCCTAAAGGGGTATCCGTTCCGGGATGGGCAAGGTGCTCCTCCGCCAGTCTTGCGGTCCCATCAGGCAAAAGTCCCATATCCTCCGGGGTCCGCCGCAGAAAAACCATCGCCGGGACCACCACCAAAACCAAAGTCGCCACGCCAAAGGCATGCAACGTCTGGCGCCACCCAATCCAGACCAAAAGCGAAGCCACGACGAGGGGGATAAAGACCTTGGAAAAACCCTGCCCCAAACTGGCAATGGCAATCGCCCGCCCCCGCTTTTTGATAAACCAGCGTGAGATGGTCACGGTGAAAATCAGCGTAGACATGAATACACCGCCGACGGCCACCAGGGTCCAGCGCAGCAAAAGAAACTGCCAGAATTCCGTGACCCGGCCGAGGAGGATAAATCCTATGCCGGCGGCCAAGGCGCCAATGGTCACCAGCCAGCGGCCGCCGTAACGGTCCACCAGGGGTCCGACGAAAGGCGCAAGTATGCCCGTGATGACGATCTCGCCGGAACGCATGAGGGAAAAAACACCCCGAGAGACGCCCAGTTCTTCCGTCAAAGGTTTGAGAAAGACACTGAGGGTGCTCGACAGATGAAACGCAAAGGCCATGTGCGAAAGAAAGCCTACGCCCACGATGTACCAGCCGTAGAACAAGACAGGCTGGCGGCGGTGCAAGAAAGAAGAAACGTCTGTATTCAATGTGTTGTCACCCGTTGGTTGGTAATTTATGGTAATTGCCTTCAGCTCCTATGGCAGTTAGTAAGTAAGAAATTATTTTCTGCGCTTTTCTGGCAAAAAATAATTTCGTATACTTACTTATCCTATTCATCAGGGTTAGGACTTGGGAGCATCGGCACTGGATTGGCCACGTCGCAGTTCTGCCAGGCGGATAATAACATAGGCAATCAAGGCGAAGACAAAAAATATCAGCAGCATCCAGGCTATTCCTTGCAGTGTCTCGATCACGGTGCGATAAAGCTCTAAGAACCAGCGTTCCCCAGTCAGTTCAATGATCTTCGCTCCTTTGTCCCACCGGGCCGGAGTGATGTACTTCTCAATCTCGTTAATCCGCACGCCCGCCGATACGCCGACGACAATGATTGCGAACTTCAGGTACTTGAGCCACGCGGCACTTATCTCGTCGGCAATGATCCGATTCAAAATGCTGCCCAAGGGTTTGGTGAACGTGCTCGCTACGCCGGCCGAAACGGTCAGGGCCAGTAGGAGTGTGACAATCAACAAAGCTAAAAACATCTGCTCTCCTTTCTTAGCGCCGCATGTTCAACTCTGTTGTGCCATACAGATGTCAGACCTTCCCTGCGCCTCTAGGAACCGAATCTGCGAACCGCGCGAGCGTGCGCCTTGGCGGCTTCGACCTCGCGGTCCCGGGGAGGAGCAGTGGTCACGAGTGAACCAAGCAAGTTGGCGGATGCCTGTGCGATCTCGTCGACCGCGCGCTTAAACGCCTCTTCGTTTGCAGCGGAAGGTTTGGCGAGTCCACTGATCTTCCTGACGAACTGCAAGGCTGCCGCGTAGATCTCCTCATCCGTTGCCGGCGGTTTTAAGTTGTATAACATCCTGATGTTCCGACACAAGTTCTTTACCTCCTTAATCAGTTTTTGAACCTTCATCCCCTTCCTTCTGATTCCCTCCCCAGCACCAGCGATCGGTTATCAGTGAACCGAGTCTGTCCTTGTCTGTGCCGGGAAAACAGGCCGAAACGAGAACCGTCAGCGGCCCAATCAGCTCGTCCCGATGCGGCACTAGACCCACCTTAGATCGCATAAATCCCTCGAGGTAGGAAAAGAGATTGGTGATGGCATGGTCCGATCTGATCTCCTCGGAAAGATTCGGGTCCCCCTCCATAAGCACCGAATCGGCGAGGTGCAGCTGCTCGATATATTCTGCATCCAGCTCCACCTCGACCAGCTTCCGGCGAAGCACTTCGGTTCTTTCCACCGCGAAACCGCTAAAGGACGGTTTCAACCGCCACCTGGCCTTCCATATGGGCCGAACGATTTCCTCATGCCAGCCGGAAACCGAATCCATGGCCTGACGAATCTGCCTGTAATCCAGCCGGGCCCCTTTGGCGTGACCTGCCCAGCAGCAGAAGAAAAGAAGATTGACATCCAGACCATATCGGGTCTGGAGGGCGAGGCAGGCCTCGTGGACACCGGAAACCTGGTGAACAGCAACAGAGAAATTCCAAAACGGATGGTCGGGAAAATCCATAATCGCTCTCTTTATAGAGTCATTTTACATTATCTTACACTTACTTTGGTCCGCCCCCCTACACTCTTGACGTAATTGCGGAGCTCACCTGCGGCTAGAAGCCGAAGGCTGACGGCCATCCGTGTGCAGGCATCCCGCGCCCAATTTGTCATTCCCGCGGAGCCTGGCCCCGCGAAGGCGGGGAGCGGGAATCCAGTTCATTATTCCTGGATTCCGGATCGAGCCTGCCCCGTACCCGATACGGGTCCGGAATGACAACGGTATTTTCATGCTATCTTGTTGGTTCTTTTCACTTTACCGGTACTCCCATGCTCTGCATGATCTCACGCAGGTGATCGATATGAAATTGGACGTGATACTCTCCCAAGCCCTCGATAAAGCCTTCCAATGTCGGATATTCTCCGTACCCACAAAAATAAATATGTCACCTTTTCCTATTAATCCTGCCACTTCATAATGATATCCGGAATTAGTAATTGTATCAAGAAATAACAGGCAATAACGACCGCCACATGCTAAGAGATCGGCTGAGATGGGAAAGACAATAATGAGGAAGTTACAGGCAAATCATCTTGACATGAAAGAAGGCCTTCACCTATACTTCCCACACCCGAAGAAAATAATTTCTTACCGATCAATTCAGATCATCAGTTTGGGAAGATAGATGAGCGATTTTTTTATCAGGGAGTGCCCCGTCAAGCTACAAGAAAAAATAGCCCTTATCGGCTCTACGGTTTTAAAAGGGGATGCTTTGCATATCCTTCGCACTCTACCGAGCGAATCCGTACAATGCGCTGTGACATCACCGCCCTATTGGGGGCTGCGCGATTATAATATTGATGGACAGATCGGCCTTGAACCCACCCTGCCGCAATTTATCAACCGATTGGTAGCTATTTTCAATGAAGTAAAGAGAATTTTGAAAAATGATGGCGTTCTCTGGTTGAATATCGGTGATGGGTATACCAGTGGTAATCGCGGCTGGCGGGCGCCGGACAGGAAAAATCCCGCTAGGGCGATGAACGTAAGACCGGACACACCGGAAGGTTTAAAACCTAAAGACCTCTTAGGCGTTCCGTGGCGCTTAGCCTTTGCACTCCAACAGGACGGCTGGTATTTAAGAAGCGACATCATTTGGAATAAGCCAAATACGATGCCGGAAAGCGTTAAAGACAGGCCGACCCGCTCTCATGAATATATCTTTCTCCTATCAAAATCTGAAAAATATTATTATGATCATGAAGCCGTTATGGAAAAGAATGGCAAAGGGCGGAGGAATAAAAGAACGGTGTGGGATGTATGCACACAACCTTTCCCGGATGCTCATTTTGCCACGTTTCCCCCGGAGTTGATTGATCCTTGTGTCCTAGCCGGGAGCCGACCGGGCGATTACGTGCTGGATCCTTTTTTTGGTTCCGGCACGGTGGGTGTTGTCTGCCAAAGGCGTGGCCGTAAATACATCGGCGTTGAATTGCATCCGGAGTACTTCACCATGGCCATTCGCAGGCTGGCGGAAAGGGAAAGACAATTGGAGCTGCTGGAAATTGCCAAATGAAAACAACTGCTTTTCATATCCCTTCGCCGGCAATGCAAATAGATTTCTCCTTTATTCTTTCACAAATCAGGAGAGAGTATTTGCAGGATGCGCTTTGCGAAACCGTTGGACACATGGACATTGCCCACTTGGATCAGGAATTGGCCAAAATTGTACCAAAGGAAGATTTAGCGATCCTTGCCAGTCATGGTTTACGGGGAGAATTGCTGTTTCCTGCTCCTTGTCTGCTTGTCGATAATCCGAAACTATTGGGGTATTACCGCCTACTTTACGGGTTCAGCCAAAAAGCATTTTACAGCGCCGATTTTGGGTTGACACGGTTTAAAAGTATGGAAGATCGTGGACTTCTCAGCGAAACTACCCAGGATTCCCTTTTACCATTATGTAAAGCATTATCCGCTTGTGCCTCATCATTGCTGAACGGGGTAGGCTCAGAACGCCTGACCAAGGAATTTATGGATGATCTTTCCTTGCTCACTCTGGGACCTCAATTGCGCGGTGGCGCCAATGTTAGAAAAGGAACCGTGGGTATTATCAACGTATTTGAGTCGATACATAAGATCGTCAAGGAATACATTGTTGCCTCGGCCCGACAGTGTATTGAGATTAAGAATTCCGCAGGCCGGACAGTGCTGATTGAATTCGCCGCTGATCCCGACATTATTATCAGGGAAGCGATGGCGGATAAGCGATACCGAAATATCATCGCCATAGAAATAAAGGGCGGAACAGACTTCTCGAACATCCACAATCGGCTGGGAGAGGCCGAAAAAAGCCACCAAAAAGCAAGGCAGAAGGGATTTGTAGAATGCTGGACAGTGGTCAATGTCGATAAGTTCGATCTCGAAATGGCCCGGAAGGAATCACCCTCTACCAATCGGTTTTATAGGATTTCACAGATTGTTTCCGCTAAAAGTGATGAATATATCGACTTCAGGAACCGTATCATTTCTTTAACGGGCATACCTAGCCATTGTTAATGTTTCCCTGTTTTAAAAGAAATGGACCAGCTCTGGACCGGGGCCGGCGTTACAGCCCCGATCCAGAGTAGTGTATGGTTAGGTATGCCCTGCTGGACTTAGACTCTGCATGATCTCACGCAGGTGATCGATATGAAATTGGACGTGATACTCCCCCAGGCCCCCGACAAAGCCTTCCAGTGTCGGATATTCCCCGAGCGGCGAGTCTTTGAACAGGGGGATATGGGCCTTCCGGTCAAGCTGTTCCCCAGACAAGCCGGTGGCAAACTGAGAGATGCGGTCATACTCCCGTTCGACCTCCGCGAGGAGTTCCGTGAAGGTCATCCGGGCCCGCTTCTCGGAGAAAAAAGGGTCTTCGGCCACAATGTCGATCCGGGGAACCTCCCGGTCGAGATAGGCCTGCATGATCGGCAGATAACCCTCTCCTTCACGTCCCGCAAGGTGCGAAAGGATTTCCTTGGGAGACCATCGTCCGGCCGGTGCACGGGAGGCGGTGCCCTCATCAACCCCTGCGCATACCTTCTTCAGTTCTTCAATCTTCTGCCGGACGCTTTCCGCCAATTGCTTTCCTGTCCTCGTTGCCATACCTTCTTACCTCCTTTTCGTTTTCGTTATGAATTGACAAGGTCCTGAAAACGTATAGCCATTTCCGGACCTAGGGCTTCTTCCTCGTGTTTGAAAAAAACGAAGGCCCTCTCCCATTGCTGCGCCAGGATTCTTAACCGCCACTTTACCAGATCGGCATTTGTATAAGCAAAACGGCGCAGGCGCAGATACCCCCAGTTCGTTGTAGGGATGATCTCCTCTACCGGCTGCTCATCCGTATCGGCGAGGCAGAGGCTGCACCCCCTGGAGCGGAGGAGATCCAGAATTTTATCATCAAACCAGGATAGATGGCGGAACTCGAAGGCACAGGAGACATCGCCGGGAAGGAGCGGGAGAAAGTCTTCCAGGGCCGGGAGATCGGCGTGAAAGCTCTTGGGAAATTGGAAAAGGACCGGCCCCAGTTTCCCGTCCAGGACAGACAGCGTCCGAAAGAGATACTCCGTCTCCTCAAACACATTTCTCAACCGCTTCAAATGCGTTACAACCTGGGGCGCTTTGAGCGCAAAGATAAAATCAGCGGGGACCTGTTTCGCCCAGGCGGTGAGAACGCCCGCCGTGGGCATGTGATAAAAGGTATTATTGATCTCTACTGCGGTCAGGCGTTCCGCATAGAAGTGCAGCATTTCCTTGGGAGAGATCTTTTCGGGATAGAATTTCCCTTTCCATTCCTTGTGGCCAAAACCGCTGGTACCCGTATAGATTTTCATGTGCTCTCCTTTATCATATTTTCCCCAAAGGATTTTCGCGCACCACTTCACGGGCCGCCTTGTCCTCGCGGAGCCGCAAAAAAACGGGCTGCCGCATGAGCCCCTCAGAGGTCCAGCCCTGGAAAACAACTTCGCAGACCAGCTCCGGTTTTACCCAGGTGGCCGGTGTATTGGTCTGCGGCGCCACTTTAAAGGGGCATTCTTTTTGGATCAGGGGAACCAATTTCGCGTGGAGGGCGCTGAGCATCTTGGCCCCGAAGCCGCCTCCGGTATGGCCGATGTATAGCAACTCATCCCCAGCGAACACGCCCAAGACCAGGGCACCGAAATGTCTTCTGCGTCCCATCGGTTCCGTGAAGCCGACAATCACGCCCTCCTGGGTGAGCTGCCTCTTCACCTTCAGCCATTGCCGGCTCCTTCTGCCCATCCGGTAGGCGCTTTCTCCATGTTTGGCAATAATCCCCTCAATGCCTTTTTCTTTGACGACCTGGAAAAACAAGACGCCCTCTTTCTTTACGTGATCGCTGAATTTTATCTGCGAGGCAGAGGGGAGAATTTTTTTCAGGAGTTCTTTCCTCCTGACCAGGGGCAGGTCCGTCAGATCATGCCCCGCGAAGTAGAGGAGGTCAAAGACGTAGTAGAGCAGATGCCCGCGGCCGGATTTTTGGTAATCCTGGAGCATCTGAAAATCAGGCTGCCCCTGCTCATCCACGACAACGACCTCCCCATCCAGCACGGCTGTAAAGCAGCATTTCTTGAGCGCCTCCACAACGGGAGGATACTTCTGGTTAAAGGAGAGCCCGTTTCGGGAATAGAGCGCCACGTTCCCGTCCCGGACCTCGGCCACGGCCCGGTACCCGTCCCATTTCACCTCAAAAATCCAATCGGGATGATCAAAGGGTTCCCTGATCAGGGTCGCGAGCATCGGCTTGATGCCCTGGGGCATGGGTATAACCGGCGCCTTCTGGAGGTCTTGATTTTCCAGCGCCTCCCGCAGACGGATTTGGTCCATTTTTTTATGGCGGTCAGATTGCTTGGGATTGGCTGCCGAGACCTCCTCCAAGGTCTCCTGGGACAGGACGGAACGATTATTCCGGAGAATGTCCTCGGCAGTTGCAAAACGATCTTTTTTCTTTAAAAGGAGCCAGGACTTCTCGTCCTTACCCGTTTTCACCAGCGCGAATTCGCCCTGCAACTTTTCCCCCTCAAGGACAAACTTCAGGTCCCCTTTTCTCAATCCCTCCCGCAGCAGTTGCTCGCTTTCTTTTCCGTCCTGGGTGGCAGGGTGATGATAATAGCCCCGGTCCCAGACGATCACGCTTCCGGCACCGTAATTGCCCTCGGGAATCAGGCCCTCGAAATACTGGTAAGCGAGCGGATGATCTTCCACCATTACGGCCAGCCTTTTTACGGAAGGATTAAGCGAAGGCCCCCGCGGGACAGCCCAGCTCTTCAGTACCCCATCCAGCTCGAGCCTAAGATCGTAATGCAGGGCCCGGGCCGCGTGCTTCTGAACAACGAAAGCGAGCTGCTCCCCCCCTTGGTGCGGGCCCGGTTTCGGTTCCGGCGTTTGCGCGAATTTCCGTCTGGATGCGTAATCCTTTAATAATGTCATAAATAAGGAAGCTGCTGTTTTTTGGCGAGCACATCGCGAAAGAGGTCGCCCCTTTTCTCGACTCTGTCCAGGGCGTCTGCCGGGAGAACGTGCAGCCTTTCCGGGTCGTCCTGCTCCGCGAAATCCTCCAGTTCCTCCCAGGCCAGGGGAAACGAAACAAAGGGTTTTTCCCGGGCCCGCAAGGAATAAACGCAGACCATCGTCTTGGCGGCGTCGTTTTGCGACCAGTTGATGAAGACTCTTTTCTTCCGTTCCTCCTTCGCCATTTTCGCCGTCACCAGGTCCGGATAGTTGCGCTGCAGGACCTCCGCCACAGCCTTCGAAAATTTCTTGGTGTCTCCAAAGGTCGTCTCGGGGCGGTTCAGGGGGACGTAGACATGGAGTCCCTTCAGGCCCGAAGTTTTTACATAGCCCTTAAGCCGCAATTGGGAGAGCAGGTCCCGCAGGATCAACGCCACCCGGGCACAAGCAAGGATGTCGGCCTGCTCACCGGGGTCCAGATCAAAGACCAGGGCATCGGGCGTCTCGGGGGAAGCGGCCCTGGCCAGAGGCACGTGCAGTTCCAGAGATGCCAGGTTCTCGACCCAAATCAGCGTATGGAGATCGTTGACGAGGCAGGCCGTCAGCGACTCCCCGCCATGGGCGACCTCCGCCGTAGTCACCCAGGCCGGACGATAAGCAGGGCAGCGCTTCTCGAAAAAGAATTCCTTTTCCACTCCCTCGGGGTAGCGCTTCAGGGTCAGGGCACGATCGTGCAAATGGGGCAGGAGGAAGGGAGAAATCCGGCGGTAGTATTCCAGGATCTGGGCCTTCGTGAAACCAAAGGAGGGATAGAGATCCTTTTCCAGATTCGAGAGAGTCAGTTTTCTTCCCGCAACCTCCGCCACCTTCTTCATCACCGGTCCTTTTTCATCTTGCGCATACTCGCCTCCAGCACCGCCACCAGATCGACCGGCCCGGTTCCCTCTTCTTCCGTGACCTCGGGAGCCTCCACCGCGGCCCTTTTTTTTAATTTTCCCTCCAGGAGTTTCAGGATCTTTTCCCGGCGTGCGTCGGCATACTTAGCGGGATGAAAGGGGGAGGTCATGCCTTTGATGACTTTCATCAGGCGGCTCTTTTCTCCGGCTTCGCCTGTATCTGCCGGCGGCGCGATATCCTCCTCGGGAAGGATCTCTTCCGGGTAATGCAGGGTGATCAGGGAGAGCGCGCCCTGCGTGCTTTTGACGGCCACGAGATACTCCCGTTCCCCCAGCACGAATTTGGCGAGCCCCGCCTTATTGGCCCGGCGCATCACCTCGACGAGCAGTTGGTAGGCCTTTTCGCCACCCGGCAAAGGAACGAGATAATAAGGGTGGTCATAATAGATCGGATCCACTTCCTCCAGAGCGATGAACTCGACAATTTCGATGGTGCGGCTCCTCTCGGGCGCCAGGGATTCCAGTTCCTCGTCCGTGACCAAAATGTATTTGTCCGGGGCAATTTCATAGCCCCGGATCATCTCCTCCGGAGGAACCTCCCTTTCTTCTTTCGGACAAACCATCCTGCGGGAGAGGGGGGAATAATCTCTGCGGTGGAGCAGGTGAAAAGACACGCGGCCGGGCTCAATAGCCTTAACCAGCTGGACGGGAATCGCCACGAGGCTGAAGCTGATCGTCCCGGTCCAGATGCCCTGGAGGGCTGTTTCCCGCCCCGGCGTTGCGGACGACTTGGCTGGGAGACGGAGGGATCGTTTGTTTTTCATCTAAGCTACCTTTTTAAGACTCGCTTCCAGGGCCTGAAGCAACTTATCCGACTCCGTGGGTGGCAAGCGCCGGGGGCGCAGAAGCGTTATTTTTTCGCCCCGGGCTTTTTTCTCGATTAAATTTTGCAGTTTTTTCTGATGCTCGTTGGTGAATTTCTGCGGCTCAAAGGTCGCTGTCAACTGCCTGATCAAGGCGCTGCCGATCTCCAGTTCTTTTTCCGACAGAGGAATTTCCTCCAGTCCGAGAGATTGCACTGCAATGACTTCGTCGGCATAGCGCAACGTATTCAGACGGAGCACCTTCCCGCTCCTCTGCAAAGCCCCGAGATAGGATCGTTTTCTCATGGTCCAGGTGCATAGGCCTGCCACATCCATTTCTCCCAGGGCCCCGGCCAGTTCGTTATATCCCTTGCCGGGCAGGTCCGGCTCCAGATAGTAGACGCGCTCCAGGAAGAAAGGATCGATCTGGGTGGTTTCCACGAACTCCTGGACTTCGATCATCCGGCTGTCCTCGGGTTCGGTTTGCTCCAGTTCCTCCGGGTCGACGAGGATATATTTCCCCTCCTCCACCTCGAACCCTTTGGTCTGTTCTTCCACCGGCACGGGCACTTTTTCATAGGCGCAGACCATCTGTTGTTTCAGGCGGACATGATCCCGCCGGTGCAGCAGGTGAAACTGAATCCGCTCTTCCTTGACCGCCGTATGCAGCTTCACCGGCACCTCGACGTTACCAAAATGGATATAGCCCTTCCAGATCGCTCGGCCCGCCATGAAAAATCCTCCCCAATTATTACATGCCGCCCTTTACCTGCCAGAGCCCGAAGGCGGCACCGGTCGGGTCCAAAATCACGCTGAACCACCCAAAGTCCGGGATCTCAGTGACATCCTTGGCAATTGTGGCCCCGAGGGTCTGGGCCTTTTTTGTCGAGGCAGCCACGTCATCAACCAGAATATAGGGAAGCCAGCTGTCCGGAGCACCGGGCACGGGGTTCTTCATCATCCCTCCGCCCGTACCTTCCCCGACATCGACCATCGTGTAATCCATGCCCGGCATGTCTTCCAGCTTCCAGTCGAACAGGCCGGCGTAAAACTTCTTTGCCTTTTTTACATCCTGCGTCTGCAATTCCACGTGCACAAAGGGATTTGCCATGCTACACCTCCTCCAGGTCATGATTGTTCATAAAAAACGCACTAAAGGCCCGGTGTTTAGGGAGTCTTTAATCCCTTTATCCTTTCGGGCGTCAGCGGCAGATCACGCAGGCGGCGGCCCAGGGCATTGCTCGCGGCATTGGCAATCGCCGCGGCCGCGGGTCCCGAAGAGGCCTCGCCGCTGCCCAGGGGCTTTTCGTCCCGCCGGTTCAGCAAGTGGACCTCGACCCGGGGTGCCTCCGGGAAGGTGAGGATCGGGTAGCCCGCCCAGTCCCGGGCCGTCACCTGCCTACGATCGAAGGAGACCGCTTCCTTCAGGGTCCAGCTTGCGGACTGGACGATGCCGCCCTCGATCTGCATCTCCAGGCCCTTCGGGTTGATGATCTGGCCGGCGTCCGCAGCGGCCACCACGCGCGTGACCTCGACTTCTCCCGTCTTGCCGTTTACCAAGACATCGGCCACACAGGCCACGTAGCAGGCGGTGTTCTTGTACCGTGCAAAGCCAAAGCCGCGGCCCCGGCCGGCCTCGCGCTTCCCGCCTGCCTTCCAGCCCGCTTTCACCGCGGCTGTTTCGATCACGGCCCGGGCACGGGGGTCCTGCAGGTGCCTGAGACGGAAGGCGACGGGATCCTGCCCGGCCGCCAAAGCCAGCTCATCCATAAAAGATTCGAGCGCAAAGACATTGCCGTAAGCCCCGAGCGTGCGGAGCGCCGAGGTACGCAGCGGCATCTCCGGAATGAGGTGTTTAATGACCTGCTGGTTCGGAAAATCATAGAGCGGCACGGCATTGCGGTCTTCGCCCCCGGGCTGCGCGCCGCCCTGGACCGGCGCTGGCGCAAAGGGCTCGGCCAGGTGCCAGGCGGCAAGCAGATTGATGCCGCTGGGGTGGCGGCCCGGACGGCTGCTGTGGATGTTACTCCAGACCTCGTGCCGCCAAGCGACGATGCTGCCGTCCGCCCCGAGGCCGGCCTGGAGTTGCATCACCATGGCCGACCCGAAGGGTTCCCAGGCAAATTCATCGTCCCGCATCCACTGCACCTGCACGGGCCGGCCGGGCACCGCCCGGGCGAGGAGCGCCGCATCGAGGGCCACGTCGTCGGCGCCGTTATGGCCATAGCATCCGGCGCCCTCCATATGGGAAACGACGACGGACTCCTGGTCCAGCCGCATGACGGCGGCAAGGTCGCGGCGGAGCTGATAGACGCCCTGGGTGTGCGACCAGACCCGGAGCCGGCTTTCCTGCCACAAGGCCACGGCACAGGAAGGCCCCAGGGAGGCGTGCGCCACATAGCCTTTGGTGTAGGTCGCCTCCAGACGCCGCACAGCCGGGGCGGCCGCCTTATCCTGTTTTTCGTTTACCACCGCGCCGGCAACGGGCTGGTCCTTTAGCCAGGCATGAATATCCTTGGGCAGATCGGCGGCCCGGCGCCATTTCGCTTCCCGATGCAGGGCCGCGGCCGCCTTGATCGCCTGCTCTTCGCGTAAGGTGACGACCCCGAGGAAGCTGCCGTCGCACACCACCGCAAGCACGCCCGGCATGGCCCGCACCGCCGCCATCTCGACCGCTTCCAGCCGGTCGCGCGGACCGGGCGGCCGCACGATGCGGCCGAAAACCATGCCCGGCAGGCGCAGGTCCTGTACAAAGCTGGCCCCTCCGGTTACCTTGGCCGGTATGTCCAGGCGGGGTACGGAGGTGCCGACAATTTCATGCGCGCGAGCGGGCTTGGGCGGTGCCTGGGCCGTGGCAGCGCGGTGGAAGAGGCCGGTTTGGGCGATTTGTCCGTAGGTCAGTTTCCGGCCGTCGGCCGCGGTGATGACGCCCCTGGCCGTCCGGAGCGTCTCCCTTGCTACGCCGAGCCTGGCCGCCGCCGTCTCGAGCATCAGGGCCCGGGCTTCGGCACAGGCGAAACGCAGGGCCGTGCCGCCGTATTCGATGGACTGGCTGCCCGAGGTGTAACCTTCATCGGGTGTCCGCTCCGTATCACCGGAGACCATGCGGATGCCTGCCAGCGGCACCTCGAGTTCCTCGGCCGCAATCTGCGCCAAGGCCGTCAGCACGCCCTGGCCAATTTCCACCTTGCCGGTGAAGATGGTCACCTGGCCATCCGCGGCGATGCGCAGCCAAGCGTCGAGCCTGGGGGCTCGGCCGAGGTTGCCGGGCAGCCCACCCGCAGCCGCCCAGGAGAGTTCCGGGGCCAGGGCAAAGGAAACGACGATGCCCGTCAGGCTCTGGCCGAATTGCCGGCGGGTAAGCACCGGGTCCTTCATTTCTTCACCTCCTGGCTGGCGCGCCGGACAGCGCGGATGATACTGTTATGGGTGCCGCAGCGGCAAAGATGCGGGGCCAGGGCCTGGCGGATCTCTTGCTCCGTCGGGTTAGGGGTCCCGTCGAGCAGGGCCTTGCTCTTCATGATCATGCCGCTTACGCAAAAGCCGCACTGCGCCGCCTGTTCCTCGATAAATGCCTGCTGGAGCGGATGGGGTTTCTCTATTGAACCGAGCCCTTCCAGAGTCACGATCCTTCGTCCTTGGGCCTGGGCAAGGGTGGTTACGCAGGAAAGAATGGCCTCGCCGTCCATGAGGACCGTACAGGCGCCGCACTGCCCGAGGCCACAGCCGAACTTCGGGCTGTTCAGACCGAGATCGTTGCGCAGCACGTAGAGGAGCGGCGTATCCGGGCTCGCCTCGATTGCCTGTTTTTTTCCGTTTACGATGAGAGAAATCATATGCTATCCTCCATATATTAAATAAAAGCACCTCCCTAGGGGTTGTCAAATTACGAATTCTGTAATAGGCGGCTTAACCAGTGAGTACTTGCCGGTTCCCGATTATTATGAATTATTATGAATTTCCTTGACTAAAGAAGCTGAAAGGATTAGTGTTTTAACTGTATTACCTCTTTTGGAAACCAGGATTAACTTTAGGGTGAGTTAGCACAATGCCAGGCACAATCGACTTTTGGGTGGAAGAAGCCCTGGAAGCTTTGCAGGTAGCGGAACATCTGCACGAAAAAGGCGACTATTCTTATGCTCTATTTTTCGGCCATCTTGCCATCAAGACGAACTGTCGCGAATTAAGGAAACTTTTCAATGGCTTCGGGAAATGGTCAAGTATTAGGGACAATAAAGAAATCCCTTGCCCGCTTGTCTGAATAGGGGATTCGTGTCGAATCGGCATACCTTTTCGGTTCCTATGCCAAAGGTCGTGAAAACCGGTGGAGCGATATTGATGTGGCCGTTATCTCAGCCGATTTTACTAATGACCGACTGGAAGAACGGATTCGCCTCATGGAACTTTCTGCCGACATCGATACCCGCATCGAGCCGGTTCCTTTCCGTCCCGACACCTTCGTCGATGAGGACCCGCTTGTTTGGGAGATAAAAAGAACGGGAATCGCTGTGATGCAGGCTGATGAAATATAGACGAGTTCTGGCAGGCGGAATCTGGTAATTTTCTTGTCCCCTCACCTCAAGAAGGAAAGCAAAATGGACAGCAATTTCATCCACATGAGCGACACAGAGAAAAGAGCCTTGAAGAGCAGCATTGTTTAAGGGTTATGCTATATTTACCTGTAATCGCTTACCCAGCGCCTTGGCAACCCGCTCAAGGGTAGACAGCTTGATATCTTCCGCATGGTTTTCAATTCTTGAAATCGCCGTCTTTTGGGTTTTAAGGCGAACGGCCAGTTCTTCCTGGGTTAGTCCCGCCGCTTCCCGTGCCTGGCGGAGAATGACCCCGATCTTGAACTGTTCGTAGCCTTCTTCAAAACCTTCGGCAAATTCCTTATCGGTTTTTTTTCTCTTTGCTATGTATTTTTTCAGGTCACTCATACCTTTTCCACCTTTCGCTTCAAATAATCCCGCCGATATGATTCGGCTCTTTCTATTTCCTGCCGTGGTGTTTTCATGCTTTTTTTCTCGAAGCCATGGGTCAGTATGACCGCCGCATGGCTGTCAAAAAAGCAGAATATCCGATATATATTGGAACCGTATTGGATTCTGCACTCCCAGATATCCTCCGTCCCGATCAGCTTCTTGAAATAGGTGGCCGGGACTATATCGAGGTCTTCCAAGAGGCGGAGCACCCACGCCACCTTCTGGGCCACCTTGCCGGGCAAGGCGTCAAGAAAATCCTGGACGGGACATTTCCCGTCCGCTGTCTTATAAAATGTGACGGTTCTGTTCACGACAACATGTTAACCCACATGTTAACTTATGTCAAGGTTTCATTTGGTGATATAAAGCTCACCCGGAATTGGTGAGCATCGCGACAATGTCTTTCCCGAGATTACGCCTTAATTTATTACCATCAAAAAGCTTGAGAAATATCATGCCACAGTCGTGATTAAAAGAAACGGCAAAGGCTTCTCCTTGGGAAAAACTCCCTCTAACATCCATCATGGTGCCGACTTTCGGATAGATGAGGAAGCTTCGCCGTGCCCCGAACTGAACATTGTAGGCGTGCATCTGCTGGAGATCGCCGTCACCCGGTTTCCCATCACCGGGGATCTTCCATTTCGTGTCCATGACCACCTTCTCACTACTGCCACCGGTGCCGATCTGGGCGATGATGTCGGGGCGGATGGTTTTCTGCATGCCCTCGGCGGTCCAAAAACGGCGACGCACCTGGGCCTTGAACGAAACCCTGGATGGCGTCTGCCTCGCCTCCTCACGTTTCAGTTGGGCGTAGACAAAGCGTTCGAATAGAGCATTCATGTCGAAGAGGATCGCCAAAACATTTTCCCTGCCGCCGCAGATATCCGGGCAATAATTCAGCAGGATGAGTCGGGCGAGCTGAAGCGCCCTGCGATAGCGTTCCGTGTTCCGGGTAAACGGGAGCCTCTCGAAGGTCTGATTCGTGACGGCAATCTCTCCGACATCCTCGAAAAGATGACTGAGTCCCGATGCAAAGCCAACCAAGTGAGCATTAGGCGACACGCGGATAAGCACCTCCAGGGCGGCGCGCAGGATTTGATTGAAGGGATTGTCCCGGTCATAAAGGACGTGGGCCGTGAAGAAGCGTTCCCGATGGGCAAGGTTCTTGGTGGCCTGCTGTTGAAAGAGAATCCGGCCTTTCAGGGCGCAAAGGTTCCCGCAGGTTTGGCGATACTTGCGAACGAGGCCGTGGTGTGTCAGATCATCGACCTCTGCCAGAAAGGATTCAAAGAAGATGTCGAGTAGCGAAGCACTGCGCAGCCGCAGATGGGCATCGGACATGCTCTCCACCCGAATGCAGCCAGCCTGACGAAGCATATCGATTAGCGCCTTCTGCCATTTCTCCTTTGCTACTTCAGATGCAGGATCCTTATCCGCTTTGGGCAGGACCTCAATGGTCAGGTTTCCGACTTGAATGACCCCCACATAGTTGCGGAAATGGATACGGTTCAAGCCAATGGCAAAGAAGCGATTGCCATGGCGTTCGTTGTAACTCACCAGTGCGCGGAAGTGGGTGTCCTTAAATCCCTCTTCTTTCACAGACAGCGCGGTATGTTCAAAGACCTGGATTCTATTCCCCATAGACCGACCGAAAATCCTCAATCGTCAATGTCAAGGGATCCGCCAAGGCGTATACCCGACGCTCCTCGTAATCTTCCATCCCCCAATCCCCCTGAGCCCACTGGATGGTTTCGCCCTTTCTCTCCACAAAGGCTTTTCCCAGGACCATGCCGATCTTGCCCTGGTCACCATAGAAGTACTCCTCCAGCAAGGGCAGAACCTTGGTCTTGAAGATCAGACGCAGTTCCTCAAGGGGGGTGTCCTTCTTTTCAATTTCCACGAAATAGGAATGACCGATGCAGTGATCCTTGTCCAAGAGTTTCTCGATCCGTCCGTTGATCGTAATCAGAAGTTTCTGTAAATCGACCTCGAAACCTGCTGGTTGCTGGATAATGTTTGGTTGGGGATAGACGGCCACAAAGGTGAAGCGGCGCCGGAGGGCAGCATCAAGGGCTTCAACGCTTCGATCGGCAGTGTTCATGGCGCCGATGATGTATAGGTTGTCAGGGACGACGAATTCCTCCCGGGAGTAGGGTAGCCTCGCTGTGAGTTCATTCGCTCGCCCCTTTCGTTTATCCTCTTCAATCAGGGCGATCAACTCACCAAAGATGCTGGCTACGTTGCCGCGGTTGATTTCGTCGATCAGCAGTGCATAGTTGTGGCTTGGGTCATTGAGGGCCATCGTGACCATGTTCTTGAAGATGCCGGGCTTAATTTCGTAGGCAAGTGCAGAGGCGTCCTCCTCGGACATGACGGGTTTGATCCCCTCTACGAAGTCCTCATAGCAATAGGATTGATGGAACGTCACGTAGTCGTAACGTTTGATTTCCTTTTGGACAGGCTTAAACTCCTGGTACGTCTTGAACTTTGCGGCCAGATCTGGAAGTTGCTCGTCAACCAGTGGTCGATCAACAGACCATGTGGCATTTTCATCCTTCCAGAAGATCTGCGGCTCATCCCGCTTCTCAAATTTGACATTAGGGCAGTCGAGTTTCGTATGGCGCTGCAACCAGGCCCAGATAGTGTTCTTTGGGGTCCGATTTGCGGAGAGGCGGTTTTTTGCTTGCAACAGCGGGTGATCGTGAATGGCGGATACCTTGGCTGATTTCAAGTCGTAGAGGACGACAGTAATTACCTCCAACCAGGTCATCTCTTGCACAAGTTCCTGGACAAACTGCTCCCTTGTGACCATTTGCGTTTCCGTGAACAGTTCCATGTACTTTTTCTGGAGGGTGTATGTTTTACCTGTGCCCGGCGGGCCATAGAGGATCAGATTGCGTGGTAGATCCATGTATTTCCTTTCAAGAGCGGCTGGCGCTTCAAGTGCAGATGGTGCTGTAGGTTCCTGTATTTCGGCAGCCTGGTTTGCCTCAATAGGATTGTTCTGAGTGACGAAGTAGAAGCTCTGCAAATCGATCATGTCCCGCGGTGCCCATTCCGTCAGCTCATCGCGTAGGGTCTGCGTGATTTTGAGAATCCGCCGATACTCCTCGACCGTTAGGAAATTGCCGCGTCCGAGAGGCCTCTCGCCAATCGACCTCAGGAAACCGTCCAACGTGTCAGGTTTAATGAAGATATACTGTTGAGGACTCCAGAAACTGAGGAAAAAGGTTGGAATAGCTTTGCTCAGGTTCGCAGGACAGTCGTTTTCTTGGAGCCACGTCAGGAGATTTTACAGTGGCTCATCGATCTCTCCGCGATTGCTAACGGAATTAAGCAGGCCATGAAGAAGATCCATGAATTCAAGGGTCTTTGCCTCGGTATTCAACATGCCGTAAAGGACGTCCTGATCCCTCCAGCCAAGGAAGTTCTGCTTTTCTCTAAGCCCAGGCAGCCTGTCGGAAAAAAGTTTCTTCGGAAGTTTCTTGAAGTCTTCGGTGGCGAGTGAGTCGGCATTGGATGAAATCCAGATGTCGAACAACTGGTGCAGATACGATGATGTTGCCCGCTTGTAGGTGTCTTCAGAATCAAGGTATTGCTGGCTGCTGTCGATGAAGCTCTTGAACAAAGGAAATTCTTCGAGAAAGACCCGTTGCAACTCCTTGATATTTTTCATGCCTCGCCTCAGTATTATTTTTCTTGTTGTTTGCGTTTCCTCATCTTACCCTTGGGGTTGGCCTTTGTTGCTGCCACGGCTCTGCTTTTCTCCCGTCGGATACGATCGAGAAGGGTAGCGGCTGGTTCGTCGTTGGGGTCCTGTGGAACCAGTTCACCACGGAAAGCTTTGGAAAGAATGGATTGATCAAGAGTATTTAGCTGCAGTGAGAACTTGCCAGTAATTTCATCGATCAATTCTTTGCTTCTCATTAATCCAATGACCTTATCAATAATTTCTGTTTGTTCTTTGTATGGCGGAAGTGGAAACAGAAAATCATCAATCTGCGTCGTAAACATATGCTGAATCAAACTTCCCGTGTTTAATGTGTCCACGTATCGACGGAAAATTAGGGATTTCAGTATCCAAAGCACAAACGACGTAGATAATAAAATCGGTGTAAGTCTCGCTAAACGTTGATTGAGAAGACAACGTTCAGCAGCGCCGGTAAGACACACCCGGCCTAAGAATTCGTCCTTTAGGGATTGTGCAGTAAGGTTAATAATGATCTCATTGGAACCAACAATATATGCATTATGTTCTTTACTCCATTGTTCAGGCATATAGCGTGTATTTTCAACTGTCCATTCAATTCTTCCGGAACCATGCAAGTTGCCGGGTCTTAGTAGCTTTATTCCTTTTGATGAATAATGTTTGCTAGGAAATGCACGGCCATTCTGACAGAAACCAACTTCTTTCCATGATGCCCAGCACCACCCATTCGGCAGATCCGGTAAATCCGAGGCATCCACCGGGGCAGGCTCTTTGTATTGTTTGCGACGGGCGGAGAATGCTTCTTTGAGCTTTTCCTCCGACAGTCCCTTTGCCTTCAGCTTTCCCAATTCGTCTTCTTCCCAACGCTTGCGGCGTTCGGTGCAAATGCGCTTCAGGAGTTCTGCAGCCGGTTCGATATTCGGATGCTTCTGACGCCATTCCTTTGTGAGATCACCCCGAAAAGCGGCGGCCAGTATGGATTGGCGGAGTTGATCAAGCAGATCCGGAATGGCCTCCAGTGCCCCCCGCGCACGGCGGCTGCGGGTCTGGAGTTCTTCGATCCTGGAGACAATCCTTTTTTGTTCGCTGGTGGGGGCCAGTTTTGCTTTAAGTTGCCCTACAATTCTAGGCCTAGCCCTTGTTAAAGATCCGCCGATTCCTGATAAGTCCACTAAGAATCGCTGACGGAAATTTTCTTCCCTGAGCTGGTATAACAAGAATGGCGGGTAAAGCGCTCGGCTGCGTAAGACGATCCACTCGGTAGAAGCAATTTGATCTAATTCACCCTTATCTTTCACGAGCCAAACCCGATTGATGCGCGGGTTAATCTTGCATAATAATACATCGCCAGGGGAGACGTTCTGTTTGTTGGAGCCAATCTCGGCACCTGTAACATATTCCGGAACGTTAGAATCAAAGGATGGTACGCTCCATAATTCATACATTTTTTCAGGTGTGTTCTTTGGATTTATGGAGGCTGTATCGGCCATGAGTTCATGCAGGCTGATTTCTACCCATCCATGAGGTAATTTACTGTAAACTCTATCCATTACCTACTTTCCCCCAACAATCTTGCAAGCTCCTGCATCTCCTCGGTGGCAATACTGAGCTGCGCGAGGATGTCGGCGGTGATATCCGAGGGTTCTGGAAGGTCATCTCTCCTTCGGACACTGTCGTCCTGGAGCCAGGAGATATCGAGTGAGTCGTTTCGCTTCGCGATATCTGCTCGGCTAAAACACCGGAAGCGCCCTTTTTCTCCAATATCCTTCCGCTTGGCCTTGCCATAGGGGTCGTTCCCATAGGCCTTCAGGAAGTCCTGAAAATGCTCGACACTCAGGGGGGTGCGTTTGCCGAAGCTCGGCATGTTGGAGCGCATGTCATATATCCAGATGTCTTTTGTGTTTCCCTGGTCTTTCTGCCCACGGGTAAAAAACAGGACGTTCGTCTTGACGCCCTGGGCGTAAAAGATTCCTGTCGGCAGGCGCAGGATGGTGTGGAGGTTGCATTTGTTCATCAGGTCGGCCCGGACCTTCTGGCCGTCGCCGTCGGCAAAGAGCACGTTGTCGGGTAAGACCACGGCGGCCCTTGCCTTGCCGTTGGTGCGCAGGGAACGGTAGATCATCTGGAGAAAATTGAGCTGTTTGTTGGAGGTTGGGTGGGTGAGGTCATCCCGGGTCGGCCTTTCGCCGCCTTTCTTGGTTCCGAAAGGGGGATTTGTCAAGACGACATCATAGTCCTTGAACTGCTTGCCCTCTGTGGAAAGGGCATCGGCTTGGATAATGCGGCCTTCAATCCCGTGGAGCATGGCATTCATCAAGGCCAGGCGGTGTGTTTCCGGAACCAGTTCAATTCCGGTGAATGCCTCCTTTTTCTGAAATTCCTGTTTCTCCGTGGTCAAATCAAAATATTGATCGTGTCTCCCCTTCAGGTATTGATCGGCTGCGATCATGAAACCGAAGGTGCCGCAGGCAGGGTCGCCGCAGCGCTCGCCCAGGGCAGGCTGAAGAAGCTGCACCATGGCATTGATGAGCGGACGGGGCGTGAAGTACTGGCCGGCCCCTGATTTCTTCTCATTGGCGTTCTTCTCCAGGAGCCCTTCGTAGAGATTGCCCAGGCCCTCTTCCCGGGCGCTGTACCAATCGAGCTTGTCGATGTCGTTGATGATCTTGGTCAGGTTCTTCGGTTCGTCGATATTGGTGTGGGCATTCACGTAGATCTGCTGGATGCGGTTCTTGCCATCCTTGCCGAGTTTGAGCAGCAATTCGCGATAGAATTGATGCTGAGCGATACCGTCTTTGGATTTGAGGTCATCCCACCGGTAGCCTTCCGGGATCTTACTCTCTGCGCCGGTTTCCTTGGCCATCTTCAAGAAGAGAATGTAGGTCAGCTCTGTGACGTACTGGTGGTAGGTGATCCCGTCGTCCCGCAGGACGTTGCAGAGATTCCATAGTCTTTGGACAATTTCGGTGGTGTTCATGCAGATTGCCTTTCTGATGCGTACAGGGTCGTGTTGATCTCATCCAGAATCTCCTGAAAATTGCCCTGGAAGATCTTGTTCAACCGGCTGAAGCCGCCGTGTTCGGCAAAGGCTCCCCGGTCGAAATCCTCGCGATCGAGGATCGTCTGGGTGATGAGCTGCTTTTCGATCCTTTCCAACCATTGCCTCTGCATGACCGTCCAGGACCGCAGGGCATAGATGCGGGTCATGGCCTTTTTAATCCGCTCTTCATGGCTGATCAAGGGGTCGCCCAGGGCTTGGCGGCGGATAAAGGAGATGATGTCCGCGGCAATGTCTTCATTCTTCCAGTCCTTCCAGGCCACTTGCAGATTCCTTTCCGTAAAGCCGGCCTGATCGAGGGCCAGCCTCAATTCCTTGAGGGTCTGCCGGGTCAGCTCTTTGGGGCGTTGGCATACCACGGCCAGGGCCGGAACCTTATTCATGTTGGTGATAATGAATTCCTTGAAGGCATTGAGGTAGTCTTCAGGCTTTTCGGCATTGCCGTAGCCACGGGTGTGAGACAGCAATTCATCGTCGTGGTGAGAAATGAGCTGCTTTTTCGGGCGATGGCGGTTCTCATCCAGGAAGGCCAGGAGGTGACGCCGAGCCGCAAGCTTTTGCCGACAGCCTTCCGGATCGTCCTTTTTCAGGGAGGCGATGAACTCTTGCAGAGATAGGCCCCCGGCGAGGGTCTTGAATTCGCCCAGGGCATCTTCATCCATTCGTTTGAGGAGCCGCTGTAGTTTGGCGAGGATCTGCTCGACTTGACCCTTAAGCGATTGCGCAGATGCATTATTTTCGGTCAGGTGGTCCAATTCGTCGAAGAGCTGGTCCAGTGTCTGCGTTGGATCCGCCGCGACAGCCTTCATGGAGGTGACGGGTTCCAGTGCCTCGTAGAGGCTCACGGCATCGTAGATGTCGAAATGGTCCTTGGCGATCCGGTCGCACCGGCGAGTGCCCCTGCCCAGCATCTGCTCGAAAAGGATGCGGGAGCGGATGCGGCGAATAAAGACGAGGTTGCAGATTTCCGGGACGTCGATACCCGTCGTCAGCAGGTCCACGGTAACGGCAATATTGGGCAGGCGCTCATTCTTGAATTGACGGATGGCACCATCGGGTCGATCGATGGAGCCCGTGATCTTGGCGATGGCGTCGTCCGAGAGGGGAATGCCTGCGGCTTCATACTCTTCCTTCAAGACCCGGACAACGGTGTCCGCGTGGTTGTCCGTAGCGGCGAAAATGAGCGTTTTCTCTTCGCTGTCGGGATTCAGATGGTTGACCAATTCCTTGGCCACGGCGCGGTTGAAATTTTCCGTCAGAACCAACTTATTGAAGTGATCGATCTCGATCTTCACCTCATCGGGGATATCCTCGATGTTCGTGATCTGGCCGGTGGCGGGGTCGTAAACAGGAATGGTGTCTCCCTTTGCCCACTTGATGCCTTCTTTGGAGAGGCGGGTGACAAGCTGATGGGGCGGCTCGTGGTCCACCAGCCATCCATCGACGACGGCCTCCCGGTAGGTGTAGGTATAGACAGGCCGGCTGAAGATATCCATGGTGTGCGGGGCCGGGGTCGCGGTCAGACCGATCTTGACCGCGTCGAAATGATTGATGACGCGCTTAAATTTGCTGAGGTAGTCGTTCTGATCGCGGTAGAGGAGTTCTTCATCTCCCAGCTCGCGATCGAGAGTGTAGCCCCGATGCGCCTCGTCCACAATGATGCAGTCGTATTGTCCGACGCTGGGGATCTCCCCGGGATCGGCGGGATACATGATCGCGTGCATCAGCGCTTGCACCGTGGCGATCCGGACCTTTGTGGTGGACTCGATGCCGGTTGCATCAACCTCTTTGAGGTCGTAGATCTGATCGAAGGTCTTCAGTTCCTCAAGACGTGTCTCCTTGAAGTTATCGCCTGCCTGCGAGCCAAGGGCATTGCGATCCACGACAAAGAGGATGCGGCGGAAACGGCCCGATTTAATCAGTCGATAGATCAGCCCGACAGCCACGCGGGTCTTGCCGGTGCCGGTGGCCATGGCCACCAAGAGCTTGGTTTGGCCCGCATCGAGGGCGGCCTCGACATTACGAATGGCCTTTGCCTGGTAGTCTCGAAGCCCCAGGTAGTCCATAGGTTCCTGGGAAAGCCTGGCGTGGGCTGCCGCGATGTCCTGCTCCAGGAGGGCATGGAGTTCCTCGGCGGAATACCAGCCCTGGAGGGGCCGCGGGTGGTTGGCGGGATCGCGGAGATCGAGAAACCAGATGCCGGATTTCTCCTTGAGCTGTTCCAGATAGGGCCTGCCATTGGTCGAAAAGAGAAAGGGGACCTTGTAATCGCCCCAGGGTCCTCCGAGGTATCGCGCCTCGCCGTCGAGCTGGGGTCCGCGGGCATAACGCTTGCCTTGCGTCAGGTCGGAGAGGACATCCCTGCCCATCTTTTTCGCTTCAATAAAGCCGATGAATTCGAGCCCCGCAAAGAGGGCATAGTCGGCTGGCCCTGTCTCGGTGGGCCACTCGGCGATGGCCTTGCTCATGCATTTCTCGGGACGGGCGCCCTGGGAGTAACGCAGCGATACCGTATTGGCCTGCCATCCGGCGCTGCGGAGCTGGTAGTCGATGATCACCCTGGTTTCGTCCTCGGCAAGAACCATCGTAGCGGCCCGCCGCATGGCTGCGTTGCGCGCCGCCCGCCGAATAGAATCCTCGGGTCCCTGCGACCGGAGTGTTTGAAGTAATTCGTCTGTGCTTACAAACTTATCGGCAGACGGCGGCAGGTATGGGCCGTAGGCTTTGCAGAACCACGAGGCCAGATGCACTGCAAGTTTAAGATTTAGGCTTGCCTGCATGCGCGTGCATGCAATGTCGGTTGGGCTTTGCCCCTGGCCAGCAAGGGCGTGGAAAAAGGGGAGAAGTGCCGTCGGAAGATAACCGCGGTTGCTGAGCACGTTGAGCCTGACGTTCTGTGTGCCGGAAGCGTGCTCTGCCACTCCTTCGAAGGCGAGAACGGTCTGAGTGAGATAGGACGCGAGCCGTTCGATGTTCTCAAGACTGCGCTGCGGATTATCGGTGACCGCTTCCAGTGCGTCATAGGCTGGTGATGCCAGGGGCGGGCAGATCTGTTTCAGCTCCGAAAACACACTCATAGCAGCTTCCCCGTCTTGATGCTGTAAGCTTGTAGTTTGGTGACGACCAGATGATCCAACAGCTTTATATCAAACATTTTGGAAAGATCTTCAATCTTTTTCGTCAATTCCAGGTCGCTTTCAGAAGGCACAGGCTGACCGTCTGGATGATTGTGCACAAGAATTATACCCGTTGCATTATGGAGCAACGCTGGTTTCAGGATTTCCCTTGGATATAGCGGGAGCCGGTTGACCGTTCCCATGGCGACTTCTCGATGGTGCACAACATGCTTTGCATCATCAAGATAAAGTGCATGAAGCGTCTCGGTTGTGTGCGGTCCAAGGTGCATCCTCACAAAGGCAAAAATATCTTCAGGTCCGGATACTGTTGTCCCGCGATGTTCGACAGTTTTCTCCATGGCACGTGTCCAGCATGCATGAATCAGGCGAATATAGTTTGCAGCTTCAGGACCGACGCCCTTGACCTCCAGCAGACGTTCATAGGGTTGCTGAAGAATATTAAAGATGGTTTTGAATTGTTTCAAAAGTGCTTTGGCGGTTGGTTTCGTATCGACACGTGGGATCACGTATGTCAACAGAAGTTCAATCAATTCATAGTCGGCAAGAGCCTTTCGTCCGGCAGTGCGAAAACGCTCCCGTAACCTGTTTCTGTGTCCTGTCGGGCCTATTCCTTTTATAGTCTGCTTCGCCATAAAATATACAAGCGCTTTCAAGGAAGGGAACATCCGTCGTTCAGACCAGTCTGACCGGCAGTAAAGAGCACGGTCTCGCGGAAGAAATCCCGATCTTCGTGAAGGTCGATCATTTCATTGCGGGATGGCGCCATTGATAATTAACCCCCACTCTTTATCGACACTGCCTTTTGCGGCCTGGCCGGGTATCCAGGGAATCAACGCCTTGGAAGCACCGGCCTGTTGTTTCAATTCTTTGAGCTTATCGCTGCTTATCCTCAGTTGGGCAAGCAAGTAACCAATCCGCTTTGCTGTACCTTTGTTGCCGTACTTGAGTGTATCGGCGATCAGGTCATTTATTATTTCCGGTTCTTTTTGCAGCGTTTCTGCAATCCAGCCATAGGCGCGGGGCAGAGTATTGTAACGGGTCCAGTCATAGACGGCGTCGACCAGCGCCTTGGTTTTGGATGCCATGACGGTATCAATATCATCGGGTGTTTTCAAGAGTTTCGTTGAACCAAGCCTCTTGGCGTCAGTCTTGATAAAGACAAAATCCGTTCCCCCTATCTCCTTTTCACCGAAAAGTTTATCGTTATAGACGTACATCCGGTTCGGGATTTGATCGTCAAAACCGTAGAAATTGAAAGCGTTCGGTCCGCTGATCTGATATCGCCCCTTCATAACTTCCATAAGCTTGGCGAGGATATAATAACCGCTGACCGTCCAACGACCCCCGGTAGGCAGGCGGGAAGGGACCAGGTAAACGCCCCGCTTCAGACGGATGATTATGCCGGATGTTGCCAGGCGATTAAGGAGACTCCATTCCTGCCTGGCTTCAATATCTAAAGCGGCAGCGATTTCTCCTGAAAAGATGATTTCTTTTTTCCGCAGTTGGGCATAGGCCAAAAGCTGGATTTCCAGTTTGCCCAACTTGGTTTTCTCGCGTTTCACTATATTATTCGTTCCTTCCTTGCAAGAGGAGTTACGCAGTATATAATAAAATAGACGACTTTTGTCAATCCTGAAAACTACCCAAGAAACGGCATGACGAACGGCTTGATACATATGTTGCCATATATATAATAAAGAAAGAAATGGAATCTCCTGTACACCCGGCACAAATGGTGCTATAAAGGACTAGATTCATTCCACATTCAAGAAGAACTCTTTAAATCGAGGGCAGATATCATCATGTAAAACGGCCTGGCTTAAGACATCAGGAAGTTATCGGCAGGGCGGCGGTTTTCCTATTTCTTGTAGGAGGCGAGTCATGAATGATTACCAGTACGACCACCATACGGTAACGGGCTACATCATTTCCTCTATCTTCTGGGGGGTGGTGGGCATCCTGGCAGGGGTCTGGATATCCTTCCAGATGTGGCTGCCGGAACTCAATTTCGCACCTCTTTTTACCTTTGGCAGGCTCAGGGCCGTCCATACCAACATCCTCGCCTTCGGGCTGGTCCTGGGGGCGCTCATGGGCCTCTTTTACTACATAACCATGCGTCTCGCGAAGCGGCCCCTGGCCCTCCCCAAACTGGCCCGCTTCACCCTCTATCTGTTCAATGTGGGGATCACGCTGGGGCTGGTCACCCTCCTCATGGGATATACCCAATCCCTGGAATATGCCGAGTTCGAGTGGCCCCTCGACATCGCCATCGTGATCCTCTGGGTGCTCTTCGCCATCGTCATCTTCGCCACCATCCTGAAAAGAAACGAAGAGCAGATGTATATATCCCTCTGGTACATCATCGCCACCGTGGTGACCATCGCCGTCATCTATATCGTCAATAATCTTTCCCTGCCGGCCGGTCTCTTCAAGTCCTACCACCTCTTTGCCGGGGCCAACAGCGCCAACGTGGAGTGGTGGTACGGGCACAATGCGGTCGGCTCGGAGCTGACAATGGCAGTGCTCGCCCTCTTCTACTATTTCCTGCCCAAATCCCTGGGGCTCCCGATCTTCAGCCACCGGCTGTCCATCATCTCCTTCTGGTCCCTGGTCTTTGCCTATCTCTGGACCGGGGCGCACCATCTAATCTACACACCCCTGCCCGACTGGATACAGACCCTCGGGATGGCCTTTACCATCTTCCTGATCGCCCCATCCTGGGGTTCCGTGGTGAATGGCTTTTATACCATTGGAGAGGACTGGTCCAAGATGAAGACCAACTATCTTGCCAAGTTCTTCATCCTCGGCATCACCTTTTACGGACTCCAGACCGTCCAGGGGCCGACCCAGGGGCTCCGGGTCGTAAGCCAGCTGATCCATTATACGGACTGGGTCGTCGGCCACGTCCATATGGGCGCCATGGGCTGGGATGCACTGGTGATCACGGCCGCCATCTACTACATCATCCCGAAGATCTACCATACGGAGATCTACAGCATCAAAGCGGCCAATACCCATTTCTGGCTCGTCTTGCTGGGCCAGTTGCTCTACTCGGTTACCATGTGGATTACGGGCATTCAGCAGGGCGCCCTGCAGAAGGTCGTCAATCCCGATGGGGGCCTGACCTATACGATGAACGAGATCATTGCCAAAAATTATCCCTACTGGAAGTTGCGGACCCTGGGGGGCATCATCTTTACGATCGGCATGCTCTTCTTCATCTATAACATCTTCATGACGATCCGCCAGGGCAAGGCCCGGGCGGCATCCAGGGCATAGGAGGTGTAAAATGGCCGGAACTATCTACAGAAAACCGCTCATCTTCACGATCGTCGCGACCTTGGCCGTACTCTCGGGCTCCGTAGCCGTCGTGTTCTATCCCATGTTCACCCCCCAGATGCACCCGAAACTCGCCTCGCTTAAGCCCTTTACAGCGCTCCAGCTAGCCGGCCGGGACATCTACCAGCGCGAGGGGTGTTTTTATTGCCACACCCAGACGGTGCGCCCTCTGAGAACGGAAGTCCTGCGCTATGGCGAGTACTCCAAGGCAGGCGAGTTTGCCTATGACTATCCCTTCCTCTGGGGTTCCAAGAGAACCGGACCGGACCTCGCGCGCATCGGCGGCAAATATCCCGATGCCTGGCATCTCCGTCATTTCGAGAACCCCAAGATCTTCTTTGACCAATCGAACATGCCTTCCTATAAGTTCCTTAAAGACAATCTCCTGGATCCGGGTGAGGCCGAAGCGCACATGCAGGCCTTGGCTTTCCCCTATACCCCTGAGGAGATTAAGGCCCTGAGCGGGAAGACCGAGATGGAGGCCCTGGTGGCTTACGTGCAGGTTCTCGGCACCGCGGTGCCGAGAAAAGCTATGCCAACAGGCGCGGCCCAGGCGGAAGAGAAGAACCCCCTAGATGGAAACCCACGGGCTATTGCCGAGGGGCAAGGACTCTATGCCGCCCAGTGTGCACCCTGCCACGGGGCGGACGGAAAAGGCGGAATCGGCCCCAGCGTGGTGGACAAGATCTGGATTTATCAGGAAGGGGACATCAGCGACGGCTCTCTTTTCCAGATCATTGCTGCGGGTACACAGCCCGGGATGGAAATCGCGGGCAGAAAGGCCAAAGGCGGCATGCCGCCCTTCGGCACCCAAGTGGATAGGGATAAGACCTGGTCCCTGGTAGCCTATATCAGGTCCATCCAGGGGAAATAAGGAGGTCACCATGGCTGAAGATCTGGACACCCTAGAGGAATTTGAAGCAAAAAAAACAGCCCACACCATTCCTGTCGGTTGGCTGATACTCTACATCGGCCTCATCATCTTTGGCATCTACTATGTCGTTGCCTATACGCCTGGAATCAGCGGGTGGTCCCAGGAAAAGGCTTATCAGGAGTCGCTGATTAAGAAATAGCGGCAAAGGCACAAAGGGGCAGAGGCACAAAGGCACAGAGAGGAAAAGAAGACGCCCAAGATAGTGGCAAGTTTGTGAAAGCATGGGCCTTCTAGAAAGTTTCAGCAAATATGCTCGACAACTTTGTGCCTCTGTGCCTTTGCCACTTTGAACCTGGGTAGTTAGGGACAGGGAGGTAGGGACCTATGGACATATCCGTGCTGGCGACGATCGGGTTTACGGCCCTAGCGGCCATCGGGATTCTCTATCTGATCTTGACGGCAAAGAAGAAATGATCAATTTGTCAAATCTCCCCCCGCCCCTCTTTGCCAAAGAGGGGAATCTAAATGCCTCCCCCGGGGAGGGGGCTTGTTTCGGAAGCCCGCAGGGATCGAAACGTGTCCCCTGATTGAGGGGGATTGAGGGGGATTTAAGGATGGCAATGGCATATCTTTTGTTCGGCCTGGTATTGGTCGTGGTGCTCGCAGGGGTGATCGTCTACTATTACGCGGGTAAGAGACGTAAAGAGGTGGAAGAGCCGAAATACCGCATGCTGAAAGATGACGATTAAAGGAATTCAGCCCTACCGGAAGTTCGCGGCCCTCCTCGAAGGGATAGTGCTCCTCGGCCTTCCCTTCCTCAAGATTAAAGGAGAGAGCGCCCTCCGGTTTGACGTTCCTTCTTTAAGGCTGCACTTCTTCGGCGCCACCGTCTGGATGGATGAATTCTTCCTCGTCCTGATGGCCGTCATCTTTCTTGCCTTCCTGGGCGTCTTTTTGACCCTCCTGTTCGGCCGGATCTGGTGCGGCTGGGTCTGCCCGCAGACGGTGCTCGCCGATTTTACGGGTTTCGTGGATCGGGCAAGGAAGCAAGGCCTCTATAGGACCGCCGCCGCCTATGGGGCGGTCGCTGTCGCCAGCGTCTTCGTCTCGGCAAACCTCATCTGGTACTTTGTCTCGCCCTACACGTTTTGGGAAAGGCTCGTGGCCGGCAATTTGGGCGGCCTGCTCTGGGGAAGTTGGCTGGTCCTGGCAGGGGTAATGTTCCTGAACCTCGCCTTTCTCCGTCAGAAATGGTGCGCCACTGTCTGCCCCTATGCCATCCTCCAGAGCGTCATTGCCGACCGCAAGACACTGGTCATTGCCTTTGACGGCCAGCAGCAGCCCGCCTGCCTGGACTGCCTGGCCTGTGTGCGGACCTGCCCCGTGGGGATAGACATCAGGAAGGGGGCGCAACGGGCCTGCCTTTATTGCGCCAGATGCATCGACAAGTGTGCGGCGGTGCTTGGCGCCAGAGGCGGGAAGGGCCTCATCAGTTACTGCTGGGGCTTTCCCGGGGAGGGGGCTAAGGCGAGCTTGCGCACCGGCGCCGTCCTGGTCGGGTCCCTGACGCTGGCCGCCTTTTTCTTTCTGGTCTATCTTTCCCTGGTCAGGACGCCCCTCGATCTGGTGGTTCTGCCGCACGATGCTTTCCCTCCCCGCGCTGTGCCCGGAAAAGGGGTCATCAATGCTTATCTCCTGGCCCTAAAAAACAGGAGCCCAGAGGATGAGGACCTCAGCATCAGTATCCGGGGTCCGGGGAATTTCACCGTCACGCCCGGCCGGATCAGCCTCCAGGCGGGCGAGGAAAGAAAGATCGCCCTTTATGTGACGGCTGCCGGCACCGCCCTTGGGGAGGAAACATGGAGCATCGAGCTTAGCGTCGCCTCCGGGAGGTCAGGTGTCAAGTTGGCCAAGAAGGTAAATTTCATCAAGCCGGGGGAAAAGTGAGAGCCCTGATTGTCCTGGTAATTATCATCGGCCTGGCTGCCGTGGCCGGTTCCCTCATCGTGGGCAGCAGAACCTTCGACGGCAAGGTGACCGAAAGGCCTTACGAAACAGGACTCGCCTGGGACCGGCTGCAAAAGGAAAAGGAGGCCTCGGGCCTGAGCTTTTCCCTGAAAAACAAGGAATATACCCTGGGGGAAAACGAGGTCATCTTCGCCGTCCTCGACCGGGAAGGAAAGCCCTTTACCGGCGTAGTCCGGTCCCTGGTCGTGAGCAGGCCGGCGACGGCCTCCTACGACAGGACCTATCCCCTGGCAAGCCCGCAGCATGGCCTGTATCGCCTGCCGGTGCACCTCCCCCTGCCGGGCTACTGGGACCTCAAGGCGCAGATCCTCCACCAGGGCCGCGAACTGCTCTTCGAGGAGAGGATCTACGCCGGGCCAGCGCCGCTTGCCGCAGGGGCCAACGGGCCGGGCCGCGCCGCCTTCAAGCCGCCGGCCGTGACATTCTTCAGCGCCCTGGCGCCGATCAAGTCCGTCTACATCCTCATGTTCGTGGCGGGTCTCCTGGGCAGTCTCGGCCACTGCCTCGGCATGTGCGGTCCCATTGTGGCCGCTTGTTCCTTCCATATCGAAAAAGGGCGCCTCGTCCCCCACCTTCTTTACAACCTGGGCCGGGTCGCCACGTACGGCATCCTGGGCGCCGTCATGGGGCTCACCGGTTCCTTCGCCGGCGTAGCCGGTGCGTGGCAAGACTTCCCGAAGCTGGCCCTGGCCGGGGTCGGTCTAGTCATGGCCCTGATGGGGCTTTCGCTGCTGGGATACCTGCCGGGATTGAAAAAACTGGCAGAAATAAACCCCCTCTCCCCGCTGGTTCTCCGGTCGCTGAAGCTCTTTTCCCGGGACGGGGGCACAGGGGCTTTTTTCCCCCTGGGGCTCTTGATGGGCTTTATCCCCTGCGGCCTGCTCTATACGGCCTTCATCGCCGCAGCCGGGGCCGGAGTCGAGGCTGGCGACCGGGTTCTCGGGTTGGTGCGGGGCCTCTTTATGCTTTTGTTATTCGGAGTCGGCACGATGCCGGCCCTCCTGATCCTCGGCAGCACCCTGTCTCGCCTCCGAGAAGGTTTGCGGGGCTGGTTTTACAGGGCCGCGGCTTTGTCGATGATCGGCGCCGGGATCATCTTCCTCTATCGGGCGGGGAAATTTTAGACATGGCGCTGCTTACCTGCGATCATTGTCTTTTGACCTTTCCCGCCAGGGAAGCCCTCTCCGAGGAAGTGCAAGGGGTGAAGAAGACCTTCTGCTGCCCCGGCTGCCGCGGGATATACTGGCTCATTCAGGAAGAAGGGTGCGCTGACTTTTATAAAAAAAGGACCTGGGAGGAGAACGGCACTCCGCCGGCCGGCTTAGGGAAAGGGGAGCTGGATCTCCGACCCTTTACGGGGCAGGTCAGAGATTCTTCTTCCGCGGCTAAGGCTCCCGGCCGGCTCCGGGAAATCGACATTTATATCGATGGCATCCGGTGCGCCTCCTGCGTCTGGCTAAACGAAAAGTTTCTGAAGAAGACCGCGGGTGTGGTTTACGCCGCCGTAAATTACGCCACCCATCGGGCCAGGATCAGATGGGACCCTGAGGTCACGGGGCTGGGAACGATCCTGCAAAGGGTGCGCGCCATCGGTTACACCCCCAGGCCCTATGTGGAGTCGGAACGGTTCCGGGCCCAGAAGGCGGAAGCCCGGGACCTGCTGATCAGATTCGGGACAGCCGCCTTCCTGTCCTCACAATTGATGGTCTTCAGCATGGCCCTCTATGCAGGCTACTTTCAGGGCATCGAGGGGGAAATGAAAATCCTCTTGGAAATGATCGCCCTGGCCTTGACCGTGCCGGTTGTCTTCTATGCCGGGATGCCTTTTATCAGAAATACCCTCCGGGGGCTAAGGCAGCTTTCCTTTAACATGGATTCCCTGATCGCTATTGGTTCCCTCTCAGCCTTTGCCTTCAGTCTCTGGCAGATGTTCCGGGGCGGGGAGGTTTACTTCGACACCGCCGCGATGATCGTCACCCTTGTGCTGCTGGGACGTTATCTCGAAACAACGGCCAAAGGCAAGGCCTACGGGACCATCGAGATGCTGGCCGAGATGCTGCCCCAGGAAGCCACGGTGTTAACGGGAACGGGCCAGGAACATCGGCCCCTCGCGGCGGTGCAGCCGGGAGACCTGGTTCAGGTGAAACCGGGAGAGAGGATCCCGCTCGACGGAGTAGTGGTGAGCGGCGAATCGGAGAGCGACGAGGCGCTCCTCACGGGAGAGTCGCGGCCGGTCCCTAAGATACCCGGTTCCCTGGTCATCGGCGGCAGCACGAATCTTTACGGGTCCATCGTCTTTGCCGTCAAGCACACCGGGGAAGAAACAACCCTGGCGCGTATCATCAGGGCGGTCGAGGACGGGCAGGCGCAGAAACCGCGCCTCCAGATCCTGGCTGATAGAAGCGTCGGCCTCTTTGTGCCCTCCTTGCTGCTGGTGGCCGCCCTCACGGTGGCGGCTTATCTGCTGGCTGGGAAGGCCCCGGAGACCGCCCTGATGGCCGGGATCTCCGTCCTGGTGATTGCCTGCCCGTGCAGCCTGGGACTCGCCACGCCCCTGGCTATCCTGACCTTTACCACCCACACCTCCTCCCGGGGCATACTGGTCAGAGGAGGAGAAGTAATCGAAAATGCTAAAAAAATTACCCATGTCATCTTCGACAAAACCGGCACCATCACGATTGGCAAGCCGGTGCTGAAAGACATCATCGCCCTGGATCACGCAGTGGGAAAAGAGGAGCTGCTCTGCCTGGCGGCCTCCCTCGAATCCCTCTCCGAGCATAACCTCGCCCAGGCGATCGCCGGGGCCGCAAAAGGGCGTGGGATTCAGGGTGTCTCGGAGTTCAAGGCCCTTCCGGGCAAAGGGGTCTTAGGGAAGATCGGGGAGAGGAAGATCTGCCTCGGCAACATGAGGTTGATGGCCGAACAAGGCATCTCCCTCCCCGGGGGAAACAAGGGGGGAACGGCCCTGTCCTCTGTCGCTCCCGGAGACACGGTCATGTTCATGGCCTGGGACGGTCTGCCCCGGGCCGCCTTTGTGGTGGCCGATGGCATCAGGGACGAGGCCAGGGCGGTCGTGGCGGAGCTCCGGGAAATGAAGCTCCGGGTCTCGATCATCAGCGGCGACAACAACCAGGCGACGCAATACGTAGCGGCAGCCGTGGGCCTGGGAGAGGCCCGGGCCGAGGCGTCACCGGTGGATAAAAAAGAAGCGATCCGCGCTCTGCAAGAAAGGAACCAGCACGTGCTGATGATCGGCGACGGGATAAACGATGCGCCGGCCCTGACGGAAGCGACGCTCGGGATCGCCATGGGCCGGGGAACGGATATCGCCAGGGAAAGCGCCGCGGTGGTCCTCATCCGGGACGATCTCCGCCTGATCCCCTATTTCCTCAGGGCTTCCCGAAAGGTCTATGGCATCATCCGGCAAAATATCTTCTGGGCGTTGTTCTACAATGTGGCCGCCATTCCCCTGGCCGTGGCCGGCCTGCTCCACCCCATCGTGGCAGCCGGAGCCATGGCGGCCAGTTCGCTCTTCGTGGTGGGGAATTCCCTGCGGATAAGAAGGATGGTCTAGCCATGTGGACCATCTATCTCCTGATCTTCATTACCCTGGTCCTCGGCGTGGGGGCCTGGTTCCTCTTCCTCTGGGCCGTAAAGAGCGGACAGTACGACGACCCGGAAAGGCCGAAATATACGATGCTCGATGAGGACGATGAAGACTAACGAAAACAGGAGGCAACATTGGCAAGGAACATTAAGTGGGATTTCCAGACGGAAGTGGTTGTTGTGGGTTTCGGAGCAGCCGGGGCAGTAGCCGCCATGACGGTGCGTGATGCCGGGCCGCAAGTCATCATCGTGGAGAAACAGACCAAAGAAGGCCACCTTACCACCAGCCACATGTCGGCCGGGATTTTTATCAGTGTCAACAATGCCTCAGCCGCGGCCGCCTACATGGAGCAGATAAACAAGGTTAACGACCACTTACACTGGACTGATCCCGCTACCAGCCGGGTATGGGCCGAGTATGCATCTCACAACCGGGAATGGATAGAGCACCTGGGCAGCAGGGTCAAGCTGATCGCTCAGGGCGGCGAGCACCGCCATGTGACCGGTTATGACAGCATAGAACTTTATGGCTTTCCCGGGATGGGACGAGGTCTGATGAGGTGTCTCAAAAGACAGGTTGCCGCCAGAGAGATCGCAGTGCAATACGGCACCCGAGCCGTGGCTCTCCTTACGGACCCGGAAGGCACGGTGTTGGGCGTCAGAGTGCAGCACCAGGACAAAACACTGAACATGAGAGCAACCAAAGCCGTAATCATGGCCCCCGGTGGTTTTGAGTTCAACGAAGAGATGAAACTCAACTACCTCAAGGTCTATCCCACCTATTTTGCCGGTTCTCCAGCCAATACCGGCGACGGGCACAGCATGGTGCAGGCAGCCGGAGCCAGCCTATGGCACATGAACTGCTGCTCCGCCAGTTGGGTGATCAAGGCACCTGATTTCCCCATCGGCTTTGGTCCCGATTTCAAGGGAGTCAAGGGATTTAACCAGTGGTTCTCCAAGGTTGCCCAGGGGACAGACTGCGCCTATATCATAACGGACAAATACGGCCGGAGGTATACCAACGAGGAGTTCAAACGCCATACCGTTTATTATGAGATGGCTCATTTCGATAGTCAGAACCTGGACTACCCTCGCGTTCCCAGCTACTGGATATTTGATTCCCGGCGGATGGCCGCGGGACCGCTGCCTCTCATGTTTTACGGTCCCATGCTGTTTCGCCTGTACCCCTGGAGCCGGGATAATCGGGAAGAGATGAAAAAAGGGTGGATAGTCGAGGGAGCAACCCCTGAGGAACTGGCCACAAAACTGAAGATGCCTGTATCCGCACTGGAAAAGACCTTCTCGGACTATAACCGTTACTGTCAGCAGAAGGAAGACCCGGAGTTCCAGCGCCCGCCCCGGCACCTGATTGCTTTGGACCGTCCTCCCTTCTATGCCATCGCACTTTGGCCGGGAAGCGCCAATACCCAGGGCGGACCCCGGCGCAACCATCGGGCGCAAATTGTCAACGCCGCCGGTGAACCGATCCCCAGGCTCTATGGGGCCGGTGAATTTGGTTCTATCTATGGCATGCTCTACCCGGCCGGCGGCGGCAACCTGGCCGAGTGCATCGCCTTCGGTCGTCTGGCCGGGGAAAATGCCGCCCGAGAGAACGCCCACTTTTAGAGTAAATATTTTTTAAAAGCGGGGTATACTCGTGAGAGATTGCCACGGCGTCCGCGGGACGCCTCGCAATGACAGCATAAGTTCCTTACCTCAATAACCTCGCTGCGAAGCACCGGGGTCAGCTGCTCGCAATGACATATAAGGCGGACGTTAATCCTTCAGGCCAAACAACTTGCCCCACTTCTTCTTCACCCCGGCTAATTCTTCCGGGGTGCTCATGATGGTTTCGGGAAATTCGTCCTTCCAGGCATAGGGCCGGCAGGCATTCAGGATCGCCGTGGAATGGGTGTAGTCATTCCTCTGCCGCTTCTCAGGCGGCAGGGCTGGATCAAGGGGCGTCCCCCGCATGCCGCGCAGGATATCGATGCTCGTTTCCGGCTCGCACCTCGTGGCCACCGCCCAAAGCACGTCCTTCGTGTTGGAGGGATCGATGTCCTCGTCCACCAGGATAATGAAACGGTTCATGTAGCTCGTGGCATGGGAGAAGGCGACGCCCATGGCGGCCTGCATGGCATGCCCCGGGTACCTCTGCTCCAGCGATACGACCACGATCATGTTGAAGGCGGCATCGTCGAGGAGCCAGACGCCCTTGACGCCGGGAATCGTCTTGTCCAGGTCTACCCAGGTGGAGGCCGAGCGCCGCAGGTTGTGGGCCAGGGCAAAGTAGGGGGACCTAAGCGGCGGGTTCCCCTGGAGGATCGGCTGGTGGCGATGGCAAATGGACTTCACCCGGAAAACCGATTCTCCCCGCTCGCCGCTGGCATAGTAACCCGTCCATTCTCCGAAAGGTCCTTCCGGAACCTTCTCTTTTTCAATGATCTCCCCTTCCAAAACGATCTCAGCCCGGGCCGGGATGAGCAGGTCCGTGGACACCCCCCGGGTCACCTCGACCGGTTTCTTCCGAAACCCTCCCGTATAATCGTATTCACTCATGCCTTTGGGGACATCGGAATGGGCCCCCATATAGAGGATGGGTTCCATCCCCACCACCACGGCGGCCGGACAGTTCTGTCCCCGCTCCCAATACTTGTTGCGCATGTTCTTGCCGTGCCGGCCCGGGGACATATAGATCGTGGCAATGTTCTTGTCGTGGATCTGGACGCGATAGGTCCCCAGGTTAAGGCAGCCATCGTCAGGGTCCCGGGTGATGACCGCACAGCCCGTCCCGATATACCGGCCCCCGTCTTTGGCATGCCACTTGGGTACGGGAAGCTTGAAGAGATCGACCTCGTCGCCCTGAAAGACGTTCTCCTTCACCGGCGGATTGTCGATCTCGACGGGAGGAATGGGGGCAAAGCCTTCGCCGAAGATATCGCGCAGGTTCCTGACGATCTCCAGTCTCGGGGTGGCCGGATCCATACCCAGGGCCAGGGCTGTCCGGGCCGGCGTGCCGTAAAGATTTGAGGCCACCGCGTATTCCGGGGGGTAACCCTTGATGTTCTTGAAGAGCAACAGGGGGTTGTCCGGCTCTGACATCTGCCACTCCGTGATCAAACCGAGTTCCACATTCCAGTCGGCGCCTTCGACCACCTTGAGGTCCTTGCGTTTCTCAACTTCAACAATAAAATCTCTCAGATCATTGAATATCATGGTCATCTCCCTGGCCCGTTAAACGGGATAAGTGTGTTAAAGAAAATGCTTTCCACCGGAAAGCATTTTCTAACTTACTAAATTAGCGATGGCGAAACTTTGCCTCCTACTTGCTGAAGGTCTTCACCTTCGTGATCTTGCACATCCCCGTCTTCAGGGGCCAGCCGCCGTTCAACCTGTTGCAGACATCCGGATCATCTTCCGTCAGGACATTCACGTTGGACTGAAAAACCCCATGGAGCCAGGGTTCCTCGGCCGGCTGTTCGGGAAACCACCAGCCGTGCTCGGCATGGACGACCCGGGGGTCGATGCCCTCAAAGTAGGTGCATTTCATTTTGACCGTACCGCGCAGGGTCTTTATCCATACCCAGTCGCCGTCCTCAAGGCCCAGGCCCTTGGCTGTCTCGGGGTGGATCTGGACCAGCGGATCGGGGTGGAGTTTGCGGACCGATTCCATTTGGCGATGTTCCGAGTGGAAGTAGGGGAGGAACCGGCCCCCGGTAATCAGGATGTGAGGGTATTCCTCGACCAGGTCCGGCCGGCTGAGGGGCGTCTCAAAAGGTTCCACGTAATTCGGCAGGGGATCGTAGCCCAGCTTCTCGAAGACGGTGGAGTAGAGCTCCACCTTACCCGTGGCTGTTCCGAAACCGCCCAACCGCTCATATTTCTTGTATTCCGGTTTCGGATAATACATGCCGCCCTTGGCCATGAATTCCTTGAAGGTCGTATTCATGGGCGCGAGCTTCCAGTCGTAGGTCTCCTCCAGGTTCTTCCAGGGCCAGTACTGCTCCTGTCCCATCCGGAGTGCCAGGCCGCGGAACAACTCGTAGTCCGTCCGGTGTTCGTACTCTCCCGGAATCGAGGCCGGGAGCCCCGCCTCGGCGGCATAGATGTCGCAGTCCTCGCTGTACTGATCCCAGAGCCAGGGTCTCTCCAGCCAGCTGGCGCAGGGAAAGACATAGTCCGCCAGGTCGGCCGAGGGCGTCATGAAGTAGTCGTGGACCACGTAGAGGTCGAGGCTCTTCAAGGCCTTATGGACGAGTTTGGTGTTTCCCTGGGTCACCATCGGGTTTGACCAGACGGTAAAGAGGCCCTTTACCGGGTAGGGTTTCTCGGTGATCATGGCCCGGTAGAGGGTTGGCATATGGCAGCTGCACGTGAGCCCCAGCTCCCCGAAATCCCGTCCCCAATGCTTCCGCGTATAGGTGTTCATGATATCCCGGCCCGGCCAGGCGAGCAGCTTGAAGCGATCGCTGCCGAGCTGTTTCGCCTTCATTTCCGGGGTCACGATGTCCGGAAGCTCCTCTTCCGCCACGTCGCGCAGCAGGCTCGGTCCCGGCATGTAGTCGCCTCCCTGGGCGTCGATGGTACCGGTCAGGGCGCTGAGAATGAACCGGGCCTGGATGGCTTCGATGCCCCCTTGCAGGTGCTCGGTGCCCATCCCGTGCACGATCTGGCCGGGTTGATTGGTGGCAAACATCCGGGCCGCTTCCCTGATGGTCGCCGCCGGCACCCAGGTGATCTTTTCCGCCATCTCGGGCGTGTATTCCCGGACCCGCTCGGCCACCTTGTCGAAGCCGTAGCACCATTTGTCGACAAATTCCTTGTCATAGAGGTTTTCCTGGATGATAACGTTGATCATGGACATAAGCAGCGCCGGGTCCGTGCCGGGCCGCTGCTGCACCCAGAGGTCGGCAATCTCGCCCGTCTTGGTGCGCCGGGGATCGATGACGATGACCTTGACGCCCACCTTCTTCCCTTCGCGGACCGATTTCCAGAGGCGGTGAAAGGACTGGGAAGGATCGATACCGATCAACATCACACACTTGGTCACAGCTTTGCCGCCCAAGGCATCGATCGTGACGCCCGTCCGGTGGCGCACTCCCCAGCCCAGCATGGCGTTGGCCACGACCACGGCGGGACCATGGCAGATCACGTTCTGGCCGCCATAATTCACCGAACCGTAGAGGTGCAGGAAGCGGTTCAGCCATTTATACCAGGACCGGCCGGTGCCGATGGTGGCGCCCACCGCCTCGGGCCCATATTGGTCCTTGATCTTCGTCAACCGGGCCGCAACCTCGTCGAGGCCCTGGTCCCAGGAGATCTGTTCCCACTTTCCCTCCCCTCGTTCGCCCACCCGTTTCAGCGGGTAGTTCAACCGCTCGGGATTGTACATGAATTCCTTCACCCCCCGCTGCTTGGCACAGGCCAGGATCGGAGGGGAGACCGTATCCCACTTGGGGAAGGTCTTATCCGGTTCCGTCTTGATGAGACGGCCGTTCTCGCTATGTACCTCTACCCTGCATCGGGCATGGCAAAACTGACAGACGGTGCGTTTTACTTCCATTGTTACTCTCCTTTCTTATCTTTGCATCGCTCCCCAGAGGGACGTGCCAAGCTCTTTCCCCCTTGGATTATATCTTTTCTCTCTCCCGGGCCATTTCCTCGCCAATCTCGTAATGTTCACCCCGCAGCGCCATTTCGGCCTCCCGGCGATTCTTGTCCGTCCAGCGCCCCAGCTCATAGCCATACCAGGGTACCTTCGGGGTCAGGGGCGGCAGCCCTTCTTCCTCCCAGATCGCCTTGGCTTTCTCCATAAACTCCTTGCCCGGCAGGGCCGTCGGCGGATAGGGCCATTTCCGCGTGGCATTGATCAACAAAGCAGAACCGGGCACACGCTCCGCCCGGCCCTCGACCGACGGGGCCACCGAGGGGTCGGTGATATGCATCTTCCCGGGAACGATTCTGATGTCGCGATCGGCCTGCATCCGGTAGCAGATCGCCCAGATCACGGAATCGGGGTCGTAAATATCGATGTCCTCATCGACGACGATGATGTTCTTGCCCACCCGGGGCTCATAGGACGATGCCGCCAGCAGAGCCTGCCAGGGCTGGGCTTCGTTCGTCCTTTTCATCTTGATCACGCACCACTGGTTCGACCCGCTCTCCTGATGCCAGTGGACATCCAGTACGGTGGGGATATTGCATTCATACTTCAAGAACTTGAAAAAGACAGCATCGGCGGCCACGCCGCGGAGAACGCTGCTCTCACTGGGGGGAAACTGGCTGAAAAAGGCGGCATAGATAGGGTCTTTCCGGTGAGAAATGCAGGTAACATTCATGAAGAGATTAATAAACTCTCCCGATATGTAACCCGTATGTTCTCCGAAAGGCCCCTCCCGTTCGAGATAATCCGTGGGGATCTCGCCTTCGATCACAATTTCCGCCGTGGCAGGAACCTCCAGGTCCACTGTCTTGCACTTTACTAAGGGAATCGGTTCACCGGCGATGCCGCCGGCCACGGCATATTCCGACGTACCAAAAGGAATCTTCGCCACGGAGCAATAGGCAATGTTCGGCGTGGCGCCCAAAACGATGGCTGCCTGGAGCGTTTTCATCCCCCGGTCCTTGCATTGCTGCCAGTGCTGCCGCATATGGGAGGGTTGCTGACAAAAAATGCCCACGCGGGTAGGGCTCTTGATCATCGTGCGATAGGTTCCGATGTTGGCAACGCCGGTCTCGGGATCCTTGCTTATCCAGAAGGGCGCTGTCAGGTAGGGCCCATTATCAAATCCCGGCGTCGAGATCGGCACCGGCAATTCCCCCAATCCGCCGCGCTCAAGCAGACTGTCGCCCATAAAGACCACTTCCTGCACCGGCGCCGTGCTTACCAGCACCGGTTTTACCGGATTGGCCTGGGCCTGGGACCACTTCTCCATAATCTTGTCCGGGTCGCATCCCATACCGAGGGCGTAGATCTTCCGGGTACCCGCATAGCAGGCCGTTACAACAGGAATAGCGTATTTTTTGTCTTTAACGTCGCAAACATTCTCGAAAAAGAAGGCCTTACGGCTCTCTTCGGCAAGTCCTCGATACTGCCACCGCACCAAGGGCATTAACTCGGTATCCTTATTTATTAGCCTCTTCATCCGCACCAGGTTACCGGTTTCTTCCAATACCTTGATGTATTCCCGCAAGTCTTTAAAATAGGCCATCTTCATCTCCTCTCCCCAGCCGACTAGGCCGGAGGGTCATTACCCCTAAGTATCGTTCAACGCCCCTGGGACAGGCCCAAGAGACGCCTGGCATTGGCCGCGAATATTTTTTGTTTCCCCTCCAGCGAAATGTCCATCTTTTGCACAGAGCCGATGGTCTCGCGAATTTTTCTTTCTCCCCTTTCATTATCATAGGGCATATCGGTGGCAAAAAGGACGTGCTCCTCTCCGAAGAAGGTAGCTACGCACTTCAAGCCCGGGGCGCTTCCGTAGGCTGTATCGCAATAAAAAAGACGGTAGTAATCGATCGGCCGTCTGGTCAGTTCTTGGGTGTAACTCTGGCCCATCAGTTGTTCATGCAAATCATAGAGACTGTCAATCCGCTTTTCGAGAAAGGACACCATGCCTCCGAAATGATGGGCAATGATCTTCAGGCCGGGATACTTCTCCATCACCCCGCTGAATACCAGGCGGGTCATAAAGGCGGCTGTTTCGTACTCCCGGCCGAAAAGACTGTTAATCAAGTACTTCGATTCCTTTTCCGTGCTGTAGTCGGCGCCGGGCCTCTCCCGCTTCGGATGCACCCAGATGGGCAGATCGTAATGGGTCATCTTTTCGTAAAAAGGCATGAAGTCCGGCGCATCCAGGGGCAGCCCGGCGATGCTGGAATCGATTTGAATACCCTTCATACCAAGCGAGCCGATCGCCCGGTCCAATTCCTCAAGGGCCGCATCGAAATCGTTCATCGGCAGACAGGCGACGGCAGCGGGAAAACGCTCGGGGTACTTCGCAACCAGTTCGGCCATTTCGTCGTTGGCAAGCCGGGCAAAGTAAATCGCATCTTGGGGCGCAAACAATGTTTCCAGGGCCGGGGAGGCAAGCGTTAAGACCTGGGAATAGCCGGGGAATTTGTCCATGATCCGGAAGCGCGCTTCGAGGTCCCAGAGGGTCGGGAGGGCATCGAGGAATTTAAACCAGACGGATTGACGGTAGTTGTCGGAAACCTTTCTGACAAGGGTTTCTTTAAATTTAGGCGGCAGAATATGCGGAAAGACATCGATCATCATGATACCAACTTCCCCCCTGAAGAGATGAAGAACGGACAGGGTTTAGTACCAACATATCCCCTTTATGTCAAATAAAAAAGGCCCCCAGTTTCTTGTGCCGATTACTCCAGGTGCCTATTATTTTCCATTGACATACAAGACAGTTTTTCTTATAGTCGCCCACTCACCCCATGAAAAAAGAAGTTCATATCAACAGCCATGCTTGCCGAAGGAGGTAAGGAAATGCTTAAGTCTTTTTGTGGAAAAAATCGTCCTGCTCTCCGTTGCGTTCTTCTCAGCGGCATCATCGTCGGTCTTATTCTCACCATGCCCCTGGCAGGCCTCTTGCGGGCCGAGGAATTTCCCTCGCGGGAGATAAAGCTGGTTGTGCCCTTGGCGCCCGGCGGAGGGGTCGATGTTCCGGCCCGGATGTTTGCCGACAAGGTTGCAAAAATTTTAGGCGTTCCGGTGACGGTGGTGAACAATACAGCCGGCGGGGGCGTGGCGGGCGTCTTGTCGGTCGTCCAGGCCAAACCGGATGGATATACTTTATTATACACCCCCTCGGGGCAGATTATTACCAAGGAGCTTCTTAACCCCTCATTACCCTTCCGCCATACCGATTTTACGGCCATTGCCCAGACTATCGTCATGCCCGTGGCCATCTTTGTCAAGCAGGACGCACCGTGGAAGAATCTGAAAGAGCTTGTCGATTACGGGAAAAAGAATCCCGGTCAATTACGGGTCAGCGTGGGTACGGCCGGCGGCTTCCTGCAAACGTTGACGGATTTTTTTATCTCCACGGCAGGCATAGAAATAACAGCTATCCCCACTAAAGGCGGCGCTTCTCAGATTGCCGCACTCATCGGCGGACATGCCGAGATCTGCACCGACGCCTTCTCGACTGCGGTCAGTTTTTTACGTGCCGGTAAAGTTCGGGCCTTGGTCGGTACGCACAAGATCGCCCAATTTCCCGCCATTAAAACATTTGCCGAGGAAGGGTATCCCCAGATCAATCTTAAGATGTGGCATGGCATCTTTGGCGCAAAAAATATGCCGAAGAACGTTGTGACGAAATTAACCGAAGCATTTGAAAAGGCAAGCAGCGATCCGTCGTTGCGCGAGCAACTGGGGAAGTTGAATATCATCCCGGATTATCACGGACCCGAAGAAACGGCGAAGCTGGTCATAAGTGAGCGCGACATCACGAGCAAAGTTTTGAAACAGTCCGGTGTGATCAAGTAAGCTCTGAATAACCCGGCAGCAATTTATTTTCCCCTGGGAGCAGATACTCTTGAATGTGTTTGACCAGCTTTTGTATGGTTTCTCTATTGCCTTTGATGCCTACAATCTCCTTTTCTGTTTCCTCGGCGTTCTGTTCGGAACCTTAACGGGTGTCCTGCCCGGTTTTGGCGCCGGCGCCGCCATGGCCATCCTCATGACAGCCACCATAAAGTTGCCAGCAGTCACTTCCATCATCATGCTGGCCGGGATCTTTTACGGCGCCATGTATGGCGGATCGACGACCTCCATCCTCGTGAATATCCCCGGTGAAGCGGCCTCCGTCATTACCTGCCTGGACGGCTATCAGATGGCCAAAAAGGGGCGAGCCGGCGCGGCGTTGGGGATAGCCGCCTTTGGTTCCTTTATGGCGGGCACCTTCAGTATTATCATGATGATGCTGGTGGCGCCGCTCCTGGCCGATGTGGCCTTAAAATTCGGATACTCGGAAATTTGCGCCCTCATTCTGCTGGGGCTGGTAATGGTTTCCTACCTGGCGCAGGGGTCGATGGCCAGGGCTTTCATGATGGCGGCCCTCGGCATGATTCTCGGCACAATCGGTGTGGATCCTATTCGGGGAACGGAAAGGTTCAGTTACGGGATACCCACCCTGATGGGAGGAGTCGGGATCGTACCGGTTATCATGGGGATTTTTGGCATCCCCGAGGTCCTGGAGAATATCGAACGCTCCATTAAACAGGAATTGGTGGAAGGGAAAATAAAAGGGCTTCTGCCCACCCTGGCGGACTGGAAAGAGTCCTGGAAACCGATCTGTCGTGGTTCCGTTCTCGGTTTTTTCTTGGGAATCTTACCCGGCATCGGGGCGATGATTCCCACGTTTATCTCCTATGCCCTGGAAAAGAAACTGTCCAGGCATCCGGAAAAGTTTGGCACGGGAATGATTGCCGGGGTCGCCGGCCCCGAGGCCGCAAATAATGCGGGGGTCGGGGGCGCGATGGTTCCTTTGCTGGCCCTCGGTATTCCGACTACCGGACTTTTGGCTATTCTCCTGGGAGCCTTAATGCTCCATGGTGTTCAGGTGGGACCTTTTTTAATTAAAGAACATCCCGACGTGTTCTGGGGCGTTATCGCCAGTATGTATCTCGGCAATGCCATGCTGCTGGTATTGAATCTCCCCCTGATCGGTTTGTGGGTAAGGCTTTTGCAGGTCCCCTATTGGGTGCTGGCGCCCCTTATTCTGCTCTTTTGCTTAGTGGGGGCCTACAGCCTTGACGGGTATATCTATGATGCCCTGGTGGTAGTCATCATCGGTGTCGTGGGCTATTTGATGAGGAAGTTCGGGTATGAAGCAGCGCCTTTCATTCTCGCTTTTATCCTTGGCCCGATGTTTGAAACATCCTTTCGTCAATCCCTGCTCTATTCCCACGGCGATCTCCTGATCTTCTTCAAACGGCCGATCACGGCTGTTTTTACGCTGCTGGCTTTCGCGGCGATTGCTTCAAATGTGATCGGACTCGGCAAAAAGAGCCTTAAAAAAGAGCTGGAAAAAACTCCCTTCGGACAATTGCCAAGCATTTTGACGCTGCTTACCATCGCCGTCCTGTTCTTCTTTCTGGCTGTCCCCTATCCCCTCGGCACCCTGAGCAAACCCGATGTGGGGTTCTTCCCCGTCGTCCTGAGCTGCTGCTTGGGCCTGTTGGCCTTGGGCTTTCTCGTTAAGTCGGCCCTGAGCGGAACCCCGCCCCGGGGAAAGGCGGAAAGCCCCTGGAGCGGATTGCAATGGCAAAAAGCAATCATCGTGCTAGTGTCGCTGCTCCTGTATATCGCGTTGTTCGATGCCGCAGGCTTTCTGCTATCGACTGTTATGCTTATGGAATTTTTATTTGTTTTCGGCAACCACAAGGAGTGGAAGCTCGGCACGCTGGGGGCCTTTCTCACCTCAGCCATATCATATGCAATATTTAAAACCTTGCTGGGCATCCAGCTTCCCTCAGGGGTGCTGGAAAAGCTCCTGGGGCTATCTTGAGGATACGTAAACTGTTATAATGGAAAAGATACTGAGAATATTTTAACTAAAGGAGGAAATAACATATGTACGGTTGGCGAGGACGTATCGGCCATGTAAGTCCGGCACTCCATGATACCCAGGGGCTGGAAAGCGACCAAATGCTGCCTGAGGGCGTCATGATGGTAACAACGACGCTGAATGTCCAGAATTTAGTGGCGGAAGAATTCGAACGCGCCTTTTCCACGATGGAACAGGGCGCCCTGGCCTTGGCCAGGGAGGAAGTGGGCGCCATTATTATCGGCGGCGATCCCATCTTCTGTATGAAGGGCCTGGGAAGCCACCAGAAAATGGTCGATGCCGTTTATGGCAAGACGAACATCCCCACCTCCACAACGCTTTCGGCCTCCATGGACGGGCTCAAGAGCCTTGGTGTGAAAAAGCTGGTCATTGCCACGCCTTTTATCCCCGAACGCGACGAGGCGCTCGTTCGCTATATGGAAGGTTCCGGCTTTGAGGTTCTGGCAATCAAAGGACTGGGCATCACCCGAAATCTGGATCTCACCCGTGTTCCTTTCTTTGCTCCCTACCAATTGGGCCTGGAGGTCTTTCGGAAAACGAAGGGTGCAGAAGGCATCTACTTCCCCTGCTCCCGATGGCCCGTCGCCGGCTCCATCGATCCGCTGGAAAGAGACCTCGGCATACCGGTGGTGACCAATGTCCAGGCAACGGTTTGGTTCGGACTCAAGGCCATGGGCATTAAGGACCCGATCAGAGGGTACGGGGCGCTTCTCGAAAACCTGAGCTGCCCAGACTGAAGCCGGCCATAAAACAGAGCAGGGAGGAAACGATCATGCACATTATCAAGCACAAACTCTCATGGTGGGCGGCAGTTTCGTTCCTGTTCTGCGCTGTCCCTGTAGCCGACGGTCAGGCCAGGGACGTTTACCCTGCAAAACCCATTACCGCCATCGTTGCCTATGCGCCGGGAGGCGCAACTGACGTAGGAGCCCGAGCCATTGCGACGTACATCGGCCGGTATCTCAAAACCTCCGTTATCATCAGCAACATACCCGGCGCCGGCGGCGTCATCGGATACACGAAAGCATACACGGCGCCGCCCAACGGGTATACACTCCTCGCCTGGAACAATCTGACGCCCCAACTGGAAGAATATAAACGGTCCGGTGAGGTTGGGTACAAGACCTTGAAATTCACTTCCCTGGCAGCGTTTTCCCGGGACGGCACCATACTGGTGACCCATCCCGACAGCAGCAGCAACTTTGCCGACTTCGTCAAGCAGGCGAAGGGGCAGACATTGAACATCGGAACTACCGGGCAGTATACCATTACCGGACTCCAGGGAATCCTCATGGCTGAAGAACTGGGCATCAAGGTAAACTGGGTTTCCTTTGCAGGCGGCGCAGAATGCCTGACATCATTGGCGGGGAAGCACATCAACGCCGCCCTGACGCTTCCCAGTTCCGCCATGGCCTTGATCAAAGCGGGCAAGATCGTTCCCTTGCTCGCCTTCGGCGATAAACGTTCTCCGAAATACCCGAACGTCCCGGTTCCCGGAGAGCTCGGCTACAACATCCCCGTCCTTTCCAGCTACCTGGGTATTGTCGGGCCCCCCGGGATGGATAAGACAACTGTGAAGATTCTGGAAGAAGCGATTCTGAAAGCGGCAAAGGATCCGGAATATGTTGCCTGGACGGAAAAGGCCACCGCCGCCGAACGTATCCTCCTGCCGGCCTCAGCCTACCAGCAGGAGACAGCAAGGCTCGGCCAGGTTACGGAAAAATATAAACGCTTTCTGAAATAGGCAAGCAAGGAAGCACAGTGGTCAGGTCTTGCAGTCATCTAGTACCCGGCTCCCCGACACTACTGAAAAGTAAAAAAAAGTCAAGCCTAACTAACCCCCATGCCAGGGACGGGCACAACGAAGGATGAAAATCCCCTCAACCCCCCTTTGGCAAAGGGGGGCGGGGGGGATTTTTATATAAAATTAGGTGTGGATTGGGCTCCAAAGAATCATTGATTTCTTGCCGCGCATGCTTATAATCGGTAGAAAAGCAGTGTATATTGCAAACGTGCCGGGAGGAGATAATGGCGGTAAATCTCGATAAGCCTCATTTGTGGAAAAAGGATATTGCCCGGTCCGTTGATATGTACAATGATTGGTTTCTGACATTCGCGCCAAAGGCGTTCCGAGAGACCCGCGTGCAGACAACCAGTGACGTAGAGGCTACATTAAAGGCCACCGATAGCCTTACGCACATCGACCCTGCCATGCTCCGCGCCCATCCGGAAATTCTTCCAACTTTGCGCATGTCCACCTGTCCGCCACTTGCCGTGGACCGGCTCATCGGCCTGGCTGGGGTACCGAATAATCTCGTGAAGAGGATGGAAGGTGCAAATAAATTGCCGGTTCAGCTCAAAGGACCGGCACTTGATAAGGAGTTGCAGAAAATCGGCGCTATTATCGAGCGGATGGCAGATCCGGATATATTTGTCTGGCTAAACCGGAAAGTCGGGGCTACGAAACCGGAAATCCATCGGGCCGCCACCATTGTAGCAGATCGTCTGTGCGGGTCTGTAGCCAATCCCATCATCCGCAACGCCCAGGAGAGGCGGCAGTTGGCCGCCATCAAGGCTTGGCTGGAGGCGCGCCAATATCGACAGATCGATACGTGCAACGGAATGAAGTTTAACATGATGCCGCCGGGCACGTTCAGTTTCCGAATGAATGTGCCGGTCGCCTTGGAAGGCGGAAGCCAGGTAAATATCCCTGTCGATGCCGTAATTATGCCGAAAGGTGCCAAGCGAGGCGATCTCCCTGTCTTCCTCGAAGCAAAATCCGCCGGTGACTTTACGAATGTTAACAAACGGCGCAAGGAGGAGGCCGTAAAGATGTCTCAATTGCGTCATAATTACGGGAATCAGGTGCAGTTCAATCTTTTCCTGTGTGGATATTTTGATAGCGGCTACCTCGGCTACGAAGCAGCCGAGGGCATTGATTGGGTTTGGGAGCATCGCATCGACGATCTGGCCAAATTTGGTTTATAGAATGATGATGGAAGACCCGCAGGAGCAGGAACGCCTAGCTCTTCAGTCTCGCCTGGATGCCGGGAAAACCCCGGCCGAGCGAAACCGGATGGGTCAGTACGCGACGCCAGCCGCTTTAGCACGGGACATCATCCAGTTCGGCCTGAAACTGACCGATGAGAAAAAACCGATCCGCTTTCTTGATCCAGCTTTTGGGACAGGTTCCTTCTATTCAGCGTTGCTCCACGAGGCGCCGGCAGACAGAATTGAGGAAGCGAAGGGTTTTGAGCTGGATGTCCATTACGGTGAGCCCGCCTGTCAGCTTTGGCAGGATTCACCCCTGCATCTCGAACTGAGCGACTTTACCCGCGCCAATGCGCCGACCACGGAAGAGACACGGTACAATTTCCTCATCTGTAATCCCCCCTACGTGCGCCATCATCATCTTGTAAATGGTGAAAAGGTGCGCCTGCAACGCGGCTTCAAGACTGCCTGCGGCATTCACATCGCCGGACTCGCCGGGCTATATTGCTATTTTCTCGGCATGTCGCACCTCTGGATGCAGCGGGGCGGCATTGCGGGCTGGCTTATTCCCAGTGAATTCATGGATGTGAATTATGGAGATGCGGTCAAACGATATCTTTTAAATAGAGTAACGCTCCTGCGCATCCATCGTTTCGACCCGCAGGACATGCAGTTTGAAGACGCGCTGGTTTCGTCGGCTGTTGTTTGGTTTAAGAATGTCCCTCCCCCCAGCGGCCATGAAGTCGAGTTCACCTTTGGCGGACCTCTTGCCAAGCCGGAAATTATGCGCCGCATCCCTGCTGCAGCACTCGCGACGGAAACAAAGTGGACCCGCTTCCCACGCCAGGAGGCGCGCGAGGAAATGGCCCATTACTGCCTCTCGGATCTCTTTACCATTAAACGGGGCATTGCGACCGGCGACAACAAGTTTTTCATCCTCTCACGTGACGAAATAGAGGCACGCGGGCTTCCTCACAATTTTTTCCGGCCGATTCTACCTAGTCCGCGTTATGTAACAGGTGATGAAATCCAGGCCGATCTACAGGGGCTGCCAATCTTGGACAAACACATGTTTCTCCTGGACTGTCGTCTGCAGGAAGCGGAAATAGAGATGCGGTTTCCGAAACTTTGGGCTTATCTGGAGACAGGCAAGGCTACGTCTTCAGAACGGTATTTATGCCGCAACCGCAAGGTGTGGTATTTCCAGGAGGAACGGGAACCGGCCCCCATCCTCTGCACCTATATTGGCAGAAGCGATACCAAGAGCGGTAGGCCATTTCGCTTTATTTTGAATCACTCAAAGACCACTGCCGCCAATGTCTACCTCCTCCTCTATCCGAAAGCGCCTCTGGCCCGCATCTTATCGAAAAAGCCCACACTCCTGCGCAGAATTTGGGAGGTCCTCAACAATCTCAGCCCCGAGCTGCTCTTGGGAGAAGGCCGGGTTTATGGCGGCGGGCTTCACAAGATGGAACCGAAGGAACTGGGCAATGTCGATGCCCAACCAATTGTGGATATCATACCGGAGTTACGACCCCAGGAAAGACCCAGGCAGGCTGCTTTATTCGGCCCTTGAGGACGGCTTCTTCTCTGAACTAAGGATAGCAAGGCTGATCTTTAACAGTTGCTAAAAAATAGTTCCATTATATTAAATAGATGAGTGCCTTGAAAAAGTTCTTGGCACCACAGATGCTCTTTGACAATGAGTCATGGTTCAAGCCACCTCCCGTATCGTCGGCGGGATGGCCACCCCGACCGCTTGGAAGTGCCTTGATTTGAGAAAGAGCGGCTCGACAAAGGAGAAATTGCTCCCACCGCGCATTAGCGAGGGCTGTTTCCTGTACTGCTGCGGGCCAGCCATCTGTAAAAACCGGGGTTTCCGGACGGACACTATTTAGAAGAATAACCTCAATATGTCAAACATTATCAATCTATTTGTTGTCAATCTATTCTGTGGCACCACATTTTTGAAATTTATTGGATTTTTCAAAGAGCCATCTAACCATTACAGGGGGTTACAAAGACGACCCCTAAATTTGCTGTAAAAGAAAAGTTTGACACATCTTGTTGAACGGTATAGATTCCTTCGCAATTCTCATAAATGCAGAGGCCTTAAAGATTTTCCTGGGGGTTATGCGTTTATTCAACATCACATTAGACAAGAGAATAAAAATGTTTATCTGACTTAAAGAAGATCTTTCAGCAATAAAAAAAAGAGGGGCAGAATGAAAAAGTTGAATGTCGATCTGGAAAATTGCTACAGGATCAAAAAGCTTCAGGCACAGTTTGATTTCCCTCATCACAGGGCTTACGCAAGTTATGCGCCCAACGGTGCAAAGAAAATCTTACTATCTAGGACCTTCAAAGACTTAGCTGATGCAACTACATCCAAAGACCGGATATTCCCTGGTCGGGTATGCTGTAGAAAAATCACCGATGAAGAATATGTTGATTTGCCCAAGGAAAGCTTCGTTGTTATTCGCGCTTATAATGAAGATTTCGGCAACACTGAGAAAACTTCAACCGTTCTCGTGGACGGTAAGCTACGAAAGGAATACGATGGTCTTCACATAGGGATCAACAATTCTAAGGCAATATACCTGATGGCCCTGAAGGAGCAATCCGGTTCAAAAGAAGACTTGGGAAGAGAGATTTCCTCCACATGCACAAAGAGTGCGGCTAACTTCTACCGCACTCTGATCCGCATTAAGGATGAACCGCTTGCTCTGTTTGGCGCGCCATTCACCGATGTCCATTGCGACACGCAGTTTGATGAGAAAGTGCCGAGCTTCCTTTGTACCAAATACTTCAAAGCGGCGATTGATAGTTAAATGGAGTGAACCCCATGCGTGGCACAGATCAGGGCAATAAGATCAGAGTATCCTGACAGGAGTTTTGGGTTAATGCGAATACTTCTCTTAAATCCTCCCAATATAGAAGAAATGGCGCTTGATGCACAAACAGTGCCTCTTGGCCTCCTTTTTATTAGATCATATCTTCAACAACTAGACCATATTGTTGATATCCTCAACTTATATTATGAAAAAAGCTGGGTGGATGTAGCTTCAAAATTGCAGAGCAAAGAATATGATATTGCCGGTATTCCATGTTATACACAACAAAGATTTTCTGTTTTTAAGTTGGCAGACACCTGCAAATCTGTCCATCCATCGATCCCCATCGTGCTTGGCGGTCCGCATGCGACCTTCTTAGACATTGAGATCCTCAAATATATTGAGGCGATCGACTATATCATTCGTGGAGAAGGTGAACTTCCCCTAGCTCATCTCTTGAGAGTTCTTGAACATGACTCGTCACAGGACATAAGTACAATACGTGGAATTACTTATCGTAACGGCAGAAATATAATTCGCAATTCTAATAATCCGCAATTACAGGATCTGTCTTTATTTCCAAAGCCAACATATTTAGCCTCTGAACTATCTAACTTCTCTGATTGTAGATCTCTAACATTTCATTTTCATCCTCTGCAAGACCAAGGGCCTATCGCTCCAATATTGGCATCACGTGGTTGCAACAATGCTTGTCAGTTTTGTTGTAATGGGACCTTCTGGGAAAAACAAGTGTACTACCCACCAACATATGTATTGGATCAAATACTGGATTTTTACATTAATCACAATATCAGAATATTTGATTTCTATGACGATGATCTGCCTCGTTCCAAGGATCATATCAAACGTCTTTGTGAATTAATAATAAACAATAAGTTGAATATTCGTTGGTGGTGCTCTAGTCGATCTCAAGCATTGGATCGGACGACACTGATGACAATGCGCGATGCAGGGTGCTTTATGTTATCATATGGAATTGAATCTGGCTCTCAGCGAATCTTAGATCACATAAACAAGAACATATGCCTTGAAGAGTGCAGACAAGTAATAAATGTGACCAAAAGCCTAGATCTCAAAGTGAGACTTACCTGTTCAATAGGAAACCCCGGAGAAACAGATGACTCTGTGGGAGACACACTTAAATTCATTTTCGCTTCGAAACCCGATCAACTGGGCTTGTTCCTTACTAAAATATATCCGGGCACACCTTTATGTATGATGGCTGAGAAGCAAGGCCTAATTGATAAGTCATATTGGTTTAACAGAGAGGCACCCAATGTCCCTTTTTATACAGCAGATCATTCAATAGAGAGGCTCTTGGAATACAGAAATACCATCAGGCGTCGTCTTAAGAATCATATAGTCCAAGGATATACATCCCATGTTCATAGTATTGAACTCGACTTAAAATGGTAAGGTTAATCAATTGATGCGCGAAAATCAAGTTAGTCTTTTCTTTCCGCCAACACATGACTTTGCAATGCCGTACTTGGCATTGCCTCTATTAAAGGATTATGTTGAAAGATATTGTGGTGTACCTTGTGGTATAACGGACATTAATTTACAATTATATATGCATCTTATCGGTATTCATCAATACCGAAAGAAAAAAAATGCATGCACCCGCATTTCTCTTACAGGTTCCCTTATGGATGGAGTTGAGGCTGCTATAGATTTTGAAGATTGGTGTCTAACTAGGCTGCAATTAGGGAATGAACAACTCAAAGACTATAAGTTATCTCTGAGAAAGTTAACCCCCAAGTATGATGCAACAAGCATTCGCCACGTTTATGAAGATATCTCAAACCTAAACTCTCCTCTAACCAATATGCTCAGCTTCATACTTCGAAATGGGAATTATAATTCAACGAAGTTGTTTGGCATTTCCGTCTGTGTGGAAGATCAAATGATGCCGTCTTTTGCTCTAGCCAGAGCCATAAGAATCGAATATCCTAACACAATGATAGTAATGGGCGGTAATATAATTACTCGACTTTCCGAAACGATTAAAAATAGCCCACTGAGGGAATTCTTTGATTTTCTTGTTGTCTATGAAGGCGAAGAGCCATTTGCTGAGATTGTTAACTTCGTAGTGAAAGGTAACTGCGCACTAAATAACCAGAAAATTATACATATTCCGCATAATACACTTACAACAGAACACGCCGGTATTTCCCAAGAGAGCCCAAAACTAACCGTCACAGACCTCGATAACATTCATGGAGGAAACTTCGCCGATCTTGCACTTCATGATTACCTTGCGCCAAATGCGGTTCTACCAATCTTTTTAGGTAGGAAGTGTTACTGGGGTAAGTGCGATTTCTGCTCTATTCATTCGGCGTGGGATGCTGCTACCCACCGGCAGAGAAAGCTCGAATCAGTAGTCTCAGACCTTAAAAGCTTTATTGATTCCGGCGTACATTATTTTAGAATTGTCGATGAGGATTGCCACCCGGAACTTCTGGAAAGGCTCTCACGTTTGTTGTTCGAAGCTAATTTAGAGATCTATTTTGAGGCATATTCTAGATTCGAACCTCAATTCACTGCGTTCGATTTCTGCAGAAGAATCGCTCAATCGGGTTGTACGCAGCTATTTTTTGGACTTGAGAGTATTGGTCGATCCACTTTACGACTGATCGGAAAGGGGTCCTTCTATTCTAACGATAATGTTACAGCAGTGCTTAATAATACCGGTCAAGCCGGCATATTAAATTATGTATTTGTTCTAATTGGAATACCCGGAGCATCAATTGATGATGAAAGGGAAACCGTGTCATACATTATTAATAATACGAATATTCACGCCGTTGCACTGGGAACTTTTGTCGTTGATAGAGCTTCACCAATTCATCTTAATGCAACCGTTCGTGCCAAGTATCCAATTACACTAATAGAATCTCAGAACCTGACGACTGAAGTGAACTATTTAGTAGGCGGTCAAGATATACGAGAAGATGTTCAACTAAGAGGACACCAGTACATTTGCGCTATTTTTGACGAACGTCCCGATCTAGCACTTAGTTTTTTGTTAAATGAGGAAACACGGCTTATTTTGGGAGCTAAACATGGCAACATATTTTGCTTCGATTATATCAGAACCGCAGGAAATACGAGAATCAAATACATCTTGGGGGCTGCCAAACGCAAAGCTTTTGAAGATAGAATTGCAAGAAAATTGAATCATAAGAGGATTAAGTAATGGGAGTAAATCTATTAACGCTAAGTGGGACCTACTATGAGATCGGGCGGCAAATAGGTGAAATGTTTTCTTCCATGATCAGGAAATATATTGAAGAGCGCTATGATACGATGACCAGGGAATTCGCTAAGCTTGGCATAAAGTTCGACATGGAACACTACTATGGTATTTCGGACAACCTAATTGCAGCATTAAGGGAATTTGCACACAATGAGTATTCCGAATTAAGGGGAGTTGCTGATGGATCGGGATCGGCAATCCGGGATGTCATTTTTGCAATTAGCTATTCAGACGTGTTTGATGTCTTATATGCGCAAAGTGGGTGCTGCACGTCGGAATCATATGAAGAAGGCTGTACGTCATTCGTGACTTCGAAACCATGCAATTATGAAGGTAAATTGTATGCGGGCCAGAATTGGGATATGCCAATAGGAACCGAATCGTACATTATTTTTGTGCACAAAAAACCCATAGGTGAGATGGATTATTATTCGCTTACTACTGTGCTAGGCCTTACTCACATTGGCATGAATGCGCAATATACATGTATTGGAACTACAAACGTTGCCACAAAAGACATAGGGAATGGCTTATTTTTTGCTGCACTTATTCAGAAAGCTCTCTGCCGTGGAAAGATATCAGAATGCGTTAGCATTTTCAAGAACACCAAAAGACTATCAGGACATTATTATTATGTTGCTAATAGGGAAGGTGCCTATGCTATTGAAGTGTCCGCATCAAAATCATTTATTCAATATATTGACACTGGTATACATGTCCACGCCAATCACTACAACGGAAAATGCTTCCAAAGAGATGCTGTGGACTACTCTCCATCATCAAGGAGTCGAGAAGCCGCTCTTGCATATGAATTAACTTCAAAGCGAGGAAGACTTGAACTTTGTGATTATAAGCAACTTCTATCACGACATGACTTGAATCTCTGTAGACATCCGACGATGAATGAAGATTTGCCGTCAGAAACATGTGGATCAGTTTTATTCTGTCCCGCCGATCACACGGTGGAAGTTCTCGTAGGATCTCCGTGCAAGAGTGAATGGGTCCGTTTTGAGATTAATAATGGCTGAGTTAGAGCATCATGGAATTGGTGACTGTTGTTCAAAGGCGTTTGTGTCATAATTTTCACCTTGGTATGAATGCGTCAACGGATGTGATAGTTCTAAGAATGTGGAACGAGTAGGGAGAAACAGGGGAGAAACTACAATGAAAAAAGCATATATTGTATTATCTGATTACAGTACTGATGCCTCAAGCAGGTTAAAAGATATTCCAATGGATGTGGAAATAAGAAGTTCAATTGATAGGCCCAATGAAGATGAATTGTGTGATCTCGTCAACAAATATGATGTTTTAATTATTGGTGCCAGAGAAAAAATGACCCCGCGTGTTTACAAGTGTGCTAATAGACTGAAAGTACTGGGAACTCTCTCTATCGGGATGGATCATATCCATGAGGCATTTCAGAATGATGACGGCATACGAATAATAAACTGTCCGAATTCGAATGTTATTTCGGTAGTTGAACATACTTACGCGTGCATTCTTGCACTATATAAAAAATTGTTTGTCGCTCATCAGGCTACATTATCATTAGCCGGGAGAAAAGGGATGGGAGGGATGCCCCTCGATATCTGTAACAAGACATTGGGCGTCCTCGGTGCAGGGAGAATCGGAAGTAAGGTGATGATGATAGCTCAAGCATTTGGTATGAAAGTAGTATGTCATACCCAAAAGCCAGATGATCACAGGCAATTAGCTGATAGGGGTGTTATTTTTCTTCCATTAATAGACGTTTTTAAACAAGCCGATGTGATAAGTATCCATGTACCTTTGACGGATAGAACCAAGGGGTTTGTTTCAAAAGAGATACTTACTTATATGCTAAACCATTCTGTGTTAATAAACACTGCTAGAGTTGATCTTGTTGACAACATAGCACTGGCAGGTCTTCTAAAACAAGGGAAAATATTTGGTGCCGCGATTGATATAGATATCGAAGACGTTACGACAATCGATCTTTACCGAAACATGCATAACGTGATTCTTACTCCACACGTGGCTGGGCTTACGAGTGACGCGATCACACGGATGGACAGGGAATTAGCAGATCAACTATATTCATTGCTGAAGGAACAGTGAGTACGATGAGGAAAGTGCCCGGAAAAAACGGAATAACGAGATGTGGACATGAGAGGATAAAGAAGCTGGAAGTGTTAATGGCAGCGTTCTTTAAAAGATTTTCATACAAGGATCGTGATTCTTGCGTGGCTTTGCCATTGAATCGCGATCCGAGAATACGTATGATATTTTTTCAAAACTACATCAGGGTGGGTAGTAAGGTTATCTTAATTTGGGCGCAACTATATGGAGATAACTTATGCCGATTGAGCTTGACAAATTAATAAGTTCTACGAGCGTTAATACTGTAGTTACCATAATTAGCATAGCTATTGGGTTACCTTCTATTATTATTTCGATAATAGGGTTTCGGAAGAAGATAATGTTTTGGCTGAAAAAAGTTGCTCTAATTCTCTTAGATGGCTCATTTGTAACAAAGAATAGATACTATTCGTCCAGATTTGTTTTGGACAATATTGAATCAAGCAAAGAGGTAATTAAAATACTTTGTGTTAGAAATGAGAGAATTAGTGATGCAGATGTCGTTGAGGCATTGAGAAAATTCATTGTCAATAAAGGTGGAAGGGTAGAATTATATGGACTTGATCCATCAGTTGCTGATTGCGTAATAGAGGAATGTATGGGAATTCTCCCCGCTCCGCCTGCGAGTCCAAACGTTTTCAAGGATCAAGTTAAGGCTAATTATGACAAAATCTTCGGCATGTACTTATCTCTTGGCGCATCAGATAGAAACAGATTGAAATATTTCGAGTATTCATCACTGCCGGTAATACATATGTGCCAATTTGATGGAATAATTTATCATGGCTTTCAGCTCTATTTTCGAGAGGGCATTGATGACTCATTGCTTCAATATTCTGCCACAATAGCCGTTAAATCCGATCTTGGAAAAAAACTGTCCGCGCAGCTTGACTATTTGCGGGAATGGAAGTCAAGAGATGTTTTAGCTTCTCAGGATTTCACCAAATGGTCTGCACAATATGATGCGTCACATCACAGGAAAGCTACTACAAACTGAATATACCAGACAGCCCTCGGGTAACATTTCTTTGTATAAGTTTTCTTGATTTTGCGGATGCCTTTTAGGTTTCTGAGCGATGAGAAGGATATTTATCGATAATCAACCTCGGGAGTTATTTCAGAATGACAAGACTGCCCCTTTCTATGAAGAAAGGTGCATAAACGCTAGTCGGGCATGTGATATCGTAATAACCACAGAAATTATCGACCCTGAGTACATCCTTTATCTTAAAACACTTGGGATCGAGGTTGCGCGAGATCGCAGGACGCCTGCATTTAAGAATGGTGATTTAGCTAGCTCTATTCTGTGCGATTGTGGCTTGATGAATTATCTCGCAGAAAAGACGAAGCAAAATAAATATTTTATTGAAACATTCATTCCAAACAAGGAGTTAGCTAAAATTTCGAATACGCTTAATGTACCTCTGCGGTTTGCTACAGAAGTATATGATAAATACTCACATAAGAGGGGTTTTCTAGAACTATGTAGTTTGCTTGCCTATTCCGATGATTCCGCCAGTCGATTCCGAAGGAAGTCGCCACCCTGTTCCGATGCAAAGCGCCAGGGTGTTCCGATTGATTCCGCCACCCCTGGTCGGAGCGTAGCGACGCTGGTT